>RCUH01001247.1_pt1 | contig 19702 bp, 15 predicted proteins | sample 2166191 | NCBI WGS metagenome assembly RCUH01 (sample SAMN09932848, study PRJNA488358) | compost metagenome | feature: garden; material: soil; isolation source: compost soil in an enriched community after 214 h of incubation | place: Germany: Experimental Botanical Garden Goettingen | collected...
CCCTGTGAGTGTAGATGTGAACGCACCACAGCAACACCCAGATGCCGTTGGTACCTGGAGACGCATTACTTTCACTTATGCTGATGGTTGTCAGATCATTTTAGATGGCGAGGCCAAAGATGAAAAAGCGGCTTATATTGAAGGACCTAAAGGTAAATTATATAAAGGATTTGCATCCGATATTCCTGATCTGGAAAGAAAACTGGCGCAATACCCTGAGCCTGCTCCGCAAATCACTGACTTTTTGGAATCCGTACGGACACGCGAAAAATTTGCCCTCAATGAAATAAACGGACACCGCTCCTGTACATTGGTTAATATGGGATTAGCAGCACTGCGCCTCAACCGCTCATTAAAATACGATTCTCAAAATGAGCAATTTATTGATGATGATGCTGCAAATCGTTTAATTCACCAACCAATGAGGGGTCCTTGGTCTATCTAACAATTATAATACGATGAAATATCATGAACCAAAAAAGACATCAGAACACTGGATGGATAGCAGTAATCATGGTAGCTTCATGCCGATAAAAGATAAATAATCTCAATGAAAAAGATATTTAATTCGCTGGCTGTATTGCTTCTCATCTCGAGCGCCTCATATGCCCAGCAACCGCAAAATAGAACCACAGCTACCAAAATAGCTGATGTGCTGGCTCAGCAACCCGCAGAGGAAAAAGAAAAGTTCCTGCTCGCCATGCATGAGCTGGAAGGATTTTCTTCCGAAGACATCGTTGCTTTCCTTAAAGGCCTAAAAGCACCAGGAAGTAATAATGCTCCAATTGAATTTGCTGCCAACAGCTATTCTTTTTATGTCAATCAGCCTGGAAAAGAGCAACAAAAAAAGATATTTGTTGAAGGTCTAGCAAAATCCATTGCACAACTGAGCGAACCTACAAATCAAGTTTTCGCTTTACGTTTGCTCCGCCAGTGCGCAGATAACTCCGCAATCTCAGCTGTGGCAAATTGTTTAACGAACGACAATCTAGCTGATGCAGCTGCGAGAACTTTGGTCTCTATCCGTACCAGCGAGTCAGCTGCGGCCTTGGAAAAAGCATTAGCGGCTTCTACGACAGAAAAAACTGCAATCGCTATTGTTACAGCACTAGGCGATTTAAAGGTTGCAAATGCGGAAAATGCTATTTTGGATTTCACCAAAAAATATAACTCTGATGCCTTCCAACGTACCGCTTTGATCGCACTAAGTAAAATTGGTGGTGCAGCTTCCGCTTCGTTATTCCAAAATAAATTGAACGATGCGGCATACAGTTACGATAAATTTGATGCTGTCGGACTAGGTATTGATTATGCACAATCGCTGATCGACAATAAGCATGATCAAGATGCCATCAAATTCCTGAACAAATTCTTCCAGGAATCACAGAAAGCGAAATCCATCAACGGACAATTTGCTTCATTGAAATTATTGGCGGCCATCAATCCAGGTAAGCATCAAAAAAATCTGCTTTCTGCTGTAAAGAGTGATAATGGTGCATACCGTAACCTTGCGTTGCAATTGCTCGGTAAATATGGTAAAGGTAGTGATGCGAAAAGCCTGCTGGCTCTAGCGAGTAAAGCTACACCAGAGGTACAGGAAAGTGTCCTAAACTATCTCGCACACAACGGATCTGCGAGCAGTTTAAAAGCAATCCAGGCCTTAGTCGGCAAAACGACTTCGCCAGTGACAAAATTGGCAGGATTAAGCGCGATCAACACACTTTCACAAGGAAAAGAGACCAATACCCTAATACAGGCCTTTGATGCGGATCAAGAATTTAACAATTCTGTTAAGGCGCTTATCCTGTCTTCAAAGGATGCTAATGTGATCAATGATGTCAATACTGCACTCGCTTCTGTTGATGACAGCAAAAAAGTTCAGTTATTGGATATATTGAGCAAACGCTCCAATAATGCGTCTTCAAAAGCTGTTCTATCGATTAAAACAACAAATCCAACAGTAGAGGAAGCAATAAATAAAGCTTTACCCAATGTCGCTCAGGAATCTGATCTTGAAGAACTTTTCAATAGACTGAACAATACCACTGATCCGAAATCGGCAGCGTTATTGCAGAAAGCAGTTGTCAATGTTATTCAATCAAGCCCTAATGCAAAAGGATTAACAGGAAAATTAGCTGCAAATATCTCAAAATCAGCCGCTCCGAGTGCTGCAAAATATTTCCCAATTTTTGCTGGACTTGGTGACGATCAATCGTTGCAAGCAGTCGGCAATTACGTAAATAATAATAATAATTCGGAATTAAGGACTGCAGCCATTACATCGTTGTCAAGTTGGTCATCCGCTAATGCACTTCCTAAACTAGTATCCTTATCAAGGACAGAAAAAGATGACAACCTATTCAATACGGTTTACAGAGGATTAATCAAGTCTATTTCATCTTCGGCTAGTACGGCTGATCAAAAAACACTTTTATTGCGTGACGCATTTAGTGTTGCAAAGACTGTAGAACAGAAGAAGGCTGCACTTTCTGCCCTTCAACCAACAGGTACTTACCAAGCATTTATTTTTGCTGCGGATAAAATGGCTGATTCACAGCTGGGAGAAACCGCTGCCAATACAGCCATGAATATCGCCATGGACAATAAATACTATGGTAGCAAAGTCAGAGAAGTACTAGAACAGGTAATTGGCAAACTATCCGGTAGCGAGAGTGGTTACCTGAAAGAAGCCGTTGTTCGCTATCTTTCTGAAATGCCAGTAAAAGAGGGTTATGTATCCCTTTTCAATGGTAAGGACCTTAGCGGCTGGAAAGGATTAGTCGCTGATCCAATCAAACGAGGTAAAATGAATGCCAAAACACTGGCAACCGAACAAGCGAAAGCAGATGAGATCATGCGCAAGGGTTGGTCTGCCTCAAATGGAGAAATTGTTTTTAGTGGAAAAGGAGATAATCTGGCTACCATAAAACAATATGGAGATTTTGAGATGCTTGTAGACTGGAAATTGGAGAACTATGGTGGTATAGAGGGTGATGCAGGTATCTACTTGAGAGGTACTCCACAAGTACAAATTTGGGATATCGCCAATACGAGAGTTGGTGCTCAGGTAGGCTCAGGAGGATTGTACAACAACCAAAAAAATGAAAGCAAACCGCTCAAGGTTGCAGACAACGCTACTGGTGAATGGAATACGTTTAAAATCAAAATGGTTGACGATAAAGTCACGGTTTGGTTAAATGGTCAATTGGTCACCGATAATATTCCACTGGAAAATTATTGGGACAGAAATCAATCCATTTTTCCAACAGAGCAGATCGAACTCCAAGCTCATGGGTCAGTTGTTTACTACAGAGATCTTTTCATCAAGGAATTCCCTAGGAAGCAGATCTTCAAAATAAGCGAGCAAGAGAAAAAAGATGGTTTTGAGGTGCTATTTGACGGAACAAATCTGGACAAATGGACTGAAAACAAAGCATACATCATCAATGATGAAGGTTATATCTGGGTATACCCCAATGCTAAATTTGGCGGAAACTTGTATACAAAAGAAGAGTACTCAGATTTTATCTATCGCTTTGACTTCAAATTGACACCAGGAGCTAACAACGGTGTGGGGATACGTGCCCCATTAGAAGGTGATGCGGCTTATGAAGCCATGGAAATCCAAGTTCTTGATAATGATGCCGATGTCTATAAAGATTTAAAACCCTATCAATATCATGGCTCTATATACGGTGTAGTAACGGCTAAAAGAGGTTACTTAAAACCATTGGGCGAGTGGAACTCCGAAGAAATCTATGTAAAAGGCAACCGTGTCAAAGTAACATTGAACGGTACTGTAATTGTCGATGCTGATATTGCAGAAGCCAGTAAAAATGGAACGCTGGATGGTAAAGAGCATCCAGGTTTAAAACGTACAAGTGGTCATGTTGGTTTCCTGGGACATGGAACTGAAGTATTCTTCAAAGACATTCGAGTAAAAAAACTCAAATAGTTTTACCAAGTGTAAAAAAAGGGGATAAGGAATCTTATCCCCTTTTTTCTTAAAGAACGGCTTGTTTGACAAGTGAGAAAAATAACCGAATGATTCCAAAACTTTTATTAAATTAAGGTTCTAGGATTCTAATTCAAAATATGATGTTTTATGACAAAAGCCGTAAACTTACTGATTAACAAAAAATTGGATAGTAAACCCGAAAAGAAAAATCTATTCAATAAACTTTCTATTATCAAATTAATAGCCGAATTAGGATCTGTATCAGTAAACGACATTGTAAAAAATCTCTCCCTAAGCCTTCCTACGGTCAACAGCCTGATTGCTGAACTATTGGAGGACAATATTGTCCGTCAATTTGACAAGGGAGAATCTATCGGTGGTCGCAAACCAAACCTATATCGGCTGTGTGATGGATTATTTCAAGTGTTATGTATCGAGTTGCAGCGCTTCTCCATCACACTGAGCATCATGGACAACAATCAAAATATAGTTGCTGAAACTGTAGAACTGGATAATGAATTATCACGCAATGCCGATAATCTCCACGATATTACGCAGATTATCGATCAATATTTATTGGAAAAATTAGTAGATACGGAAAATCTAACCGGGCTAATTGTTAGCATGCCTGGTCTAATCAACGCTGAGGAGGGAACTAATGAAACATTTCTGCATGACACATCGCAATCTATTACAGCTTACTTCGAGAACAAATACAGAAAACCTGTTTATATCCTCAATGACGTAAAAGGCGCCGCATATGCAGAACTAAAATTTGGTTTGGCCAAAAACACGAGAAATAGCCTCATTATTTTAATGGATTGGGGAATAGGACTTGGAATAGTTTCCAATGGTGAAGTTTATCTCGGACGGGATGGTTATTCCGGCGAGGTGGGCCATATGCCATTTATTGATAATGGTGAATTGTGTTATTGCGGAAAAAGAGGTTGTCTTGAAACTGTGGCTTCAGGAATTGCCTTAGTCAACAATGCAAAACAGGAGATCCAAAAAGGTGAACTTACCAAGCTCAATGAATTACATAAAGAGGAATTAGATCACCTAACACCAACTCATGTAATCGAGGCGGCTAATAAAGGTGATCAATTTGCCATAAACCAAATTTCCAAATTGGGTACAAATCTAGGTAAAGCTTTTGCTTCTTTGATCCAGCTACTCAATCCCGAACTTATTGTACTTGGAGGCAAAATCGCCAAAGCCAATGAATTAATTACGATCCCGATACAACAGGCAATCAATTCTTATACAATGGCGATATTAAAAGAACATTGCGATATAAAAGTATCGAGCTTGAATCTGGACAGTAATACAATCGGTTTGACAAACTATTTTATCACAAAGTATTTGTCTGTTGAATTGCTCCAGAAATCCAAAATCTAAAACTGACCTGTACTCAATAATACCAGAGTACAGGCTCTTTCAGTTTTAATACCATTCTCCATAGCTATCTGCTCTAACTCAGCATTCTCAGCCCCCGGATTAAAGATTATACGCTTTGGTTTCGTAGCCAAAATATAATTATAATACTCCTTTTGATTCTGCTCTCCAAGATACATGGTTACTGTGTCTATATCACTATGCACTTCACCTTTCTTCTCGATAGGCACGCCAGCCACTTCTCCACCGCTCAAACCGATGTTAACAATATCATGTCCGTGCTTACGGAGCATATTCGCTGCCTTATTTGAATAACGCGAAGGGTTCGTACTTGCACCTAAGATTAATGTCTTTTTCATCCTTATACTTATTTGTTCATCAACTAAATGGCGAAAAGGCATTTACACAGCCTTCATCGGTATTGGAGTTTTAATCCTGTAGTTTCCTTTGAACACGCAGCCTTTATTTTCTACAGCGATCAAGAGAATGGATCTATTCATCAATAATAAAATCGCCATGGGTACTGTAGGCATTCTTACGCAAAACTGGCATCCCCAAAATTTTATAAAGTTCATCCAATTTCACCAAGCTGCCATTTGTCATATTGGAAAGTAAAACAATCACAATATTCCTTTTCAGATCCCGCACATAAATGTGACGAAAACCGTGCCACCATCCTGTATGATAGACAATATGATCGTTTCCATGTTCAAATGTCCGCCATCCGTATCCGTAGCTAAAAATGCCTTTTTTTGCATCAGGGTAACCGCGATAAGCCGAATCCAAGGTTGATTGCTTCAATAATCGTCCATCCCGCAGCGCCAGATCAAAGCGGTATAGGTCACGTACTGTACTGTAAACTCCCTTGTCACCCAATGGGCCATCTTGAAAATTCTGTACAACAGATCTTCGCCATACCTTGTCATGCCCAATAACGTTGGTTGGGATCTTATCGTATACAGCCTTTGACAAGGCGGCTGTATTCGTCATACCTGCAACATTGAAGACACTATCTTTCATATAGGTCGCATAATCCTGCTTCGACACCTTTTCGATAATAGCTCCTAAAACCATAAAGTTGGAATTATTATAAAAAAATCGACCACCTGGAGCACCATATCTATTCGGCTTGAATTCGGTCAGCATTTTCATAACATCCTGGTTTGTCATTCCCTTTTTACGATCAGGCCAGTGGTCCTCCGAAAAATAGACATAGTTAGGTAAACCCGAACGGTGGGTCAATAGCATTTTAATAGTAATACCGGGATAGGGAAAATCAGGATAAAAATCATTGATAGTCTGATCCAAACGTAATTTTCCCGCTTCGACCAACTTCAATATACCTACAGCCGTTATTGGTTTGGTGACTGAAGCCAGTTCAAATTTATCATCAATTGCCAAGCTATCGCGCTTCAGGTAATTGGCCCAGCCAAAAGTATTTTGATATAAAATTTTTCCATCCTTAGCCACTAGCACGTTTCCATTGAATGCCGCCTTTGAATGCAAGTTTTTCATAAAGGCATCAATCTTTGGATCAGCATCCTGGGGATTGTAAATGAGTCTTGTACTATCTATTTTTGCTTGTGCTATCGCCGCCTCTTTTTGTTTTTTCTCTTTTGAACTACAAGCGATTGTAGACACGAACAAAAGAGCTGCCATTCCCTTTAAAAAAAATAATTTCACGTATTGCTTCTCCTGGATTTTCTATATTGTATTATGTTTGCCTATTTCACTAAGGCAATTCTGTATCTCATTTTTTACACGATCTTTATATCGCAATCATCCTATTCCTACGCTGATTAATATGTATTCTTTTTGATTTTCAATAAAGAACCGAGTTTAAAGATAATAATGCTAAAATGAAGATTTTAGTATAAAAAAACGAATTTTTAGAACAAAAAAAGCCACTTTATTACTAAAGTGGCTAATATTTTATTGGCTTGTGGAATCTAAGCTAGTAATCTAACTGGATTTTCTACCAATGCTTTTAAAGTCTGTAAGAATGCAGCACCTGTTGCGCCATCTACCACACGGTGGTCACAGCCCAAAGTTACTTTCATTACGTTACCAGGAACCACAGCACCATTTTTCACAACAGGAACAGCTTGGATAGCTCCTACTGAAAGAATAGCACCATCAGGAGAGTTAATGATAGATGTAAACTCATCTATTCCAAACATTCCCAAGTTGGAAACTGTGAAAGTAGATCCTTCCCAATCCGCTGGTTGTAATTTTTTAGCTTTCGCTTTTTGAGCAAAATCTTTCACCTCAGCAGAGATGTGAGATAATGATTTACCATCCGCAAAACGTACCACAGGAACTAATAAGCCATCTTCAACTGCCATAGCCACACCAATGTTGGTATGTTCGTTGAAACGAATTTTATCTCCTTGCCAAGACGAATTCACTGCTGGGTGTTTTTTCAATGCGACAGCAACGGCTTTCACCACGATATCATTGAATGATACTTTTACTGGAGCGATCTCATTGATTTGCGCACGAGCAACCATTGCATTATCCATATCGATAGAAACTGTCAAGTAGAAGTGCGGTGCAGTAAACAATGATTCTGCCAAACGGCGCGCAATTGTCTTACGCATTTGGTTGACAGGTTTCTCTGTATAACGTTCTTCACCAACATAGGTAGGCAAAGTAATTGCTTTTGTTTCTGTAGCAGGAGCCGCTGCAGCTGCTGTTGCAGCAGGTTTTGCCGCTGCAGGAACAAAAGATTCAACATCTTTTTTCACGATACGACCACCATCTGCTGATCCTTTGATATCGCTCAAGTTGATGCCTTTGTCTTTTGCAATCTTACGTGCTAATGGAGAAGCCTTTACACGAGCATCATCATTTGTAACAGATGCTACTGGAGCCGCAGTTGCAGTAGGAGCTGAATCAGCCTTAGGTGCTTCCGCAGTTTCCGCTTTTGCAGGAGCAGATTTTTGATTCAATAAAGGTGTAATATCAGTTCCCGCAGGACCAACAATAGCAATAATATCATTTACTTTTGCTGCTTCTCCGGCTTCAAGACCAACATATAACAATGTACCATCAGCATAAGCTGTAACTTCCATTGTCGCTTTATCTGTTTCCACATCGGCGATAGCGTCATCAGATTTGATCGTGTCACCAACTTTGAAATTCCATTGCGCAATAACACCTTCTTTCATGGTATCACTCAACAATGGCATTGTGATCACAGTACATCCCAATTCCTCGGCTGTAACTGTGCTAGCCGAAGATTCTGGACCAGAAACTTCTTCTGCTTTTTTTTCTTCAGTTTGTTCTGGTGCTTTCTCAGCTGCAGGAGCATCACCGCTCAATAAAGCTTGAAAATCTTCACCAGGTTCACCCAAAACAGCGATAACAGCATCGATAGCTACTGCTTCACCTTCTTTAGGGCCAATATATAAAAGAGTACCTTCTTGGTAAGACTCAAAGTCCATTGTAGCTTTATCTGTTTCGATTTCAGCTACTAAATCACCAGAATTTACTTTATCACCAACATTTTTGTGCCATTTTGCGATGACCCCTTCGGTCATAGTGTCGCTCATTTTGGGCATTCTTACTACTTCAGCCATTCTGTATTATATTATCAAGTTAAAGAGTATTAATCTAAAATAAATGGATAGTCTTGTTGTACATATACATCTTTGTACAATTCATCTGCAGTTGGATAAGGAGACTCCTCTGCAAATTTCACCGACTCCTCAACTACTTTTTTCACATCAGCCTCAACTTCTGCAAACCAAGCGTCATCTGCATAGTTGTTTTCTAAAATAGCATGTTTAGTCGACAACAATGGATCGCGGTCTTTATACGCTTCTAGTTCTTCTTTAGTACGGTATTTAGCTGGGTCAGACATCGAGTGCCCTTTGTAACGGTAAGTACGAATTTCAAGGAATGTTGGTCCCTCTCCTGCACGTGCACGTTGAACAGCTTCGTCCATTGCATTGTGTACAGCAACGACATCCATTCCGTCAACTGGAGCAGAAGGCATATCAAAACCTAAGCCCATTTTGTAAATATCCTGCATGTTCGTTGTACGTTGTACAGAAGTACCCATCGCATAACCGTTGTTTTCACACACGAAGATAACAGGGAGTTTCCACAACATCGCCATGTTCAATGTCTCATTGAATGCACCTTGACGCACAGCTCCATCACCCATATAACAGATATTTACATTATCTGTACCAAGATATTTTTCAGCAAATGCGATACCAGCACCTAAAGGAATCTGACCACCAACAATACCATGGCCACCCATGAATTTGTGTTCTTTGGAGAAGAAGTGCATAGAACCTCCTTTACCTTTTGAACAACCAGTGATCTTTCCATATAATTCAGCCATACAAGCATTTGCAGAAACGCCTTTAGCCAAAGCGTGGGCGTGATCACGATAAGCAGTGATTAAAGAATCCTCAGGTTTGATAACCGACATCGTTCCAGCGACAACTGCCTCTTGTCCTATGTACAAGTGACAGAAACCACGAATCTTTTGCTGTCCGTAAAGTTGACCTGCTTTTTCTTCAAACTTACGCATAAGTAACATCGACTTATACCACTCCAAATATGTCTCTTTTGTTATAGGTGTTGAACTCATTTCAAAGTTTTGATTTTCTTACTATTCTAGACTACAAATCTAATAATTTTGGACGAATTTCCTTGTCCAAAAATCAATTTTATTTACACTTTAAGACACTTCTAAGACATTTGATTTAAAGTATATAGCATTTGTTTACAAATAAATGAACGGCACAATCAAATAAATCAAAAACTTATGAAAATAAAAAAGCCAAACGACTTAATAATCATTTGGCTTTATCTATTTTATATAAATTGTTTGCTAACGCAGTTTTTGGATAAGCTCACTTTCGGTAACCTTCACCTGCTCCCCACTTTCCATGTCCTTGAGTGATAATTGACCGGATGAAACCTCTTCATCTCCAACCAACAACACGTAAGGGATTCCTTTTCCATCGGCATAAGCCATCTGCTTTTTCAGCTTTACTGGAGCGGCATATAGTTCTACAGCAATATTTTCTTTACGAAGTTTATTGAGCAAACCTAGTGTGTAGGTTTCAAGTTGTTTATCAAAATTGATAATCAACAGCTTGGTAGAATCCGCTTTATTTGCTGGGAATAAATTCAATTCTTCCAATACGTCGTATATACGGTCAGCACCGAATGAGACGCCCACTCCTGTCAGATTTTTCAATCCGAACATCCCTGTAAGGTCATCATAACGGCCACCACCACCAATACTTCCCATAGCTACTTCATTTGTCTTTACCTCGAAAATACAGCCTGTATAATAATTGAGACCTCGCGCCAATGTAATATCCAGATCAATTATACGGGTCAATAGCTCCGTATCCTCGCTCAACTTGGTAATATAATCAAAAACCTCCTCTATTTCAGCAATACCTGTCAAACCAATGGAAGAATCGGCCAAGATAGATTTTAACGACGCAAGTTTCTCCCCATTTGAACCTTCCAATAAGATGATCGGTTTCAACAGATCCAGATCGGCTTCGGTAAAACCTCTTTCCAACAATTCTTTATTGACCCCATCCAATCCGATTTTATCCAACTTATCAATGGCGACAGTCATATCGACAATAAGTTCTGGCTTTCCGATAATTTCGGCGATACCAGAAAGGATCTTCCGGTTGTTGATTTTAATATTAAAATCCTTCAGTCCAAAACGTTCGAAAGCCTCTTGATAAATCAGAATAAATTCAGCTTCATTCAGCAAGCTTTCTGATCCCACCACATCAACATCACATTGATAAAATTCACGGTAACGGCCTCTTTGTGGACGATCCGCACGCCAGACTGGTTGTACCTGAAAACGCTTAAATGGTAAGGAGATATCATTTTGATGCATCACAACGTAACGTGCAAAAGGCACCGTCAAATCATATCTTAGTGCTTTTTCAGAAATATGAGGAATTAGCTTATTCGAATTTTTATCTTCTAGTAGACTATCTGGAGCTTTTATCAAATAGTCTCCGGAATTAAGGATCTTAAAGATCAATTTATCACCTTCATCACCGTATTTACCTGTTAAGGTCGTTAAATTCTCAAATGAAGGCGTCTGTATTTCATTGTAACCATATTTTTTAAACACAGCTTTCAATGTATCAAAAATATAATTACGTTTGATCATTTCAGAAGACGAAAAATCACGGGTACCTTTCGCCAAAGAAGGTTTTACTGTTGCCATATCCGGCAAAGTTAATATTTAGTGGGGACTAAATAAATTAAAGAATAAAAATCCTTTATTCTACTTCCAGAATCTTGAGGAATTCGCAGGCTTTTTCCGCTGCTAATTTTTCAGCCGACTTTTTATTAAAATCGCGTCCCAGACCACATACAACTCCATCTACAACGGCTTCGACACTAAACATCTTCGAAGATTCACCCTCTGGATTATCCGTTTGTTGAAATAGGATTTCTTTTCCGGTATGCTGACACCATTCGATCAATCGACTTTTGAAATTAGTCTCGGTCTGCTCCAGCAGTTGGATATCAACATGTGGTTTAATAATACGGTTTAGGAGAAAGCTTTTTGTGAACACATAGCCTTTGTCCAGATACACTGCACCAATCAGCGCTTCAAATGCATCACCTAACAACGATCCTTGTTTGTTCGGGAAACTGATCATTCGGGCATCAAACTGTATCATTTCGTTGAATCCTAGTTTTCTGGAAAGTTGGTTCAGGTTTGCACGACTCACGATTTTGGAACGCATTTCAGTTAGGAAACCTTCGTCTTTATACGGATATTTCTTGAACAATAATTCGGCAACGACAGAACCTAAAACAGCATCACCCAAGAATTCCAGGCGTTCATTACTGTTCTTAGCCCCTTCTTTGATTGTTACTGCAACAGACTTATGTCTAAATGCCATCTTGTACAAATGCACATTCCCGGGAACAAAACCTAATAGGTTTTTTAGTTTCTTAACATATTCCCGATCCGGCGAAATATATAACTTGTATATCCTTGAAAAAGGCATCTCATCTAAAAATAAGGCGACAAGTTCTAATTAAAGAACCTGTCGCTAGCTCATATTACCAAACCATGTTTGAAGGATCAAACATTAAGCTTTATATTTTTTTACAATCACGGTAGCATTGTGGCCACCGAATCCAAATGTATTACTCAACGCCGCATTCACTGTACGTTTTTGCGCTTTGTTGAATGTAAAATTCAATTTATTATCAATTTCCGGATCATCTGTGAAGTGATTGATTGTCGGTGGGACAATATCATTTTGCACAGCTAAGATCGAAGCGATAGTTTCTATAGCCCCTGCAGCACCCAAAAGGTGTCCAGTCATTGATTTAGTTGAACTGATATTCAATTTATATGCGTGTTCACCAAACAGATCAACAATAGCCTTTGTTTCACTGATATCGCCGACCGGTGTAGATGTTCCATGGACATTGATATAATCAATATCTGAAAAATCCATCTCTGCATCATTGACAGCCATTGTCATTGCCAGTTTAGCGCCCAATCCTTCTGGATGCGAAGCTGTGATATGGTGTGCATCGGCACTCATTCCACCACCTGCAATCTCCGCATAGATTTTTGCACCACGTGCTAAGGCATGCTCTAAGCTTTCTAAGATCAAGGCACCTGAACCTTCACCCGAAACAAAACCATCTCTGTCTTTATCAAAAGGACGAGAAGCTGTTTTGGGATCATCATTTCTTGTTGACAAAGCATGCATAGCGTTGAATCCACCGATTCCAGCCTCATTAACTGTGGCTTCTGATCCACCGGTAACAATCACATCTGCTTTTCCCATACGAATATAGTTGAAAGCATCAATCATTGCATTGGTAGCAGAGGCACAGGCCGATACTGCTGAAAAGTTGGGACCGCGAAGGCCATGACGCATTGAAATATGTCCTGGAGCAATATCAACGAGCATCTTAGGAATAAAGAAAGGATTGAAACGTGGTGTTCCATCTCCCTTTGCAAAGTTGGCAACTTCTTCTGTAAAAGTTGTCAGACCTCCAATTCCTGAGCCCCATATTACTCCGATACGATTTGTATCTAATTTTTCAAAATCTAAGCCAGCATCTTTAATTGCCTCATCAGTAGACGCAATTGCATACTGTACAAAAGGATCGACTTTACGAGCTTCCTTACGATCCATGAAATCATGTGGATCAAACCCCTTTACCTCACACGCAAACTGAGTTTTGAATTTTGACGCATCAAAATGCGTAATAGGAGCAGCTCCGCTTACACCATTTATTAACGCCTCCCAGTAAGCTGAGACGGTATTTCCAATTGGTGTAAGGGCGCCTAATCCTGTTACTACTACTCTTTTAAGCTCCATTTATTACGATTAGCCTAATTAAATTAGTTAGTTAACGTTTTTTTCTAAATAAGCGATTGCTTGACCAACAGTACCAATAGTCTCTGCTTGATCATCAGGAATAGCAACGTTGAATTCTTTTTCAAACTCCATGATCAACTCAACAGTGTCAAGTGAATCAGCACCTAAATCATTAGTGAATGAAGCTTCTGGTGTTACTTCGTTTTCGTCAACACCTAATTTTTCAACGATAATTGCTTTTACTCTTGAAGCGATATCTGACATGATTTTATAGTTTAATTGTTTAATAAATCTGTGCAAAGAAAAATAAATTTCATCAAAATTCAAACCTAAATTGATATTTAGATGAAAGTCACCACGTTAGGCAACCGAACTTATTCGCGTCTTATACTAGCTAACCCACTCTATATTAACTTAGTTCAAGTATAACAAAAAATATTTTGTATTCCAAACGCTCAGCTAATTAACTCAAATTTTACACAAAAAGTATATTCCAACCTTAAATTTATTAGTACCTTCGTTAGCAGAGGAGCATATATTTAAGCATTAAAGTGGTCAATAAGTTAGTAGCAAGATTAGATATGGATATGGACGAAGAGTTGGATTTTACCCTACTCGCCATCACCTGTTCTCTGAAAGATTACCGACTTTGCCATTTTATCAACAAGGAGACTAATCTGAATTTTTCCAGAGGAAAAGAAAGTAAATACGACCATGATGGTCGACAAAAAAACAAACCCGAAGAAGAACTTGAATATCATATTATCTTTGACACAAAGAAAAAAATAAGCTACCACTTCACTGCTTTTCATTACCTTATCCCCGATGCCGATACGGAATATTTTCTTATCAACAATAAGAGCATCGAAGGAACTTATTTAATTCCCGAAAACCCCCACTTTGATTTTTTTATCATCATCAAAAACTACATCTGTGAGGATGACGTGGAACATATTATCAAAAGGATCAGCAAATTACCCGAAGTCGTCATTGCAAAAGAAATATCGCCAAAAATATTGAAATCTAAAGAAAATCTCATATTTTAGCAAACTGTAGGTTAGTGTAGCAAATACACCCCAGTTTAGATCTAAATTAATTCGATTTAGTTTTGACAAAACACAACAATATAGTTAGCTATTTGTTGTGATTAATGAAGAACATTTAAAATACAAAATAACAGATGGAAAAAGTTCAAAAAAGGACTAAAATTGTCGCAACATTAGGCCCTGCCTCGGCAGACAAACAAGTTTTGACCAACATGATTGCCAAAGGGGTTGATGTGTGTCGGTTGAATTTCTCTCATGGCAGCCAGGAAGATCACCTTAAGGTAATCGAAACTATAAATGCAATAAATAATGAAACAGGATTCAATGTTGCCATCTTAGCCGATTTACAAGGTCCAAAAATTAGGATCGGAAAAATGAAAGAAGGTGGCGCTGTTCTCGTGAATGGTTCAAAAGTTGAAATCACAACACACGAACTTATCGGAGACGAAAACAGAATCTACATTACATACGAAAACTTTCCAAACGATGTTGAAGCCAACGAAATCATTTTACTTGATGACGGAAAACTTCAACTTCGTGTTTTAGAGACCAATCATAAAGACACTGTTACCTGTGAAGTTGTACACGGAGGTGTCCTTACTTCACGTAAAGGCGTTAACTTACCAAATACCAAAGTATCGATCCCTTCGCTGACCGAAGAAGATTTAGACAACTTGAATTTTGCCTTGGATCATGGTGCAGACTGGATCGCTATGTCTTTCGTCCGTTCGGCAGAAGATATTTTTCAATGTAAAAAAATCATTGAGGCAAAAGGAAGCCATGCACGTGTAATCGCAAAAGTTGAAAAACCAGAAGCGATTGAGAATATTGATGCAATTATCGAAGCTACAGATGCTGTTATGGTTGCTCGTGGAGACTTGGGTGTTGAGCTTCCAATGGAAGAGGTACCAGGACTTCAAAAGATCATCGTACAGAAATGTAGAGATCTTTCAAAACCTGTGATTATTGCGACACAGATGTTGGAAAGTATGATCACTACACCACGTCCTACACGTGCTGAAGTAAATGACGTAGCCAACTCCGTATTGGATGGAGCGGATGCTGTGATGTTAAGTGGCGAGACTTCAGTCGGTGAATTCCCTGAAATCGTTATCGAAACAATGAGCAAAATCATTATCCACGTGGAACAAACTTCTTATCCTTATTATAATGAGAAAGTTAGTGAAATCCACGACGGAACACTTATTCCAGACGCGATTTGCGCATCTTCAGTTTATCTTGCTCAAAAAACAAATGCTTCAGCAATCGCTGTATTGACTTCTTCTGGAGCAACTGCATTTGAAATTACAAGCTACAGACCAAACGTAGACATCTTGGTATTTACCGGAACAGAAAAACTATTGAAACAATTGAGTTTGCTTTGGGGTGTGAAAACATTTATCTATGACAAATTTGAAAGTACTGATGGTTCTATCCATGATGTCAATAGATTTATTGTAAAAAACAACTATGTTAAACCAGGATCAATTATCATCAATACCGCATCAACTCCGTTAATTGAAAAAGGTAAAACAAATACAATCCGTGTTTCTCAGTTGTAAGAAATAGGATCATAAAAAAGAAAGGCATTCTCATCGTGAGAATGCCTTTCTTTTTTATTTCTTAGGGTATAGGGAGTCAATCTTTAATTTGAAATCTTTTACTTTCAAACTATCTTCCAATAGCCTAAATCGGAATGTATCCTGTTGTGATTTCCTTCGCTTGGGTGATTTTTCTGTTCCCGGCATAGGTGCCAGACCATCCAGCTTTTTGAATTTCTGAACAGGCATATTATACTTAGCCGATGTGGTATCTAATCCAAGGACTGGCATCTTGGATTGTTTATCCTGCAGTAACGGACGATGCTCTTTTAGCTTGATCTGACCGAAAGCAATCCCCACTGTAAAAGACAATGCCAATGATAATACATAAGTTTTCATAACATAATCTATTTTAACTCCTAATTTACAACAACATAACCAAGATTTAAAGCAATTGCTGTTAAACATTGTTAAAACAACTCCAAAACAAGTTAGCATCTTTATATTTGTAACAATTCAAGTAAAGCAGCAGATGGAATGTGGGAATGGCTCAGAATCACAGGATGTAATGAGCTCATGATGCTATTGAAAATATATATTTGCAAAACATAATTTCATGAAGAAAAATAGTATTGTATTAATCATTGGACTAATGTCTTTGGCACTAATCGGCGTATTGGCTATGCAATTCTATTTTCTACGAGATTCCTACCGTCAAAAATCACAGCTCTTTGACGAGTCGGTCAATGCTGCACTTACTGCTGTTGCCGGAAAACTCGAGCGACGTGAAGTCGTCGATTTCGCGAAAGTACAACAGGAGCGTAATATCGAAAAATCCAAACAGGAACAGGCGAAACAACAACAGTTGACCGAGCAGCTCCAGCTTCAAACTCAAATTGAGAATCTAAGAGGCAAACTGGAGCAGATCTATCAAAAATATAAATTAGAAGAAGATAGATTAAAAGCAACCTATCCAAATATTATTAACATTGAAAACTGGTTTTACGAAACTTATGTTAAAAGAACACAATATCAGGATTTGGTTGAAATCAACATTGTCAAGACTCCCACAAGTGGGCTATATTATCAAGAAGACGTAATCGTTTCAGCAACAAAAACAATTCCACGTATTGAAGCTAAAGATGACAGTACACGGTTTTTAATTGTCCATATTGATGATTTCAAGCGATTACTTGGAAAGAGTATCGTAGCTCTCCCCCCAAGATCTAATCCAAAACTGTCGAAACGAATTTTTGAGCTAGAAACAAAATTAAATAAACTGTCGAAAAAAAATGCAGGCTACGGATTCAATGTTTATGATTCTGTTGCCATGCTTGGTGGTAAAAAAGCTGATTACATCGAAGATGTCGCTATCGGAATGGAATTGGCGAAAAGACCACTTAAGGATCGGTTGAACATTATTATTGTCCAAGAACTTCTAAAGGAAGAATTGATCCATCGTGACATCAAAGCACCGTTTAATATCGAGATATGGAGCACCAGCAATATTTTGCTAAATAATATTCTGAATGAGGCCGAACTAAATAATCCCATAAATACCACAAAGTATTCTACAGCGCTATTTAAAGGCGATGTTGGCGCTGCCCCAGGGAAGCTGACCATATACTTCCCGAACAAAAAAGCGATCATAGCAGACAATATGAGCTATTTGCTACTTCCTATGCTCACTCTTTTGTTTTTATTGGTCGGATGTTTTGCTTATACACTCATCATTATCTTTAGACAAAAGAAGGTATCTGAGATGAAAACTGACTTCATTAATAACATGACCCATGAGTTTAAAACTCCTGTGGCCACGATCATGATCGCCAGTGAATCACTTAAGGACCCTGACATCAATGCGGACCACAAACGTGTACAGAAATTGGCTAATATCATCTACGATGAGAATGTTCGCCTCGGAAATCATATTGAGCGGGTATTAGATTTAGCAAAACTGGAGAAAGAAACATTAAAACTTGATCGTGAAGATGTCCATATCAATGATCTTGTAGCCGCTGTCACAGACAGTATGCAGCTCCGGATGCAGAATATCGGCGGAAAATTCAGTGTCGATCTCGCGGCGACAAAAGATATTGTAGTCGGGGATGAACTGCATTTCTCCAATGTATTTTATAACCTAATGGACAATGCGATTAAGTACAGCAAAGGAGATCTACATGTAAATATCGGTTCTAAAAATATTGGCGATAACATTGTTATTACCATCGCTGACAACGGAATTGGTATGAGCAGAGATCACCTCCAAAAGATATTCGATCAATTTTATCGTATCCCCACCGGAAATGTCCACAACGTTAAAGGTTTTGGTCTGGGCTTAAGTTATGTTCAGGATATTTTGAGAAGACTCAATGGAAGAATCACCGTAAAAAGTGAGAAAGATAAGGGCACAACCTTTGAAGTAATTTTGCCCGTAAAAAAATAACACGTTCCTTTTTTGTATATTCAGGGAACATTAGTGAAAATTAATAGATTCATTATGCAAAAGATATTATTAGCAGAGGATGATCCCAATTTGGGGGATCTTTTAAAGGACTATCTCGAATTAAAGGGAAAATTTGACGTTACGCTCTGTATTGATGGAGACGAAGCCGTTTCCCAGTTCAAAAAAAATGATTATGATTTATGCATTTTCGATGTCATGATGCCTAAAAAAGACGGATTTACCGTGGGCCGTGAGATCAGAAAAACAAATAGCACCGTACCGATTATCTTCGCTACTGCAAAAGGCATGATGGAGGACAAGACAGAAGCGTTTGAATTAGGTGGAGATGATTATATCACAAAACCTTTCCGTGTTGAGGAGTTACTTCTTCGGATTAATGCTTTATTGAAACGAAGCGTCAGAGACAAAGAGGATGAAGTAGTTGCAGATAAGTTTGAAATTGGAGATTACTTCTTCGATTATACGAGTCAGCAGATTTCCTACAAGGGTCAAATGCAAAAACTATCGACAAAAGAGGCTGAATTGCTTCGCCTACTTTGTTTAAAAAAGAATGATGTATTGACCCGGGAAGAAGCTTTATTAAAAATATGGCATGACGACAATTACTTCACAGGTAGAAGTATGGACGTATTCCTGAGCAAACTTCGTAAGTACCTAAGAGAAGACAGCAAGGTTGAAATCGTCAATGTCCACGGTAAAGGTTACAAACTCTTGGTGAGTTAAAGGCATAGAGGGTGAGATACCAATGCGTGATTTCACCCTCCTTTCCAATGAAAAGAAAGAAATAAAACATTTCTATCCTTAGTAGAATATAAAAAATAGATGCACTTTTATAAAAAATTTGCATATCAAAAAGAAATGTTCTAACTTAGCATCGCTTATAGAGAAAGGCAGAGGGAATAGACCCGATGAAGCCTTAGCAACCTGTC
>RCUH01001251.1_pt1 | contig 19662 bp, 15 predicted proteins | sample 2166191 | NCBI WGS metagenome assembly RCUH01 (sample SAMN09932848, study PRJNA488358) | compost metagenome | feature: garden; material: soil; isolation source: compost soil in an enriched community after 214 h of incubation | place: Germany: Experimental Botanical Garden Goettingen | collected...
GGGACGATCGGCTGCTTTGCCTTAGCGAGGGACCGGGTGTGGGAAGCGTAGAATGCTTGTGATGAGGGGGAACCCGCGGAAGCAGGTTAGCTTTGTTAGTCTTTGATTTCAAAGACTAACTCTATGTCTAAATTGGCAGGGGAAGCTCCTGCTGCGGATTAAAGGTTGGTAATCCTCCCCTAAATCCGACTGAGTTCTTAAAGTCTTATGAAGAATCTGAACGTCTTTAGGGAAATACTGATTTTCCTTGTCAAGTATTAATCGATCTGAGCGAAAATAATCATAAAGCTGCAGGAACAGCACGAATTCGTGAGGCTTTACTTCCAGCTATATCAAGGAAAAAGTAGTTTGTGAAAAAAAACACTAAATTGATAGGAGAATTTATTTATGCCTAGTAAAAATTATTACGACGTAACAGAGTGGCCTGTCGGTAATCCGTATGAGGATATTGGTAAGGTAATCAATAGCATTATAGCAGATATTAAAAGTAGGCAAACGGACACGGATGTGAATAAAGGCGGAAAGCCGGGTGCGGTTATCTATATTCCACCGGGAGATTATCATCTTGGCAGTCAAGTAGTTATAGACATCAGTTATCTTAAAATCATGGGTTCTGGACACGGGTTTACATCTTCGAGTATTCGTTTTAATACTTCTGAGCATGAATGGGCGGATTTGCATGAATTGTGGCCGGGAGGAAGTCGCATACTCGTAGATATTCCCCAAGAAGTGAATGACGAGGAATATAAAGGAGCTGCATTTTATGTTGAACGAAGTGGAAATCCCCGAATAAGTTCGGTAGAGTTTTCTGACTTTTGTATTGATGGTTTGCATTTTATTGAAGATAGTTCAGGAGAAATAAATCCGGAAAACACATACATTAACGGGAAAACGGGTATTTATGTTGCAAGTGCTTGTGACTCATTTCGGATTACAGGCATGGGGTTTGTGTATTTAGAGCATGGAATTACTATTTATCATGCAGATGCACTGACTATTCATGATAATTTCATAGCTGAATGTGGTAACTGTATAGAACTACGAGGTTGGGGACAGGCTTCAAAAATAACCGATAACTTGATAGGAGCCGGTTTTAAAGGATATTCAATTTATGCTCAAAATTTTGGTGGACTTTTGATTACAGCGAATAATGTTTTTCCACGAGGTGCGAGCAGTATCTATTTTGATGGTGTGACACGTTCCAGTATCACAAATAATAGACTCCATTCATTTTATCCAGGAATGGTGGTATTCAGTGAAAATTGTTCGGAAAACTTGGTTTCTTCAAACCACTTTTTACGTGACCAGGAACCTTGGGCTCCTTTTCTGGGAATAGACAATGGTTTAGATGATTTGTATGGACTCCTCTATATTAGTGGCAATAATAATTCTATAATTGCTAATCACTTTTCTGAAGGAATTAATACTCAGAACATCAAGCCGGTAGGTGCAACACCTGTAATCATACGTATTGTTTCGGGTAATGGAAATTATATTTCTAATAATCATGTTGTTGCCACTGAGGTTCATGCCAAGATAAGTGATTCTTGTTTCTCTGCGCAAGTAGACGCTTTGTTGACTACCGAAGCATCAGAGCCGCTTACCGTAACAACAGTATTGGTAGAAAAAGAATCGCTTCAAAATACGATTCTTGATTCGGGAAGTGATGCACAGGTTGTTATGGACATGACTGTAAATGCATTCAGAGCCACTCCAACGCCAGGAGCATAAATCATATATTCAACTATTTTGTGGTAGTTTTTGTTCCAAAGTTTCAATTGCAAGTCGGACTCGGATAGATCGCCTCAAGGCCCATAAGCTGCATCAGACGGCGGACACGCCTGAGAAGCCTTGTAGGCTTTCTGGCGGCTTGCCTGGTTCAGGGAGAGTCGAAGCTCGAAGCTGGAGAGAGCTGAACACCCTGAAAGCCCCTTTTTTGCCATACATAATTGAATCCCTAAACTCAAACAATGAAGGGACAATGTGTTAGGCAGGAGGATCAGGTTATGGACAGATACAAGATAAAGATTAAGGTGAAGGGAATTGCCCGCTGGCTGGTAGCTATGTCAACGTTATGTGCACTTTTGGCTTGGCCAGTATCGATTTATGCCTTTCCGGATACGGGTCATTTAGTGGCCGGAGAATCCGCTCTTATGGCTGACCCAGTCAAAGAGATCCAGAGCCCTAAGGCTCAGCACAAGAAGAAACTTGCTGTCATCATTGATGACCTGGGCAACAAGATGGAAGGGACAGATGAAATCATGTCCATGCCTGTCAAATTGACGGTAGCCGTCATGCCTTTTCTTCAAACCACGCAGCAGGATGCGAAGCGGGCTCATGAGCAAGGATACGATGTGCTTCTTCATTTGCCAATGGAGCCGAAGCGTGGAAGGCCGGAATGGCTCGGCCCAGGGGCTATTTTGACTAAAATGTCGGATGAAGAGGTGCGGAAGCGGGTGGAAGCTGCTATAGATAATGTGCCTTATGCCGTCGGGATCAATAATCATATGGGATCCAAAGTGACGGCTGATGAACGGATCATGTCTATCGTACTGGATATTTGTAAGGAGCGCGGGCTATTCTTCGTGGACAGTAAAACAAACTACAGATCCGTCTTAGGCAAACTGTGTGAACAGAAGGGGCTTCCGCAGGTGTACAACCATATCTTTCTGGATGATGTTGCATCTAATGATCATATTTCCAGGCAGATAGGAAAAGTATCCGAGTGGCTAAAAAGCCATGAGAATTGTGTCACCATTGGCCATGTTGGTTCACGTGGGAAGAAGACTGCCTCCGTACTTCGGCGTTCGATTCACACTCTTCAGCAGGAGGCTGATTTTGTAGGCGTCAGTGATCTGGCCAGAGAGCAGCAAAAGCCGGATTTTATATTTCCGTGAAATATTCCATAATTCCGGCTGCAATAGCTTTGGCCACATCCATTTGCCCTTTTGATCTGGTCAGCATAGCCCGGTCCTCAGCATTACTGAGGAATCCAGTCTCGACAATGACGGCAGGGTAATGGATATGATTCAGTAAGTAAAACGGTTTGCCGAGCGTAGGTAATGAACGAGTGCCGTACAAAGGATCCAGCGCATTCTGAATGGCCCAAGCCAGGAGTGCGCTTTTTCCTTCATTTTGGTGCAGAACGAGCGGCCCCCTTTTGGTACGACTCTTAGCCCAGTTCACATGAATACTTACCACGATGGAGGTGGTGAGTTCGTCACTTAGCCCTTTTCTCTGGGCAAGGTCGCGGAGGTGCCTGGAACGACTCTTCAGCCACTGATTCTCATCGCTGAGCGCGTAGTCCTCAGAGCGATTTAATACAGCCATATAACCCTTGCTTTTCAGCAGGAGATATAACTTGCGCGAGATATCCAGATTGATGTCTTTCTCCAGAATTTCTTTAAAAGAGGTTCCCCCGTCAACTCCACCATGGCCTGCATCAATGAGAACTACAGGTTCCGGGAACGCGTGCCTGGAGAGCCTCTCCATCTCATCCGGATTGGCATGTGTCAATTGTGGGGATGTCCAGCCGGTTAAAAGCTGTATGCATACAAGCATAGGAAGTATTCGCCGCATGATGATCACCTTTATCTTGGTTTCTTTTACCTCTATCTTGGGCTAACGAGTGGGAAATGATGCATGATCCGGGAAGTTGAAGGATTTGAATAAGAAGGACCACTAAGGAGCACAATAAAACTGAGGGGCAGATGATCAGAACTATTTGTCCTAGAAGGAGGGATCGTCATAATGGCCAGCGGCGATGAACTTGTGAAAATCATTACCGAAAGGGTTGTCCACTTTGTGGAAACACCCAAGGAAGTTCGCAGACAGGAACAGCAGCACCAACGTGAGCCATGGGCTCGTAAATGGTTCGGCATGATTCCTTTTGCCATTGAGATGTGGTGGGAGAGTGAGCCGGTTCCGCTCTGGAAGGAACGCCAGCGGAAAGAGTCTTCCCAAGAGGTTTAGTTCTCTTACCAAGACCTAATAAAGCTGATACCGGAAGTGGGATCAGCTTTTTTGGCATGTGGATTCGGTTAAAGAATCTATGTTGAACAATCAGGAACCATTCGCGTTATAGAACTCTCCCATGCTCTCTAAAGACGCCAAGGAGATCCATCTGATCGATCCACCGAATTTGGACATTACATATAGACTTTCGGTTTTGAAATGGGTCCAGCGCTGAAATCCGTTAACGGGAAGAGAAATGGAATAAGTGCGGCCTGGCCCTCTGGAGGCGTAGACAAGTTTTTTCCCCCGCTTAAGATGCTTGATGAAAGAGCTTTGATTCACATTTAGTGCCTTCTGATTCATCCAGGATATATTTTCATAAGTGTTAAATGCTTGCGCGGTGATTACCGTCTTCATCGGGGCTATGACCAGGCTGCCACTGTGGATCAAGGTTGGATCAGGCGAAACCATGAGGCCGGCCTGCTTCGCCCAGCTGGTATCTGTCTCGGGGAGAAGCTCTCCGCTTACCGCGTCAAAGTATCTGCTCTCCTCTGTTGATCCCTTGGCACTAATCTTCCATTCGGCTAAGGTAGGTCCAGCATACAGCTTCTCAATTAGGAGGTCCCGCTCTTCTCCCAAGTCCCTAACGAGGGCGAGCGCGTGTTCGAGTGACTTCGCAGCAAATAGAGGCTCTTCCCCCAGTCCATATTCGATTAACGCATAACCGCCACCGGGCTTGGCTCCGATAATCAGATAACCGCCTGACGGAGAAGGCGTGCGGAGTGTAATGAGCCAGGCATGGGTACCTGGCCCAAGAGGCTCGGATATAAATTCAGCTTTCTTCCAGTCCTGAAAAGGTTCTTGCTCCGATAATCTGCCAAGGATATCCTGAACAAATTGAGTCAGTTCAGACGATGCCTGAGGCTTCTCAGATGCTTGGCCAATCTGAATAGCAGGGGCTGCTTCAGTATAAGAGCTGGCTAAGCTCTGGGTCCCCCCCAAGATTAAGCCCATACATATGCTGGTACGAAAGAGCTTAATTAGACAACTCTTCATGAATAACAACACCTGCCTAGTTTGGATTAATTCTAGCGATACCCATATTTGGAGTTCGGTGTACCCATTGTAGTGAAATGGCTGGCAAAAGACTGTTACAACCTGTCGGGACAAGCTTGTCACCGACTTTCTATTTTTGCGGTGTTTTATCGATAATGGTCACTTCGTCCGAAAGGCTCCTGCCTGAGATGAAAGATACCGCAGTTTATGGCAGATACGAGAATTCGTGGTTCATACTGCCAGCGGATCTCCTTGCGTCTTGCTTCATACTGCTCTTTGGCTGAACTCCGCTTCTCCTCGTCCTCTTCGAGCAGGAGGTCCTTATAATAGGCATCGATCAATTCGAGCTCCTCTTGAAGACGTTCTGATGCTTCCGTTGCCCAGCTTGGATCGACTCCACTTAGCTTGCCCTGAAGTGAAGATTCTAGGGCATCCCTTCCTTCGGCGGGGGTAATGGATGAAGGTTCAATGTGCACATTTTCAGGCAATCTTGGCCGGAGAGATCTTCCGCTCAGCCGATCACGAAATTGAAAGTCTATCTTTCGGCTTACCAGAGATATCCCCATGAAATGAAGCTCCTCCCGCTTCATATCACAGGCAAATTCCACTTTAAAACTAACGCCTAACCATGGCTCGTACGCCGCAGGGAACAGAGTGGAGCGCTGTCTCGGTCCTGGATCCTCGAACAAATATACACAGCTGCCTCCGCGCCGGGCTGCCGCAAAAATTTGCTTTAGACGCGGACTTCCAAAATGCAAATGCTCACGGTGTATTCGGCCTGGGCCGACATTCGGAAGCGGGCGTACAATCCCGAAGTATCTTCCAAGAATGCTGTCCTCCGTGTGCGTTGGAGAAGGATTAACGGTCTCTTCGCTGGATGAGGTAACAGGCCTATTAAGCTGGGCGTGAAGAGCGGCCCTCCGTGCATCATTCGCCTCGGCTGTCTTGGCTATTTCAGCCTGGTCATATTTCTCGGGGTCAAAGACGAAGAGGAAGGACATCGTCTCCGGTTCTGTATTCGTCCGTTCAATAAAGCCCCAATAGTAAGGGCGGCCGGTAAGCTCCTTATCGGCCCCAGGAGACAGCTTGACCATCACGTGGTAAGGAGACTGTTCGATCACATTACATTCCATGCTCTCCAGGTAGGTCAGGACGTATTTCTGGATCTGATCTGTCGTCATCGTCATTTGTAGTCAACCTCCTAAGAGCTGTTCTAAGTTACCTTCGTTCTTGTCTATGAGTGTGTCATCCATTGCAACTTCCTGTTTGATGGAATCCAGAGAGCTTCCAAGAGACTCAACCTGTTTCTTCAGATCATCTTCGCTTTCTGATTCAAGCATAATCTTGTACAAGCTCTTTTCCAGGGAATGATTCTTCTCGAAACGTTCCAGAATTACATCGAGGCTGCCAATTACAGTCTCAAACATGTTGATCTTCTCATGCAGCAGGTTCAAGATATGCTCTTCAATCGTCCCGTTAGTGGACAAATTATAGATCTTCACATCATTCTGCTGTCCAAGCCTGTGAACGCGTCCAATCCGCTGCTCTACACGCATCGGATTCCAGGGCAGATCGAAATTGATCATGTTATGGCAGAACTGAAGATTTATCCCCTCGCCCCCCGCCTCTGTAGCAATCATGACCTGGGCACGGCCTCGGAACAAATCCATCATCCAGTCTTTCTTGCCGCGGTTCATCCCGCCCCGGTAAGGAACGGCAGTTAGACCATGATCCCGGAAGTAATTGAGTAAATACTCTTGTGTAGCCCGGTATTCCGTGAAGACGATCACTTTCTCATTCATTTCCCGAATGAGTTCTATGGTTTTCTCAGCCTTTGTGTTCTCTTTGATTGCTTTAATTGCATGAACCAGTTCCCAAATTTGATCTCTGACCGGTGAATCGGGAGCCAGCTTCTTGGACAAATTGACGAGAGTGACGAACACGGCATCCCGGCTGCTGCATACCTCCCTCTGTAAGGTAACAAGTGAGAGCATGCTGCTGAAATTTCCACCGGATGCCTGGTATTGATTTTTGACAAAAGAGGTTACTCCGTCATAGAGCGCCTTCTCGTCCGGTGAAAGCTCAAGAGGGACGTTGCGTACCACTCGTTTGGTGAAACTCAATTGGCCCTCGCCTCGGCGATTACGGATCATAACCTTGGCGAGTTCATTCTTGAGCTGACCTTCATTCTTGGCAACTCGCTTATCCACCACAAAATTAGCTGAGAAGTCTCCCTGCCTGCCAAGCTGGCCCGGTTTAAGCAGGTTGATGAGATTGAATAGTTCGTCCAGATCATTTTGTACCGGAGTAGCGGTAAGAAGCAGACAGTATTTCTTACGGAGCTTCAACATGAACTGATAGTTGGTCGTCTTCTTATTCTTGAGCTTATGTGCTTCATCTACAATGACCAGGTCATATTCCTGTCCCAGTAGAATCTCCCGATGTGGATCCCGCTTGGCGGTATCCATCGAAGCAACTACAATGTCAGAATCCCAGGAGTGGACCTTCTTCTGGGCAGTGGCCGATATCCCGAACTTGGAATTCAGCTCTCTAACCCACTGGAGAACAAGAGAGGCGGGGACCAGGATAAGAACCTTGCGGACAAGTCCGCGAATTAAATATTCTTTGAGAATAAGTCCAGCTTCTATGGTCTTGCCAAGTCCAACTTCATCCGCCAGAATGGCACGCCCGCGCATTTCAAATAATACTTTCTTAGCTGTATCCGTCTGGTGAGGAAGTGGTTCGAGCCCATGCAGATGCTTCAAACACTGCATTTCCTCAAATTCTGTTACGAGCCCAGCTTCTTCCGACTGGATGGCCAGGGAGAACAAGTTCCAGTTATCCCATGGACCGCCTTTGTCCAGTCTGGATTGGAGCTGTTCAAACCAGGTTCGGTCAAACTCGATGTTTGGAAGAAGATCAGGTTCGGGTTGTAATTTCATAAGGCTTGTGTCTTCCTTTCTCAGATGCTGATTCTGGATCATATAACGTTAGGAATAAGTTCTATCAGGGATAGTCTCCAAATGGAAGCTTCAATTTGGAATGAACATTTCCATAATGAACAGCAGATGTAGGGTTAGTATGGACGAAAATAGGACTGTTCATAACTTGGTACAATCAGAGATAAATACAAGGTTATTGAAGGAAGTGGCGGGTAGGCTGAAGAAGGGTAGTAAGGGATATGACGAAAATCACAATAGGTCGATATGTTGTATAGTATGATGGTGATTATGCACAATATGTTGTGGTATGTACATATTTGGGTAGAGAAGTTATATAGTTCTCATTAAGTTTCTAGGAGGTCATTCTTCATGAATACACAGAATCACAGACGGCTTGTCGGCTTAAGTGAAAAAATATTTTTGGATCGGTATGCCTGGAAAAATGCAGATCCGAGTCAAGCGAAAATTGGGGATACGGTCCTTGTACTAACCAAGGATGATCCTAAATTCCCTGCCAAGGAAGTTGGCGAGATCATTGCCAGACAGGGAAATATTGTAACCGTTAAGACCCGCAGCGGTGAAACTGTGGATACAGATGTAGAGAAACTTACACTTAATATAGAGAAGACACCTGAAGAGATGTGGGATCGCTTGGCTAAAGCCATGGCTTCGGTGGAAGCAACCCCCGAGCTTCAGCAGGAATGGGAAAGTAAGTTCCGCTTCATTCTCGATGATTGGAAGCTTGTCCCCGGCGGTAGAATTGCAGCAGGAGCCGGTGCCAGCGAGGAACTCACCCTGTTCAACTGCTACGTTATTCCTTCTCCCAAAGACAGTCGGGGTGGAATTATGGAGACCTTGTCTGAAATGACGGAGATTATGGCTCGGGGTGGCGGCGTGGGCATTAACCTTAGCTCCCTAAGACCGAGAAGAGCGGTAGTTAAAGGGGTTAACGGATCATCCAGCGGATCTGTCTCCTGGGGAGGCTTGTTCAGCTATACCACCGGACTCATTGAGCAGGGCGGCAGCCGCCGGGGAGCGCTGATGCTGATGATCAATGACTGGCATCCGGATATTCTGGATTTCATTACCGTGAAGCAGACCATGGGTCAGGTGACGAATGCGAATTTGTCGGTATGCATTAGTAACGCCTTCATGCAGGCGGTTAAGCAGGATCTGGACTGGGAGCTTGTTTTCCCGGATACGACGGATGCTCATTATAATGAGGACTGGGATGGAAACCTGGATACTTGGAGAGCTAACGGAGGTAAGGTTATCCATTACCGTACGGTAAAGGCCCGCGAGATTTGGCAAATTATTATGGAATCCGCGTGGAAATCGGCGGAGCCTGGTGTGGTATTCATGGAATACTACAATCAAATGTCCAATAGCTGGTACTTTAATCCGATTATTTGTACGAACCCTTGCGGTGAACAAGGACTTCCCGGTTGGGGGGTATGTAATCTATCCGCACTGAATCTATCTAAATTTTATGATGAGTCAAGTGGGGATGTAGCCTGGGACGAGCTTGCTCAGGCCACACGCTATTCGGTGCGTTTCCTGGACAATGTGATTAATAAGACCCCTTACCATTTCACAGAGAATGAAGAGAATCAGAAGAACGAGCGCCGAGTGGGACTTGGAACCATGGGGCTTGCTGAGTTAATGATTAAGCTTAAAATCCGTTATGGAAGTGCGGAATCCTTGGACTTCCTGGATCGGTTGTATGGCTTCATTGCCAGAGAATCCTACCTCGCTTCAGCGGACATTGCCGAGGAGAAAGGCTCATTCCCGGCCTTTGATGCAAGTAAATATTTACAAAGCGGATTCATGAAAGAAATGGTGAAGGAATTCCCAGAGGTAGGCGAAGCCGTACGAAACAAAGGTATTCGAAATGTAACGATCATTACCCAGGCCCCTACGGGAAGTACTGGAACTATGGTAGGTACCTCTACGGGGATTGAGCCTTACTTTGCCTTTAAGTATTACAGACAGAGCCGACTAGGCTTTGATGAACAGTTCGTACCTATCGCACAGGACTGGATAGATGAGCATCCGGGAGAGGAGCTGCCAGCGTATTTTGTCACGGCGATGGACTTATCCGCTGAGGATCATATTCGTACCCAGGCTGCGATTCAGCGATGGGTGGATAGTTCCATCTCTAAGACGGCCAACTGTCCGGCTGATTTTACGGTAGAAGATACGAAGCGGTTGTATGAATTAGCTTTCGATCTTGGCTGTAAAGGAGTAACCATCTACCGGGATGGAAGCCGGGACGTTCAGGTGCTGCAGACCGAGAAAAGGCAGGACAAATCGGATGAGCTGGCAGCTGAGAAAGAACTGGAGCTGAAGATTGCTCAGGAGGCTGCTGAGGTGACCTCTGAAACTTCGGACCGTTTGGTTCAGCTGGAAGGCCAAGAAGTTGAAGATTTATTGAAGCAGGATCTAGCAGCCAAGAACAGTGTTCCCTTGTCCGATAACAAGGTGGTGGATAAGCAGTATAAAAGACGCCCCCAAATATTGAAAGGGGCCACCTATAAAATGAACACTCCTTTCGGTATGGCTTATATTACGATCAATGATCTGGATGGAATCCCGGCAGAAATTTTCTTGAACGTCGGAAAAGCGGGGTCCGATGTGTTCGCCATGGCTGAAGCCTTGGGACGTGTGTGCTCCTTATTTCTGCGATACGGGGACCATGGGCACAAAGTTGAACTGCTGATCAAGCATCTAAAAGGAATTGGCGGCTCAGGTGCCATAGGATTTGGCGCGAACAGGGTAGAATCCATTGCAGATGCGGTAGCGAAGGCTCTAGAAACCCATGTTCAGCAGGAGATGCTTGAAGAGAAGAGCAAGTTCTCAGCAGATCCGGCTGCTCTGGTGGAGGAGCTGTTCAACGAATATGAGAATGAAGTGGGAGCAACGGCTCACACTTCAAGCTTCTCAGAAAGTTCCCGTGATCTGTGCCCTTCCTGCGGCTCAGCTTCATTGATTAACATGGAGGGCTGCCGAACCTGCAGCAATTGTGGATACAGCAGATGTTCTTAATGGGTTAGGTCCGTACCTATTTATAACATCGAAAGTGCAGCGATATTTAAAAAGACTATGGAGCAGATCGCCTTTTTGGCAGCTGCTCCATTTTATCTTCTGCTGTCAGTCCCTGTAACTGAAGCAGTTCATTAATAGTTTCATCCTTGTTGCCATATTGAGCCTGGCTGTGCTCGGAACAAACAGGACACTCGTGCGGCTTGTTTTACTATAAAGGATCGAGTATATTAGGTGGGAATAAAGTCAGTAGAATAAGAGGTAGTTATGTCGACAATTAATGATGTTGCTCTAAAAGCAGGTGTGTCTGTTACTACGGTATCCCGGGTTCTTAACAATCGGGGGTACATCAGTGAAGCTACAAGAAAAAAAGTATACGAGACAATGGAAGAGCTCAATTATCAGCCTAATGAAATTGCCCGCTCTCTTCTACGTAAGCAATCGAATCTAATTGGCCTTATCATTCCTAGTGTATCCCATCCCTTTTTTAGTGAACTCACGAATCATATAGAGTATTATGCGTATCAGAACGGTTGGAAGGTGCTCCTCTGTAACTCGCACATGGACCCTATAAAAGAAAAAGATTACATCGGGATGCTAAAACGTAATAGGGTTGATGGAATTATTATGGGTAGTCATACACTTGAGGTAGAGGAATACCTTAATCTAAATTCACCTATTGTTACCTTTGACCGGCAGATAGACAACAAGATTCCATTCATTTCCTCAGACAATTACCAGGGTGGAGTACTCGCGACTGAACTGCTGGTTAGTAAAGGCTGTCGGAAAATTGTACATATTTGCGGTAATCTTGAGCTTAAAATGCTCTCAAATTACCGGAATGACGGTTTCAGAGACACAGCAGAGAAGCATGGTGTGCAGCACATTACAATTCAAACGGATATGAACGTGTTCGATCAACAACAGTACGAACAGATCATTCAGAGGATGCTTGAGGAATACCCTGATGTGGACGGCATTTTTGCCAGCAGTGACATCATCGCCACTTTTGCTGTGAGAGAATGCTTAGCCAAAGAGAAGAAAGTGCCTCAAGATGTTCGTATAGTTGGTTACGACGGCGTTAATATGGCATCCTGGTTTATTCCGGGGATTACTACAATCAAACAACCAACTGAAGCTATCGGGCGCCTGGCCGTAGAGTTAATTCAAAAACAGTTGGATGGAGATTCATTCGATCCAGAGAATTTACTCCCAGTTGAATTGATAGAGCGGTCAACCACTTGAATAAGAACAACTAATGAACCACTCTCTTCAAGGAGTGGTTTTAAATTTTTAACATATATCAAACGATTGACATGTCAAACGCTTGACATATGTTAATGGGTTGACATATAATTCGAAATGTAAGCGATTTTATAAAGAAAACTACTATAGTAATGGGGGCAAGATGCATGAAGCGATTTAAAGTAAACCAATTGCTGGCAGTCACTTTATTTTTGACTATGATTCTCTCTGCATGCGGCAATTCTGCAGATAAAGGAGCGTCATCCAGCGGTGAAGTGAAGATTACACTGCTTAACTCCAAAGGGGAAATTTTACAGCCACTTCAAGACGCGGCAAAGACATTCCATGAAGCGAACCCTAATATCACTGTTGAAGTTCAATCCGTTCCGAACGGTGGTTCACCTTTCGAGCGGGCATCCACTTTATATGCTTCCGGTAACCCGCCTACCATGATAATGCTGGATACAGGAGATGTTCAGAAGTTTAAGGATCGGATTCTTGATTTAAGTGGAGAGAAGTGGAATGCGGATGCAGTCCCTAATGCTACAGATTTAACAAAGTATGACGGTAAAAATTATGCATTCCCGCTCGCTGTTGAAGGTTATGGATTCATTTACAATAAAGCGGTTGTGGATAAAGCCGTAGGTGGAAATTTCGACCCAACTACCATTAACACGACTAGCAGTCTCGAAGACTTGTTCAAGAAAATTGAAGCTTCAGGTACAAAGGCTCTGGAAATTTCTCCAATGGACTGGTCTTTGGGGGCTCATTACTTGCCTTTGGCTTATGCGGGCCAAAACAAGGATATGGCTGAAGTGAACAAATATATTGCTTCATTGAAGGCAGGTCAAGTTGACCTTGCGAAAGACAAAGTATTCAACGGCCTAATGGATACGTTCGATGTCATGATGAAGTATAATACGGACCAATCTTCTCCACTCTCGCCAACATATGAACGTGGTCCAGAACTTTTAGGCAAAGGAGAAGTTGGAGTTTGGTTTATGGGTAACTGGGCTTGGCCGCAGATCAGCAGCTTCGACACAGCAAATAAACAATACGGTTTCATGCCTGTACCTATTAGTAATAATCCGAATGATTACGGCAATCAACAAATTTCTTCTGCAGTTTCCAAACGAATTGTTATTGATAAAGAGAAGAGCACACCTGAACAACAGGCAGCTGCAAAGAAATTCCTTGATTGGATCGTTTATGATCAAAAAGGTCAGGATTTCCTTGTAAACAAGGCAAACATTATACCGGCATTCAAAAACATCACACTGCCTGCAGCTGATCCGCTTGGAAAGTCCATTCAGGATTATATCGCCAAAGGTAAGTCGGAACAGTCTATCAGCGATCTGCCTGCTGACCATTGGGCTAAAGTAGGTGCTTCCATGCAGAAGTATCTATCTAAAGCAGGTGACCGTGCAACTCTCGCCAAAGAAATTCAGGAATATTGGAAAACCGTGAAATAGTTATTAAGCCATTAAGTGAGATAAAGAAAAGCGGTAGTGGAAAATGACTTCATTTCCACTGCCGCTTTCATTAACTGGACTAGGAATCTGATTACAATCAAGAATGAGAGGGATAGATATGATTGCAGAAAAAGGAGTAGGGAACCGACTGCGCACTCGTTTATTGTTCACGGGCCCCACATTATTTGCGTTTCTTACGGTAATGATCATACCGTTTATTTATGGGATATATTTAACATTTACGAACTGGGATGGTATTTCGACAACACATACCATGGTTGGTTTTGATAACTATGTGTCGGTGTTCAAGGATACTGCATTCTGGAAATCTTTTGGATTAACAGTTAAATACGTGTTCTTCACAGTTCTCTTAACGAATGTCATCGCTTTTTTGTTCGCTTATGTGCTGACCAAAGGGTTAAAAGGGCAAAGCATTTTTAGAGCAGGTTTCTTTCTGCCTAATCTGGTGGGTGGAATCGTGCTCGGCTTTATCTGGCAGTTCATCTTTAATAATGTACTCGTCTATTTCGGGCAAAAAGCTGGAATTCCTATATTTAGCACATCCTGGCTCTCTGATCCGGATAAAGCATTCTGGACGATTGTCATCGTTACAGTCTGGCAGTATGTCGGGTATATGATGGTCATTTATGTGGCGGGACTTATGAATGTGCCGCAGGATATTTTGGAGGCAGCAAGCATCGATGGTGCAAGCGGATGGACAAAAATGAGAAAAATGATCCTTCCATTGATGGTACCTTCATTTATTGTATGTATTTTCTTGTCTTTGCAGCGTACATTTATGGTCTACGATGTGAATATCGCTCTTACTAAAGGCGGCCCGTTCAACAGCACCGAAATGGTCTCCATGCATGTATACCAAAAGGCTTTTCTATCCCGGGATTACGGTGTAGGACAGGCGGAGGCATTTGTACTTTTCCTCCTCGTTGCAGTAATTACCTTGGTTCAAGTTTACTTTAGTAAAAAAATGGAGGTGGAGGCTTAATGGTTGGTCAAAAATCCTCTTCTTCATGGCTTAAGTTTATAGGTTTGACCCTGGTCCTTATCCTGTTCATTATTCCGTTCATATTCGTGTTGATTAACTCATTTAAAGAAAATAAGGCGATTACATCGAATCCGTTGTCGCTTCCAGCTAGCTTGAACTTTGACAATTATCTGAATGCCTACGAGAAAATGAGCTTTCTTACGGCGTTTACAAACTCTCTGATCATAACGGTCCTCAGTGTACTTCTTATTTCGCTGTTTGCCGCGATGACTGCTCATTATTTCGTAAGACATAATACAAAAATAAATCAGTATACCTTTTTGTTGATGGTTGCTTCGATGATCATTCCTTTCCAGGCGATCATGATCCCACTCGTTAAGATTTACGGATCGATCAATATGCTGGACAGCAAATGGGCCTTGATCTATATGTACATTGGTTTTGGCAGTTCATTAGCTGTATTCATTTATCATGGATTTGTTAAAGGTATTCCTGCGGAGCTTGAAGAAGCAGCCATGATTGACGGCTGCACAAGAATACAGACCTTTTTCCGCATCGTATTTCCCGTACTGCTCCCGACAACGGTTACGATTGCCATTCTGAATGTTCTTTGGATTTGGAACGATTTCCTGCTTCCTTCTCTAGTTCTGGTTAATCAGGAAGAGCGGACGCTCCCGCTTTCGACCTACAACTTCTACGGGACATATTCGGTTGATTTCGGTCCATTGATGGCAAGTCTTGTCCTTACGATTTTACCGATTATTGTTATTTATTTATTTGCACAAAAGTATATCATTCAAGGTGTTATGCAGGGTTCCATTAAATAGAAAAGCACATGGGTAGGAGGATGACTTATTATACAGAAGAGAGATTATACCAAAGATAGGGCAGACCAGTTCATAAAAGACTCTAAGCACTTGCTTCGACCAGACTATAGATTGAACTATCATTTGATGGCGGAATACGGATGGATGAATGATCCTAATGGCTTTGTTCAATATAAAGGACAATACCATCTGTTTTATCAGCATTATCCCTACAAGCCTGTATGGGGACCCATGCACTGGGGACATGCAGTAAGTACAGACCTGATAAAGTGGGAATATCTCCCGATAGCTCTAGCTCCGGACGGGGAATTTGATCGGGATGGCTGTTTTTCTGGGAGTGCTATTGAGAAAGATGGCCAACTGATGCTTTTGTATACGGGACATGTGGTCACAGGACCTGACAAAGATCAGGATTACAAGCAGTCTCAAGGGCTTGCTGTTTCTGTGGATGGAGTGACCTTTGAGAAATGGCAGGGCAACCCTATTATTGGTTATAATGAGATTCCCGAAGAAGTAAGCCAAAAGGATTTCCGTGATCCTAAAGTATTCATGAAGAACGGTCAATATTATGTTGTTCTCGGTTCAAATGATGCAAAGGGAAATGGACTTGTTCTTTTATATCGTTCTGATGATCTGAAGAAATGGACTTATGTGAATGTTCTTGCATCGAGCGATGGACGATTTGGTGACAATTGGGAATGCCCGGACCTGTTTCCGCTCGGAAACAAAGACATTTTCATGCTCTCCCCACAGCGGATGTCAGCTCAGGGGGAACAGTTCCGTAATCTTCACTCGACGATGTATTGTGTGGGTGAATTCGATTCAGAGACGGGTAAGTTCCATAGTGAAGCTTTTGCCCAAGTCGATCATGGATTCGACTTCTATGCGCCTCAATCTATGCTGGATGACCAAGGACGTAGAATCGTAATCGGATGGATGGACATGTGGGAGACCGACATGCCTACGCAGCAGGGGCATGAATGGGCAGGTGCTATGAGTCTGCCTCGAAAGGTAGAGTTAAATGGTAACCGTATTCTGTTTAGTCCTGTTGAAGAAATAGAGAATTATCGAAGAAATCTTTATGAACTGCATGACGTTGTCCTAGATCAGGTTATCGACATTCAGACCTCGGGCGACAGCTATGAGCTTCAAGCAGAGTTTCAAGCAGGCAGCGCTGAGGAGTTTGGACTGAAGCTCCGAGTTGGGACCGAGGAGGAGACGGTGTTGTCCTATCGACCAGAAGAAGGGTTATTCAGCCTGGATAGAGATAATTCCGGTCAAGGACCAGGCGGTGAACGCCGGGTTCGTGTAGGACTTACTGATGGACTTCTTAAACTACGGATTTTTGTTGATAAGTCTTCAGTGGAAGTCTTCATCGGCGATGGTGAACACGTAGTTACAGCACGCATTTATCCTGGACCACAGTCGCTGGGGATTCAGGCATTTGCCAAAGGAACAGCCAAGCTTGTATCACTTTATAAGTGGGATATTGTGTAAGGAGGAACTAACCATGCCGACCGTATTCACCATGGGGGAAGCCCTCATTGATTTCATTCCCCATCAAATAGGTGTGGAATTAAAGGAGGTAGAGAGCTTCCGGAAAGCAGCAGGAGGGGCACCCGCCAATGTCGCATGTGCCGTGTCCCGCCTTGGTGGGGACAGTGCCTTCATCGGTAAGCTTGGTGCTGATGCCTTCGGGGATTTCCTCATAGAGACCATGCAGAATGCAGGAGTAGATACCAGCCGTGTACTTCAGACGAATGAGGCCAATACGGCGCTGGCTTTTGTTAGCTTGAAGGCAGACGGCAACCGGGACTTCTCCTTTTACCGGAGTCCCAGTGCAGATATGCTGCTGAATGAGAATGAGATTAAAGCATGGTTTGGTGAGCAGGATATTCTGCATTTCTGTTCCGTTGATCTGATAGAGGCTCCCGTCAAATATGCCCACCTGAAAGCCATATTTCTTGCCAAGGAAGCCGGTGCCCTCATCAGCTTCGACCCTAATGTCAGATTGCCGCTCTGGGATGATGCTGAACATTGTCGCCATACCATACTTGAGTTCCTTCCGCTTAGTCATATTGTCAAGATTAGCGATGAGGAATTAGACTTCATTACAGGCATACAAGATGAGAACGAAGCAATAGCTTCACTGTTTGTAGGTGAAGTTGAACATGTTATTTATACACGTGGGGCAGAAGGGGCTGTGTGGTACACACGCAGTTTCGAAGTGTCTGAACCCGGTGTTAAAGTGAATGTTATCGATACAACGGGTGCCGGGGACGCATTTATTGGAGCGCTTTTGTACCAAATAAGTCAGATGCACGATTTTAATAGAAGCATTAACCCTGCAGTAGCGTCTGAAATGTTAGCTTTCGCTAACAAGGCTGCAGCCATCACGACAACCCGTTCGGGTGCGATTCCTGGGTTACCAACAAGATCGGAAGTGGAATCAACTTAATCTTAGAATTACAAATTGAGAAAGTATTGAAAGAAAAGAAACCCCCGGAAATCAATCGTTTCCAGGGTTTCTTTGATTTATCGCAGGACTATCTTGAATTAATCGGGGCTGCCGAATCCTGGCAAGATACCAGCTCGCAGCAACGCTGTTTAAATTTTTTTCCGAAAATTAGAGTTCGCTTCTTGCTAGCTTTTCCACAAAATACGCCGTCCAAGAGTAAAGGTCAGAATCATCATCACTAACCCCGTGAAGGCTGGGAAGCCGTACAGCTCGAACCAGTCCAGCGAGGACGGCCACGACTTCATCCAGGCATAGAGTCCGCCTCCAGCTAACGGCCCGATGAACGATGTGAGTCCTGTCAGCGCAGAGTACATGGCGATGAACATTGGACGTTCGCTTTTCGGGGTGTCGCCGATCGTGAAGTTGAAAGCAAGCTGGTTAAACCCGCCGACGCCGACACCAAGCAGAATGTGTGATAGGATCAGCACAAGCACGCCCGGCAGGACGGCAAGCAATCCCCATGAAAGGCATGAAGCAGCGATGAGCGGCAGCGTCCAGAAAAGCAGTTTTTTATTGCTGTACCGGGCATTCAGATTGCCCCATATATAGAAGCTCACCATCATAGCGACGGTCTGTATGACGGTAATAATCGACACGGTGCTGTAGTTAATGTGCATCAAACCGAGCATCGCATAGCTGTACAAGGGAACGATCAAGGTCTGAATTAGCAGCCAACAGGCCAGAAATGCAGTCGCTTTCATAAATCCTGAATCCTGGAGCGGCTTGCGGAGCATAGGCCAGAACGACGTTTCCTTCGAACGTTCAAACGGAAGATCGGGATAGAAGAAGTAAATAATTATATTCGCCACTGCGCAAATCCAAATCGGAATAAAGATTAGCAGGAACCCTGTTCCACCGGGAAAGTGGTCCAATACGATTCCACCTGCAAAAAGACACAGGCTGCCGAGTGCATTCAAAATGGTATTACGTATACCGAAGTGGCGGCCACGGACCTTGGCGGGCACGATATCGCTGATCAGCGATGTCCATAGCATACCGACGACAGCGTTTGCAATAAACGCTACCGTGTAAGTTACAATATAAATAGTCACCCATAAATCTCTGGGGAAAATAAACGGAATCAACCCGGTCCCGGCCCACAAAAGCCGGTGTACTGCAAGAAACCAGATTAGCGTCCATTTACGGCTGCGGATACGCTGAATGCCATAAGCAATACCCAGCTGGGCGATATTCACGAATGTCGTTACTGCCAGCACAAAACCGATCTGACTTGAGCTTGCTCCAAGGTAAAGCAGAAACCCCGTAAGAAACGGACCTCCAAGCAGGGTCTGGAAAATCGTTGAAGGTACCCCTTCCCATGTGGCAATACGAATTTGTCTGCGTTGAACTGAAAGCCTCCTGCGCGGTCTCGGCTTGGCCGCCAGTCTGACTTGCTTGACCGTGTTAGGTATGGGGATACACTCCTTTGACTGTCCTCAGGCTGTCTTATCTGACTTTCTTTTTCCCATTTTACTCGTAAGCGTTAACATGTCAATGACCGTTTTCGCAAGCTCTTCCCGTATATTTAACTCGTTTGAAATCAGCGTTTATAACGAGAATGAGCTGCCCTCTCATCCATGGTCTTCGGCCGGATGAAATCCCC
>RCUH01001276.1_pt1 | contig 19449 bp, 15 predicted proteins | sample 2166191 | NCBI WGS metagenome assembly RCUH01 (sample SAMN09932848, study PRJNA488358) | compost metagenome | feature: garden; material: soil; isolation source: compost soil in an enriched community after 214 h of incubation | place: Germany: Experimental Botanical Garden Goettingen | collected...
CAGAACCGCGTTCTGCTTTTATTCCGGTATCATCGGTCAAAACGCCTATTCCAAGGCATTTTTTGCATCATGCCTGCCTGTCGGCATCAAAAGCGGCATCCACCGGCACTTGCAGCGCCACCGCAAGCTGGTTGGTCTTGGCGGCAAGCGCGATGACCCGCAGGAGATCGGCGTGCTGCTCGCCGGTCATGCCCTTGGCTTTGGCGGCGGCCGTGTGGGAATGGGCGCAATAGGAGCAGCCATTGGTGACGGACACCGCGATGTAAAGCATTTCCTTGACCACGGGGTCGAGCGCCGAAGGTGTCGCCATCACCGCCTTGACCTCGGCCCATGTCTTTTCCAGAAGATCAGGATCGAAGGCGAGGTAGAGCCACATATTATTGATGAAGTCCGACTTGCGGGTGGTGCGGATGTCGTCAAATACCGCCTTGACGCGCGGATCGGCTTCGGGATTTTGTACTTTCGTTACGGTGCTCATGGCTTCCTCCGGCTCTTTTCCTGGGGGCAGATTACCGCGCTGAAGAATATTTGCGATAAAAATGGCCTTCGTCGTGTGCTCGACGAGAATCCATCACAAATTACAATTACGTAAGAAACGGATTTGTGCGTTGCCTCGTTTTAAACGAGGGGGAATACTGCTGATGTCCCGAAGCCTGCGCTTCAGGGGCTGCTTTATGCTGCGATGATCAACCGGAGAACTATATGCGGGTCTGGAAACAGGTGGGTGTCAGTCTGGCCGTGGTGGGGGCAGGGCTCTGTCTCTGGGGCTTTTATTCGCCCGAAGCCCGCAATGTGCTCGCCAGCATGGGGCTCGGCAAAACGCCGGCAGGCGCGGTAGAAGTCGCAGCGGCCGGCTCGCCCGCAGGCCAGAATGGTGGTTCGCGGCGCAACGGCAACGCCACCCTGGTGGTGACGGCTCCGGTGAAAAAGGGTACGGTCAATGACCGGCTGAACGCCATCGGCAACGGCCAGGCGATCCAGTCGGTCGTCGTCATGCCGCAGACATCGGGCACGCTTTCAGAAATCCGCACGGCCGCCGGCGCGCGTGTCGTGAAGGGGCAGGTGCTTGCGCGGCTCGATGACGAAGAGCAGGTGATCGAACGCGACAAGGCGCAGGTCGCGCTGCGCAGCGCGATTGAAAAATCCAGTTCCTACAAGAACCTGAAATCCGTTTCCCGCCTCGATGTGATGGATGCGCAGATTGCCGAAGAATCCGCCAAGCTGGCGCTCAGCACCGCCGAACTCAATCTCAGGCGCCGCGACATCGTCGCGCCGATTGAGGGTGTGGCCGGTATCGTCGCCGCCAATATCGGCGACAACGTTACCACGCAGTCAACCATCGTCAGCATCGACGACCGGTCGGAAATTCTCGTCAATTTCTGGGCGCCCGAGCGGTTTGCAACCGTGATCAAGGTCGGAATGCCGGTGGAGGCGACCTCCATTTCGCGTCCCGGCGAAACCTTCAAGGGTGAAATCGAAGCTGTCGACAACCGTGTCGATGAAGCAAGCCGCACGATCCGCATCCGGGCGAAGTTCGGTAACGAGAAGGACGAACTGAGGGCCGGCATGTCCTTCGGCGTCACCATGCGTTTTGCCGGGGAGACCTATGCTTCGGTCGATCCTCTGGCCGTGCAGTGGGATGCGGAAGGCTCCTATGTCTGGCGCGTCACCGACAACAAATCGAACAAGGTGCGGGTGCAGATCGTGCAGCGCAACCCTGATGCGGTTCTCGTCAAGGCGGAACTGGCGGAAGGCGAGCCAGTCGTGATCGAGGGCCTTCAGCGCGTGCGTGAAGGCGGTGCCGTCCGCGTCGGCGAACAGCCGAAGCCGGAGGAGGTCGCCAGCCAATGACGCAGTCGCCTTCCGGTCAGGATTCCAAGCTCGCTTTCACCGCATTGTTCGTGCGCCGGCCTATCCTGGCGGCGGTCCTCAACACGCTGCTGGTCGTGGCTGGCCTCGCCGCTCTGGTTGGCGTCGAGGTGCGCGAATTGCCTGACGTCGACCGGCCGTCGATCAGCGTCAGGACCACCTATGAAGGTGCTGCGCCTGAGACGATCGACCAGGAAGTGACGCAGACCATCGAAGGTGCGGTGGCGCGTGTCAGCGGCATCAAATCCATCGCTTCCAACTCGCAATTCGGCACCAGCCGCGTGACGATGGAATTTGGCGACAATGTCGACATGGCCGTTGCGGCCAACGATGTGCGTGACGCCATTGGCCGCGTCACCAATCAGCTGCCCGACGATGCCGACGAGCCGCAGATCATCAAGGCGGATTCCGACAGCCAGCCGATCATGCGCCTTGCCGTCACCTCGTCGACGCTCAGCATGGAAGATCTGACCAAGCTGGTGGATGACGAGATCATCGACCGCCTGGCTGCTGTCGACGGCGTTGCCGATGTCGAGCTTTATGGCGATCAGGAAAAGGTTTTTCGCGTCGATCTCAATCAGGCAGCACTCGCCAGCCGTGGTCTGACCGTGACCGATGTTTCCAACGCGCTGGCCAGCGCGGCACTCGACGTGCCGGCGGGATCGCTGAAAAGCACGACGCAGGACATCGTCGTGCGCGCCACGGCGAGCCTGACGAAGCCGGAGGATTTTTCCAACCTTCTCATCAAGAACAATATCCGCCTTCGCGACGTAGCAACCGTCATGCTCGGTGCGGATGACGAATCCACCTCGCTGCGCTCCAATGGCGTGCAGGGTGTCGGTCTTGGCGTCATCCGTCAGGCGCAGTCCAACACGCTCAATATTTCCACCGGCGTGAAGGCCGCCGTCGATGCCATGTCGGCCAATCTGCCAGAAGGCACACGCATCGTCGTCACCAGCGATGACGCGGTCTTCATCGAAGGCGCGCTGCACGAGGTCGAGCTGGCGCTCGGTCTTTCGGCGATCATCGTCGTCGTCGTGCTTTATCTCTTCCTGCGCGACTGGCGCGCCACCCTCATTCCGGCGATCACCATGCCGGTGGCGCTGATCGGCACCATTGTCGCCATCTACATGGTCGGCTTTTCGGTCAATATTCTGACGCTGCTCGCCATCGTTCTGGCGACCGGCCTGGTGGTCGATGACGCCATCGTGGTGCTGGAAAATATCGTGCGCCGCCGGGCGGAAGGCATGGGGCCGCGCGCCGCTGCCGTTCTCGGCACGCAGGAAGTCTTCTTCGCGGTCATCGCAACGACGGCAACGCTAGCCGCCGTCTTCATTCCGCTCTCCTTCCTGCCGGGCCAGCTTGGCGGCCTGTTCCGCGAATTCGGTTTCGTGCTGGCCTTCGCCGTGGGCTTGTCCTCCATCGTGGCGCTGACGCTCTGCCCGATGCTGGCTTCCCGCATGTTGAAGGAGGGGTTGAAGGAACAGACGGGACCGCTCGCCTGGTTTGGCAATGTCTTTGCCTCCACCTACAAGTCGACGCTTTCCGCCTGCCTGAACAATCCGCTGATCGTCATTATCGTGGCGCTGATCTTTTCGGGTCTGTCGTGGATTGCCTTCGGCATGATCCAGAACGAGCTGACGCCGCGCGAGGACCGTGCCTCGATCATGATGCGGGTTACCGCGCCGCAGGGCGTCAGCCTTGAATATACCCGCGACCAGCTGCAGCGCATCGAGGAAAATCTGCAACCGCTGCGCGACAGCGGGGAAATCCGCAATATCTATTCCATCACGGGCATGAACGGTTCGTCCAATACCGGTTTCATGGTGCTGACGCTCGCCCCTTGGGCCGATCGCGAGCGCACCCAGAATCAGATCGCCGCTGACGTCACTTCCGCCGCCAACAAGGTGCCGGCGCTGCGCGGCAGTGCAATGCAGCCGAACAGCCTGCGTATTCGTGGCGCCGGTAACGGTTTGCAGATGGCGATGGTTGGCAGCAACTATGCGGCGCTGACGGCGGCGACGCAGAAACTGCTGCTTTCCATGGAAGAAAGCGGCCTGTTCGATACGCCGCGTTTCGACAATGAGCCCAATCAGGCGCAGCTTTCCGTTTCCATCGATCGCGAGCGCGCTTCCGATCTCGGCATCGATATCACCGGGCTGTCGCGCGCCATGCAGTCGCTGCTGGAAGGACGCTCGGTCGTTGACGTTTTCGTGGATGGCGATGCAATCCCGGTGCGGCTCCTGTCCTCCACCCGGCCGATCAATGATCCGACCGATCTTGAAAATGTCTTCCTGAAAACGGGCGACGGCAAGATCGTGCCGATGTCGGTCATTGCTTCGCTGAAGGAAAATGCGGTTGCGCCGCAGCTCAACCGCGAGCAGCAGCTGCCCTCCGTCGGCTTCACGGCCAATCTGAAGGACGGGGTTTCGCTCGGTCAGGCGCTGGAAAAGGTGAACGAGCTTTCGCAATCCATCCTGCCGCCCGGCGCCCGCCTGCTGCCGCTCGGTGAGGCGGCGACGCTTGAGGAGAACTCCAGCGGCATGTTGCTGACCTTTGGTTTTGCCATTGCCATCATCTTCCTCGTGCTGGCCGCGCAGTTCGAAAGTGTCCTGAGCTCAGTCATCATCATGACGACGGTGCCGCTCGGCCTTGCCTGCGCCGTCATCGCGCTGCTGGTCACCGGATCGAGCCTCAACGTCTATAGTCAGATCGGTCTTGTGCTGCTTGTTGGCGTGATGGCCAAGAATGGCATCCTGATCGTGGAATTCGCCAATCATCTGCGCGATCAGGGCGCGACCGTACGGGAAGCCATCGAAAAGGCCACCAGCATCCGCCTGCGCCCTGTCATGATGACGATGATCGCCACCATTCTTGGTGGCGTGCCGCTGGTGCTGGCGCAGGGCGCGGGCGCGGAAGCGCGCATCGCGCTCGGCTGGGTCATTGTCGGCGGTCTCGGTTTCGCGACGCTGGTGACGCTTTATATCACGCCGGTCTCCTATCTGCTCATCGCCCGCTTTGCCAAGCCGCAGGCGGATGAGGAAATCCGCCTCCATCGCGAGCTTGAACTTGCCGCCCGCCGTAAGGCGCTGGAGGAGGACAAGCCGTTGCTCGCAGCGGAATAGGACGGGGTTTTCGCCAAACCACATTCGGCGCAATCGCGATGCTGGACAAAGCGTTAACCTTATCCCATACCACCTGACGGAATTTCGTAACGGATCGAATCCGTTACGGGCAGATGTTGCGGTGGAGATGGATGATGGCGCTGAAAGACGTTGTTGCGGGTGAGCGGAATGAAGAGGGCATTGCGTCTGTGCTCGCGGTGCTGAAGCAGCAGTTGGGCGATAAGATCCAGACGGGCCAGGCGTTTCGCGAGCAGCATGGGCACACCACCACCTATCTGACCCTGCAGGCGCCTGACGGGGTCGTTTTTGCCGAAAGCGCCGATGATGTGAAGGCCGTGGTGAAGGCTTGCGCCCAATACAAGGTTCCGGTCATTCCCTTCGGAACGGGGTCTTCGCTTGAAGGGCAGGTCAATGCGCCCAACGGCGGAATCTGCATCGATTTCAGCCGGATGAATCGCATCATTGAGGTGAATGCCGAAGATCTTGACGTGACGGTGGAGCCGGGCGTGACGCGTGAGGACCTCAACGTCTATCTGCGCGATACCGGCCTGTTCTTCCCGATCGATCCGGGCGCCAATGCCTCGATCGGCGGTATGGCCTCGACGCGCGCCTCCGGTACCAATGCCGTTCGTTATGGCACGATGAAAGACAATGTGCTTGCCGTTACGGCTGTTGTCGCCAATGGCGAGGAAATCCGCACGGCGCGCCGCGCCCGCAAGTCCTCCGCTGGTTACGACCTGACGCGGCTTTTCGTGGGGGCCGAGGGGACGCTCGGCGTCATCACGTCCGTGACGCTGCGGCTTCAGGGCATTCCGGAAAAGATCGCCGGCGGTGTCTGCACCTTCGACACGATCAAGGCGGCCTGCGATGCCGTCATCATGACGATCCAGATGGGCGTTCCGGTTGCCCGCATCGAATTGCTTGACGAGGTGCAGGTGCGGGCGTGCAACGCCTATTCCGGCCTGAACTACGCGGAGAAGCCGACGCTTTTCGTGGAGTTCCACGGCACCGAGGAGACGGCGGCGCTGCAATCGCAGCAGTTTGCCGAGATCGCGGCGGAATGCGGCGGCGTCGACTTCCGCTGGACGAGCGATGCCGCCGAGCGCAACAAGCTCTGGAAAGCGCGTCATGACGCCTATTGGGCGTCGCGGGCGCTCGCACCGCATCTCGATGGGTTGTCCACCGATGTCTGCGTGCCGATTTCGCGCCTCGCTGACTGCGTGGTGGAAACGCAGCGGGATATTGAGGAGAACGGTTTTCTCGCGCCGATCGTCGGTCATGCGGGCGACGGGAACTTCCACGTCCTTATTCTGTTTGATGGCAAGGATGCCGAAAGCGTCGCGAAAACCGAAGCCTTTGTCGCCCGTCTCAACCGCCGCGCCATTGCCATGGACGGCACCTGCACCGGCGAACACGGCATCGGCCAGGGCAAGATGAGTTTTCTTGCCGAAGAGGCCGGCAATGCACTGGATGTGATGCGCGCCATCAAAACGTCGCTCGATCCGGATAATATCTTCAATCCGGGCAAGTTGTTCCGGCTTGTCTGATCATCCTCACAATTGATTGGTACAAAAGGCTGCTTGCCGTTAAGGCAGAAAAGAATAGGTTTGCAGCGTTCGCGAAGGGAGATGCAGGTCAGTGCTCGGGCGTATTCTGGTTTTTCTGGGCGGACTGCTGGCCGTGGTGCTGTTCTCGGCGCTGCTTATTCCCTATTTCGTCGACTGGACGGATTTTCGCCGCGATTTTGAAGATCAGGCAAGCCGTATTCTCGGCAAGAAGGTGGTTGTGCATGGCCGCGTTGAGGCCCGCATCCTGCCTTTCCCCTCGGTAACGCTGCATGATGTGCGCGCCGGAACGGATGCGGATGGATCGCCGCTCATTCAGGTCGCGCGTTTTTCCATGGATGCCGAGCTTGCGCCTTTCCTTTCCGGCGAGGCCCGCATCTTCGACATGCGCATCGAGGAGCCCAAGGCGAAGATCAGGCTGCTGAAAGATGGCACGCTGGACTGGATGCGCGGCAGCCGGGCGGAAATTCCCGCCCGCACCGTGGTTCTGGAAAGCGTGCAGATCGAAGGCGGGCAGATCGAATTCATCGACGAGCAATCCGGCCGCAATCGCGTGGTGACCGGTCTCAACGCCGACATGTCCGCTAATTCGCTGGCCGGGCCGTGGAAGGCCGAAGGGCGCGCCGCCATTGACGGGCATCCGGGGTCGTTCTCGCTCTCCAGCAGCGAGCCGGATTATGCCGCCGGCCGCATGGGCCTCAGGGTCCGCGTGGTGCCGGATGAGCATCCGGTTGAGGTCGATCTCGATGGTGCGATTGCTGCAACGGCGGGAAAGCCCGCTTATAGCGGTTCTTTCTCCTTCAGTTTCCGCGAGGATGAAAAGCAGAAGCAGCAGGCGGGCCAATCGCTGTTTTCTTCGCCGCGCACCCGCGGCAGTTTTGAACTGACCAATGAAAGCGTGCGTATCCCGAGTTACCGCATGGAACTCGGTGGCAGCGAAAATCCCTATGTCGTGACGGGCGAGGCGACGCTCGATACCGGCGCCAAGCCAGAGTTCCTGCTGACGGCCGACGGCCAGCAGATAGATGTCGCCCGCTTCGCGCCGCCTGTCGTGCAAACGGGCAAGACCTCACGCCAGCCCACCGCCTCGGTTCGCCAGCGCATTGAAGCCTTTGCGGCCATGGTGGCCCGCATCCCGGTTCCGCCGGTGCCGGGCAAAGCGAGCATCAGCCTTCCCGCACTCGTTTCCGACGATACGACCATCCGCGACATCCGGCTGGATGTGCGCCCGGAAGGCAGTGGCTGGCAGGTGGTGAATGCCGTGGCGACGCTGCCGGGCAGGACCCAGCTTGAAGCCAAGGGATCGCTGACGCTGCTTGGCGGCCCCGCTTTCAACGGCAATCTGCTGCTCGCCTCCAACCAGCCTTCGGGGCTGGCGAACTGGCTTTCCGGTTCCGTCGATCCGGCGATCCGCCAGCTCAATGCCGCCGGTTTTTCCGCCGATGTTTCACTGACGACGCTCAATCAGCGTTTCGACAATCTGGAGCTTGCGATCGGCGATGCCTCGCTGAAGGGCGAGCTGGAGCGGCGTTCCGACGGCAAGACTTCCAATCTCTCCATTGATCTGTCGGGCAACGAAATCGATCTCGATGCGCTGAGGGCGCTCGGCAGTCTGGCGCTTGGCGATCAGGTCGGCAGTTCCGTCCTCGACCACCGCATTACCGCAAAATTCAAGGCCGACCGGTTCAACATGGCCGGTGTGACCGCCAATCACGTCGAAACCGCCTTCACCATGGCCGGCGGGATTCTCTCGCTTGAAAACATGACGGCCGGCGATATTGCGGGCGCGGAGGTGAAGGCCAGAGGGCAATTGCAGGGTTCGCTGCTGAAATATGCCGGCAAGGGCACGGTGAACCTGCATGCCGCGGATATGCAGCCGTTCTTCACCATGCTGCAGCAGAAATTGCCAAACCATCCATTCCTCAGCCGTCTGGCGGCGAGTGCGCCATGGTACGCCAATTCCGACCTTGCCATGGATGTTTCGGTCAATAGCGAAAATGGCGGGGCCAACGTCGCCGTCTCCGGCACCGTCAATGGTAGCCGGCTCTCGGCCGTTGCCAAGATGCCGGATTTCCTGTCGATCACCGATGATACGGCCATGTCGCTGGAAGCCGTCCTGAAGAACCAGTCGACCGCAATCCTGTTCGGGCAGGCGGGGCTTGATCCGCTGCCCTTTGATGCGGATGGCGAAGGACTTCTCTCGGTCAAGCTCAACGGCACCCTCGGCTCGCCCGCCCAGACGGAACTGCGCTTCTCGACGGAACGGACGCATTTTTCGATGAACGGTTCCTTTGCTGTCTCGGCCGCCAATTTCGGCGAAGGCAGCGCCGATGTGGCGCTTGAAAGCGCTGATATCGAGCCATACCTCATCATGAACGCTGTCGGCCTGCCGCAGCTTGGCGGCGGCATGGCGCTGAAGGCCAATGCGAAAGTGGCGGTGGACGGGCAAAAGATCGCACTCTCCTCGATCGGCGGGCAGGCGGGCGGAAATCCTTTCTCGGGCAATCTGACATTCCAGCGTGCCGCGCCCCATCCTGTAGACGGTGATCTCTCCGTCAGAACCGTCGATCTCGCCTGGCTGGGGGATGCGATCTATGGGCCGGTGATTGATCCGGAAACCGGAGCGCTCAATGCCAAGCCTCTGGCCATGCCAGCCTTCCCGCAGCTTAAGGCTTCGCTCGCCTTGAAAGCGGAAAGCTTCGAGGCCGGTCCCTTTGGTACCGTCACCGGTGTTTCGGCCAGGGTCACGCATGATGCGGGCAGTCTGTCGCTCGATGACGTTGCCGGCACCTTCATGGGCGGTAAGCTGACGGGGCGGCTTGCCATGTCGACTGGCGAAGGTGCGGGCATTTTCCGCACCAAGATCGCGGTGACCGATGCCAATCCGGAGCCGATCTTGTGGGCCAATGCCAACGGGCCGGTTGCGACAGGCCGGGTGGCCGTTGACCTCACGGCCGAATCGACGGGCAAAAGTGTCGGTGAAATGCTGAAATCAGCGGGTGGATCGGGTGAAATTAGGGCCAGCGGGCTTGTGCTGAAGGGACTTAATCCCGGCGCCTTCCCGCCGATCCTGCAGGCGGCTGATGGTTTGCAGCAGCCGATCGACGCGCCCAAGGTGCGGCCGCTGGTGGACCAGAGCCTGTGGCAGGGTGAAATCGGGCTTGGCGATGTGGCCTTGCCGTTCTCGCTGAATGGCGGCGCGCTTCATTTCCAGAATCTGCGTGCGGGGATCGATCCCGTAACGCTGACGGCCGACGCGACGGTTGATCTTGCGGCTTCGACCGTGAATGGCGACCTCGATCTTCTGTTCAATCCCGGTACCGAAACGGTCGCAGGGGCCGAGCCATCGGTGCGTCTCAACTATAACGGTCCGCTTGCCGCGCCGGCTTTGACGACCGATGTTTCGGCGCTCAGCAATTACCTGTCGCTCAGGGCTTTCGAAAAGGAACGCCGCCGGGTGGAGGCCATGCAGGCGAGTGTTCTTGAAAAGCAGCGCCTGCGCCGCGAAGTCGCGCTTTATCGCTCTCAGGCGGCCGAGCGGCAGGCCGAGAAGGAGCGGGCGGAGGCGGAAGCCAAGGCCATGGCTGACGAAGAGGCGCGTCTGAAGGCGGCAGCCGAAGAACGTCTGCGCCAGGAAAAGGAACAGCAGGAGCGGTTGCAACAACAGCAGCAGGAACAGGGGCAACAGCCGGTACCCGAGCGGCAATCCGCGCCGGTTCTGGTGGTGCCTCCGACGGAAAACGCCATCCGGCAACTGGCGCCGGAAAACGCTCCTGCCACGCCGTAAGCTTGCGGGCAGGGGAAGGCTGATCGGCCTTCATATTGCGAAAGTGCGGAAACCTGTCCCGGAACGTTGCATCATCCTCGAGCATGAGCCGAGAATCTCACGGCAAACTCGTTCCCTAACGGGGGGAGCCCCGGAACGCCTCGTGGTGGATGGGAAAGGTCTGGAAACAGTATTTGAAAGCAAGGCTACGCAATACGGGAAATGCCTTGCAGCGCAGACTAGGCCGCCAATGTTTAATGAATGCTTTCACGGCGTTACGAGTTTTCGGCAGTATTTTTTGTAGTCCGGGGGACAAATCCGGATAGAGGCGTCGCAGGTCGTGATCGATTGCGTGTCTTTACTGAACGCCGGAAAATCTCAGCGGTTTTTCAGCCAGTTCAGCACATAAACCCGCAGCGACGAGGACAGATTGCTGTCGGCGGCGCGGTTGTCATCTATTTCGGCAAGCAGGGCCGCGAAACTGATCTTGCGTCTGTCCGCAATGATTTTCAACTCGTCCCAGAAGGCATCCTCGAGTGAAATGCTGGTGCGGTGGCCGTGCAACGTCGCGGAGTGCTTGCGGATCATCAGATCGGTCTCCGGTGGATCCGGTTGGAGGTCTGAATCATATCTCCCCGGCAAGTCCCTGTTTTGCGATTCTTTTCCGATAGTCCCGAAATCCGCGGCGGTCCGTCGGCTTGTCAGTCTTTGCCGACCCCGTCATCGGGTTTTTCGAGCCGCCCCTGATCGAGCGCCTTTTCGGCTTTTTCGTTCAGGGCTGATGTGAGATTTTTTTCCGCCTTGGCGCGGCCGAAGGACAGGCGGTTCTGCTCCGCCTGCTTTTCTTTTTCGCTACGGGCTTTCTGTTTCCGAAACTGACGTAGATTGACGATATCGGCCGCCATGGGGATATGTCTCCTCGGGTTTCGTACGCTCGGGGTAAGCCGTTATTGCTTCTTGCGGAAGGCATCCAGCGAAACGACAGAGCCTTCCTTCTTTTCCTCGCCGGCCTTGGGCGTTTCGGAAGCAGCAGCCGGCTTTGCCTCGTGGGAAACGGGATAAGCGGTGATTTCGGCTTCTTCCAATTCTTCTTCTTCGGCCAGAGGCACGTCGAATTCGAGTTCGAAATTGACGGAAGGATCGTAGAAACCTCTGATGGCATTATAGGGAATGACCAGCTTTTCCGGCGTATCGGAGAAGGAGAGGCCGATTTCAAAGCCGGTTTCGGTTACTTTGAGGTCCCAGAACTGGTGCTGGATGACGATGGTCATCTGTTCGGCATATTTCGCCTTGAGGTGCTGGGAAATCCGCACGCCCGGCGCGCCGGTCAGGAATGTGATGAAGAAATGGTGGTCGCCGGGCAGGCGGCTGGTTGCGGCCACTTCACCCAAAACCTTACGAATAACGCCGCGAAGGGCATCCTGTGCGAGAATGTCGTAACGGATATGATCCTGCCCCATGCGGTCCTGTCTTTCCCTTATTCGAACGTCTTTTCATGTGCGGCGCGGCTCGCGCGCCAAGGACGCTGTAACACTTTGAATCTTCGCGTAATCCTTGAGCCGGGATCATTTCCGATCCTGACGCTCACGCGTTGCCCAAGTATACGCAATGTCCTGAACGGCAGCAACGGAAAAGCCGACGCCGTTCGCAAGTCAGCTATCATATAATCAATTCAGGCAAAATGGAGAAGGTGGAGGTTTCTGTTGCCAGGTACCTCCGAACCCCGCCTCACGGGGCTAACCGTGAGGACTTAGAGCGGAATTCCCGCACCGCCATTAGGCAGCGAGAGCGTATTCCTTAGCGTTGTTGTCATTTGCAACTACACTTGTGACCCGATAACGGCGGTATCATGCCGAGCAAAAGTTCGATCTTTACGCCCTTGTCGATCCTATTTCGCCCCCATCAAAAGCCGGCCTTCATCTTGAAAAGCCCGCCGGTTTTTGGTGGAGGCGCCGGGTACCGCCCCCGGGTCCAATAGGTTTATTACACCGACCGTTTATCGCCATAGCCGGGTTGCCCCGGCAAGGCTCATATAGGCGTTTCGCCCGCCCGAGAAAAGGGGGGTGATGACAATTCCATGAAAAGGTTTCGTGATTGCGGCCCGCACTTTAGACAATTCTTGACGACGAGGGATTGCTGTCCCATTCTCCCTGCAACCGGTCACCAGAAGCAACACCGGGCCGGGGACACACGAAGGAGTGGACATGACTGACTATCTCGCAGATGTGAAGAAATACGACGCAGCAGCCGACGAAGCCATTGTCGGCAAGATCGTCAAGCATCTCGGCATTGCCCTGCGCAACCGGGATTCCTCGCTGGTGTCCGCTTCCGATCCGGAAGAGCTTGCGCGCGTGAAGGCGAGCTGGTGCGGCAAGAAGCTCGGCGTTACCGACGGTGCGGCCGATCAGGCGATCGATGCTGTCGCCAAGGCCATGGCCGCGGACCGCTCCAAGTCGCGCGTGACTTTCTACTACCTGGTCGCCAAGGAACTGGGTAAGCTTCAGTCGCTTTGATTTGATCCGGGGATAAGCCCGCATTAGGTGATTGGTTCTGCCGCCCTGTGCTATTATATTCCCTCGATATCAGGGAATCGGCGGCAGAACGCATGAAACAATATCTCGATCTTCTCCGGCATGTGATGGAAACCGGCTCCGACCGTGGAGACCGCACCGGCACGGGCACGCGCTCGGTTTTCGGTTACCAGATGCGTTTCGACCTTGCGCAAGGTTTTCCGGTTCTCACCACCAAGAAGCTGCATCTGCGCTCGATCATCCATGAACTCCTGTGGTTCCTGAAGGGCGATACCAATATTGCCTATCTCAAGGAAAATGGCGTTTCCATCTGGGATGAATGGGCTGACGAAAACGGCGATCTCGGCCCCGTCTATGGCGCACAGTGGCGCTCCTGGCCGGCGCCTGACGGACGCCATATCGACCAGATCGCGCTTCTGATCGAGGCCCTGAAAACCAATCCCAATTCCCGCCGCCACATCGTTTCGGCCTGGAACCCCGCGCTGGTGGACGAGATGGCGCTGCCGCCCTGCCATTGCCTGTTCCAGTTCTATGTTTCCGACGGCAAGCTCTCCTGCCAGCTTTACCAGCGCTCGGCGGATATTTTCCTCGGCGTGCCGTTCAATATCGCCTCCTATGCGCTCCTGACGCTGATGGTGGCGCAGGTGACGGGGCTGAAGCCCGGCGATTTCGTCCATACGCTCGGCGATGCGCATATCTATGCCAACCATTTCGAACAGGCGCAGCTGCAGATGACGCGCACACCCAAGGCCTTGCCGACGATGCGCCTCAACCCTGATGTGAAGGACCTTTTCGGCTTTAAGTTCGAAGACTTTACGCTTGAGAATTACGAGGCCGATTCAAGCATCAAGGCGCCGATCGCGGTATGAGTGAGCCGCGCGTCACCATCATCGTCGCGGTGTCCGAAAACGGCGTCATCGGCCGCGACCTCGACATGCCGTGGAAGCTTTCCACTGACCTCAAGCGCTTCAAGGCGATGACGATGGGCAAGCCGCTCATCATGGGCCGCAAGACATTTTTATCCGTCGGCGAGCGCCCCCTGCCGGGCCGTCCGCATATCATCGTCAGCCGCAATGCCGACTATCGGCCTGCAGGCGTTGATGTCGTCTCGTCGCTGGACGAGGCCATGAAACTCGCAAAAACCAAGGCTGCGGAACTGGGTGTGGATGAGGTTTTCGTGGCCGGCGGCGGCGAGATTTACCGTCAGGCCATGCCCTTTGCCGATCAACTTTCCGTCACCCATGTGGCGGTAAAGCTGGATGGAGACACTTTTTTTCCGGAAATCGATCCCGGCGTTTTTGAGAAAACCGAGGAAACCCCCGCTCCCGCAGGGGAAAGGGACAATTATCCCGTTCTGTTCACCACTTATGTGCGCAGAGCCGCGTCAAAGTGAACTATTTACCCCGATTGGGTATTTAGTTACCACCTCTGCGTTGAAACGGACGCTTCTCCTTCTTATAACGGGTCGATATTCCCGCCGCACGCGAGCAATCGCTTTCGAACGGAATCGGGAGAGGCTTTTATAAAGAGGTATTGATGCCCTGGAGCAATCAGAATGGCGGCGGCGGCCCTTGGGGCGGCGGCGGTGGCGGAAACAACCAGGGCGGCGGTGGCGGCCCATGGGGGCAGGGGCCTAACCGGCCTCGCGGCGGTGGCGGCGGTAATGGCGGCCCGCCCGATCTGGAAGAGATCATCCGGCGCAGTCAGGACCGTTTCAGGAATGTCCTGCCGGGCGGCTTCAACGGCGGCGCGGTTGCGATCGTTGTTCTCGTCGTTCTGGTTTTCCTCGGCATCCAGTCCATCTACACCGTCCAGCCGGACGAGCGCGGCGTGGAGCTGCGTTTCGGGCGTCCGAAGGATGAAATTTCGATGCCGGGCCTGCATTTCCATCTGTGGCCGATCGAGACGGTGGAAATCGTCAAGGTGACCGAGCAGCAGCAGAATATCGGTTCGCGCGCTTCGTCGTCTTCAGCGAGCGGCGTGATGCTGACCGGCGACCAGAACATCGTCAACGTGCAGTTCTCGGTGCTCTATACGGTCTCCGATCCGAAATCCTACCTCTTCAACGTCGACAGCCCGGCTGAAACCCTGCAGCAGGTTTCCGAAAGCGCCATGCGCGAAGTCGTCGGCCGTCGTCCGGCACAGGACATCTTCCGCGATAACCGTCAGGCGATCGCAGCGGATGTGCGCACCATCATCCAGTCCACGATGGACGGTTATGGCGCCGGCATCTCCATCAATGCGGTGGCTATTGAAGACGCGGCACCGCCGCGCGAAGTGGCCGACGCCTTCGATGAAGTGCAGCGCGCCGAACAGGACGAAGACCGCTTCGTTCAGGAAGCCAACCAATACGCCAACCAGAAGCTCGGTGCCGCCCGCGGTCAGGCCGCGCAGATCCTCGAAGAAGCGAACGCCTACAAGTCGCGTGTCGTCAACGAGGCACAGGGTGAAGCGCAGCGTTTCATCTCCATCTACGACCAGTATCGCACCGCGCCTGATGTAACCCGTCAGCGCATGTTCCTGGAAACGATGGAACAGGTCCTGAAGGGCTCCAACAAGGTCATCATCGACGAAAAACAGGGTGTGGTGCCTTATCTGCCTCTGAACGAGATCATGCGCGGCAATCCGGGCGCGGCACAGCAGGGAGGCAACTAATATGGGCAACCGTCTTACGGCCATTCTCGTCGGCCTCGCCGTCGTGCTTTTCCTCGGTTATTCGTCGATCTTCGTCGTCAACGAGCGCCAGCAGGCCATCGTCGTTCGCTTCGGTGAAATCCAGGATGTCAAAACCGCGCCGGGCCTCTATTTCAAGCTGCCCTTCGCCTTCATGGACGCCGACCGCGTACAATATGTCGAAAACCGCGCGCTGCGTTTTGATCACGACAATATTCGTGTTCAGGTCTCCGGCGGCAAGTTCTACGAGGTTGATGCCTTCGTGGTCTATCGCATCACGGATGCACGCCGCTTCCGGCAGACGGTCTCGGGTGACCAGATGTCGGCGGAATCGCGCCTGCGTACCCGTCTCGACGCATCGCTGCGCCGGGTCTACGGTCTGCGTGGCTTCGAATCCGCGCTCTCGGATGCACGTGCATCGATGATGCAGGAAGTGCGTGACGATCTGCGTCCCGATGCGGAATCGCTCGGCATCAGCATCGTTGACGTGCGCATTCGCCGTACCGACCTGACGCAGGAAGTCTCGCAGCAGACCTTCGAGCGCATGAAGTCGGAACGTCTGGCCGAGGCCGAACTGATCCGCGCCCGTGGTAACGAAGAAGCGCAGCGTCGCCGCGCTATCGCCGACCGTCAGGTCGTGGAATTCGAATCCGACGCGCGTCGTCAGTCCGAAGTGCTGCGCGGTGAAGGCGATGCGGAGCGTAACAAGGTGTTCGGTGAAGCTTTCCAGCGCGACCCGAGCTTCTTCGAGTTCTATCGCTCGATGGCCGCCTATTCCAGCTCACTGAGCGGAACAGGCACGACGCTGGTTCTGTCTCCGGACTCTACCTTCTTCCGTTATTTCAACAACATCGACGGTGTGCCTTCCGCGGCACCTGCCGCACCTGCGCCGGCACCGGCGAACTGATAACGGATAAAATGATTTTGGAGGGCCGGTTTTTACCGGCCCTTTCTTTTTGGTCCGTTTTCGTGCCAAAGCTGTGACTACGGGCAAGGCGTCCCCCGCCTGTTCACGAAAAGGTATTTTTACACTTCATCATTCCGCCTTATGCTTTGCCGATATATGCAGGGCAGGACTATTTGAAACGCGAGGACGCTTATGGCCGTGACCCTTCTTTCGCCTTTTCGCAGCAGCATCGCCGCAATCGCGGGCATCGCGCTTGTGGCGGGTAGCCTTACGGCACCGGTTGCGGCATTGGCGCAGAGCCATGGGCCGGAATCGGTGGCTGATCTTGCTGAGCCGCTTCTCGACGCGGTGGTGAATATTTCCACCTCGCAGAACGTCAAGACCGACGGCAAGGGCCCGGTTCCGCCGAAACTGCCGGAGGGTTCGCCCTTCCAGGAATTCTTCAAGGATTATTTCGACAGCCAGAAGCCGGAAGGCGGTGAAAAGGTCAATTCGCTGGGGTCCGGTTTCGTGATCGACCCGGCCGGTTACGTCGTCACCAACAACCACGTCATCGAGGGTGCCGACGCCATCGAGGTGATTTTCCCTAACGGTTCGAAGCTCAAGGCGACACTGGTTGGCACCGATACGAAAACCGATCTTTCCGTCTTGAAGGTGGAGCCGAAAACGCCGTTGAAGGCCGTCAAGTTCGGTGATTCGCGCAGCATGCGCATCGGCGACTGGGTGATGGCCATCGGCAATCCCTTCGGCCTTGGTGGATCGCTGACGGTCGGTGTTATTTCCGCGCGCGGGCGTAATATCAATGCCGGCCCCTATGACAATTTCATCCAGACGGATGCGGCCATCAACAAGGGCAATTCCGGCGGTCCGCTCTTCAACATGAAGGGCGAGGTGATCGGCATCAATACGGCGATCATTTCGCCGAGCGGCGGTTCGATCGGTATCGGATTCGCCGTGCCGACGGAGCTTGCCCAGAATATCGTCCAGCAGCTCATCGAATTCGGTGAGACGCGCCGCGGCTGGCTCGGTGTTCGTGTCCAGCCCGTCACCGACGATGTGGCGGCAAGCCTCGGCATGGATAGCGCCAAGGGTGCGCTTATCTCCGGCGTCGCCAAGGGCGGACCGGTGGAAAATGGCCCGATCCAGGCCGGCGATGTCGTGCTGAAATTCGACGGCAAGGATATTCACGAGATGCGCGACCTTTTGCGGATCGTGGCGGAAAGCCCTGTCGGCAAGGACGTCGATGTGGTGATCCTGCGTGATGGCAAGGAGGAGACCGTCAAGGTCAAGCTCGGCCAGTTGCAGGATGCGACGGATGAGAAGGCCTCGGCCGACGACCAGCAGAGCGAAGACGGCGATGGCGGTGTGGTCGCACCGGAAGACGATGGCGGCACCGACGATCAGGCGCAGGACCAGACGCCGGAAGTGCGTGAAGCACCGCAGAGCGTGCTCGGCATGAATCTCGTGGTGCTGAGCAACGAGCTGCGCACCGAAAAGGGCATTGCCGAAAGCGTGGAAGGCGTGCTTGTCGCCAGCGTCGATCCGGGCTCGCCCGCCGAACAGAAGGGCATGAAGGCCGGCGATATCATCGTCGAGGTCGGGCAGGACTTCATGGAGGTTCCGGGCGATGTGCTGGTGCGCGTCAACGGCCTGAAATCCGAAGGCCGCAAGAATGCGCATATGATGGTGGCGGATGCCCAGGGCAATCTGCGCGTCGTGGCGCTGCCGCTGGAATAAACGCCTTTCGTCCGATCCGTCAGGAATCGGGTGGTTGTCATTCCGGCCGCTCTCTAATCCTTGGGCTCCATTAAACGGAGGCCAAGGATATGAAATTGCTTGAAAACAAGGTTGCCATCATCACCGGTGCGTCATCCGGCATCGGCCGGGCGACGGCGATGCTGTTTGCCGCTCACGGCGCGGCGGTCGTTCTCAATGCGCGCGGCGAAAAGGCGCTGCAGGAGGTTGCCGGCGACATTCGTGAGACCGGCGGCCGCGTCCACGCGGTGGCGGGTGATGCCGGTCTTGCCGAAACCCATTCCCGGCTGGCAGAGGCGGCCGTGAGCGTGTTCGGTGGCCTCGATATCGCCGTCAATAATGCCGGTGCGGTGGGGGCCATGAAGCCGCTGGCGGAGATTTCGCCTGCGGAATGGGATGATGTACTCAACGTCAATCTTACCTCCGCCTTTCTGGGGGCGCGTTACCAGATACCGCTGATGTTGACGCGTGGCGGCGGCTCCATCGTCTTTACCTCAAGCTTCGTCGGCACCAGCGTCGGCATACCGGGCATGGCGGCTTACGGCGCGGCGAAGGCGGCGTTGATGGGGCTGGTGAAAGGCATTACCGCCGATTATGCCATCAGCGGTATTCGTGCCAATGCGCTGCTGCCCGGCGGGGTCGATACACCGGCCGCCGGCGATGCGGCGCAGAAGGAATGGGCCGCTGGCCTGCATGCGATGAAACGTATCGCTGAGCCGCAGGAAATCGCGCAGGCAGCGCTTTTCCTCGCGAGCCCCATGGCGAGCTTCGTCGCCGGAGCGGCGTTGTTTGCCGATGGCGGTAATGCGGCGGTGAAGTGATGTTCGGGCTTGGCGGGCAGGGTCTTATCGCGCCCGCCACTCCTCCAGCGTCAACGCATAGGTCACATGCGGGCGCAGATGCGGATGCGTCTCTTCCGGCACGCGCGGATGGTCGAAATCGCGTGAAGGATCACGCTTGAGGCCGATACGCTCCATCACCCGCGTTGAACGCTGGTTGTTGTGCACGGCAAAGGAGACGATTTCCGGCGTCTCCTTTTCATCGAAGGCCATGACGAGCAGCGATTGCGCCGCTTCCGTGACATAGCCGTGGCCCCAGAAGCGGGTGGCGAGCCGCCAGCCGATTTCCATGGTTCCGAGCGGGAAGGGCGGGTCGAGATTCATGACGGGGGAAATGCCGCAGAAGCCCATGACTTCGCCAGTCTCGCGCAGTTCCATGGCGTAGAAGCCGTAACCGCTGCCGCGGATCATGCCGTTGA
>RCUH01001277.1_pt1 | contig 19431 bp, 15 predicted proteins | sample 2166191 | NCBI WGS metagenome assembly RCUH01 (sample SAMN09932848, study PRJNA488358) | compost metagenome | feature: garden; material: soil; isolation source: compost soil in an enriched community after 214 h of incubation | place: Germany: Experimental Botanical Garden Goettingen | collected...
CCAAGGCCGACGCCAAGCCGGCCGCCAAGGAAGAACCCAAGCAGGCCGCCGCCGCCGCGCCCAAGGCTGAAGCGTCGGCCCCGGCCGCCGCTACCGGCCCGGTCGAGATCGAAGTGCCCGACATCGGCGACTTCAAGGAAGTGGAAGTCATCGAAGTGATGGTCGCCGTGGGCGACACCATCAAGGCCGAGCAAAGCCTGATCACTGTCGAGTCCGACAAGGCCTCGATGGAGATCCCGTCGTCGCAAGGCGGCGTGGTCAAGGAAGTGAAGGTCAAGGTCGGCGACAAGGTCGCCAAGGGCTCGGTCGTCGTCGTGGTCGAAGGCGCCGCGCAGGAAGGCAGCGCTGCCGCCGCGCCGGCCGTCAAGGCCGAGGCTGCCGCGGCGCCCGCCGCCAAGGCCGACGCCGCCGCGCCGGCCGCGCCCGCTGCGCGTCCGGCCCCCGCCGCCGCGCTGGAAGACGCCAACCTCAAGCCCGGCCAGCTCCCGCACGCTTCGCCGTCGGTGCGCAAGTTCGCGCGCGAGCTGGGCGTGAACCTGAGCAAGGTCAAGGGTTCGGGTCCGAAAGAACGCATCACCGCCGACGACGTGCGCGGTTTCGTCAAGCAGGCGCTTTCCGCCGCCCCGGCGGCCGCCGCCGGCGGTTCGGCCGATGGCGCCGCGCTGGGCCTCTTGCCGTGGCCGAAGATCGACTTCACCAAGTTCGGCCCGATCGAAGCCAAGCCCCTGTCGCGCATCAAGAAGATCTCCGGCGCGAACCTGCACCGCAACTGGGTCATGATCCCGCACGTCACCAACAACGACGAAGCGGACATCACCGACCTGGAAGCGCTGCGCGTCACGCTGAACAAGGAAAACGAGAAGTCGGGCGTCAAGGTCACGATGCTGGCCTTCCTGATCAAGGCCGTGGTCGCCGCCCTGAAGAAGTTCCCCGAGTTCAACGCCTCGCTGGACGGCGACAACCTGGTGCTCAAGCAGTACTACCACATCGGTTTCGCCGCCGACACGCCCAACGGGCTGGTGGTGCCGGTGATCCGCGACGCCGACAAGAAGGGCATCCTGCAGATCGCGCAGGAAATGACCGACCTGTCCAAGAAGGCCCGCGACGGCAAGATCTCGCCCGCCGAAATGCAGGGCGGCTGCTTCTCGATCTCGTCCCTGGGCGGCATTGGCGGCACCTCGTTCACGCCCATCATCAACGCCCCTGAAGTGGCCATCCTGGGCGTGTCGCGCTCCTCGCACAAGCCCGTCTGGGACGGCAAGCAATTCGTGCCGCGCCTGATCGTGCCGCTGTCGCTGTCCTATGACCACCGCGTCATCGACGGCGCCTCGGCCGCACGCTTCAACGCCTATCTGGGCGCCTTGCTGGCCGACTTCCGCCGCATCGCGCTGTAAACGGGGAGCCCCATGAGCAATACCGTTCAAATCAAAGTGCCGGACATCGGCGACTTCAAGGAAGTGGAAGTCATCGAAGTGCTGGTGGCGGTGGGCGACACGATCAAGGCGGAACAAAGCCTGATCACCGTCGAATCCGACAAGGCCTCGATGGAAATCCCCGCGTCGCAGGGCGGCGTGGTGAAGTCCATCGCCGTCAAGGTCGGCGACAAGGTCGCCGAAGGCGCGGTCGTGCTGGAAGTGGAAGCCGGCTCAGGCGCTGACGCCGTGCCCGCGGCCAAGGCCGCCGATGCCCCCAAGAAGGCCGACGCCAAGACCGAAGCCAAGGCCGGATCCGCGCCGGCTCCCGCCGCCAAGGCGGCAGCTCCCGCGGCCGCCACCTACAGCGGTTCGGCCGATGCCGAATACGACATGCTGGTGCTGGGCGCGGGCCCCGGCGGCTACTCCGCCGCCTTCCGCGCTGCCGACCTGGGCCTGTCCGTGGTCCTGGTGGAACGCTACGCCACGCTGGGCGGAGTCTGCCTGAACGTGGGCTGCATTCCGTCCAAGGCGCTGCTGCACAACGCCGCCATCATCGACGAAGCCCGCGAACTGGCCTCCCACGGCATCAGCTTCGGCGAGCCCAAGATCGACCTGGACAAGCTGCGCGGCTACAAGGACAGCGTGGTCGCCAAGCTGACCGGCGGCCTGGCCGGCATGGCCAAAGCTCGCAAAGTCACCGTGGTGACGGGCGTGGGCGAATTCGCCGATGCCAACCACCTGACGGTCAAGGGCGCCGACGGCAAGGCCCAGACCCTGCGCTTCAAGCAGGCCATCATCGCCGCCGGCAGCCAATCGGTGAAGCTGCCGTTCATGCCCGAAGACGACCGCGTCGTCGATTCCACCGGCGCCTTGCTGCTGCGTGAAATCCCCAAGAAGATGCTCATCGTCGGCGGCGGCATCATCGGCCTGGAAATGGGCACGGTGTACTCCACGCTGGGCGCACGCCTGGACGTCGTGGAAATGCTGGACGGCCTGATGCAGGGCGCGGACCGCGACCTGGTCAAGGTCTGGCAGAAGAAGAACGCCTACCGCTTCGACAACATCATGTTGAAGACCAAGACCGTGGGCGCCGAAGCCAGGAAGGACGGCATCTACGTGTCCTTCGAAGGCGAGGGCGCTCCCAAGGAGCCCCAGCGCTACGACCTGGTCCTGCAGGCCGTGGGCCGCAGCCCCAATGGCAAGAAGATCGGCGCCGACCGTGCCGGCATCGCCGTGACCGACCGCGGCTTCATCGAGGTCGATCGCCAGATGCGCACCAACGTGCCGCACATCTACGCCATCGGCGACATCGTCGGCCAGCCCATGCTGGCCCACAAGGCGGTGCACGAAGGCCACGTCGCGGCGGAAGCCGCGGCCGGCCAGAAGTCCTTCTTCGACGCGCGCGTCATTCCGTCGGTGGCCTACACCGATCCGGAAGTGGCGTGGGTGGGCCTGACCGAAGACGAAGCCAAGAAGCAAGGCATCAAGATCGAAAAGGGCGTGTTCCCCTGGGCCGCCTCCGGCCGCGCCATCGCCAACGGCCGCGACGAGGGCTTCACCAAGCTGATTTTCGACGCGGAAACGCATCGCATCCTGGGCGGCAGCATCGTGGGCACCCACGCTGGCGACCTGATCAGCGAGCTGGCCCTGGCCGTGGAAATGGGCGCCGACGTCGTCGACATCGCCAAGACCATCCACCCGCACCCGACCCTGGGTGAATCGGTGGGCATGGCGGCCGAAGTCGCCGAAGGCGTCTGCACCGACCTGCCGCCCATGAAGAAGAAGTAATGCGCGGCGGCTTGCCGCCACCGCATGAAAAACGCCGGTCCCTTTGATAGGGCCGGCGTTTTTTTGACTGGCGCTCAGCGCCCGGGCGGCCATGAAAAAGCCGCCCGAACGGGGCGGCCTGGATATCTTGCCCGATGCGCGGCTTGCCGCGCCAGGCGAGGCTCAGGCGTGCGTGTTGACGCGCGAGCCCAGCGTGCCGTCGATGGCCAGCACGGGCAGCGACTGCATCAGCGTCGCGACCGAGTCGGCCTGCGCGTTGATCGCCTTCTTCATCACGGTGGCCTGCACCTCTTGCATGAGGTTGACGTCCCTCAGGGCCAGGGCGGAGTTGACGGTGTTGTTGACGGAAGCATCCATGGTCAAGGTGTCCTAATGATGAAAGGCCGGGTCCGGGCCGAAGCAGGTGCCATTATGGCGTACGTTTTCAATTTGATGCAAAACATTCCGGCGCGATTGCGGCGTTGAGGCATTGTCGCCCCGGTTCGTGGCCGGCATGTGACATGCATCGGCCGCGCGCTATGGCTCTTTCGGACATTCGGCGACCGTGCCCCATCCGTGGTTCGGCTCGCAGAACTGTTTGCGAGCCGCCCACGCGCAATCGGGCCGCTCGAAAAAGCCCAACTCGGCGCAACGCGCCAGTTCGCCCTTGAGCGCGTCCACCCAGGCCAGCGGATTCGGCGCCGGGATCTCGGTGATGCGCAGCGTGGAATGCGGCGCCGCCGCGCTGGCGGGCGGCTCGCCCGCCGGTGCCGCCGCGGCCGCCGCCGGAGAAGCGAGGGGCGCGGGAGAAGCGGAGGGCGCAGCGGCGCGCGGCTGCGCGGGCTGATCTGCCAGGCCGGGTTCGGGTTTATCCGTCGCGGACGTTGCGGACGTTGCGGGCGAGGCGGGGGGAGAGGCGGCGGGTTCCTGACCCGGCTCGGCTTCCGCGGGCAAGGGCGGCAGCGGCACTAGCGGCACGCGCACCGGACTGGCGGCCGTGACACCGGAGCGCGCGGCATTCGGCGAATTCCACGAGACGACCAGCAGCACCAGGGCGCCGTAGATGGCCAGGGTGTACAGCACGGTCAGCGTCGCATAGCCCACGCGCCGGCGGGTGATCGGCGTGGCTTCGTCGCGCCCCAGCAGGCTGCGCCAACCCACCAGCGCCGCGCCCGGCGCTGATATCAGCCACCAGCACAGCCGCCGAAGCCAACCCGGCTGGTGCTGAGGAAGCGCGGCCTGCACCTGTGCGGCCAGCAGTTCGCGCAATGCGCGGTTCTCTTCGCGCAGATGCATGGTCTGCGCATCCACCGGCGCCTGAGTGTCTGGATCCGGGGTGCCGTCGTGCTGCGTAGCGAGTGGATCGGGGGGCGTGGCGGTCATGTCGTGAAAAATATGGATACAAAAGCGTGCGACGGCAATTATGAAGTAAGTGCGCAGCGGCGCAAGGGGGGAATAGAACGGGAAAAGGGGGGCTTGGATGGGATTCGCCCGGTCGAAGGCCGTCGTTTGGCCTGGACAATGGGCTACGGGCTGGGTGGAGAACCCACCGTTGCTGGCTGCCCGGAATTACGGATGGGGATCCGGCGAAAAGTGTGGTGCGTCGCCGGTCTGGTCGGTGCGGGGCCGCGACGAACGTGCGGCACCGCACCTGGGGACATGCCAGTCAGCAATGAAGCTGCTCACCGGACTCGCTTGAGGAAGCCGTCTTGCGCCACGGTGATCTGAAGTTTGTGCTGCATGGCAAGGTCCTGCTCGAAGTCCGGATGTTGCGGCAACCAGGCCTGAACGGCGGATTTTGGACTATTGCCCTGGCCCCACGGGCGGTGCGCGCAGAGTTCCGCCGGCATGTCTTCAATGACTGTGTCAAAAACGACGCAGTAGCTGCCGGGGGTCGTCATCGGAGCATAGGCTTCCAGTTCGGCCAGCACATGCTCATGGGTATGGTTGGAGTCCAGGCACACCAGCACGCGCTTGGCGTCGCCCACCAGTTCGCGTACCTGTTGGACGATATCCGCCGCGATGCTTGATCCTTGCACCATCGTGATCAGATGGCTCAGGGGATGGGCTTCGATCGCCTGCCGATTATGGGCGCGGATGTCGATATCCACCCCGATGACGCGCCGGTTCGAGACGCCAGGCATCAACGGCGTTCTATTGGCCTGCGCGTCGCAGTAGTCGAGCATCGCCAGCATAGACGCGCTCAGGATGAGCGAGCCCCCATGCGCTATGCCCGTTTCGACAATCACATCAGGCTGCGTGGCCCAGATAATCTCCTGCATGGCATGGATGTCTTGCGGATACTGGATGATCGGGCGTCCGAGCCACTGGAAATTGTAGGTGTAGGCGCCGATGGTGCCTGCCTTGATCATCCATGCAAGCGTGTCGGCCGACATGGTCTTGTCTGCGCCCAGGCGCTTGATGTTGTCCTGCACTTCATTCTGGAATTGTTTGATGGCGTCCATGGTCTTGGCTCTCGGTGTTTTGGATGATGTTGACGCTATCGACGCGTCCGCCGATTTGCGCGCCCTTATAGAGGTTTTCGTAGCAGAACGGCTCGAAGCCCGCGGCCTTCATGGCTTGGACGGTACGGTCGATGTCGTAGGCGACGCGATGCAGATGCACCTGGTCGTTATGCAGAGTGGCGTAGGCGGCGCGGCGGTCGCCGTCTCGCGGCTGTCCCACGGAACCCGGGTTGCAGTAGCGTTGCGGGCCGAAATGCGCAAGCACCTGCACATGGGTGTGGCCGGAAAACAGCAGCCTGACGTCTGCGGGAATCTTGTCCGCCGATATCGTGTAGAGATATTGATCGCGAGGATCTTCCGGTCCGCCATGCACGTACAAGCAGTCGCCTTCGCGTATTGATTCCTGCGAACCTTTCAGCCAGGCCACCTGGTCCGTGCTGAGTATGCTCTTTTGATAGTTGATGATCTGGGTCACTACCCTGGAACGCGGGCAGTTTTCATCCAGAGTGATATAGCTGTCATGGTTACCCAACACATTCGGCGCTTCAAGCTCGCGTAGCAGGTCGATGCATTCGCCGGGTTGCGCAAGGTAGCCCGCGACGTCGCCTAGCGAGAGGAAGCGCGTGCAACCACGCGCCTTGGCGTCTGCCACGACGGCTTGCAGCGCCGGCAAGTTGCCGTGGATATCAGAGAGAATGGCCAGCATGGATAACAAAGTCTTCGGTATAGCGCCATGCCTTGCCGACGCCAATGCGTGGCTGGGCGGGTTCCACGCCAGCGTGATACAGCTGAATCGACATCTCTGCCTCATTGAAACCGAAAGCAGTGCGAAGCGAGTTGCTGCTCGAAAAGCGCGGATTGATTTCCAGCAGGTATGCCTTGTCGCCTTCGACGCGGAACTGGAAGTTCGACGGCCCCAAGGGCTGAAAGCGCCGGCACAGGAACTCCGTGGCCGCTTCGATAATGGGGTGATCGTGCAACACCTCGGCCACCAAGGTATTGCCGGCGCTGGACAAGCGGCGCCGGAAAATCAGCGGCCCCAGCCACCGCCCGCCGCCCAATCCGAAAACGCCCACGGTGTATTCCTCATCGGCGCTTCCCACAACGCGCTGCAGCATCCACGGCGACGCGCTCTTGCGGCGCCAGTAGTTGAAGTCATCCTCGTCTTCCAGCAGGACGATGCCGCGTGATCCGTTGCCTCGCAGCGGCTTGAGCAGCAAGGGGGGGGCGCCCAGCGCGGCGATCGCTTCAGCCCATGTGGCGGGCCGGGCCGACGGGATCGCGGGGTAGCCAATGGCGTTCAACGCGTTTCCAAACTCCCACTTGTCGACCGTCTGAGCAATCAATTCCGGAGTGTTCAGCGCCAATTTCACGCCCAGTCCTGAAAAGAACTGGCGATGGCGATCAAAGAAGGCCATGTCCAGTTCCAGGCCGGGCAGGATCAGGTCGATGCCGTGCGTATCAACAATGCGTGCCCAGTAGTCCAGATACGCCTGGCTATCCTCGGGTACGTCAGGCTTCTGTTCAAAGACGTCGCAAAGATGCGGTCCGGGGGAATTCTTGTTGCGGTCGATTCCCACGACGCGCACGGAAAACCGGGATTCCCGCAGGCCTTTGATGATCCCCTGGCCAATAATGGCGCCTACGCCGGTGACGGCGACTGTTACCACGCCGGTCGAGCCGGCGGGTACGGGGCGGCCATCGCGGTGGCCTTCGGTCATAGTTCTTCCAGTTCCATCAGCAAGGCGACGCAGAGGTCCGGGAAATCCACTCCAACTTTCAGCATTGCCTGCAGGTTCGCGTCGAAGTCGTCCAGGCTCTTGAGCACGGCCAAAGGCAGTGGCTTGAGGTAAATGCCCTCTTCGTGGGTGATCCGGTAGCCAGCCCGGCGGACCGCGGCCGTCAACGTGTCGCGGCAATACTGCCGTTGGTGGCCCAGCGCGATGTCATTGGCGTTCAGGCTGTAGATGTCGTCAATCAGACCAAGCTCCAGCCCCAGGCGGCGGTTCATCGATTTGGCATTTGGCACGGCCACGTACATTTTGCCGCCGGGCTTCAAAAAGCCGCGGTAACGATCCAAAATGAGATCGGGATCATCCACATGCTCAAGGATGAACCCCATCACGATTATGTCGAATTGCTGGTCGGGAACGTAATCCTCAAAGTAAGCCTCGACGATTTCCCCCGCAAACCCGGGCGTATTCTGGCGAAACTGTTCGATGACCACGCTGGCGCCGTCCACGATGACATGGCGGTTGCAGGCTTGCGCGAAAATACGCGAGGTATAGCCGTGGCCCAGACCGAGTTCCAGCAGCGAATCGCTGTGTCCGGAACGGTTGATGATCCGGTGCGGGTACCAGTTCAACATCAAGTTGTTTTCTATCTCTGTCGCACCATTGGGGCGGTACTCGGAAGAGACGGCGTTCAGATCTTGCTTCATAGAGAGGTCGTTATTTGGGTCGACTTGTGGAGGAATTCGCGCCAGGGTTCGGGCCGTCCATTGATTTCGGCGATCCCGTCGCGGCCACGGTTGGCGATCAGGTCCAGCGCGCTCACATAGGGCGTGAACTCCCCATGCATCTGCGTATAGGGTTTGCACCCGTAGGCCATGTAGGACACGCTGATGCCTTCGGCTTCAAAGGCCTGGTGTTCCAGGTAGTGCTTTGCGCCGTGTCCGGTGAGGTACGACGTGGCGCGCAATGCGATGCAAATGTCTATCAGGCGCTGCGTGCCAGACCCAGGGATGCCCAGCGCCGATGAGGCCATGAAGGACTTGTCCGCCCCGATCGGCGCGAAGTAATTAACCAGCGCACCCATGGAGGTTTGCGCCAGGTCGGCGAGCGTCCGGTGTTGCGCGCAGAAGACGGCGTCAACGACGTCAAGCATCTCCCTCTTGAACGGTGCGCCCTCATACGCCTGCTTCAGTTGGTCAATATGGCTGCGTTTCCAATCGGCCCGGTTGTCGATCTGCACCTCGTTGATCAACTGCCCGCGTTTTTGACCTGCCAGCGGAACGGTCAGCCAGCTGGTTCCCGTCCGTGTCTTGATCTGCACGCGATTAAAGAAGCCACGCGCGAACTGCACGTCGTCGTAGTGCACAAAGACATCGGCATGCTTGATCTGTTCAAGCATGCCCACCCAAGGGAAGTACATGGGCTGGGAGATCACGGCGCAGCGCGGGAGGCCTGTCCGGCTATCGGGCATGGGAAGATGCTCCGTACAGACGTTGCACGGCGTCCGTTACCCGGTCCAGGTCAGCCTGGGTCATATCGTGGTAACTGGGCAGGTTGATGGCGCGCTCGGGAATGTCGTAGGCGTTCACGTTCCGCGGGCAGGATTCGAACATGGAAAGGCTGGACAGCGGATGGAAAAAGACGCGCGCATCGATGCCTTCGGGATTCAGGGCTGCCTGAAGGCTTTCCCGCGTGATACCAAGGTCACGATCGAAGACGGCTGTCGGCATCCAGTATCCATTGCGCACATGCTCGGCCTCGGGGTTCAGGGTCACGCCCGCCAGCCCGCCCAGGGCAGAGCGGTATTCCTCGAATACCCGGCGCTTGCCCGCAATCAGCTCGTCGATGCGTTCCAGCTGCGCACACCCGATGGCGGCCTGGATGTTCGACATCTTGTATTTGAAGCCCAGCAGGTCCGGCCAGAACTGCTTGGACTGCTTGGCGTGCCGGCCATGGTTGGACAGGGTAATGGCCGTTTCGTACAGCTTGGGGTCGTTGGTGACCAACATCCCGCCTTCGCCCGTGGTCAGCGTCTTCGTCCCGTGGAACGAAAACGCGCCAAACGTGCCCATGCTGCCCGCGCGTTTGCCTCGATACGACGAACCTATGGCTTCCGCGGCATCCTCGATGACGGGAATGCCATGGCGATCGCCGATAGCAAGAAGGCGATCCATGTCGCAAAGATTGCCGTAGAGATGCACGGCAAGAATGGCCTTGGTCCGCGAGGTGATCGCAGCTTCGACGTGAGCGGGGTCTGCGCACCAGGAGTCCGGCTGGATATCCACAAAGACGGGCTTGGCGCCCAGATGGACGATCGGCGCCGCGCTGGCGATCCAATTGGTGTCCGCCATGATCACTTCGTCGCCCGGTCCGATGCCCAGCGCCGCCATGCCGATGTGCAGCGCGCCCGTACAACTGGACGTGGCGATGGCGTACTCGGTGCCGATATGCTGCCTGAATCCCTGCTCGAACCGGCCAAGGTACTCGTAGCATCGCTCTCCCCAGCCATGGCGGGCGGCGTCCGCGGCGTACTCGACCTCAAGGTCCGTGATCGAGGGTTTGGTGTAGTGGATGCGAGCGCTCATCGTATTTCCAGAGTCGGAACCGCGGTCACGAACTTTCCGCCCCAACTGCGGATGTATTCATTCTGGCTGATCACTTCTTCAACGATGTTCCACGGGAACACCACGACATAGTCGGGGCGCGCCTCTTTCAGCTTGTCCGGTGCAAAAACCGGAATTCTGCTGCCCGGCAGGAACTTGCCTTGCTTGTAGGCCGCGGCGTCGCACACCAGCGGCAACAGGTCCGGCTTGATGCCGGCGTAGTTCAGCAGTGTGTTGCCTTTGGCGGCGGCACCATAGGCGGCGATCGTCTTGCCCGCGCGCTTTTGCTGGATCAGGAAATCCACAAAATTGTCTTTGATCTGGTCGACGCGCGCCTGGAAGGCCTGATAGGCGGCAGGCCCTTGCAGGCCGCTTTGCCGTTCGGATTGCAAGATGCGCTCGACCGAACCATCATCGGCGCGTCCATCCTGGGCATGGCATCCGTAGACGCGCAGGCTGCCCCCGTGCGTGGGGAGTTCTTCGACGTCGGTCACCCGCAGCCCGCACGAGGCAAATATCCGGCTTACGGCATACAGCGACAGGTAAGAATAATGTTCGTGATAGATGGTGTCGAACTGGGTGTGTTCGACCAGACGTAGCAGATGAGGAAACTCCAGGGTGATGGTTCCGCCCGGCTTCAAGGCAGCCTTCAGGCCGCGCGTAAAGTCGTTGATGTCAGGCACGTGCGCATAGACGTTGTTGCCAACGATCAGATCCGCCTGTTGGCCCTTGTCACGCAGTTGTTTACCGAGGGATTCGCCGAAGAACTCCCGCAGGACGGGAATGCCTTGTGCCTCGGCGGCGTCCGCGGTGCTGGCTGTGGGTTCGATTCCCAGGCAAGGTATTTCCGCGGCCAGAAAATTCTTCAGCAGATAGCCATCGTTGGACGCGAGCTCGATGACCAGGCTTTGCCTGTTCAGCCCCAGCCGCTGGATCACCATGTCGCTGTAACGCGCGGCATGGGCCAGCCAGCCAGTCGAGGTCGACGAGAAATAGGCGTAATCCTTGGTGAACAGTTCGGAGGCCTGCGTGTAGTCCTCGGTCTGCACAAGCCAGCACGCGTGGCAGACGCGCACCTTCAACGGATAGTAGGCTTCGGCCTGAGTCAGTTCCTGCGCGGTCAAATAGGCGTTCGATGGCGGAGCCGCGCCCAGGTCGACAAACGTCTGCTGCAACGGCGTGGCGCAATGGCGGCACTTCATACTTGAATTCCTGCGTAATCAGCGGGGAGCAATGGGTGGGACCTGTCCCGGGGAGACAGCTCGACGGCTTCCCGGGGCCAGCGGATGCCTAGCTTCGGGTCATCGTGGCGCAGGCCCGCTTCAGATGAAGGGGTGTAGAACGCGGTGTGCAGATAGATCAGTTCGCTATCGGCTTCAAGCGCCTGAAAGCCGTGCGCACAACCTTCCGGAATAACCAACATCCGGGCCGATTCCATGTCGAGTTCCTGCGCATGCCATTTCAGGAATGTCGGGGATCCGGCGCGCAGATCCACGACCACATCCCAGACGCGGCCCTTGACGCAGCGTACAAGCTTCATTTCAGCGTGTGGCGGATGCTGGAAGTGCATCCCGCGTACAGCACCGGCAAGCGCCGTCCGCGAATGGTTGATCTGCAGGATAGTGCGCGGACCGATTATGTCGGCCAGGCTGCGAGCGCAGTAGAGGCGGGTGAATGCGCCTCGCGGATCGGCGTGGGTCTGGGTCTCGACGACAACGACGCCGGCAATGGCCGTCTGGATCACGTTCAAGGTTTTACCCACCCGCAGCCCGCAGCGGCGGCTTTGTCGACATACTGGCGCAGTTGCTCCTGCGTGAGCGCCAGACCGGATTGATGATGATGGCGATACCAATGGGCCGTCATAGCCAACGCGTCGTCAAGCTGCAACGCCGGGTTCCATCCAAGCGCTTGGCGCGCCTTTGCGCAATCCAGCAGCAGCAGACCGGCTTCGTGCGGCCCATTGGACGGCTGTGCCTTCCACGCCAGCTCAGGCCAATGGCAAGTCAGCATTCCAAGCAATTCCGCCACGCTGCGATTGTCTTGCGCGGCTGGACCGAAATTCCAGCTATCCGCAAATCGGGCGTTCCCGGCCAACAACTGCTGGCCGAGCATCAGGTAGCCCGACAGACAGTCCAGCACGTGTTGCCACGGCCGTGTGGCGGCAGGCGAGCGCACTTCCAGGGCGCGCCCCTCACGTACCGCCCTGACCAGGTCCGGCACCAGGCGGTCAGGCGCCCAGTCGCCGCCGCCTACGACGTTGCCCGCACGTGCAGAAGCGACCAGCACGCGCTTGTCTGAACTCCAGAACGACTTGCGGTAGCTTTCCACGAGGATCTCGCAGGCTGCCTTGGATGCGCTGTAAGGGTCATGGCCTCCCAGCTCATCGTTTTCTCGATATCCCCAGTGCCACTCGCGGTTGGCATAGACCTTGTCAGTGGTAATGATCACCACCGCGCGCACGCTCGGCGTGAGGCGGCATGCCTCCAGCACGTTGGCGGTGCCCATCACGTTCGTGGACCAGCTCGTCAACGGGTTGCCGTAGGATTCCCGTACCAGGGTCTGGGCAGCCAGGTGAAAGACGATCTCCGGCCTGGCCTGAGCCATGGAATCCAGGACCGTCTGGCGGTCGCGCACGTCGCCGCGCAGATCGAGGGCGTCGACCGGCAACAGATCCCAATGGTTCGGCTCCGTGGCGGAATCCAGGGACAGGCCCGTCACCCGCGCCCGCAGTTGATCCAGCCAGGCGGCCAGCCAACTGCCTTTGAAGCCTGTGTGTCCAGTGACCAGGACGCGGGTTCCTTCATAGGCCCCGCCAAACTGTGTCACGCCCATTTTTTCCATGGCGGGTTTCCTTGGGCCCACAGTTGTTCGAGCTGGTTCTTGTCTCGCAACGTATCCATGGGCTGCCAGAAGCCCAGATGCTCGAATGCTTGCAACTGGCCTTGCCGGCTCAGCGTTTCCAGCGGCGCGCCTTCCCAGGACGTGTCGTCGCCTTCGATCAAGGACAAGACGCTGGGAGAGAGCACGAAGAAGCCGCCGTTGATCAGCCCGCCGTCGCCGCGCGGCTTTTCAGTAAAGCCGGTGACCGAGTCGCCTTCGCGGCGCAACGCCCCATACCGGCCGGGGGGCTGCACGGCGGTCACCGTTGCCGCTTTGCCGTGGCCACGGTGAAACGCGATCAAGCGACCGATGTCGATGTCGGACACGCCATCGCCATAAGTGAAGCAGAACGCCTCCTCTTCTTTCACGTAATCGGCCACGCGCTTCAGGCGGCCGCCGGTCAAGGTGCTCTCTCCGGTATCCACCAGCGTCACGCGCCAGGGTTCAGCTTTGCGCTGATGCACTTCCATGCGGTTGTCGGCCATGTCGAATGTCACGTCGGACATGTGCAGGAAGTAGTTCGCGAAGTACTCCTTGATCATGTAGCCCTTGTAACCGCAGCAGATCACGAAGTCGTTCACGCCGTGGGCGGAATAGGTCTTCATGATGTGCCACAGGATGGGCCTGCCTCCGATTTCGATCATCGGTTTGGGGCGAGCCTGGGTTTCCTCCGAGATCCGGGTGCCCAGCCCGCCGGCCAGGATGATTGCTTTCATGCTTGAGCCTCACACCAATTAGCGAACATTTTTCCGAGAGCCGTTTCGAACTCCCTTGCGAAGCCAACTTCGTCCATAACAATGCTGTCGCGCATGTCTTGCCGAAGGTTCTTGCGAATATTCGCGAGCGCAGGCAGGTCACCGGCCAACGCGACCGCCTTGTCCACGTACTCGTCCTCGGTCGCGCAAATCCATTCCGGATGGCCGATGGACTTCAGAATCGAGCTGCCCAGACGGCCAACGCTGGGGCGATCGGCCAGCGAGACATATGGCACGCCCATATGAATGAACTCCACCAATGTCACTCCGGAATTGTGTGGAAAACAATCCAGGCCGATGTCGATCCCTCTCAGGACATCCCAAGGCGGGCTGTTGAAGCCAATGCTCAGTCGATGGCGGCTGACGCCCAGCGCTTCGAATTGTGCGGCCAACGCATCTCCCATGGCCGCGTCCCGATAGCTGCCGCTGTTTACCACCAGCCGTGCGTTCGGCAGCCGCCGCAGGATGGCAGCCCAGGTACGGATGGTGCGATGGTTGATCCGAATGGCTCGGGACAAGGTTCCGAACGTGACTCCGCCGTTGGCGAGGGCAGGGAGCTCGCTCACTTCACCCATGGCTAGACCGGGGCGATAGGCACATGCGGTGGGAAGCCGCCAGATCTTCTCGGAAAACAGCGCCTCGCAACCCGCGGGCGCCATGGCGTCATCCAGTACGATATAGTCGATCGCTGAAAGACCGGTTGTGTAGGCGTATCCCATCCAGGTCAGCGACACTGGAGCAGGCTTTCGCGCAAAGGCCCCGAGCCTGTTTCCTTGCGTATGACCCGCCAGGTCGACAAGAATGTCTATTCCGTCCGCGCGGATCTTATCTGCCAGCTCGGCGTCCGTAAGCTTGGAAGTCGGTACCCATTTGTCGAAATACGTCTTGAAGCGTGCGGTCACTTCGTCTTCACCACCCAATTCCGCATAGGCCGTTAATTCGAATGCTTGGCGGTCATGATGGGTAAAAAGAGGCTCCACGAAGTTATTGCCCGAGTGCTTCTTGAAGTCGGGTGACACATAGCCGACCTTCAGCCGGCGCGCCGGCTGGGTCGAGTTCGTGTGTTGGCGCCACTTGTCGCGCAGGGGCTGGAAAAACAGCCGATCACAATCCTGGTAGGCGCGGAATACTTCCTGCGCCGATTTGTCAGGTGAATAATTGGCTGCGAACAGAAGGTTGCTGTGGGCAGTGATTGCCTGCGGAAAAGCAGACACTGCGTCCCGCGCCGCCAGTTCAGCGGCGACGATGTCACCGGCGTCGATCAGCACCTTGCAGCGATTCAGAAGCGACTTGCGATGCAGCGGGTCCCACCGTAGGGCTTCCTCATAGGCAATGTGTGCTTCGGCGTAGCGACGCTCGACATTCAGCGCGTCTCCCAGGGCCGAATGGGTATGGCCACTGCGCGGAGCCAGCTCAATTGAGCGCCGGCACACGTTGATGGCCTCCGAAGCCCGGTCAAGGCGGGCCAGGCTGATTCCGAGCAAGACGTGTGATCGAAAATCGGCGGGCGAGACCTGAATCATCCGCAAAGACGAGGTCAATGCGGCATTCAGTTGATTTGTGTTGAACTGGCAGGCGGTGAGGACCTCCCAGGCGTCCGTGAACCCCGGCGCCATGTTCGTAAGTTTGCGGGCGATGGGCTCAGCGTGTTTATAGGCATTCTGGCGCATGTGCTCCTGCATCTTGTTGGCCTGGGCCAGCAGGGCAGGCGGCAGAGCGACCTCCGCATCGTTACTGCACAGTACGCCGGCTTCGAGGCTGAGCCGGGCCAATGCGCTGGCATATAGCCCGCAATAGGGAGCCAGTCCGCTGCTTGCGTCGAGGCCGGCCTGAAGCAGCAAGCTCCAGCGGTCGGGCGCAGCTTGAATAAGCGCGTATCGTCGAAGAAGATACAGGAGCTCCGCGACCTCCGAGGTCCCCGGCTGAAGTCCCTGCGCACGCGAAGGCTCCATCCGGGCGGCCATCTCGGCCAGCGCCGTCAGATCCTTTCCGTCCTTCAGGGCACGAGCCAGAGCGAACTGGGTGGGCGAAAGCCGGAGCTTCACCGGCTCGTGCCAGAGGTTGAACCCGGGGATGTCCGATTCTTCGGTGGGCGAAAAAAAGCGAATGCCCTTTTTAGCCGCGTCCGTGGCTCCGGGCCCGCTGCTGTCGTAAGGCGAAGCGTCGAGGCAGTAATGGACGACGCAATTTTCCATGAGCGTGCGCAGCGCGCTGTCCAGGATTTTTCTTGCGTTGGAATCGTCCGTGGTCTGACGCTGCATCAAAATCGCAAGTAGCGTCGTATAGGGCAGGGTCGCGGGCCACACATGTGAAAGCGCGTCCACGACAATCTGGACTGAATGGTCCGTGGTGGTCAAGCCCTGGCCCAGGTGGTTGACATAGGTGACACCGTTCTGGGGCGTGATGCCGGCCAACCGCTGCAGCCCGCAGGCCCACCGCAGGTCTTTCATCCGCGACAGCTCGGGCCGAGGCAGTATCTCCGCGCCGCGCGACGCAGAAACCCACAAGCTTTGGCGGAATCCGCGGGAAGTGGCGAAGTCCAGGTACTGCTGTCTGACGGTGGACGGTTGCCCAATGGTGAGCAGACTGTTGGTCAAGGACACCCCCTGACCAAAACTCAGCGCCAGCTCTGAAAGCTCCTGACTGTCGCCCGCATAGGCGAGTTCCGCCTGGGCAGCTCGGCCGGCGAACTCTATGAAATAGCAGGCGGACGCTGCAAGGAGGTTGGGAGTAGCGGTAGGCCCCGTAGCGGAAAATTGGGCCTCGAACTGTTGCAGCGTGGCTGAAAGTGCCACGCCCATCGGATTCACGGATGCCAGTCCGTCCTTGAACAAAGTCAGCGCGGCCTTTGCGCTCGCGACGACCTCGGCCTCGGATTCTGCGGCATGGGCGTGCAGCATGACGGCATCGCGCAGGATTTCCTGGACTTTTGCGCCCGGGTAGATGTGGTAGTCCACGTACAACAGGCCCAGCGGCGACAGGCGGCGGCTGCAGAATTCCAGCACCGCTTGGGCCGTCTCTGTATCCAGGTAGCTGTACAGGCCGCTCACGATGACGTAGTCGAACTCGCCCAGCTCTTCGTCCAACGCGCCGTAGCTGCGGCACTGTAACTGGACATTTTCCAGGTTCAGTTGGCGAACCGACTGCTGGCCGCGCTGGATCAGTTCTTCCGAGGCATCCACGCCGACAATGGCGGCTTCCGGGTAGGCCAAAGCAAATGGCAGCAGGCCTTCGGCGCCTCGACACCCCACAATCAGGACCCTGGCTTGGGCCAGCGGTGCGGTCGCCAATCCATACAGATGGGCCGCGCCGCGCAAGTGCAAGGGGGAACTGCTTGGTGCAATGGGCCCGGGGTCGGTTTGCGTCTGTCGTTGGATATAGGCCGAATTCGACATAAGTTATTGCGGTGAGCGTGAGCCTGGATGGGAATAGTGGGATTTTAAAAAGCGTGGGCTCGCTCCATTCGAGGAATCAGCGTCTGAATTCGCCGCCAGTTTGGGTGAAACCGCCTGGGACGGCCCAGAACGAAAAAACCCGCCAAAAAGATGGCGGGTTGTTGAGAGCCAAGATGGGCGCGGAGCGCCTATCTTGGCTGTCAGCCAGGAAAACCGAAGTTTTCCTGATGACCGTCGTTGCGGCTGAGAATTAACGCAGCAGCGACAGAACGGTTTGCGGAACTTGGTTGGCTTGGGCCAGAACCGAGGTACCAGCTTGTTGCAGGATCTGAGCCTTGGACATGTTCGACACTTCCGTGGCGTAGTCGGCGTCTTGAATACGCGAACGAGCGTTGGAGAGGTTGTTGACCACGTTGTTCAGGTTGGCGATCGTCGATTCCAGGCGGTTTTGCACAGCGCCCAGTTCGCCGGTCAGCTTGTCCAGCTTCGTGAAGGCGGCGTCCAGCGTCTTCAGCGGGTCGCTCGTCTTGGTGCCCTTGCTGGTGTCTTCCGTGGTCAGGTTGCCGGAGCTGTTGACCTTGGCTTCAGCGCCAACCTTGGCTTCGTAGTCACCGGTGCCGGTGCCGCTCTTGACCGTGACCTTACCCGTGTTGGGGTCGACCAGGTAGTTCGTGTTGTAAGTCTGGGTGGTCGTGAACTCGCCCTTTTCGTCGACGTAGGTGTCGGTCGATTCGCCGGCGGTGAACGTCAGCGTGGCGCTGGTGATGCCCTGACCCAGGGTAACGGTCACGTCGGTAGCCGTGGCGTTCGCCTTCACGTTGGCCAGCAGAGCGTCGCTGGCGATCGTGTCGGTGTATTCCAGGTTGTTGGCCGTGGCGGTGCTCTTGTAGGTCTTGCCATCGATCGTGACGCTTGCGGCGCCAGCGGTCGACACAGCGGCAGCAGCCTTCATCACGCTGTCCAGCGTGGCGGCAGCGGTGCCCGATCCGGCGCTGTTGGTGGTCAGGTTGCCCGAGGCATCCAGGAAAGCGTCTTGGCCGCCAATGGTGACCTTGCCCGTGGCGTCGACTTCGAACGTGGTGGAGTTGGAGCCCACGTTGTTGTACGTACCGGTCACGGTGCCGGTTGCCGGCTGCAGATCGCTGGCCAGCGTGCCGACAGCGGCGGTGCCGACAGCCGAATTCGTGAACGTGAAGTTCTTGTTGGCGGCGTCGTACGTGTAGGTAACGTCAGCAGCCGAGCCATTCGACACGGTGACCTTGTTGCCATTCTGCATCTTGGCGAAGGCTTGTTCAGCGGTCACGGCTTCGTGCGTCGTGGCGACTTGCCATTCGTTGGCGGCGACGGTCGTGCCGCCAGCAGCTTGCAGATCCGACACGGTGGCCGAACGGTTCTGGGTCACGCCCGAGCCGTTGACGTTGAAGCCGTCCAGACCCAGCGTCTTGACGCTGATTTCCGACAGGTTCAGGGTGATCGTTTCGCCGTCGTTGGCGCCGACTTGCAGCGTCAGGGGCTTGGCCGAATCCGACAGAACCTTCACGCCGTTGAAGTCGGTTTGTTCCGAGATGCGGTCGATGTCCGACAGACGTTGGTTGATTTCGTCTTGCATCGAGTTCAGCTGTTCTTGCGAGTAGCTGCCGTTCGAAGCTTGCACCGACAGTTCGCGAACGCGCTGCAGGTGGGTGTTGACTTCGGAGGCGGCGCCTTCCGTCGTCTGGGCCAGCGAGATACCGTCGTTGGCGTTACGAGCAGCTTGGGTCAGGCCGCGGACGTTCGCGGTGAAGCGGTTGGCAATGGCCATACCGGCGGCGTCGTCCTTGGCGCTGTTGATGCGCAGGCCCGACGACAGGCGCTCGATGGCGGTGCCCAGGGAAGATTGCGACTTGTTCAGGTTGTTCTGAGCAACGAGCGACAAGTAGTTGGTATTGATGACTGCAGCCATGTTTAGGCTCCCAAGAGAGAAAGGCTTCTTCAAACCGGGCAGCGGGGCCGCCCATCGTGTTAACGGGAGAATTCGCTTTCTTGCGTCTTCGAATTTCTCCGTTGCCAGGATTACGGCAGTACCAAATCAATCTTTAGGCCTATTTCGCGAAAGTCTTTTTTATTGTTGTGTCTGCCGCAGCCTGGCGGCCGTCTGCTGGAGCCACGATGGATGACAGTCGCGGTGCGGCTCTTTATCGCGGGATCGGGCCATCTGTAGGGATGAGAGAATGACGGCCCGGGCTGGCAACGCAGCGGGCGCTCAAGGCGCCCGCACGTTGTGGATCTGCATCTATATATAGAAACAGCATCAGATGATCTGCGCGATCTGCCCCTCCTGGGGCAGCGCATGCCACGCCTGGTCTTTCAGCTTTGCCCGGATCCGGGCCGTCGCCTGCGATCGCAGTTGGCACACGCGCGCTTCGGTCACGTTCATGA
>RCUH01001278.1_pt1 | contig 19430 bp, 15 predicted proteins | sample 2166191 | NCBI WGS metagenome assembly RCUH01 (sample SAMN09932848, study PRJNA488358) | compost metagenome | feature: garden; material: soil; isolation source: compost soil in an enriched community after 214 h of incubation | place: Germany: Experimental Botanical Garden Goettingen | collected...
TGAGGCCCTGAGTGCTGTTGTGGAACACCGGGAACATCTCGTTGAACATCGTGCCCTGGGCGCTCATGCCGTGCTTGAGGAACGAGCTCAGGTCCTGATGATTCCAGCCACGGGCCGCCAGGTCAGTGGCCAGCAGGCTCGGTGCCAGATAACCATTGAGAATGCCACCGGTCATGCGCTTGTCCATCTGCATCGCACCGGGCAGACCGCGAGGCGTGTGGCACTCGCCACAGTGACCCAGCACGTCGACCATGTACTGGCCGCGTTTCCAGGCTTCGCTCTTGCCTTCGGCAGGCTCCAGCTTCACGTCCTTGCCGTACATCATGTTCCAGCCCATCAGGCCCAGGCGCACGTTGAACGGGAAGCTCAGGCTGGTGACCGGCGCGGCGCGCTCGATCGGCTCGACGGTTTTCAGGTAGGCATGAATCGCGTCGGAATCTGCACGCGGGATCAGGTGATACGAGGTGTACGGCATTGCCGGATACAGGTTCGCGCCATCGCGGCGCTTGCCTTCGGTCAGCGCGGCGAAGAACTCGTCATCGTTGTACAGGCCGATGCCGTGCTCTTTGCTCGGGGTGATGTTGGTGCCGTAGATCGTGCCGAACGGCGACACGATCGGCAGGCCGCCCGCATAGGGCGCGCCACCCGGTGCGGTGTGGCACGCCATGCAGTCGGCGGCGCGGGCGAGGTACTCGCCTTGCTTGACCTGCGCATCATCCGCGTGAGCCGCTACCACAGGCGCAGCCAGACCAACCGCCAACGCCAGGCGGCTAAGTAGAAGCTTCATGCTTAACCCTCCTTGACCAGGCCGAGATCGGTCAGCACGTTGCGGGTGGCGCTGTAGTAGCGCACGTACCCGGTGCAACGGCAGATGTGATGACCGAGGCTGTCCTCGATGACTTTTTCCAGCTGGCTTTTGACGATCGGCTGACGCTGCAGCTTTTCCACCAGCACGGTCGCGGCATTGACGAAGCCCGGCGCGCAGTAGCTGCACTGGAAGGCGAATTCGTCGACGAAGCGCTGCTGGATCGGGTTCAGCTCGGTGACCTTGCCCTGCTCGTCGCGGGTCGCATGGCCTTCGATGGTCCGAACCTTCTTGCCTTCGAAATAGTGTGCGCCAGTGATGCAGGTGCGCACTTCTTCGCTGGTGCCGTCCGGGTTGTCGACGATCACCACACAGGCGTGGCAGATGCCCTGGCCGCAGCCCAGGCGCGAACCGGTGAGGTTCTTGTATTCGTGCAGGTAGTCGATCATCGGCAGGTCATCAGGGATGTCCACCGGGCCGACGGATTGACCGTTGAGGGTCAGTTGAAGCGGACGGTTAGCCATTGAGGGCCTCCTTGATGCGTGCAGAAGTGATAGGCAGGTCGCGGACACGTTTACCGATGGCATGGGCCACGGCGTTGCCGATGGCACCGACCACCGGGATCATCACCACCTCGGCGATGCCCTTGGACGGGTCGCTTGGCGACAATGGCGGCAGGATGTCCGCCGTCTGTTTCCACACCGCGACGTGGCGCGCCATCGGCAAGCGGTAACGGTTGAAGTTCCAGTCACCCTCCCCCGGCCCGCCTTCGTACAACGGCATCTCTTCCATCAGCGCATGGCCGATGCCCATGGCGATCCCGCCTTCGAGCTGGCCCCTGACCAGTTCTTCCACCAGCACCCGACCGCACTCGACCCACGAGTGATGGTTGAGCACCGACACTTCGTTCGAACCCTTGTTGACCTTCACTTCCACCAGCGTCGCGACCGGGCTGTAGTAAGTCACCGCCGCGTTGTTCAGCTGGGTCGCCGGGTAGGCGATGCCCTGCCGATCCAGCAGATGGAAACCGGCGCTGTTCATCTGCGCCTTCTTCGCCTTCGGTGCACCGTCACCGTACTTCACCGCCAGGCCGTCGAGCGGCAAGCGCTCACGCACGCCGTCGATGCTGAACTCGGCCTCGGCCCAGCTCCAGCGGTTGAAACCGTGCACGGTGGCGCCGCTCACCAGGCCACGTTCGTGAACACGCTTGGCGAGCATGGCGAATGGCAGTGGCTCCATGCCGTTGGCCGTGAGCTTGCCGTCGACCCAATGGGCGTCTTCGCGGCGCACCACGTAAGGGTTGGCCTGGCCGCCGTAAGGGCCTTGGCGCCAGATCTCCATCGCCGCCGGCCACAGGCCGTGGTTGAACAGCACGCGCGCCGCTTCACGGGTGGCGTGGCTGAAGTAGTACGCCGAGTTGGTGGCCGACGAAGCCGAAGCGACCTTGCCGACCCAGCGTGGATTGCGCAGGAAATTGTCCTGCTCGGCCTGGCTCATGATGTACGGGTTGCCGCCACTGACCAGCTGCAACTCTTTCCATTCGGTTTCGCCGGTCTTCACTTCGTGCGCCGCAATACCGAGGAAATCGGCCACGACCATGGCCTGGGAGGTGGACATGCCGGTGCCGATTTCGATACCGATGTGGCGCAGGCTGATGCGACCTTCGGCAGTGAATTCAATGCTGGCCATCGGCGCTTCGGAACCGGTGCCGAAGTCTTTCTGGCAGATGGCGAAACCGACGCCGTACCAGTTGTCCGGATCGGCGGCTTCGCGCTGTTTCTTGATCGCGTCGCGGTTTTTCCAGGTGTCGTGGACCGCCGCCTTGTCGAGAATCTCGTGCAGGCGCAAGGCACCGGCCGGGATCGCGCCCTGGGTGTTTTTCATGCCCGAGCGCAGTGCGTTCTTGCGGCGCAGTTCGATGGCATCGACACCGAGGCGACCGGCGATTTCGTCGACCATCATCTCGGTCGCCGCCATGCTTTGCAGGGTGCCGTAGCCACGCATCGACCCGGCTTCAACGGCGCGGGAGTGATAGGCCGTGACCTGCAGATCGTTCTGCGGCATGTAGTAGATCGACTGGGCCGCCGTGGCGCCCACCGCCGCCACCGACGGGCTGTAGTTGATTCGCCCGCCACCGTCGACACTCATCTCGGAGCGGAAAATCTTGAAGCTGTGATCGTTCTTGTCCACCGCCAATTGGTAGCGAATGTCGAACGGGTGACGCTTGATGCCGCTCTGGAATTGCTCGTAGCGGTCGTTGGCCAGGCGCACCGGCACGCCAGCGCCGTACAACGCCGCCAGCGCTGCGTAGTAGACGAAAATATTGTGGTCCTTGGAGCCGTAACCGACGGTGTAACCCGGGTGCATGTTCAGGTTGGCCAGGCCGAAACGCGACGGCGCGATCATCTTCGCGGTCTCGGTCGCGGTTTCCAGCGGGCACTGTGTCGCCACCACGAAATGCAGGGTCTTGGTGGCCGGGTCGTACCAGCCGTTGCCGTTGTCCGGCTCCAGGGCGGCCGGTTCGATCGACGGGGTCTTGTAGCGCTCGTCGAACACCAGCCAGTTGTCCGGCGGCGTATCGATCTGCTGCTTCATGCGCTCGGCGTAGAACAACCCGCGCTCGGTCAGGTTGCCGTGCAGGTTCGGCTGGGAGTTCCACACCGGACGACGGTTTTTCAGCATCGGGAACAGGATCGAATCCTTGAGGCTGGCGAACTCGTCTTCGTCCGCCGAGGTCGCGCCGCCAACGCGCACGTAGCGGAAGCTGCCGTACGGATCGCCTTCGTAGAACGGCGCTTTCTCGCCGTAGCGGATTGCCTTGTCATTGAACTTGAGTTGGTTCTTGGCCTGACGGAAGCGCTCGAAGTCGTTCCAGATCAGGATCGCCACCGGGTGGCCGATGAACATCGGCACCTTGCCGGCCGGCAACAGCGGATCCGGGGCGTGCTCCTCAGGGAACACGATACCGTCCTTGACCAGGTCTTCGGCGGTGACGATGCGGTCCGGTTGCAACTCGGCACCGAGCCACGACAGGTCGATGCCTGCAAAGATGTGGTCGGCCTTGATGGTTTTCAGCAGCATGGCGTGGCCTTGCTGCTGCGGCCAGCCCGGCATGTCCTTGGCGCGGATGTCGCGGGCAAAGACCTTGCTGCCGCAGACCTTGGACAAGGCATCGTTACGGGCGCGCGCCTTGCCATTGTTGCCGAGCCACTGCTCGGACGGCACGGTCACGCTGTTCTCCATCAAGGCGGCCAGCGCCTGGCTGCTCAATGGCGTGAGCGTCACGCTCACACCCGCTACCAGCCCGCCCTGAAGGAACGAGCGCCGGGATATATCACGGTTGGACATGGATCATCCTCTGGGCGGTTATGGAGCCCGCCCTTCTGGTTATGTTCTGGAAATCTCGAGTCTTGCAGAAGCCCTTTTCGACGATGCAAAGGGCTGTTGTTGACAGTGCAAAGCTGACCGAAAGGTTAAGTTTATAGGCTTATGCCTTCGCGGAAAACCAAAAACTGACCAAGGAATCAAAAAACCGCGACTTTTCGACGCAGCAGATCGATGAACAACCCCAACTCCCGGCTGATGTGCTCGCCCTTGCGCAACAACAACCCGAAGGGCGCCATCTGCACATCCAGTTCCACCGGCAGCGCCACCACCAGGCCCATTTTAAGATAGTCGCGCAATGCGGTTTCCGACAGGACCATGATCGCGTCGGTCAGCTGAATCAGTTGCTGCATGGAGTACACCGAACTGCATTCGATGATGTCTGCCGGCAACGGCAACGCCAGGCGCTGCAACGCCTGATCCAGACCGATGCGCGCCGGACTGGTTTCCGGTTGCAGGATCCACGGCCAACCGCTGACCAGCTCCGCCATCTCCAGTTTTTTGCGCCGGGCCAGCGGGTGGCCGGCGTGCACCACCACCAGCAAGCGTTCGTTACCCAATTGCTCGAAGACGTAATGCTCACTGTCGGTGGCGGCATTGCGCCGGGCGATGGCAAGGTCGATGCGACCCTGTTCCAGCAACTGGATCACCTGGTCGCTGGTGTCGCCCATGATGCGGATCCGCAGCTGCGGATTGAGCGCCTTGATCTCGGCAATCGAATCCATGACCAGGTCCGGCGCCGCGCCCATGATGGTACCGATCGACAGATAGCCGTAGCCGCCCTGCTGCCGCGCCATCAGGTCCTCGGCACAACGGTCGAGGCCACTGAGGGCCGACTCGGCAAAGCGAATCAGCTCCTGGCCCAGCGCTGTCGGGCGCATCCCCCGCGGCAGGCGCTCGAACAGATCGCAGCCGAACATGTCTTCAATCTCATGGAGCATGCGGGTTGCCGCCGGTTGCGACATGTTCAGGCTTTGCGAAGCGCGGTGCAGGTTCTGGCTGCTGCTGAGCGTCACCAGCATGTGCAGATGCTTGTAGCGCAGGCGATTGAGCAGGCTGCGGGAGATGGTCGGCGTGGTCATGGCGGGCCTTTTTTATCGATACCTTGAGGGTATCAGTTGTTAGCTAGATTCGATTTGTAACGCATCGATCAGCGGCCGTACAGTCTTCCCCATAAGAACAAATGCCCTACCAAAGGAAAACTGCGATGAAGACTCTACCCGCGCCTCTGCTCGCCAAAATTTCCTGGCGGCTACTCCCGTTTCTCCTGCTGATGTACATCATGGCCTTCCTCGACCGCGCCAACGTCGGGTTCGCCAAACAAGCCTTCCAGGCCGACACCAACATCAGCGATGCCGCCTTCGCCTTCGGCGCCGGCGTGTTCTTCGCCGGCTACGCACTGCTCGAAGTGCCAAGCAACCTGATCCTGCACCGCGTCGGCGCCCGCCTGTGGATGTGCCGGATCATGGTCACCTGGGGCCTGGTCTCCGCCGCCATGGTCTTCGCCCACACTGAAACCAGCTTCTACATCCTGCGCTTTCTGCTGGGCGTGGCCGAAGCCGGTTTCTTCCCCGGCGTGATCCTCTACCTCACCTACTGGTTCCCCAGCGCCGTGCGCGGCAAGGCCATGGGTTTCTTCTATTTCGGTGCACCGCTGGCGTTCATCTTCGGCAGTCCGCTGTCCGGCCTGCTGCTGGAACTGGACGGCTTCGCCGGCTTCCACGGCTGGCAGTGGCTGTTTGCCGTTGAAGGCCTGATGGCGACGGCGGTGGGCATCTGGGCCTACTGGTACCTGGACAACCGGCCGGCCGACGCCAAATGGCTGACCGTCGAGGAACGCCAGCAAGTACAAAGCCTGCTCGATCAGGAAGACAGCCATAAACAGAACCACGGCCGCAGCCTGCTCAACGTGATCTGCCAACCCTCGGTGCTGTACCTGTGCCTGATCTACCTGTTGATCCAGGCCAGCGTCTACGGCGTGGTGTTTTATCTGCCGAGTCAGGTTGGCGGACTGCTGGGGACCAAGGTCGGGCTGATGGTCGGCCTGGTGACGGCAATCCCGTGGATCTGCGCATTGATCGCCGCCTACCTGATTCCCGGCTACAGCGACCGCACCGGCGAACGCCGCCGCACCGCCTGCCTGACCTTGTTGATGGCCGCCGCCGGGATCGCCTGCTCGGTGACCTTCAGCAACCCGCTGCTGGGGATCATCGCCCTGTGCTTTGCCGCCTCCGGCTTCATCGCCGTGCAACCGGTGTTCTGGACCTTCCCCTCCAGCTACCTCGCCGGCAGCGCCGCCGCGGCCGGGATCGCCCTGATCAACTCGTTCGGCGCCCTCGGTGGCTTCATCGCCCCGGTGCTGAAGAACTGGGCCGAAGGCGCCTTCCATTCACCGGCAGCAGGCTTGTACGTGCTGGCCGCTACCACCGTCATCGCCGCGTTGCTGGTGCTGGGCATACGCGCGCCCGGCCATAAAGCCTCGAACAAACCGGCCACCGTTTAAACCTGACCGCCGTTTAAAAAAAGGAATCACACCATGGGCATTCCAACCATCAAACACGTCCGCGCTTTCACTCTGCGAGGCGGCGGCGCGGATTATCACGACCAGGCCGACGGCCACTGGATCGACGATCACATTGCCACGCCAATGAGCAAATACCCCGAGTACCGCCAGAGCCGCCGCACCTTCGGCATCAACGTACTCGGCACCCTGGTGGTGGAAATCGAAGCCAGCGACGGCACCGTCGGTTTTGCCGTGACCACTGGCGGCGAGCCTGCCGCCTACATCGTCGAAAAGCACCTGGCGCGCTTCCTCGAAGGCGCCCGGGTCACCGACATCGAAAAAATCTGGGACCAGATGTACCAGTCGACCCTGTATTACGGGCGCAAGGGCATCGTCATCAACACGATCTCCGGCGTCGACCTGGCGCTGTGGGACTTGCTCGGCAAGATCCGCCAGGAACCGGTGCACCAGCTCCTCGGCGGTGCGGTGCGCGACGAATTGCAGTTCTACGCCACCGGCGCCCGTCCGGACCTGGCGCAGAAAATGGGTTTCATCGGCGGCAAGATGCCGCTGCACCACGGCCCGGCCGAAGGCGAGGAAGGCCTGCGCAAGAACCTCGAAGAACTGGCGACCATGCGCGAACGCGTCGGCCCGGACTTCTGGCTGATGCTCGATTGCTGGATGAGCCTGGACCTCAACTACGCCACCAAACTGGCGGTCGGCGCCCACGAATACGGCTTGAAATGGATCGAAGAAGCCCTGCCGCCGGACGATTACTGGGGCTACGCAGCCCTGCGCAACAACGTGCCCAAGGGCATGCTGGTGACCACCGGCGAACACGAAGCCACGCGCTGGGGCTTCCGCATGCTCCTGGAGATGGGCTGCTGCGACATTATCCAGCCGGATGTCGGCTGGTGCGGCGGGATCACTGAACTGGTGAAGATCTCGGCCCTGGCCGACGCCCACAACGCACTGGTCATCCCTCACGGCTCATCGGTGTACAGCTACCACTTCGTCGCCACCCGGCATAACAGCCCGTTCGCCGAGTTCCTGATGATGGCGCCGAAGGCTGACGAAGTGGTGCCGATGTTCCACCCGCAATTGCTCGGCGAACCGGTGCCGGTCAATGGCCGCATGCGCCTGTCCGCGCTCGACCAGCCAGGTTTCGGCGTGACCCTCAACCCCGAATGCCAACTGCATCGGCCGTATAACCGCTGAGAAAGGAGTTCGACATGAACATGCCGCACAACGCGTTCAAGGCCGCGCTGAACAGCTCAGCGACCCAATATGGCATCTGGGCCGGGTTCGCCACCGGCTACGCCGCCGAGATCGTCGCCACCACCGGTTACGACTGGATGCTGATCGATGGCGAGCACGCGCCCAACACCGTGCCCGGCGTACTTGCCCAGTTGCAGGCCGTGGCGCCTTACTCGACCGCGCCGGTAGTGCGTGCGGTGAATGGCGATGCCAACCTGATCAAGCAACTGCTGGATATCGGTGCGCAGACGCTGATGATCCCGATGGTCGAAACCGCCGAGCAGGCACAGGCACTGGTGCGCGCCATGCGCTACCCGCCCCACGGCATTCGCGGGGTCGGCGGCGGCCTGACCCGCGCCACCCGCTGGGACGGTGTGCCGGATTACCTGAATACCGCCCATGAACAACTGTGCCTGATCGTGCAGGTGGAATCGCGCACCGGCGTGGAAAACGTCGCAGCGATTGCCGCCGTCGAGGGCGTGGATGCGGTGTTTATCGGGCCGGCGGATTTGTCGATCGGCCTGGGCCACGCCGGCAACCCCGGCCACCCGGAAGTCCAGGAGCGGATTCAACACGCCGTGAACGCCACGCTGGCGGCCGGCAAGGCCTGCGGGATTCTCGCCCCCAACGAAGAAGACGCCCGCCGCTACCAGCGCTGGGGCTGCCAGTTCATTGCAGTGGCCATCGACATCAGCCTGCTGCGCCAAAGCGCCATGGCCACCCTCGCCCGCTACCGAGAACCCGCTACCACCCTAGCGCCGTCACGCACTTACTGATCTGCCAAGGAGTCGCACCATGTCATCCGTGCCTGTTTACGAAAACTTCATCGACGGCCAGTTCGTGGCCAGCGCTGCCCACCTCGATGTGATCAACCCGGCCACCGGCGCCGTGCTGTCGAAAGTCCCGGCCTCGACCGCCGAGGACGTCGAGCGCGCCCTCGCCGCCGCCCGTGCTGCCCAGAAAGGCTGGGCGCGCAAACCGGCGAATGACCGCGCCGGTTACTTGCGCCGGATCGCCGCCAAACTGCGGGAAAACGTCTCGCACCTGGCACGCACCATCACCCTGGAACAAGGCAAGATCAGCGGGCTGGCGGAAGTCGAAGTCAACTTCACCGCCGACTACCTCGACTACATGGCCGAATGGGCCCGGCGCATCGAAGGCGAGATCATCACCAGCGACCGCCAGAACGAAAACATCTTCCTGTTCCGCAAACCGCTGGGCGTGGTGGCCGGGATCCTGCCGTGGAATTTCCCCTTCTTCCTGATTGCCCGCAAGATGGCCCCGGCCCTGCTGACCGGCAACACCATCGTCATCAAGCCCAGCGAAGAAACCCCGAACAACTGCTTCGAGTTCGCCCGACTGGTGGCCGAAACGGATCTGCCGCCCGGTGTATTCAACGTGGTTTGCGGTGACGGCCGAGTCGGCGCGGCATTGAGCGGACACAAAGGCGTGGACATGATCAGCTTCACCGGCAGCGTCGACACCGGCTCGCGGATCATGGCCGCCGCCGCGCCAAACATCACCAAACTCAACCTGGAACTGGGCGGCAAGGCGCCGGCCATTGTGCTGGCGGATGCAGACCTCGACCTGGCGGTCAGGGCGATCCGCGATTCGCGCATCATCAACAGCGGCCAGGTGTGCAATTGCGCCGAGCGGGTGTACGTCGAACGTAAGGTGGCGGATCAGTTCATCGAGCGCATCGCGGCAGCAATGAGCGCGACCCGCTATGGCGACCCGATTGCCCAGCCGGACGTGGAGATGGGCCCGCTGATCAACCGCCAGGGGCTGGACAGCGTCAACCGCAAAGTCCGCACCGCGTTGAGCCAGGGCGCAAGCCTGATCAGCGGCGGGCAGATTGCCGACCTGCCGAATGGCTTCCACTTCCAGCCCACCGTTTTGGCCGGTTGCCGCGCGGACATGGAGATCATGCGCGAAGAGATTTTCGGTCCGGTGCTGCCGATCCAGATAATCGACGACCTGGACGAAGCCATCGCCCTGGCCAACGACTGCGACTATGGCCTGACTTCGTCGATCTACACCCGCGACCTGAGCAAAACCCTGCAGGCGATGCGTGAGCTGGATTTTGGCGAAACCTACGTCAATCGCGAGAACTTCGAAGCGATGCAGGGTTTCCACGCCGGCGTGCGCAAGTCCGGTATCGGTGGCGCGGATGGCAAGCATGGGCTGTACGAATACACCCATACCCACGCGGTCTATCTGCAAGGCTGAGCCACGCCCTTTCTGTGAAGGGTACGCGCCTATGCCATCGCTTAGGCGCCTGCCCCATCCCCCTGGAATGAGCATCTCATCGGCATTTCCCCGGACGTAGCAATGGGCAGGTTGAACAGTACTCAGCGGGTTCGGTGGCCAGGTAATAAAAGCAACAGGTTCGGCGAAAGCGAATGCTGCGCTGCCCTTCGTCCACCAGCGTCGGCGGTCGGCGGAAATGGCTCAGCGGGTTGTAATCGAGGCCGAACAACGCAGGCTCGGCTTGTGTCAGCAACCAATTGAAGTCCGCTTCACAGCGCTCGCGAATTGAAGAGTCTTCGATTTTCGCCATGCGCTTTTCATACAGCGAATAAATACGCACGGCGGTGTTTTCCCAGAGAATGCGCCGGGAAACACCGGTGACACGATTGAAGGTTTGCCACAGCGGTTTCAGCAGCCCGGCGAACAGTCCCTGCACCAAGGCTTCCCGCCAGGCCTCGCGTTCATTGGTCCCATACGTCAGCGGCTGACCGTGATGCAGCGGCATCGAAGACGTCCACAACCCGTCATCGTGGCCGTATTCAATCACCGCGTTGTCGAGCGTCAGCAACAACCCTTTGTCATACACCGACATCGCGTACAAACAGGCGCCGGTCGCCAGAAACGACAAGCGCTTGCCCAACAGCGAGGCCGTGATCGCCCGGGTCGGCGAGCCGATCACCGGGCCCAGCGCATCCAGTAGTTGCTCGCACACGTCTTCCTGCAACAAGTCCCGGGCCTTCATCGAACGCAACGGGTCGCGCTCGTCGCTGTCCTTGAGTCGCAAGCCGCCGGACAAAAGCGCCCACTCCGACGCCGTGAAATGACAGGCCAGATTCATTGCGGCAACTCCCGGCCAAACGGAATGCACAGCGGCGTTGCGAAGAACGGATCGGGAATGATTCGGCAATTGAGGTCGAACACGGTCTTGACCAGGGCCTCGGTCAACACCTCGTCGGGCCGCCCCTGGGCAAAAGCCGTCCGGTTGTGCACCGCAACCATGTGGTCGGCGTAACGACAGGCCAGATTGAGGTCGTGCAGCACCATGATGATGGTTTTGTTTTCGAGCCGGTTGAGGTCGCGCAACAGGTCCAGCACTTCGATCTGATGCGCCAGGTCGAGAAAGGTGGTGGGTTCGTCGAGCAGCACGATACCGGTGTCCTGGGCCAGGGTCATGGCGATCCACGCGCGCTGGCGCTGGCCACCGGACAACGCGTCCACCGGTCGGTCCGCCAGGGCCTGCAGACTGGTTTGCGCCAGCGCGCGGTTGACCATGGCCTCGTCTTGCGCCGACCACTGTTGCATCCAGCTCTGATACGGATAACGCCCCAGCGCCACCAACTGCCTGACGGTGATGCCCTCCGGCGCGCTGGGGGTCTGGGGCAAAATGGCCAACTCCCGGGCCACGGCGGCCGTGGACTTTTGCTGGATATCCACACCGTTGAGAATCACCGAGCCCTGCTGCGGTTTGAGCAGTCGGGCGAAGGATTTGAGCAAGGTGCTTTTGCCGCAGCCGTTGCTGCCGATCAGTACCGAAATCTTGCCCTGGGGCAGTTGCATGTCCAGCGCGTCAATAATCACCTGGCGCTGATAACTCAGGGTCAGGCCGCGACTTGCAATCGACGTCATACGTTGAATTCCTCAATGACGCTGTTTGATCAACAAATAGAGAAAAAAGGGTGTGCCCAGCACGGCGACAAAAATCCCGGCCGGCAGATCCAGCGGCAAAAACAGCACACGCCCGGCGAGGTCGGCCAGCACCACGAGGTTCGCCCCGACCAACGCCGCCATCAGCGCCTGACCGCCGAAACCCGGGGCCACCAGACGCTTGGCAATGTGCGGCGCAATCAGCCCGACAAAGGCTATCGCCCCGCCCCAGGCAATCGCCGCACCGGCCAATGCCACGCTCACCAACAACAGACCGGCGCGCAACCACTGCACGCGAACGCCGATGCCCTGGGCCAGAGAGTCATCCAGTTGCTGCACCATCACCTGCCGGGCCAGCAGCACCAGCAGCGGGCAAATACCCAACAACCAGCGCCCCAGCGCCAGCGGTTCCGGCCAACTGGCGCCGTACACGCTGCCGGTCAGCCAGACATAAGCCGACAGGGTCGTGGTCAACGGGCTGAAGACCAGAATGAAGGTGGTCGCGGCGGTCAACATCGCGCTGATGCCGACCCCGATCAACACCAGGCGCAGCGGTGAAGCCCCCTGTTTCCAGGCCAGCAGATAGATCGCCAATGCCGCCAGCCCCGCGCCCAGCATCGCCGCCAGCGGCAGATACTGTTGACCCAGTGCGACGGAGAAAAACGACAGGTACAGCACCGCTGCCGCACTGGCGCCGCTGGTGATACCCAGCAGGTCGGGTGACGCCAGCGGGTTGCGGATGATGCTTTGCAGAATCAGCCCCGACACCGCCAACGCCGCCCCCACCAGCGCCGCCAGCAGCATGCGCGGAAAGCGCAGTTGCTCGACGATGAACGTCAGGCTGGGGTCCTGGCTCGACAGCAAAATCCGCAGCACCTGCATCGGCGAGAGCATGACTTTGCCCAGCGACAACGAGCCGAGCATGATCAGCGCCGTCACCATCAACGCCGCCAGCAACCGCCACAACGTGGCGACATTGATCCGCCGGGAAAATCCGCTACGGCGCCAGGTCAGGACCTTATCCATAACGACCTCCGCGCCGGGCCAACAGAATGAAAAACGGTGCGCCGAACAACGCCGTCATCACCCCAACCGGCACCTCCTGCGGCAGGATCAACACCCGCGACAAGGTATCGGCCAGCAGCAGGACAATCGCGCCGAGCAGCGCACTCCCCGGCAGCAACCAGCGATGATCGATGGACAAGCCCTTGCGCACCATGTGCGGCACCAGCAAACCGATAAACCCGATGCTGCCGGCCAATGCCACGGCACTGCCCGCCAGACAGACCACCAGCACGCTCATCAGCAGCCGGATCAAACCGGTGCGCTGGCCCAGGCCGGTGGCAATCTCCTCTCCCGCGTTAAGCACGTTGACCTGCCCCGCCAGCAACATCGCGCCGAACAGCCCGAGCACGCCACAGATCAGCAATGGCGCGGCGACCGACAGGCTGCGCTCGGTCAACGAGCCCGCCAGCCAGAACAGCACCGTGTCCAGGCCATCCTGATTGACCACCAGCAACGCCTGGCTGAATGCAGAGAACAACGCGGCCATCGCCGCCCCCGCCAGCACAATGCGCAACGGGCTGAGACTGCCCTGTCCCATGTTGCCGATCAGCCACACCAGGCTGCCAGCCACGGCCGCGCCGATGAACGCGCACCACAGCCAGGCATCCGGGGAGGACAGGGAAAACAGCGAGGAACACAGGATGATAAAAAAAGTCGCGCCGGCATTGATCCCGAACAAGCCGGGGGACGCCAGCGGATTGCGCGTCAGCGCCTGCATCAAGGCCCCCGCCACGGCCAGGCTCGCGCCTACGGCCATCGCCATCAAGGTGCGCGACAGGCGTGTGGTGGTCACCAGCACATGGCTGACGCTGAGCGGGTCGGGATGCACGAAGGCTGCGGCAATTTGCGACAACGGAATCCAGGTCGCTCCGACCGCCAGGCTCAGCACGCTGCTGAGCAGCAACACGACCCCGGCACAGCACAGCTTCAAACCATTGCTCATCAGGTCGCATCCGCCGTGACCAGCCGCGCAACATCATCGAGCATCAGGTTCGCCCCAAGCATCCCGCCCGACAGGCTCCAGGCCACCCCGTCGACCCGCCACACCTGCCCCTGCTGCGGCGCACGCATTTGCTGCCACAGCGGATGCTGCACCAGGCTTTCATAGTTTCGCTGCACTGCCGGTTTCTCCGCGCGCAAGAAGACAAAGAAAATGTCGGCATTGACCACCGCCAGACTTTCCTTGCTGGTGAGTTTGATCGATACCCCGCTCGCCGCCCCACTGGCCTCACTCCAACCCAACCCCAGCTCAGTGACCACCGAACCTGGAAAACTGGCCGGCAAATAACTGCGGATATGGTCTTCGCGGACATCCAGAATCGACACCGTCGGTGGCCAGCGTCCGGCAAACTTCTGCTGCAGTTGCCGGCGCAGTTGCGCCGTACGCAGTTGCCAGCGGGCCAACACCTCGTCGGCCCGCTGCTGGCGGTGCAAGGCCAGGCCCATCAACGCCAGGGTCTTTTTGAATTCGAACACCTCTTCCAGCATCACCACCGGAGCGATCTGCTTGAGCAAGGGTGCGATGCGCTCATGGCGAAAGCGCGAGGCGATGATCACGTCCGGCTTCAGCAGCGCGATGTCCTCAAGGCTCGGCTGGGTTTCCAGGCCGACATGGGGCACCGGCTCCAGCGCCGAGCGCAGATAGCGATAGGTGGGCTTTTCACTCCAGGAATCGACGATGCCGCAGGGTGTAATGCCCAACGCCACGGCGCTGTCGGTGGCGCCCTGAAACAGGGTGATCACCCGCAGCGGCGCGGCGTCGGCCAGAGCCCACGCCGATGGGGTAAACCTCAGTGCAAGCACGCCCAGGGACAGGCGCAGCAGCGTGCGCCTGGAGGGCGTGTTGACCTGTTCGTTCTTGAGCGGGTTAGTGAGGCTGGGCATGCTCTGGTCCTCTGCAATCGATGCATGACACAACTCGGCAGCGCCCTTCCCTGTGGCGCAACGCACGGTTGAATCGATTCAGAAGTCGACGGTCGCCGAAAGGAGGTAGGTTCGTGGCGTCGCGAGCGTCAATCCAGGCTCGCTGTCATCCGAGGCCCCGGCAGAACTCCAGTAGCGCTTGTCGGCCACGTTCTCGACATTGGCCCGCAGGGTGATGTTCTTTTCCTCGACCTTGAAGGCGTAGCGCGCGCCCACGTCGACACGCGTCCAGGCATCGATTTCCTTGTTATTGGACTGGTCCAGATACTGCGAGCTGGAATAGATGCCGCGGCTGGTCAGGGTCAGGCCCTGTACATTCGGCACGTCCCACTCGGCCCCCAGGTTGACGTTGTATTCCGGCGTGGCGGGAGCGCGGTTGCCGTCAAAGGTGCCGTTGGTGGTATCGGTCAGCTCGCTGTCGATGTACATGACGCCGCCGAGCAGGCGGAAGCCTTTGAGCGGCTCACCGAACACACTGACTTCCACACCCTTGTTTTCGCGTTTGCCGTTCGGGCCGAAAACCCGCGTCGTGGCGTTGGTTTCATAGGCCGGCTGCTTGATCCGGAACACCGCGGTGGTAATGGCGAACGCACCCGCATCATATTTGGCACCGACCTCGACCTGCCGACTGATGAACGGTGGGAAGATTTCGTCCTCGTTCACCGAGGTCGACGGCGCGATCTTGCCCTGGCTCAGGCCCTCCATGTAGTTGGCATACAACGAGAGCTTATCGGTGGCCTTGAACAGGATGCCGCCCGAGGGCGAAACCTTTTCTTCGTCGTAGCCCGTGTCGCCTTTGACATTATCCGTCCAGTCGTCGACCTGCACTCGCTGCCAGCGGGCGCCGAGGGTCAACAGTACCCGATCATCGAAGAACCCCAATGTGTCGGACAACGCCACGCTGCTGGAACGGTTCTCGGTATACACCTCAGAATCGAGTCGCGTGGGAGTGATGGGCGTCGGTGTTTGCACCGGGTTGTAGATGTTGCTCGGGGCGGCGGCATAACGGGCGCCGCCGTTTTCGAAGTCCATGTAGAAATAGCTGGCAGCCAGGTTGATTTCATGGCTCACCGGACCGGTATGGAACCAGTTGCGTACCCCGGCGTTGGCTGTCCGGACATTTTCGTCACGGGTGAAGTCACGTGGCAGAACGCTGAAATTACCCGCGTCGTTGGTGACCGCTACGGCGTGCCGAAGGAAGTCATGATTACTTTTACGCGCGCCCGCACCGGCGTACACCATGACGGAATCGCTGACATCGTACTCGCCGGTCACCGTTCCGAAGGTGTCCTTGGTCCGCGCCTTGCTCCACGGCTGCGCATAGTTGTGGCGAACATCGCTGGCGTGCGGAACCTGAGCGTTGGCACCCACCTGCACGCGTTCCTGCGGGGCGTCGGTGTCACGCTCGTTATGTCCGACGTCCGTCGAGAGCCGCAGGCGCTCACCGCGAAAGTCCAGGCCCAGCACAGCCATCTCGCGGTCAACACTCTGGTGATCCCATTCGGTGTCGCCGGACTGCTTCACGCCGTTGAAACGAACACCGAACATGTCCCCCTCACCAAAGCGCCGACCGATATCCACGGCCCCGCCGACCTGGCTGTCGGAAGCGTAGTTGCCGGTAAACGAAGTAATGGGCACGTCGGTGGCGCGCTTGGGCACCACGTTGATCCCGCCACCCACGCTGCCCCGCGGCGAGATGCCATTGATCAGCTGGCTCGGGCCTTTGAGGATGTCGACGCGATCGGCCATTTCCATGTCGATGGTGTACGTCGGCAGGATGCCGTAGAGACCGTTGTAGGAGACATCACTGTTGAACAGGCTCATTCCGCGAATGGTGAACTGCTCATACCGCCCACCCGCCGGGTTGGTGGCGCGAACCGAGGGATCGCTGGCCACGAGGTCGCCCAGGGTACGCGCCTGCAGGTTTTTCACCAACTCACTGGTGTAGGTAGTCTCGCTGAACGGCGTCTCCATGAAATCTTTCGAGCCCAGCAAGCCTTGCGATCCACGGCGTGCCACCTGCCCGCCGACATACGGATCACCGTGCGCCGTGTCCGCCGTCGCATAAATAGAGGTAGCGCCCAATTGCAGGCTGCTGCCTGTTGGCACCGGGGTCAGCATGTACGCCTGTTCGCCCACCGGCAGCAGTTGCAGACCGGAACCCTGGAGCAGCTGGGCGAAGCCCTCCTCCACCGCGAAGTCGCCGGAAAGACCGGGGCTGGTGCGCCCGCTCACCAGTGCCGGGTCCACTGACAGATTGACCCCGGCCAGCCCGGCGAAACGGGTCAGCGCAGCGTCGAGGCTACCGGCTGGCACCTGATAGCTGCGGCGCGGCGCGTCTTCGGCCCAACCGGCAGTGATGAACAACGGACAGGCACTCAGGCTCAACAACAGACTCAAGTGCAACAACGGGCGCAACCTGGATGGAGCCGGACGCATACTGCTAGACATCACTGCGGGCATTGTGAATCTCTCTGATTTCGTTTCGCTTACCTTGAATGACAAGCGACGCGAAAAAAGGGGACACGCTTTAAACACTATTTTTGCGCGGCACCAGCGTTACCCAGTAACGCGTACGCGAATGCACCTCCAGCGGCAGGCTGGCCGCCAGCAGCGCCAGAATGCGATCAGTGTCTTCAAGACGAAAACTGCCGGTGATGCGCAGCGATTCCAGCTCGGGTTCCCAACGCAACACGCCCGGACGATAGGTACTGAGTTCGCGCAGAAAATCCCCCAAGGGCTGGTTCTGCGCCATCAGCACACCCTCACGCCAGCCCGGGGCCAGCACGTCGAATGGCTCCACGGCACCGGCACCCGCCGCTTGAAGGCTGACCTGCTGGCCACCGCGCAACGAAAAGACCGGTCCGTGCAGAGGCTGCAACTGCACCGTGCCTTTGAGCACCGACACCTTGCAACCCGTCTGCCCCTGACGAACACACACCTCGCCCTGACTGACGACCACTTGCCCGAAGCGCGTGAGAATCGTCAGCGGCGAGACCCCGGGCACATTCAGCGCCATTTCGCCATCCACGAGGGTCAGGCGTCGGTGCTTCAGGTCGATATCGACGGCACTGGCAGTGTTCAGTTGCACAGAGCTGCCATCGGCCAATTGGACTTTTTTGCTTTCCCCGGTGGCGGTCCGCAGGTCGGCACTCCAGGCATCCAGAGGCAACTGTCGACTGATCAGCCAGGCGGTCGGCAGCAACGCCACCGCCCCGACGGCGCGTTTGAGCACGGTACGTCGACTGACTTGTGGCCGGTCCAGGCTGGCCATGGCCAGGGCCGATGGCAGGTCGGCAAAGCGTTGGCGCAAGAGTTGCGCTTTCTGCCAGGCCTGCTCGTGACTGCAATGACTATCGCGCCAGCTCTGCAGCTGCGCCCGGTCCTGTTCATTGGCGCAGCCGGATTCCATGAGGGCCAGCCACTGCGCAGCGGCCCGCACGACTTGCCGGGCCTGGGCCGAAGGTGCCGAACCGTTCACAGGTCCACCAGCAGGCAATGTTCGTAGGCTTGAGCCATGTAGCGCTTGATCGTGCGTTCCGATACTTGCAGACGCTCGGCAATCTCTTGATAGCCCAGGCCTTCCAGCTGACTCAAGAGAAACGCTCGGCGTACCGGGCCCGGCAAGCCATCGAGCAATTCGTCCAGGGCTTGCAGGGTTTCCAGCAGGATCCAGCGTTGCTCGGGGGACGGCACGCAGTCCTCGGGCAGCAACGCCAATGCATCGAGATAGGCTTGCTCCAGGCTGCGGCGCTGGTAGAAGTTGGCCAGCAGCCGCTTGCCGACTGTCGCCAGGTAGGCGCGAGGCTCTTGCAGGTCGGCGATGCGCTGAGAACTGGCGAGCAAACGAACGAAGGTGTCCTGGCTCAGGTCCGCCGCGTCGCTGCCATTGCCCATGCGTCGTCTCAACCATCCCTCGAGCCAGCTCCGGTGATCGCGGTACAGGTCGTGGAAGGTTTGCTCCGGCGGCAACGCTGCATCACTCATCTAAAGAAACCCTGCGCGAAGAAATATTATAAATGCGACTCATTCTAATTAGTGTTGAGAGGTCAAACCAAGTCCTTTGTGCGATTTGCACCCGGTAAATGCTTGAATAATTTGATGACGAGCAGATATTTCGGCCGCGCGGTGCCGGTTTATCAAGGCTGTGAATTATTGAGGGGGAATTTCAGGAGGCATCGCAATTCACTGGCCATCCGCGCTTGGTCGGCAGATGCGAAACCGTGAGGGTCGTGAGGAGGGAGAAAAAGCCAAATCGCAGACACAAAAAACCCCGGTCTTTCGACCAGGGTCTTTGCTATCGACTCGAAGTAACCAGTGGTTTCTTCGTAGCTCCAAGGCGTTCAGTGGGCCTCGGGGCAGATATGGCGCAGCGGACGGGACTCGAACCCGCGACCCCCGGCGTGACAGGCCGGTATTCTAACCGACTGAACTACCGCTGCGTATCGCTTTGAGCTGACGCTCAATTAACTCGTCTGATTAAAAGCTCTGAGACTTTTCAATCTCTCTTTCAATCTCGAATCAGGGCATGCCTGGCTCGGAAAATATGGCGCAGCGGACGGGACTCGAACCCGCGACCCCCGGCGTGACAGGCCGGTA
>RCUH01001282.1_pt1 | contig 19394 bp, 19 predicted proteins | sample 2166191 | NCBI WGS metagenome assembly RCUH01 (sample SAMN09932848, study PRJNA488358) | compost metagenome | feature: garden; material: soil; isolation source: compost soil in an enriched community after 214 h of incubation | place: Germany: Experimental Botanical Garden Goettingen | collected...
GCAACATTTGGATGATAGTATTTCAGGAAACCCCAAACTTTGCAGGTTGCGGCTAACTTTTGGGTTTCGGTAATTGTTTTTGAAAATGAGTATTGAAATAATAGTAAAAATGCAATGAGTACTGTTTTTTTCATTTAAACTTAGGGATTTGGTTTAGATTAGTTAAAATTAGCATTAAACTTGTTCAAAAATGTTCTTAAATTGATACAGGATCCTTTCAATCAAACGCAGATCTTCGGTTATAATTTCTGCGCTTCCTTTCATTTCCTGCTGAAAGGCAATCTGTTTATTGTATGATGTTTTCAAGCCTTTTGGAAGCGCAACATCTATAAGCAGATTTCCGTCTTTATCTGGTACCAGCGAAATATTTTTGATTTCGCCTTTCAAAACGCCAAACTCCCGATCAGGATAATTGGCTAGACGGATATTGACCCGCTGCCCTATTTTTATTTTTCCGGAGTTTAAAGCCGGAGCTTTTACCTTTCCTATAAAACTATTTTTAGCATCTGGAATTATAGAAAACACATTATCTCCAACATTTATGGTCTGATTTTCATTCCAAACCTGCAGAAAAGTGACTTTACCGCTAATGGAAGATTTTAGCGCATAGGCCAGTTCCCAATCTCTTATCACTTTTTTAAGCTGATAAAACGACTGTGACACACTTCGCCCTAGGTTAACTTCTTCTCTAGTGCTATTTATCTGCGAATTCTGGCTTGATTTTGCATTATCAATAAGAGAAGACCTTAATTGAGAAATCGACGATAATAAGCCCCTATAGTTTTTTTGTGCCTGAAGAAAACTCAATTTTTTGGCTTCCATTTCTTGAGCAGAAATAATGCCTTTATTGAATAAGGTTTCAAAGCGTGCCACTTCATTTTTCTGAAGTTCCAATTCCCGTTCATTTATTACTTTCTGCTGCTGCAGAATTTCTATTCTTTCGGTTATCTGAATTTTCTCAGACTGTTGTGCTCTGCTTTCTACCTGAAAAGGATGCAGGTCTTTATTTAATTCCTGTGCCTGATAATCTTTTTGAAATTCTGCAAACGCACTTTCTATTTCACCCAATTGCTTATTTTGCAATAATGCAAAAGGAAATTCTTTTTGAGAATTATTTACATCATATCCATCAACAATATTTTTAAGTACAAAAACATCTTTATAATTAGCTGTATTTTCAATAATAGCCAATATTCTGTTTTTAGGAACAAGTGTTTTATTTTTAACCAAAATTGCCTCAATGCGTCCAGAAGATTTTGATACTATTCTCTCTGGCGGAATATTGGTGGTAATTACAATTTCCGTTTTTACAACATCTGGATATTTGACAAACCAAGAAACAAAAAATAGCATGATGATAATGGCAAATATCAGAACGGTTCCCCATCGTATCATCCAATGCGGCACTTTGGTCAGGATATCCTGAACCTCTTCGCTTCTTAATTCAAACGTATCGTTATTTTCTGCCATAACTAATTTCCTAACTGCAATTGATTTTTAACCAATTCAAAATAATTTCCTCTTTGCTCAACCAGCGTGGTATGATTTCCTATTTCGATAATTTTGCCTTTATCCAAAACCACAATCTGATCTGCATTCATTACTGTGCTCAATCGATGCGCTATTACAATTACCGTTTTGTTTTTAAAGAAAATATCAAGCTTCTGCATAATTTCTTTTTCATTGTTCGCATCAAGGGCTGATGTTGCTTCATCAAAAAACAAAATTTCGGGATTTTTATATACCGCTCTGGCAATCAGCAATCGCTGTTTTTGCCCGGTGCTCATTCCTAATCCTTCTGCGCCTATTTTTGTGTTATAGCCCAATGGAAGTTCGCTTACATATTGTTTAATATTTGCTACATCAGACGCATAAAGCAATCGCTCTTTGTCTATTTTATCGGCTCCAACTGCAATATTATTTGCAATTGTATCACTGAAAATATACCCCTCCTGCATAACCGCTCCAATATTAGATCTCCATGCTTTTTGTGAAATATTTTTCAATTGAGCATTTCCAATACTGATTTCACCTTTATCCGGATCATAAAACTTCAACAGCAGTTTCATCAAAGTTGTTTTTCCGCTCCCGCTAACTCCCACTATTGCGGTTACTTTATTAGTCGGAATTTTTAAACTTAAGCTGTCTAAAACAGGAACGTCTGAGCCTAAATACCTATAAGAAACATTTTTAATTTCAATATCTGAATCATACGGAACATCATTTGACTGATGTTCTTCCTGTTGGGTTTCATCTTCTTTCTCATGGATTTCAGATAATCTTGCCAATGAAATTTTAGCATCCTGAAGCTCTCTCACAAATTGGATAAGCTGTGTAATGGGTCCATTTAAACTTCCTACAATAGAGTTAATGGCCAGCATCATCCCTAACGTTATAGAACCATCAATAACTAGTTTTGCAGATAAAAAAGTAATAAAAATATTTTTCAATTCATTTATTACTGATGACCCAATAGTTTGTGACTGTTCTAAAACCAGACCTTTTATAGAAACCCTAAACAATCTTGCCTGAACATATTCCCAGCCCCAGCGTTTCTGTTTTTCGGCATTATGGAGCTTAATTTCCTGCATTCCGTTTATCAGCTCCATTACTTTGCTCTGCTCAACAGAAACTTCGGCAAAACGTTTGTAATCCAGTACTTCTCTTCGTTTTAAAAACATGCTTATCCAACCAAAATAAAGAAGACTTCCAGCAAAAAAAACCAGAAATATCATGAAATTAAAATAAGCCAAAACCGCCCCCAATACAAACATATTGATAAGAGAAAATAGCACATTTAAAGAGGATGTGGTAAGTATTTTTTCGATTCTTCGATGATCATTTATACGTTGCATGATATCGCCCGTCATCCTTACATCAAAAAAGGAGATCGGAAGATTCATTAGCTTTATGAAAAAATCAGAAATTAATGAAATATTGATGCGGGTAGAGAGATGAAGCAGTATCCAGCTTCTTATGAGTTCTAGCCCCGTTCTCCCGGCAAAGAGGAACAGCTGGGCAAATAGAATCAGGTAAATGAAATGAATATTCTGATTCTGGATTCCGACATCAACAATACTCTGTGTTAAAAATGGAAATATAAGCTGTAGCAGACTGCCCGCGAAAAGCCCTATCGCTAACTGTACAAGAAATGATTTGTATTGAAAGAGGTATTGAGAAAGGAATCTGAATCCCAATCCTGAATTTTCTTCTTTATCAAAATTAGACTGGAAAAATTTTGGCGTTGCTTCAATCAATAATGCAATTCCTTCCTTTGTTTCGTCGTCAGCATTGCTGCCGATCCAGAATTTTAAAAAATCTTCTTTATTATATTTTATCAGTCCAAAAGCAGGATCTGAAACAGAATAAATTCCCTTTCTTATTTTATAAAGTACAACGTAATGATTATTATTCCAATGCAAAATGCATGGCAGCGGAGCCTCTTCGAGTCTTGCCAAACTTAACTTAACACCCAAAGTTCTGAAACCGATTTTTTCGGCGGCATCACTTAAAAAAAGCAGATTGCTTCCTTCGCGAGTTGTTTCGCTAAAGTTTCTCAGCTCCTGGATATTGATTGTTTTACCGTAATATTTAGCAATGATTTTTAAACATGTCGGTCCGCAATCTTTATTGTCTGCCTGTTTATAATGAGCGAACTTTTTCAATTTATTTTAATTTATTCACGACCAATTTAAGAAAAAAAATTCTTGTTAATCCATAAAAAAACAGAGAAGACCTAAATCTTCTCTGTTTCAGTATTTAAAAACAAATTTTTAGCAACACAATTTCTTTAGGACATGACCGCGGTTACCCTAACCAAATAAATTAACCCAGCGGTCAACTCCTAAGAATCTCAGTACCAATCATCAATACTGAGAATATGCTCAATGTTCCACGATCGAGCGCCTATACATTCAAAAAAAACATGACTAAATTCTAAATAAGGCTATATCGGTTACTTTTAAAAAAGTTAAAAATCAACAACAAAGACGACTTGAATCACAAATACCCGATGACGTATTTAGCGGACAAGTTTCGCCTAGTGGTATTAAAATGCATCCTGCTTCTAAGGCATAAACCCAGCATTCTGGAATTCCTCCTTTTATGGTTTTCTGCTCATTTCTATTAATGTGCTGAACACCTTCAAGATTTAAAATTTTCTTTAACATATTTAATACCGTATTTTTAGATAGTAAAAGAGAAAATGCTCTATTACTATTTAAAGATTAAAAATTAGCAAGCATAATACTTCTCGATGCCAGCATCAGTGCAATTAAATTCTTGTGAATACTCACTGTCCAAGATGCTTTTTTGTTCTTTTTTAGTCAGCTTTCTTGTTTCTTTGCTTTTTAAAATTTTTTCTAACATAACTAGTTATTTACGTTTTTCGTTAAAGCCTCAAATCTGCAATAACTTGATGCTTAAAAAAATCTTTTTAACAGCCTCCAACATAATTATTTGGTATGCAATTCCAGTATGCGGTCACATCTCCAAATTCTGTACATCTTTTAGCTTCAAATCCGTCTTCACAAATTGGAGCATGATCTCCATTTATTGTTTTCAGTTCATTTGCAGTCAATTCTACTGCACCTTTCAATTTCAAAATATTCTTTAACATCGCTGCAGGTTTTAAATTTGGGTTAATCATTTCTATTTTTAACAGTTGAAACTTCTGTTTTTTATTCTTTCTATGCTATTTTTTCCAAAACTTGAACTTCCTCTACAAAATCATTTAAGAAATACTTCAATTCATTCAATTCATATTCATTTGGAAATAGCCTTTCATTTACAATTTTAATTGGTGTATAATTAAAATTGTTCGTAGAGCACCAATCGTATTGTTTCTGAATTTCCTGATTTATCATCATGCTTACAGAATCAACATTCCATTTTTTAAGCCATTTTTTGTATATCATTCTCTTGATGTACCAATCTGAAATTGCCTCAACCGTTTTTCCAGGTGTTGTTCTGTTAATGGTCAAAAGTCTTTCTACAACTGCTTTATAAGGATTATCGTTATTTTCTGGATTAATATTAAAAAGAACATTCAAAAATATTTTGTCTGGAAATTTTAATACTAAATCAAAAGCCTCTTGAAAAGTCTTATAACAATGTCCGCAACTTGGACTAAGAATTATAGAGAGTCTAACTCCTGCATTTTTATTGCCAAATGTCAACCCTCTCAAATCTTCAAATCCTTTTGTATATTTTACTTTTTTAGATAAGAAATTTAATAGCGAGTAATTTCTTTTAAATTTCTTAAGCTCTTTTAGAGAGTTTTCATTATCAAGCATTTTTCTAATCATTACTTTAACTGCTGCCCAGATTGGTATTAAAAGCAATAAAGAGAATACATAAGGAAAGATTTCATTAAAAGCAAAACTCAATGTAAAAAGATCTGAAGAAAACCAAACAATGCTTTGCGCCAAAATCAAAAATGATACTGCCAAACACATTATGCACCATTTTTGAATCTCGAATTTTTGAATCCAGATCGAGCAAACTATTATTGGAATTGCCAACAGACTTAAGAATCCAACAAAAACTGCTGAACTTAATGGTTGAACTAATATTGCTATTATACTTGAGCTAAAGAAAAGTAATGGCAAATCTGAAAAACTCAACCATCTATTTGCAATATCATCATTAAAGCTTATTACTGAATGACAAGAAGAATGAGAACTTAGATTACAAAACTTTGAAATTACGGTGTTTTTAACTCCCCATCTTTCCTGAACAATAAATATGCTTACAATTAGTCCCAAAACTGATGTTACTAAAAACGAAGCGCTAAACCAATCAAATCGATTATAGTAGAAAGACAACCCTCCTAAAAGCAGAAGAGGAAGAAAATACTTTAACCAATTGTATTCTATTTTTAAATTATCTCTTGCTACAACATTGTTTGGTTCAATGGCAACAATTACTCCATTCCAGTCTAAAAGGAATTTATCATAAGATAATTTTTGGCTTCCTTTTTTTGAAGTTGTAATTCTAACACCACTTTTAATTTTTTCGACTAGAATTAATTCGTCTTTAAAATATGCCAAAAAGTTAGATGGTAAATCTTCAATCTGTTCTTTCGAAACTCTTACAGCGGCGTTTTCTACAGAAAGCAAATCAAACGAGTCTGTAATGGCAAACAAACTCGGATAATTTGGATGAGACAAAAACAGATCCTTAAACTCATTTTTGATATCTGAGTAGCGGTTGATTTGCAGAAATTTTTGAACCAGTTTTAACATCGCTTTTGATCGTTTTTAAATCATAATTACACTGCAAAGATTGGGGTTTTTATTGATAAAAATCACATAAACACATACATTTTATTAATTATACCACATACAATTTATAAATTATACCAAGCATAGTACCCCTTACAAACCCTTTATATACAACGTTTTACGTATTTGTTTTTTCAATAAAAAGCTCAAAAAGCCTATTTTCGATTAACGGTTTTGCTTTTTATCTAGTTTTGGATAGGCAATAATCTAAACATTAAAAAACATGAAAAATAGGTCCATAAAAAGACATACTTTTTAAGTGCAAAAATCGTAAGACAGGTTTTTCTAAACTACTCAAAATAGTCAAAGTTGAAACCTTAAATTGAAATAAAAGCCCCTCAAAAAAACAAACCTAAGCAGTAAATTTTTAGCAAAACTAACTTACAAATAGAGCCCATTTCTTACTGCTTTTAAGCCTAAAAAAAATCCTTACATAAACCATTTAATGCTGTTTTTAGCATTCGTTCAAAATCACACAAAAATATCTATGAAAGATTTATATTACTAATTTTTAATTTAAAAAAATATATCATGAAAAATTCAAAATTCAAAGATTTTCAAATAGAAACAATTTCTAGAAAAGAACAGCAAACAATTAAAGGAGGAGACGTGGAACCGCTTCCAGAACCATATCCAAGCAAAGGGAATGGCGGCAACGGAAACAATTAAAGAGAACTAAAACATTTAAAAATAAATCCATAAAAAATCAAAGTCATGAAAAATAGCATCTTAACATTCGAAGATTTTCAAATAGAAACAATTTCTAAAAAAGAACAGCAAACAATTAAAGGAGGAGACGTGGAGCCGCTTCCAGAACCATATCCAAGCAAAGGAAATGGCGGTAACGGAAGTACATAAAAATTATAAAATTGATAAAAACTAAATATTATTCGCAAACTGAGCTGGAGACACTCCAGTTCTTTTGCGAAATGATTTTGCAAAAGAAACTGCATTTTTAAACCCTACGCTTTCCGCAATTGCCTGTGTAGAATATTTACGATATAAATGATTCGTAATCATCTGGTTAATAACATAATTAATCTTCAACTCATTAGAATATTCGCTAAAAGATTTTCCAAACCTTTTGTTTACAACATAAGAAAGATAGGTGGTATTAGTCTTTATTTTCTTGGCGGCATAAGAAAGCGTAAAATCGGCATTTAAATATTCTAACTTTTCTTCTAAAGCCAATAATTTTTCAACTATTTTATTTTCTTTAGCCTCATCAATACTCAAATTCGCATTTTCCTTTTTCACAGCAACATCTTCATTTTCAAAAACTTCTATTTCTTCAGCAGGTTCTTTCTCGATTTTTGCTTTTTCAAGTTCTTTTTTCTCCAGATTAGCTTTGAACTCTTCAATTAAAGCGTTCATTTTCTTTTGAGCTTTATTTTTATCCCTAATATTTTTAATGAGGAAAAATACAATTCCAATTACCAAGATTACATAAAATACTTTCAATGCTTTATTCCAAAACACTTCATATTTATATTTCTCCTGAACGCTAAGCATCTCGTCACTAAGGTCTGCTGTACCCAGTTTATAGTTTACCTCTAATGTCTCTTCTCTGAGATTTCCCTCATATTTTTCGTATGAGTCCAAGTATAGCTTAGAGTGTTTATAAGCGAGCTCGGGTTCATTCTTAATACTGTAGATTTTAGCCTGTATGTAATTAGACTTAAAATAACTATTATCTACAGTCTTATTCTTTTGACTAATAGAATCTACCTTTTTTAAAAATATAAGAGCTTTATCATATTTCTTTATAGAGTAATAAAGGTCTCCTAAATTATAATTGGCGATTTGATACAGATCTTCATTATCTGTCTGTTTTGCATAAAAAGAGATATCATAATAAATTTTTTCAGCATTTGTATAATCCCTTTTAATCAGATAAATATTTCCTAAACTAAGTTTAGAAATAGTTTTATTGTCTATAAATCTGTCCGAATACGCTATGCTTTTTTTATAATAATACTCTGCAGAATCTAATAAATATGTTTTTTCTCTATTCTTGTAGTAATACCCTTCATAAGCGTTTCCAAGATTTGTGAAGGTATTACTTTTAGAATTTTGAAACTGATCTTTTTCATACAACCCTTCATTCTTATCTAGAAATGCATCATTCTGTTTTAATATTTTTATCGATAATTGATAATTCCCGACACTTTCATTGAGTAAAGCAATATTTGCTTTAAACTTTACTATCTGAACAACATCATTTATTTTAGAAGAAAGCTTAACCCCTTCCTGATAACTTCCGAGTGCCTTACCGTAATTGGATCTTTTCCAATACGTAAGACCTCTATAGTTGCATAAATATGCATGCAGTTTAATTTTATTATTCGAGTCTGGAATTTTGGCTAAATGTTTTATCGCTTCTGCATACATTTTATCAGATTGATCAACATTTCCTTTTAGCTGATACAGGTAAGAACCGGCACCATAAGCAAAGGTTTGATGAATTTCATTTTTAGACTCAAGTAACTGATTTACATACGTCAAACCTTTATCATACTCTCCATTTATACTAAAACGGATTTTATCCTGTAATTCTAAGTACTTTTGTTCTGTGAGCTCCGCTTTAGTTTGAGCAGTCCCACTAGAACATAGTAGTAGTAAAAAGAAAAAAGAGATGATCAGCCTCATTAAGTTTATTTTTGGAATTCAAAAATAGTCTATAAATTATCAATAAACTACAATTAATTTGCCAAATTCCTATTAATTTTATTTTTACTATATATAAATACAACAATTTTACCTTTATTTGTTATATTTATATTATGTAAATTTGCTTTGCTAAAATTAAACAACATGAAACCAGACTTATTTCAATCTCCAGATTACTATAACTTAGACGATTTGCTAACAGACGAACATAAATTAGTTCGCGAATCGGCACGTGCTTGGGTTAAAAGAGAAGTCTCTCCTATTATAGAAGAATACGCTCAAAAAGCAGAATTTCCTAAACAAATTATAAAAGGTCTAGGCGAAATTGGCGGTTTTGGCCCTTATATTCCAGTAGAATATGGCGGAGCAGGACTAGATCAAATCTCTTACGGTTTGATTATGCAGGAAATTGAAAGAGGCGATTCTGGTGTAAGATCTACCTCATCTGTACAATCTTCTTTAGTAATGTACCCAATTTGGAAATACGGAAACGAAGAACAGCGAATGAAATACTTGCCAAAACTAGCAACAGGAGAGTTTATTGGATGTTTTGGTTTGACAGAACCAGATCACGGTTCTGATCCAGGAAGCATGATTACCAATTTTAAAGATATGGGAGATCATTATCTTTTAAATGGTGCCAAAATGTGGATTTCGAATGCACCCTTTGCTGATATTGCTATTGTTTGGGCCAAAAATGAAGAAGGCAGAATTCACGGTTTAATCGTAGAACGAGGCATGGAAGGATTCTCGACTCCAGAAACTCATAATAAATGGTCGCTTCGTGCATCTGCAACAGGCGAATTGATTTTTGACAATGTAAAAGTGCCAAAAGAAAACCTATTGCCAAACAAATCTGGTTTAGGTGCTCCGCTTGGATGTTTAGATTCGGCTCGTTACGGAATTGCATGGGGAGCAATCGGTGCGGCAATGGATTGTTACGATACTGCTTTAAGATATTCGAAAGAAAGAATTCAATTTGGAAAACCGATTGGAGGAACTCAGTTACAGCAGAAAAAACTGGCCGAAATGATTACCGAAATCACAAAAGCTCAATTGTTAACTTGGCGTTTAGGTGTTTTAAGAAACCAAGGCAAAGCAACAACAGCACAGATTTCTATGGCAAAACGCAATAACGTAAACATGGCCATTACCATTGCAAGAGAAGCCAGACAAATGCTTGGTGGCATGGGAATCACAGGCGAGTACTCGATTATGCGTCATATGATGAACCTTGAAAGTGTTATTACTTATGAAGGAACTCACGACATTCATTTACTAATTACCGGAATGGATGTAACAGGAATTCCCGCATTTAAATAATTGATAGTTATTAAAATATATACAAAATCAATCTAAAAAGCTTCTTCTAACAAAGAAGCTTTTTATCTTTGCATCAAAATTTTTTAAAATGAATATCGAAACGATAAACAAAAGCATACAACCACAAAAAGACCAACTATTAAACCACTCTTTATACAATAAGATTCAAAATATAGATGACCTGCACAGTTTTCTTGAAACTCACGTTTTTGCTGTTTGGGATTTTATGTCATTATTAAAAGCTTTACAAGCCAAACTTACCTGTACAACAACGCCTTGGTTTGCTACAAAAAATCCAGAAACAAGATATTTAATTAATGAAATTGTTCTTGCAGAAGAAACCGATTTAAGCATAGACGGAAGAAGACAAAGCCACTACGAAATGTATCTAGAAGCTATGGAAGACTGTGGCGCAAATACAACTGGAGTTTTAAAATTCTTATCAGAAGTTACTTCCCTTCATAACATCTTTGTAGCGATCAAACAAAGTTCGCTTCACCCGAATGTAAAAGCCTTTTTAGATTTTACTTTTAGAGTTATTGAAGAAGGAAAACCACACGAAATTGCCGCTGCGTTTACTTTTGGAAGAGAAGATCTGATTCCGAGTATGTTTACCGAAATCCTTAAAAACTTTCAAAAAAATCTGCCAGAAAGCGATTTATCAAAACTGTTATACTATTTTGAAAGACATATCGAATTGGATGCCGATGAACACGGTCCAATGGCAATGACAATGATTACCGAATTATGCGAAAACGATGCTCAAAAATGGAAAGAAGTTGAAGAAGTCTCAATTCTTGCCCTAGAAAAACGTATCGCACTTTGGGACGCCATTGAAGAAGAAATCGTAATGAAAACCGAAATGGTTTAAAAATAAAATAAGTTATTTAACGTAACTCTTCTCTAAAAAATTCCAATAACTGAAACTGTTTTAACAACAGATAAGTTATTGGAATTTTGTTTTTCATATCTTTGACATTCAAACTGTTGAAAATACTTTCAAATGAAAATTATCGATTTCATTCCAACAGAACAATTAAAGCCTTTTGTCAAAACTTACAGAATTATTGAAAGCGAAGACGAATTGATAAACAGGGTTTTGCCCAGCACTTCGCTAGCAATTGCTTTTCGCTGCAAAGGCGATGTTAATTACATTAAAGAAAATCGACATGATAAACTACCTGTTTCTACAATTTCGGGTATTCGCAAATCAGTGCGTTTAATCAATTATGCAAAAGATACGGCAACTCTTGTCGTTCAGTTTAAAGAAGCCGGTGCTAAAGCTTTTTTTAAAGAACCGCTTCATGAATTATTTGAAGAAAGTGTTTCGCTCGACAACTTTATACCGCAGCAAAAAATTGCCGTTATCGAAGAACTTTTAGCGGAAGCAAAAACCAACAATCAAAAAATTGCAATTATAGAACAGTTTCTTTTATCAAGACTCCACAATTATAAACCCGACGATTTAATCTCGGCAGCCATTAATATCATACAATCTAAAAAAGGCATCGTTAAAATAAAAGAACTTGCCGATGCACTTTTTATCAGTCAAGATGCTTTTGAGAAAAGATTCCGAAAAACAATCGGATCTTCTCCAAAACAATTTTGTTATGTTGTTCGTATAAAATCAATTATCGATCACAAACAAAAAAACCAAAACCTTATCGATCTGGCTTTTGATGCGGGTTATTTTGATCAGCCTCACTTTAATAAAGACTTCAAATTGTTTACAGGACAAACTCCAACAGAATTTTTTAACTTTCCTTCATTTTGGTAAATCAATGATTTTTTACAATGATTTCGCTTTCACAATTCTGAATTTTACATTAATAAAAACAAGAATTATGAAAACAAATCTTTTAATCGGAATTGTCTTTTTGACATTGTTCAGCTATAGAACAAATGCTCAATCAACAACAATCAATTCAGAAATTGAACCTAAAAAATCAGAAACCATGCAGCAAATTTTTATCGATAAATTTATCGTTCCCGAAAAATCAAAACAAGAATTTTTAGAACGAGTACGCATCAACCGAAACTTTATAAAACATTTAAACGGATTTGTAAATGACAATGCGTACGAACGCATTGATGAAAAAGGCAATTTAATTTACATCACAATTGCTGTCTGGGAAAATGAAACGGTCTTGAAAAGCGCCAAAGAAGCGGTACAAGCTTACTATAAAAAAGAAGGTTTTAATATCTCCGAAATGTTTGAAAGACTTCACATTACTATGGAAAGAAATATTTACAAAGAAGCTACAAAACCGTAACCAGTCATTTAACGTAACTATTTGTTTAAAGCCACTAGAATCTAATTTAAACAAATTATGAAACCATATTTTAAGCAAATAGTTACCGTTATACTTTCAGTATTTCTTTTGAGCTGCAATTCAGATGAAACTGATTCTAAGCCTACAACGACCATACCTCCTGTTGTAAATCCTCCAACAACGCCACAACCGCCAATTCCGAGTTCCGTAAATTATTTAGCCTTGGGCGATAGTTATACCATTGGCCAAAGCGTATGCGCTACATGCCGTTTTCCAGAGCAATTAAAGACAAATTTAAACACAATGCACTCTAGTGTCATTTCGCTTAAAATAATTGCCACAACAGGCTGGACAACGTCCAATTTAATTTCGGCAATTAATTCTCAAAATCCAGAATCCAATTATGATTTAGTAACACTTTTAATCGGCGTTAACAATCAATATCAGCACAGGAATTTTTCAGTTTACGAAAAAGAATTTCCAGAATTGGTCAATAAAGCCATAATGCTTGCCAAAGGCGACCAAAGAAATGTTGTCGTTATTTCCATTCCAGACTATGCGTATACTCCATACGGACAAGCTCTTGCAGGAAATCAAAGCAGCACGATTTCATCAGAAATAGACCGATACAATGCATTTGCCGAGAATTATTGCAAAAACAATCAAATCGCTTTTGTATCCATTACAGACATTACACGTCAAGGTCTTAACAATCCAAGTTTGGTTGCCTCAGATGGGTTGCATCCTTCTGAGATAGCTTATAAAATGTTTGTAGACAGAATGATGCCGAAAATCAAAATCGCTTTACAGAATTAGTTTTTTAATTTTTAGAAGCGGAACATTCATTTTTAAAACAAGTTTAGTCCCGCTATTCGCTATATCTTTTGTGTTGAACACCAACACAAAAGGATATCACTGCTATCGGGGCTAGATTAGATGTTTTGTTTCTATAAGACACAAAAAAAGTCCAGAATTCCATTTTATGAAACTACGGACTTTTAACTTGCAGAAAGGAAGGGATTCGAACCCTCGATACAGTTACCCATATACTAGCTTTCCAGGCTAGCTCCTTAAACCACTCGGACACCTTTCTATTTTGGTCTGCAAATAACACAAAAAAAATTGAGTTTAAAAAGTAAAATCAAGATTCGTTTATACTTTTTCTAAATTCATCCATAAACAGTTTTACCGCTTTCTTTTGATAACTGCCAATCGTCAGCATAAACGAATCGCGTTTGGTTACTACTCCTGTAATCTGAATGGCTTTAAGACTGTGTTCCCAACCTTTCAATGCTTTTTCGGCTACAATGGTTGCCCAATCACTATTTTCTACCATTTGCAGTAACGCATGAATCGAATTTAATTCTATCGAAATTTTCGGACTCATGTTGTGTTTGGCAAACAGCAACTCAACATATTCTCTAGAATTAGAACCTTTTCCTGGAAGAATCAACGGAACATCTTGTATTTTTTTAAACGGTATTTTTTCTAATTCAGCCAAAGAATGCGATTTTGAAACTGCCATTACCATGTTTGAAGTAAACAAAGGCACTTTCTGAATTGGCGGCCCAATCTCATGGGAGGAAATTACCAAAACCAGATCCAATTCATTATTGATCAGTTTTTGCTCTAAAGCTTCTGTTGTACCATATTCTACAACTATTCTTAAATTCAGATATCTTTTGGCAAACGCATTTACAACGGGTAGAATCAATAATCCGAAAATGTAGGTTACGCCAATTCGGAGTTCTCCGCCTATCATTTCGTTTAAATCTTCAATGGCCTGTTTTCCGTTTTCTACATTTTCGACCACTTTTTTAGCATGAATCAAGAAAACAGCGCCGGCTTCTGTCAATTGCACTTTTTTCCCGATTCGCTTAAACAATGGCATTCCCAGTTCCTCTTCTAGCTTTTTAATTTGCTGCGAAAGTCCCGATTGCGTTACAAAACACAATTCTGCCGCTTTGGTAAAATGCAAAACCTCAGCCGTTTTAATAAAATATTGCAATTGATAGATTTCCATATTGATAAGTTTTATTACTTATTATCAGTAAAATTATTAATTTTTCTAATGTAATCATAATCCCGACCTTTGTATTAAATATTTCACGTCATGTTTAAAGCATTAAAATCTAAAAATTTCAAACTGTTTTTTTATGGACAGTCGGTTTCAGTTATTGGAACTTGGCTGCAGAAAACTGCGGTAAGCTGGATGGTTTACAGCATAACGGGATCTGTATTTTTGTTAGGTTTAGCGACTTTTTTAAGTATGATTCCGTCTTTGTTTCTAGCGCCTCTTGCCGGAAGTATTATTGGACGTTATGACAGACACCGCGCTATGCTTGTTTTACAGTCTTTGGCGATGCTTCAAGCAGGAGCTTTGGCTCTACTTATTTATCTCAAAATTTATAATATCAATTTTATTCTGGCACTGAGTCTTATTCAGGGAATTATCAATGCTTTTGATATGACTTGCCGTCAAACCATGATGATTGATATTGTTGATAATAAAGAAGATCTTCCAAACGCAGTTGCACTTAACTCGACTATGAACAATTTTGCCCGAATTGCAGGTCCTGCACTTGCGGGAATTATTCTGCACCAATATGGAGAAGACATCTGTTTTATTGGAAACTTTGTAAGCTACGTTCCTGTTTTAATTTCATTAATGATGATGAAAATTACACCGCATGTTAAAGCCGAAAACAAACTTAAAATGCTGAATGATCTTATAGAAGGTCTTGATTATGTAAAAAAAGAAACCGAAATGGCAAGAATGCTCTTGATGCTAACCTGCAGCAGTTTGTTTGTAATTTCTTTCAATACTTTGATGCCGGTTTTTGCAAAAGATATATTTAATGGAAACGCCGAAACGTTCAGCTGGTTTGAAAGCGCTGCCGGAATTGGTTCTGTTCTATCAGCAATCTATTTGGCCAATCTAAAATCTGCTGAAAATATGGGAAAATTAATGATTGCTGCCAGTCTATTGTTAGGTTTCAGCATTATTATTTTGGCCGTTTCTAGCAGTATTACTATTGCTCTAATCTGTATGACTTTGAGCGGAATCGGGATGATGGGTCAGACTTCATCCATCAATATTTATATTCAGACGCACAGTATTGTTAGCATGCGTTCCAGAAGCATCAGTTATTATATGATGGCATATCAGGGAATGATTCCTGTTGGAAGTTTAATTATTGGTTATATTTCTCATTCGCTTGGCGTAAGAACTACCGTTGCTATTCAGGGAATTATTTGTATTCTTTCGGTTTTGGTTTATGTGTATTACAATAAACGTAAAGCTTCAGAGGAGAATTTGGAGACTTGTCCGGTTCATTATAAAAATTCAAATTAATTTGATTTTTCAATTATCCACTTATCCGCAATCTTGTCATTTCGAGGAACGAGAAATCTCCGCGAGAAGCTCCACAAAGATTAGCTTACTGGAGCGGAGTTACTTGCGGAGATTTCTCGTTCCTCGAAATGACAAACTATGCTGATAAATTCAGTAAAAACAGAAATCCCAAATTCCGTCTTTTAATTTTGGAATTTGGGATTTAAAAATATTGTAATTTACTTTAAGATATTTCCCCGCGAAGTGCAGTTTCAAAAATATCCTTAAACTCGTTTTGCGGAATATTATGTCCAAGCAAATACATTAATTTTGTAATTGCTGCTTCAGTTGTAATGTCTTTTCCTGAGATCACTCCAAGCGATTTTAAAGCAGTGCTGGTTTCATATTGTCCCATATTCACGCTTCCTCCAGAACATTGTGTTACGTTTACGATATGCATTCCAGACTTGATGGCTTTTTCTATTAAGTTTAAAAACCAATCTTCGGTTGGAGCGTTTCCAGAACCGTAAGTTTCCAGAATAATTCCTCTTAAACCTTTAGTTGCAAGGATTGAAGCCAGAACGATTTCGCTCATTCCTGGGAACATTTTTATAATCGCAACGTGATTGTCTAAATTTTTATGAACAATCAGTTTGGCGTCTTTATTTACTGGAAGAAATAAATGTCTATTTAATTTTAAATGAACACCAGATTCTACCAATTCAGGATAATTTGGCGCGGTAAAAGCCCTGAAATGTTCAGCATTTACTTTAGAAGTTCGGTTTCCTCGGTACAATTTGTATTCAAAATACAAACAAACTTCCGTAATAACAGGCTTTCCGTCTTCTAAAAGTGAAGCAATCTGAATCGCTGTAATCAGGTTTTCTTTGGCATCAGTACGTAAATCTCCTATTGGCAATTGAGAACCCGTAAACACAACTGGTTTTGCTAAATTCTCCAACATAAAGCTCAATGCTGAAGCGGAATAGGACATGGTATCTGATCCGTGAAGAACCACAAATCCGTCATAAGCGATATAATTTTCCTCAATTATCGTGGCTATTTTGGTCCACATTTCCGGATTCATATTCGATGAATCTATAGGATGTTCAAAAGAAACGGTTTCAATCTCACAATCTAATTGTTTGATTTCCGGAATCTTTTGCAACAGTTTTCCAAAGTTGAACGCTTTGAGTGCGCCAGTTTCAAAATCTTTGCTCATACCGATGGTTCCTCCGGTATAAATCAAGAGTATTTTAGCTTTAGATGACATCCTGATATTTTAATTTATTGACAACCGGATTGGCATACATTGATAAAAATCCTTGTCTGGTAACCGGATTATTGCATCCGATTCTCATTTCTAAACGACGTTCAAAAAGTGATTTTTCACTTTCTCTATACAAATGAGAAAATTTATCCGTTTCGTTTAAAATATCGTAAGCAATAAAGTTTGTTGGCCATAATCGGTAACTAGATAAAATGGAGTCATCAATAACTTGTGCCAACGCCTGGATTTGTTTGTTGGCGTTGTCATTTTCAGCAACGATCTGATCAATTTCAGTATCTAAAACATCGCCAACTGAAATATGTATTCTTTTTTTGGTTCCCATAATACCACTTAAAATGGTCATGAAATCCTCATTTTTTTCTTTAATATAAACTTCGTTTTTTGATTCTGCCATTAATTGTGGCATTTTCAAAACATCTGTCGGATCATATTCATATGAAATTGAAACCGGAACGATTTTTAATTTCTTAAAATAATCCATCAAATTAGCTTCGTCTGAACCCATTCCGATCATTTTTAAAACTCCCGGATTCGTTTCGTCATTTCCGTCTTTTGTTCTTCCTTCTCTTTGAGCAATCCAAACTGAACGATTTTCGCGAAGCAATAATTGCCCCATATATTCTGCCAATAGTTTAGAACTCTGCAACATTTCTCTTGGCGTTAAACCTCTTAAAACCAAAAAGTTTCTATTCAATTTTGCCAAAGTACTTAAGAATGCTTTTTTTACCAGATTGTCTCCAATTGCAGACGCTGTCATGACCAAACCATGTTCGAACAAACAGACATTTAACAAAGTTGTATCCAGTAAAATATCTCTGTGATTAGAAATAAACAAGTAAGAAGTATTTTTTTCAAGTTTTTCAAATCCCGAAGTTGTAAGACCTTCAGAACTTTTTTCAAGAACCTTTTGAATTGTATTATAAATAAAATTGCATTGAAAATCACGAATTGAATGTGTTTTTTTAAGCTGCTCTTTCCAAACCTCATCATTTACTTCCGGAAAAGTAAAGTTCATCATGGTTTTCATCATCGGATGATTCACAACATCACGAAGTGCTTCATTTACTTCAGAATCATAAAACGGTCGAATGGCATCAAATCTCTGCATTATAAATATCTATTTTATTTATTTAGGTGGGCAAAAGAACAAAAAAAAAATTAAAGTATTGTTAGTTGTCTATTAAATACCAAAAACGTCTTTTGAATTTTGCGTGGTAATTTTTGCTATTTCTTCTTCAGAAATAGTATAAATATAAGATAATTTTACCAAAATATTCACTAAATAACTGCTTTCATTTCGTTTTCCACGGTATGGAATCGGCGCTAAATAAGGAGAATCGGTCTCCAAAACAATATGTTTTAAATCGATTTGATTTAGAAACTGATCGATTTTTCCGTTTTTAAAAGTTATCACTCCTCCTATTCCTAACTTCATATTATAGGATATTGCCTGTAAAGCTTGTTCATGAGTTCCGGTAAAACAATGAAAAATTCCAAATAAATCATCTGATTTTTCTTCTTCTAAGATTTCAAAAATTTCATCAAAAGCTTCACGGCAATGAATTACGATTGGCAATTTATATTGTTTTGCCAATTGAATTTGTCTTCTAAAAGCAATTTGCTGTTCTTTCAAATGCGTTTTATCCCAATACAAATCAATCCCGATTTCGCCGACAGCATAGAATTTTCTTCTGGCCAATTCGGTTTCGACGTGTTTTAATTCTTCCTCATAATTATCTTTTACGTAAGTGGGATGCAAACCCATCATCAAAAAAACATAATCAGGATAGTTTTGCTCTAAATCGTACATAGATTGTGTTGCAGCAGCATCAATTGCGGGAATAAAAAAACGTGTTACTCCTGAATTTATGGCTCTCTGCATCATTTCGTCACGATCCTGATCAAACTCTTCAGAATATAAATGTGTGTGTGTATCGGTAATTATGATTGTTGAATTCAATGGTGTAATTTTTAAAAAGCCAAAATTACGACAATATTAAAAACTTTCCCAATCTTGAGGAAATGGTGGTAAATGGCACACGGATGACGCTGACTTTTCTGTTTGAAAATAATCTTGATGCAATCTTGTCATCCTGAGGAACGAAGGACCACACAAGAAGCTCCGCAAAGTAAATTGCCAAACTTTGTAGAATTACGTGTGTGATCTTCGTTCCTCAGGATGACAAACCAGGTGTTATTTCCCAGTCTCAACAAAAAGC
>RCUH01001283.1_pt1 | contig 19390 bp, 17 predicted proteins | sample 2166191 | NCBI WGS metagenome assembly RCUH01 (sample SAMN09932848, study PRJNA488358) | compost metagenome | feature: garden; material: soil; isolation source: compost soil in an enriched community after 214 h of incubation | place: Germany: Experimental Botanical Garden Goettingen | collected...
GACGGCGCCAGCAAGTTCGTGCGCGGCGACGCCATCGCCGGCCTGCTGATCATGGCGATCAACATCATCGGCGGCCTGATCGTGGGCGTCGCCCAGCACGATATGTCCATGAGCGATTCGGCGCGCGTGTACACGCTGCTGACCATCGGCGACGGCCTGGTCGCCCAGATTCCGGCCCTGGTGATCTCCACCGCGGCGGGCGTGGTCGTGTCGCGCGTGTCGACCGACCAGGACATCGGCCAGCAGATCATCAGCCAGCTCTTCTCCAACCCGGCGGTTCTGTTCCTGACGGCCGGCATCATCGGCATCATGGGCCTGATCCCCAATATGCCGCACGTCGCCTTCCTGACCCTGGCCGGCGCGCTGGGGTGGGGCGGCTGGGTGCTGCACAAGCGCAGGCAAGCCGCGGCGGTAGCCGCCGAGGAGATCCCGCCTCAGGCGATCACCCAGGCGCAGGCTGCTGCCGCGGAGGCAAGCTGGGAAGACGTTTCCATGGTGGACCAGCTGGGCCTCGAGGTGGGCTACCGGCTGATTCCCCTGGTGGACCACGCCCAGAACGGCGAACTGCTGCATCGCATCCGGAGCTTGCGCAAGAAGTTCGCGCAGGACGTGGGTTTCCTGCCGCCGGTGGTTCACATCCGCGACAATCTGGAACTCAAGCCCAACGACTACCGCATCCTGTTGTCCGGCGTTGAAGTGGGCAACGGCGTCGCGATGCCCGGCCAGTGGCTGGCCATCGACCCGGGCGGCGTGACGATGCAGATCAAGGGCACGCCCACCACCGACCCGGCCTTTGGCCTGCCCGCGCTGTGGATCGACGGTTCGCTGCGTGACCAGGCCCAGGTGGCCGGTTATACCGTGGTGGACGCGGGCACGGTCGTCGCCACGCACCTGAACCACCTGATGCATCGCCACGGCTCCAATCTGCTGGGCCGCCAGGAAGTCCAGCAGTTGCTGGACCGCATCGGCCGCGACGCGCCCAAGCTGGTCGAGGACCTGGTTCCCAAGACGCTGTCGCTCACCGCGCTGCAAAAGGTGCTGCAAGGCCTGCTGTCCGAAGAAGTGCCGATCCGCGACATGCGCACCATCATCGACACCCTGTCGGAACACGGGCCGCGCCTGGCCGCGCAGGCCGCGGGTTCGGGCGGCCAGCCCGATATCAACGAACTGATCGCGTTGACGCGCCGTTCGCTGGGCCGCGCGATCACGCAGCAGTGGTTCCCGGGCGAGGGCGAGTTGCGCGTCATCGGGCTGGACGTGAAGCTGGAGCGGGTGCTGTCGCAGGCCATGACGACCAGTGGCGGCCTGGAGCCGGGCCTGGCCGACACGCTCCTGCGCGAAGCGCAGGCCGCGGTCGAACGGCAGGAATCGCAGGGCAATGCGCCGGTGCTGCTGGTGTCGCCGGTCCTGCGCGCGCCGCTGTCGCGTTTCCTGCGCCACCACCTGCCGCAGTTGGGCGTGTTGTCGAACACTGAAATACCCGATGAGCGCATCGTCCGCGTGACGGCGCTGATCGGCGGGAGCAACGGGCAATGAAGATCAGCCGCTTCTTCGGGGCAAACAGCAGGGATGTGATGCGCCAGGTGCGCCAGATCCTGGGGCCGGACGCCCTGATCGTGTCGAACCGCAGTGTCGATGGCGGCATCGAGGTGCTGGCCACCGTCGATGGCGCATTCGACGACGATGCGGGTGCTTCGCCGCGCGAAACGGCGGCGCACGCGCCGTCCGTGCAGGAGCGGGCGCCGTCGCCGTCCAGCTCCCCGTTTGGCGCGCCGGCCCCGGCCGAGCGCCCGCCGGTCCCGCCCGTGGCCATGCCGCAGACCGGCTACTCGGCGCCGCCGCAGACCAGCTACATGGCCCCGGCGCGGTCCATTGCCGCTTATCAGTCCGCGTACGCCTCTTCGACACTGCCCGAGCCCGAGCACTCGCCGGATCCGGCCGGCTCCTTGGCGCCGGCATCCGCCGCGGCAGACGCGGCGGCAATTCCGCCAGGCACGGTTGATCCTTTGCCATACGTGCCGGCCGGGCTTGCCCATGGCGCGTTTGCTCCTGGCGTGTCGGCTCATGGCGCACCTGCCCAGCCCGCGTTTACTCCATCCGCGCTTCAGCCGGCCGCGCCTCAGCCGGCCGCGCCTAAGCCGGCCGCGCCCATACGCGTCGAGCTGCCGGCCTTGCCGCCTGCGCGCCGGCCAATGGACGCAGGTGGTTCCGCCGCTGCACCGACGCGTGCGCATGCCGCTTCGATGGCGGCCGCCGCGCCCGCTTTCCACGTGCCGGCCGCTCCCGCGTCCGGCCTCGCCACGCCCGACGCCTACGTGCCGGCCAGGGCTTCTGCATATACGTCTCCAGCGGCGCCCGCAGCCGCTCCCGCACCCGCCGCGCCGTCCATGGCCCGCATGCCGGACGCGCCCGTGCGCCAGCCGCTCATGCCGCAGGCGGCGCTGCCCGTCGATACGGCGGCCGGATTGCAGGACGCGATCAGCGCCTTGCGCGGCGCGCTTGAAACCCGCATGGACGGCCTGCTTTGGGGCGGGCGTCAAGGGGCCGGCCGCGAACCCGCGGGCGCCGCGCTGTTCCGCAGCCTGCTGGATGCCGGCTTCAGCACGAAGCTGGTGCGCACGCTGGTCGAGCGTCTGCCGCAAGGGCTCGCGCCCGAGGCCGCGCTGAGCTGGGCCCGCAACGAACTGGTGACGCACCTGCCAGTGGTGCGTTCCGAAGATGAATTCCTGGCCGGCGGGGTGTATGCGCTGGTCGGTCCGACCGGCGTGGGCAAGACCACGACGCTCGCCAAGCTTGCCGCCCGCTGCGTTGCCCGCGAAGGCCGGGAGCAGGTCGCGATGCTGACCACCGACCTTTTCCGGATCGGGGCGCTGGAACAACTGCAGATCTACGGCCGGCTGATGGGCGTGCCGGCGCATTCGGTGCGCGACGCCGGCGAGCTGCGACGCATCCTGGCCGAGCTTGGCAATCGCAAGATTGTCTTGATCGACACCACCGGCATCAGCCAGCGCGACCGCCTGGTGGCGGAGCAGGCGGCGATGCTGTGCAATGCGGGCAAGCCCGTGCGCCGGCTGCTGGTCCTGAACGCCGCGAGCCAAGGCGACACGCTGGATGAAGTCGCGCACGCCTACCGCAATGGCGTGGGCGAGGACGTGGCCGGATGCATCATCACCAAGCTGGATGAGGCCACGCGTCTGGGAGCGGCGTTGGATACGGCCATCCGTCATCGGTTGCCCATCCACTACACGTCGGTCGGGCAGAAAGTGCCAGAACACATGGAACTGGCGCGGGCGGACACGCTGATCGACCGGGCTTTTTCGATGGTCGAGCGTGCCCGTGCCCTGTACACGCCCAGCGAAGCAGACCTGGCATCCCTGGTTTCGTCGTCGCGTGAAACCGAGGCCGTGGATCCCGTGCGCCGCCGCCAGTTGCTGGCGTCGGCCATTCTGCGTCCGCAAGGCGGGTCGGCCTCGATCGCCGCTGCGCAGAACCTCGATGACACCATCGCCTGGCTGGACAATGATCCGGCCTGCCTGCAGGCGCGCGCCGCCTGGCGGGAATACGTCAGCGATGGCGCCGGTTCCAGCCTTGCCGCGCTGGGCGACGATCCGCTTGCAATGGTGCGCCGCGAATTTTCCGCGGCCTGCGCCAGGAATCTGCTTGTCATGCACGGCAGGACCAGCATGAAGGGCGACGCTCTGCCCGGCGGCACCTTGCTCGGTTCGCTTCTGATGAGCGACCGCGGCGCGGCGCTGGCCGCGCCCTCGCAGCAGCTGGTGCTGCCGCACGGCATGCTCAGCTCGTTCGCGCCCGCCGCGCCTGCCCAGCCGGATCCCGTCCTGGCATTGGAAGCGCGCGTGCGCTGGCTGGGCGAGCGCCTGCCGGCTCTGCCTCTGGTGCACATGCTGGAGGCGGGCACCGTCGCATTGTGGCAAACCTTCAGCGAGCAGGACGTTTCCTGGGTGGCCCGCTGCCCGGGCGGCTTGCGCGTGATCCAGGACGAATGCCCCACCAATCTGAACGCCGTGGGCAAGAGCGTAGGCTACCTGCCCGTGGGCCAGCCGGGCGATATGCCCGGATTGCGCAGCGTCAAGGATGGCAAGGCCGTGCCGCTGGCGCTTTGGGCGTCGGGCACCGAAATCGTCCTGCCGGGCAAGGGGCAGGGCGCCGCCGTGCGCCTGATCTGCGCCCGGCTGATCGACACGGTCAGCGGTGAAGTCACCGGACAATTGTTCGGCACGACGAATCTCTCCGCGTCGCAGGCGGATGCCGCTACCGTCGCACGCTGGCTGGTCTTGCAGGACGAAGCCAAGGCCGGCTTCCGCTACATGGCCAACGCCTGGCAGGCCCTGCCAGCCGTGGACGGCGCGCACACGCTGGCGCGGCAATCGCTGATGGCGGGCCAGTTGGGCGCGGCATGTTGGCAGTTGGCGCATTCGGCGGCGGCGGAAGTCGCGCGCGGCCCCTTGTCGGCCATCGTGGGATCGGAACGCAAGCTGTCCGGCCGGATGTTGCCCGTGGCCCTGCTGAAGATGTTCGCCATGCTGGAGATGACTGGCGGGGCTTGATGGGGCCCGCTGGATGCTGGCCTGAGTGGGTTTCGTTTATTTCGAATTTCGAATATTTCGTTTAAACTGGGCATTGTTTCCCGCACTATCGGAGCCTCTCATGCCCCAGACTGCCCTGTCCAAAATGACGCTTCCCGTCGAGCGCGAGGTGGAAGCGGCTGTGCACGGCCAGCGTGCCTTGGCGGCCTATCTCGCGACCAAATTCGAAACCCAGAGCATTCAGATCTTCGACGAGCAGAACCAGGCCCATCAGGTGGAATTGCCTACCTCGGCGTTGCGTCTGCTCGTGGATATCCTGGCCGAACTGGCCGATGGCAATGCCGTCCAGGTTGTCCCGATCCATGCCGAGTTGACGACTCAGGAAGCAGCCGATCTGCTCAACGTTTCGCGGCCCCATATCGTCAAGCTGCTGGAAGAGGGCCTGCTGCCGTTCCACCGCACTGGCAAGCACCGCCGCGTGCGCTTCGCGGACCTGATGAAGTTCAAGACCGAACGCGAGCGCACCAGTGAGCAAGCCTTGGAAGAGCTGGCGAAGCAGGCGCAGGAGTTGGCGATGGGATACGAATGAGGCATTCGCCGTTCACCGCCATCTATGACGCCTGTGTCCTATATCCCGCACCGTTGCGGGATTTCCTTATGTGGCTCGGACTGTCCGGGCGTTTCCGTGCGCGCTGGAGTGCACAGATTCACGATGAGTGGAAACGAAATCTGCTGCTAAACCGTCCGGATCTCGCGCCCGAGCAACTGGACCGTACTTCGGCGTTGATGGACCGGGCCATCCCCGACGGTCTGGTGACCGGGCACGAAAGCCTCATTGATGGGCTGAACTTGCCCGATCCCGATGACTGCCATGTCCTGGCCGCCGCGATCCGCTGCAGCGCCAGCGTGATCGTCACGTTCAACCAGAAGGATTTCCCTGCCGCTGCGCTCGCCCCGTTCGGCATCGAGGTGCAGCACCCGGATGAATTCATCGAGAATCTGTTCGATCTGGATCAGGCCGCGGTCGTGTCAGCCGCTCAGCGTCAGCGTGCGCAACTCAAAAATCCGGCGATGGATGTGGATCGTTATCTGGATGCGCTGTTGAGGCAGGGGCTGGTTCAGACCGTCAAGGCGCTGACTACCTATCGCGCCATTCTGTGACGCATCGAGCAGATCGGCGCGGACGAACGCAGCCGGAACCTCGGTAAAGCGGGGACTCGGGCCCCGGACAGCCAAGGCTCGTGCCCAATGCGCGGTGAAATAAAAAAGGCGGCGTGTGATGCACGCCGCCATTTTTTTTACCCGGGTATTTCTTCAGCCGGCAACGATCGGTTTGCGGCCAGGAGCCCCGCGGGCGCCGCGGCCTTGGGCGTCGTAGGTCGACGCGCTGCCCACGCCGATGTTGCGCAGGGCGTCCAGCGACTGCTGCGTATAGCGCAGGTGCACGTCTATCAGGGCGCCGTTGCGCATGTTGATTTCGTTCGCCGAAGCCGATTTGGACAGCAGCGCCTGCCAGACGCCGGAAAGCTGAGGGTATTGAACGGCTGCCTGCTCGGTGCCAGCGTGCCCGGCGGGCAGGCCGATTTCGGTGAGCAGGCCGTCGCGCGTCTGGCTCAGGTCGACCAGCTGCTGGGCGACGCCGCGCTTGCGCTCGGTGATCTCATGCAGCGCGTCGACGTTGCCCTGTCCGACCAGCACCTCGGTTTCTTCTTCCAGGATGGCGGAGAACGCGGTGATCAGGACATCTTCCTGCTTCATGCAGGATTGCAGGGATTCGACGAGGCTCATGTGATGCGGCTCAGGTGCGGGGTGAAGGGGGCAGGCTACTTCAGCAGATCGCGGGCGCTGGCGATCAGGCTGTCGGCGATGCGGCCGGTGTCGATCTTGAGCTGGCCCGAGGCGATGGCGGCGCGAATGGCGGCAACGCGTTCGACATTGACGTCGTTCGAGCCGTCTTGCAGGGCGAGCATCTTGCGCGATGCGGAGCTCAGCGCCACTTGCGAGCTGCTCGAGCCGCTGGCGCTGCCGGCGCCGTAGGCCTGGCTGACCGCGGATTCAGCGCGGGCACCGATGGCGTCGGCCGATAGGGGCCGGTTGGTGGTCGAATTGATTTTCAAGGTTTTCTCCGCAGGGCGTCCTGGGTCGGTTTGCGACGGATCCGCCTACTCATGTCTCAGTAACGACAAGGTCCGAAGGAACTTTAGGGTATGTGCTCGGCCGTCGCAACGCGATATGTAACATTAACTACAGTTGTATTTCAACCAGCGTGGCGTTCCGGACAACCCCGCTGACCACCTGGCCGCCCGCGGTGCGGACCTGGACCATCGCGCCGGGCGCGGCATTGTCCATGGCCTCGCCCTCGCTGCTGACCACGAAGCCATTGCCTCGGGCGTTGATCCGGACATTCGTGCCCCGCGTCACCGACTGGGCGTTTCGCAACGAGGAGCCCCGGACCGGCTGGCCGGCGTTGATGCGGTAGGCCGCCGTCATGCCCACGACGGTCTGCGGGTCGGTGATGGCGCCCGGGGGCAGGGTGACCAGATCGCCGTCCCGGGGGGCCAGGTCGGCGGGGCTCAAGGCCTGCCCGGCGGCAATCATACGCGACGCCACGTAATAGGAGCCGGGCACGCTGACCGTCGCCTGCACGTAGGCCGTCCAGGGCTTGGGCGCGGTGCAGCGCACGCCGACGGTCATCCGGGAGCGCAGCTTCATTCCGGACGGCATAAATGGGGACATGGCATCGCACGGCGCCAGGCGTTCGACGCGCGGCGGGTCGATGGCGATGGCCGGCTGGCCGGGCAGGGCGGCCAATTGTTCCTGCAGGTAGGTCTGCGCCACGATGACGACCGCTTCGGGGGCTTGGAAAACCGCTTCCTGCGCCTGAACTGCGGCCGTGGAGGCCAGCAGCAGGGCGGCGAGGCAGCCGGCGCGCGCGCGGAGGTGTCGTGCGGAGATATTCATGATGGATGAATTGTAGAAGTGGATGGCGTTCGGCAATACGTGAATTGGATGAGAAATGACGGGTTATTTGGCTGATTGTGTTCCGCCCCTGGCCCCTATCATGCCGTCATCCAATGGGATAACGGTGTGCCCGGCATCCCGGGTTTCATCCGAATTGCAACGTACGAAGGCGCCACGATGCTCGACAGGCTTAACGAAGATTTCAAGTTCTACCAGCAATCCCTGGGACTGCGCGCGCAGCGCCAGGAAGTGCTGTCGTCGAACATCGCCAACGCCGACACGCCCAACTACAAGGCGCGCGACTTCGATTTCAAGGCGGCGATGCAGAACGCCATGGAAGGCACCATGCGCCTGCCCGACACGTCGCTTGCGCTGACGTCGGCGCGCCACATCCCCGCCAAGGCCGTGTCGCAGGGCCCCACCGAACTCCTGTACCGCCTGCCGTACCAGCCCAGCCTGGACGGCAACACGGTGGACATGGACATCGAACGCGTGCAATTCGCCGATAACACCTTGCACTATCAAAGCACGATGCAAATGATCTCCGGTCGCATCCGGACCATGCAGACCGCTATTCAGGATTGATCCTTAAAGGGAGCGACAGGCAATGTCCTTGTTGAGCATTTTCGATATCGCCGGTTCGGCGCTTAGCGCGCAATCGCAGCGCATGAACGTGGCGGCCAGCAACATGGCCAACGCCGACAGCGTCGTCGGACCCGATGGCCAGGCCTATCGCGCCCGCCAGGTCGTGTTCCAGGTCAATCCGGCCCCGGGGCAGGCCCTGGGCCAGGAAATCGGCGGCGTGCGCGTCGCCGGTGTCGTCCAGGACCAATCGCCCTTGAAGCAGGTCTACGACCCCAAGCATCCCATGGCGGACGCTCAGGGCTACATCAGCATGCCCAACGTCGACCCGGTGGCCGAAACGGTCAACATGATCGCGGCGTCGCGGTCGTACCAGGCCAACGTCGAGGTGCTCAACACCGCCAAGGCGCTGATGCAGAAGACGCTGACCATCGGTCAATCCTAATTTCCTGACAGAGTGAATCCATGACCACCGTCGACCAAAACACGAGCACCACCGGCCTGGGCCTGGCTCAGACCGGCGCCAACAGCGCCAGCACGGCGCAGGGCCTGCAGGACCAGTTCCTGAAGCTGCTGGTGACGCAGCTCCAGAACCAGGATCCGCTGAACCCCATGCAAAACGCCGAGCTGACCTCCCAGCTCGCGCAGATCTCCACGGTGGAAGGCATCACCAACCTGAAGAACACCATGCTCGCCATCAGCGGGCAGATCGACGTGTCCCAGTCGATGAACGCGGTCGCGATGATCGGCAAGGGCGTGCTGATTCCCGGCGCCAAGGTCAAGGTCGGCGTGGACAGCGACAATCCGGCTGACCGCGTGGTCACCCCCTACGGCCTCGACCTGCAAGGCGACGCCGCCAAGGTGCAAGTGCGCATCTCGGACGCGAACGGCGCGGTCGTGCGCACGATCGAACTGGGCGAACAGAAAACCGGCGTGTACACCCTGGAATGGGACGGCAAGAACGACAGCGGCGTGGCGCTGGAGGCGGGCGCATACAACGTGTCCGTGCTGGCCACCGACGCCGAGGGCACGAAGGTGAATTCGGAAGTGCTGAGCTACGGCATGGTCAAGAGCGTGGCGTATTCCACGAACGGCCTGCGTCTGGATCTGGGCCTTGACGGCCAGACCAGCATGCTGGACGTGCGCAAGGTGATCGGCGCCTGAACCGGGCGGAATTGAATAGGTGCCGGCGCACGGGCGGCGGCTCATCCACTAAAGATTAGCGAGAGAAAACATGGGCTTCGGACAAGGATTGAGCGGCTTGAACGCCGCTGCGCAGAACCTGGACGTCATCGGCAACAACATCGCCAACTCCGGCACGGTCGGCTTCAAGTCGTCCACGACGTCGTTCGCCGACGTCTACGCCAGTTCGCGCGTGGGCCTGGGCGTGAAGGTCGCGGCCATCAGCCAGCGCTTCACCGTGGGTACGGTGAACGGCGGTGGCGGCGAATACGACATCGCGATCGACGGCGCCAAGGGCATGTTCCGCGTAACGGACCAGAGCGGCGCGGTCATGTATACCCGCAACGGCGAATTCCTGGTCGACAAGAACAACTTCATCGTCAACGCGCAGGGCTACCGCATGACCGGCTACCCGCCCGGCGCCGTTGGCGCGAACCCGGTGGAACTGCAGCTCCCGACCGCCAACGTGGCGCCGGTGGCGACGTCCACGGCCACCACCGTGGCCAACCTGGATGCCAACGCCAAGGTCATCTACCTGACCGACACGGTGACGTCGCCGGCCGTCAACGGCTCGGTTACGCTGACCGGCACCGCGCCGCCCCTGCCGGCCGCTCCCTATACGTTCACGCGCAATCCCGCGGGTGACATCGTCTGGGTGACCGCGCCGCCCGCCGGCGACTACGGCACCGCGCCCAACCTGATCACCGTGGACGGCACTGGCGCCATCACCGCCGGCGACATCACGCAGGTGCCCGGCTACACCAACTACACGGCCGCCGTGACGGAATTGGCCAAGCCCTTCGATCCGAAGATCGCGGGCAGCTACACCAACGCGTCGCCCATGACCGTGTTCGACTCGCTGGGCAACTCGCACCAGGTGATGCAGTACTTCGTCAAGCGTCCCGCCGACGCCACGGGCAGCGTCTACGACGTGTACTACACCATGGACGGCCAGGCCATGGCGCCGACGACCGAAGTGGGCGGCGTGTGGGGCAACCCGCAGAAGTTCACGTTCAACAACGCCGGCACGATGACCAGCGCACCGACCGTGACCCTGAGTTTTGCCCAGCCCGGCGGCACGGCTACCCCTGCCGACCCGCTCAGCATCGCCGTCAACTACACGGGTACCACCCAGTACGGCAGCAACTACAAGCTGGTTGCCAAGCCCGACGGCTACACGTCCGGCGAATTCAGCGGCATCAACATCAGCGGCGACGGCAGCCTGGTCGCCAGCTACACCAACGGCGAAACCCAGGTGGTCGGCACGATCGTGCTGGCGGACTTCGCCAACCTGCAGGGCCTGCAGCCGGTGGGCAACAACGCCTGGAAGGAAACGGCGGCTTCCGGCCAGCCCATCCTGGGCCAGCCTGGTTCCAACGGCATGTCCAATGTGGTCGGTCAGGCCACCGAGTCGTCCAACGTCGACATGAGCAAGGAACTGGTCAACATGATCATTGCCCAGCGCACGTACCAGGCCAACTCGCAAACCATCAAGACCCAGGACGAAATCATGCAAGTCCTGATGAACCTGAAGTAATGCCGGGCAGGCACGCGACGACACCGACGGAATAGGCAATGGATAGAATCATCTACACCGCCATGAATGGCGCAGCGCGGATCACTGAGCATCAGGCCGCGCTCTCCAACAACATGGCCAACGTGAACACGGCGGGATTCCGCGAGCAGATCGCGCTTTACCGCTCGGTTCCGGTGACGGACGGGGTGAGCCTTCCTACGCGCGTTTCGACGGTGGCGTCCACGCCAGGCAACAGCTTTCAGATGGGCACCATGCAGACCACGGGCCGCGACCTGGACGTGGCCCTGTCCAGCGAAAACGGCTGGATCGCGGTGCAGACGCCGCAAGGCGAGGCCTACACGCGCGCCGGCAGCCTGCAGGTCGGCATCAACGGCCTGCTGCAGACCTCGTTGGGGCAACCCGTCCTGTCGGATCAGGGCGGCCCCATCGACGTGCCCGACCAGGCCGCGCTGACCATCACGTCGGACGGCACCATCACCGCCATCGGCGCGGGCGATGCGCCTAACAACATCCTGAACCTGGGCCGGCTCAAGCTGGTCAACCCGGACAACGCGCAACTGGTGCATGGCGACGACGGCGTCTTCCGCATGGCGCCCGTCAATGGCCAGCCGGCGCCGCCGTTGCCCGCGGACCCGGGCCTGCGCCTGTTGTCGGGCGTACTGGAAGGCAGCAACACCAATCCCATGGCGTCGATGGTAGGCATGATCGAAAACGCCCGCCGCTTCGAGCAGCAGATGCAGGTGATTCAGCATTCGGACCGCAACGCGGAACGCGCCAACGGCATTTTGTCCGTCAGCTGATTTAAATAAACAATACGCTCGCGGCCGGGCCGCGGCACCAGGAGTACTTCATCATGATGCGTTCGTTGTGGATTGCCAAGACGGGCCTGGAAGGTCAACAGACCTCCATGGACGTGATTTCCAACAACTTGGCCAACGTCTCCACCAACGGGTTCAAGCGCGGCCGTGCCGTGTTCCAGGACCTGATGTACCAGACGCTGCGCCAGCCCGGCGCCCAGGTGGGCGACGCCACGCAGCTTCCGTCCGGCCTGCAGTTGGGTACCGGCGCCCGCGTGGCCGCCACCGAGCGCATCCATTCTTCGGGCAACCTGAACAACACCGGCGGCGAAATGGACGTCGCCATCGACGGCCGCGGCTTCCTGCAGATCGAACTGCCCGACGGCACGCAAGCCTACACCCGGGACGGCGCCCTGCAGCGCGACCAGAACGGCCAATTGGTCACCGTCAGCGGCTATGTCATCCAGCCGCCGATCAACGTGCCGGACAATGCCTTGTCCCTCACGATCGGCAAGGACGGCATGGTGTCGGTGACGCAGCCTGGCGCCGCCGGGATCAACGTCCAGATCGGCCAGCTTCAGGTCGCCACCTTCATCAACCCGACCGGCCTGCAAAGCATCGGCGAAAACCTGTACCTGGAAACCGACGCTTCCGGTCCGGCCAACCTGCTGCAGCCCGGCGTGGACGGCGCGGGTTCGATCATGCAGAACTACGTCGAGACGTCCAACGTGAACGTTGCCGAAGAACTGGTCAACATGATCACGACGCAACGCGCTTACGAAATGAACAGCAAGGCCGTCAAGACTTCGGACGAAATGCTGGCCCGCCTGACCCAACTGTGATGCCCATGTCTGTCCTGCGTCTGGTATTTGCTGCCGCCCTGGCTATGCTGGCGGCGGGTTGCGCCATGATTCCGCCCGAACCCATCGTGACCGGGCCGACGACGGCGGCGCCTCCGCCGCCGCCCATGCCCATGGCGCAGCCCACGGGCTCCATATACCAGCCCACGACTTACGGCAATTACCCGTTGTTCGAGGACCGCCGCCCGCGCAACGTTGGCGACATCGTCACCATCGTCCTGAACGAGCGCACCAATGCCTCGAAGAACGTGGCGACGAACACCAACCGCACGGGTTCGACCACGCTGGGCATCGCCGCCGCGCCGTCCTTCATGGATAGCTGGGCGGGCGCCAACCTGAACACGGACGCCAAGGGCGGCAACGTGTCGCAGGGCAAGGGCGACAGCACGGCGAACAACGCCTTCACTGGCACCATCACCACGACGGTGGTGGGCGTGATGTCCAACGGCAACCTCCAGGTCGCCGGTGAAAAGCAGATCGCCATCAACCGCGGCAGCGAGTACGTGCGCTTCGCGGGCGTGGTGGATCCCCGCTCCATCACGGGCACGAATACCGTGTCGTCCACCCAGGTGGCCGACGCCCGCATCGAATACCGCAGCAAGGGCGTCATGGACGAAGTCCAGACCATGGGCTGGCTGCAACGCTTCTTCCTGATCGCCTCGCCGTTCTAAGACATGAAACAACCGACTCCGATATCCGCCGTGCTGTCTCTGTTGGCGCGCGTCTGCGTCGCCGTCGGGCTGGCGGCTGGCGCCGGTACGGCGCAGGCTGAACGCCTCAAGGACCTGGCCTCCATCCAGGGCGTCCGAGGCAACCAGTTGATCGGCTACGGCCTGGTCGTGGGCCTGGACGGCAGCGGCGACCAGGTGCGCCAGACGCCCTTTACGCAGCAAAGCCTGACCAACATGCTGTCCCAGCTGGGCATCACGGTGCCCGCCGGCAGCAACATGCAGTTGAAGAACGTCGCGGCCGTCATGGTGACCACGACCTTGCCCGCGTTCGCCCGGCCCGGACAGACGCTGGATGTAGTGGTGTCGTCCATGGGCAATGCCAAGAGCCTGCGGGGCGGCACCTTGCTGATGACGCCGCTCAAGGGCGCCGACAGCCAGGTCTACGCCATCGCCCAGGGCAACATCCTGGTGGGTGGCGCGGGCGCGTCCTCGGGGGGCTCCAGCGTTCAGATCAACCAGCTCAACGGCGGGCGCATCAGCTCGGGCGCCATCGTCGAGCGCGGCGTCCCGACCACGTTTTCGCGCGACGGCTATATCCACGTCGAGCTGAACAATACCGATTTTGGCACCGCCCAGAACGTGGCGACGGCGTTGAACCGCAAGTTCGGCCAGGGTACGGCCACGGCGCTGGACGGCCGGGTCGTGCAGGTGCGCACGCCGATGGAACTGGCCTCGCAGGCCCGTTTCCTGTCGCAGGTCGAAGACCTGCAGGTGACGCGCGCGCCCACGGTCGCCAAGGTCATCATCAACGCCCGCACGGGGTCGGTCGTCATGAACCGCACGGTCATGATCGAAGAGGCCGCCGTGGCGCACGGCAATCTGTCCGTCATCATCAATCGCCAGAACGAGGTCTTCCAGCCGGATACCCCGTTCACGCAAGGGCAGACGGTGGTCGTGCCGAATACCCAGATCGAGGTGCGCCAGGACAACGGCTCGCTGCAGCGCGTGAATACCAGCGCCAATCTGGCCGATGTGGTCAAGGGCCTGAACGCGCTGGGCGCCACGCCCCAGGACCTGCTGGCTATCCTGCAGGCGATGAAGACCGCGGGCGCCCTGCGCGCCGAACTGGAAATCATCTGACGGCCATGGCTTACACCAATGATGCGGCTCGCGGCGCCACTCGGCAGGATTCGGTCTTCGACATGGGCCGCCTGTCCGACCTGAGGCGCGACGTCAAGAAAGACCCGGCGGGCACCGAACAGCAGAAGCAGGTGGCCAAGCAGTTCGAGGCCCTGTTCCTGCAGATGATGGTCAAGCGCATGCGCGAGGCCACGCCCAAGGAAGGGCTGTTCGACTCGCAGCAGACCCAGATGCTGCAATCCATGGCCGACGAGCAGCTTGCGCTGCATCTGGCCTCGCCGGGCATCGGGCTGTCGCAATCCATCCTGGCGCAGATGCAGCAAGGCAAGCCCGGCGATGTCTCCGCCGACGCCGTGAAGAGCATCGGGCAGGGCGGCGACCTGGATTTCCGCACGGGCGGCTCGCGCGAAGTCTCGGCGCTGCTCAATGTCATGCGCAACAACCGCCCCAGCGACCGCGCGCTCGCGGCGGCCGAAGGAGCCCCGGACCACGTGGTCAGCTTCGTATCCAGGATGTCGCGCGCCGCGAACCTGGCTTCGCAGCAGAGCGGCGTGCCGGCGCGGCTGATCATGGGCCAGGCGGCGCTGGAGTCGGGCTGGGGGCAGCGCGAGATCAAGCACGAAGATGGCCGTACCAGCTACAACCTGTTCGGCATCAAGGCGGGCTCCAGCTGGAAGGGCAAGGTCGTCAACGTGCTCACCACCGAATACGAAGACGGCGTCGCTAAAAAGGTGACGCAACCTTTCCGGGCCTATGCCTCGTACGAGGAATCGTTCGCGGACTACGCCCGCCTGATCGGTAACAGCCCGCGCTACGAAAGCGTGACGCAGGCCCGCAACGAGATCGACGCGGCGCGCCGGATCCAGGACGCCGGCTACGCGACCGACCCGCGCTACGCGCAGAAACTGATCGGCATCATGGGCCAGCTGCGCGGCGCGGCATCCAGCGTGGAAAATTCTCGCCAGATGCTGGAAGGACTCTAAATTTGGGTGGGCTCCTGCCGTAAACGGAGTATCCAGAGATATCAGCTGCGGTTACATACGGGGTTGTCAGCATGAATTTGTACAAAACGGCATTGGGTGGGTTGAACGCGGCACAGGCAGGTCTGGCGACCACTGGCCACAACATCAACAATGCCACCACTGTGGGCTACAACCGCCAACGCGTGATGACCTCGACCGCGGGCGCGCAAGCCACCACCAACGGTTACATCGGCCGCGGCGTCCAGGTCGACACGGTCGAGCGCAGCTACGACAGCTTTCTGTACAAGCAGCTTGTCGGCGCGAACGGCAGCGGCGCCCAGTTGCAGGCGCAGTTGGACCAGGTCTCGAAGATCAACAACCTGTTCTCCGATCGCACCGTCGGCATCGCGCCGGGCCTGACCAATTTCTTCACCAGCATGAACACGGTGGCCAGCAAGCCCGCCGATCCCGCCGCGCGCGCCGATCTGCTGGGTCAAGCCAATAGCCTGACCACCCAGATCCGCTCGGCCTACCAGGAAATGCAGAATCAGCGCGAAGGCCTGAATACGCAGATCACCACCACGGTCGACCAGGTCAACAGCTACCTGTCCCGCATCGACGACCTGAACCAGCAGATCTCGCTGGCTTCCGGCAAGGCCGGCGGCAGCCCCCCCAACGATCTGCTCGACCAGCGCGATCAGGCCGTGATGGAACTGAACCAGTTGATCGGCGTCACCACCTACGAGCAGGGCGACAAGATCAGCGTCTCGCTGACCAAGGGCGGCCAATCCCTGCTGTCGGGCACCACCATCTATCCGCTGCAAGCCGTTTCCTCGGCGGCGGACACCAGCCGCACCGTTCTGGCGTACACGCTGCCGGCGGGCTCGGGCAAGACCATCGCCGTCGAAATGAGCGACAGCGAAGTCACCGGCGGCAAGCTGGGCGGTCTGTTGCAGTTCCGCGCCTCGTCGTTGGACGTGCTGCAGAACCAGCTTGGTCAGATGGCTGTCGGGCTGGCGATGTCCTTCAACGAGCAGCACAAGCTGGGCCTGGACCAGAGCGGCAACCCGGGCACGGATTTCTTCAGCATCGGATCGCCGCAGGGCGTTCCGAACGCACAGAACAAGAGCAACGCGCAGATCTCCGGCGAATTCACGAACCTGGCGAACGTCAACGCCAAGGATTACGAGATCTCGTTCGACGGCACCAACTACCAGGTGCTGCGCATGCCGGAAGGCGCGCAGATCTACAACGGTCCGGCCACCGGCACGCCTCCTACCGCCACGTTGAACCTTGAAGGCGAGATGGGCGTCACGTTGACCATCAACGCGCCGCCCCAGGCGGGCGACAAGTGGTCGCTGTCGCCCACGCGCGATGCCGCGCGCGATATCAACGTCCTGATCACCGATCCGGAAAAGGTCGCGGCGGCCGATGCCGAGGGCGGTGACGCCAACGGCAAGAACGCCCTGAAGCTGGCGCAGTTGCAGAACGGCAAGCTTCTGGCGCACGGCACCATGAGCATCAACGACATGTTCGCCCAGGTGGTGAACACGGTGGGCGTGCAAACGCAACAGGTCAAGACGGCGGCCACGGCGCAGGTCAACCTGATCAAGCAGACCACGGCGGCCCAGCAGGCGGTGTCGGGCGTCAACCTGAACGAAGAGTACGTCAGCCTGTCGCTGTACCAGGAACAATATCAGGCCAGCGCTCGCATCATCGACGTGGCCAGCACGATTTTTGACACGCTGTTGGGCCTGCGCGGCTGATCGGCTCGTTGAACTGTGATTACTAAAAAGATTTTCGGAGTTGCACCATGCGCCTGAGCACCACGATGATGTACACGAACGGTCTGAGCGGTGTTCTTGCTCAGGAATCCGACATGAATCGCCTGGTCGAGCAGGTCGGTAGCGGACGCAAGTTTCTGAGCCCGGCGGATGATCCGCTGTCGGCGTCCCTGTCGATCGGCGTCGCGCAGACGCAGAGCATGAACAGCACGTATGGCCTGAACCGGAATACCGCAAAGACCAATCTGGGCCAGGAAAGCAACATCCTGGATTCGGTCACGACCGCCTTGCAGGACGTGCGTACCCGCGTGGTTCAAGCCGGTAACGGCACCTTCGCCGACAGCGATCGCCAAGCCCTGTCGACCGCGCTCAAGAGCGCCCGCGATGCGCTGCTGGGCCTGGCGAACAGCACCGATGGCAACGGCCAATACCTGTTCTCGGGTTATCAAGGCGGCGTGGTGCCTTACGCCCAGGACGCCACGGGCAAGATCGTCTACAGCGGCGCCACCGGCGAACGCACGGTGCAGGTCGACCAGTCGCGCCAGTTGTCCACCAGCGACCTCGGCAGCGACATCTTCAATCGCGCCAATCCGGGCTCGCAGGCGTATGTCAGCACCGCCGCGCCCGGCAATACGGGTACGGCCCAGTTCAGCACCGTGTCGGTCACGCCGGGCAGCCCCAACATCGGCAAGAATTTCAGCCTGCAGTTCGAATCGGATCCCGCCACGGGCAACATGGGCTATCGCGTCATCACGACGGACCCCAATGCGACCCCGCCCGTGCCGCCGGTGATCACGCCCGCGCCTCCCGCCACCCCCACGGTCTACACCCCGGATTCCAGCATCGATTTCGGCGGCGTCGCGGTGGTGATCAAGGGTACGCCCCAGAACGGCGACGTGATCAACGTCGAGAGCATCCAGTCCGCCGACGTGGACATGTTCAACACGCTCGACAACCTGATCAAGGTCCTGGATTCGCCTATTGCCGGCGATGAAAAGGCACTGGCCAAGTTGAACAACGAACTGGCCACCGCGAACAAGAAGCTGTCGTCCAACTACGACAACGTCCTGACGGTGGCTGCTTCGGTGGGCGCGCGCCTGAACGAACTGGATGCGCTTGACGCAACCGGTACGCAAAAGGGCCTGTCGTATTCCAAGTCCTTGTCGGATCTCGAAGACCTGGACTACTACGCCGGCGCCAGCCAGCTCGCATTGCGCCAAGTGGCATTGCAGGCGGCTTCGGCGGCTTTCATGACCATTCAAGGGTCCAGTCTGTTCAGCCGCAAGTAATGCGGTAGGCCTCAAGACCGCGTTCCTCGGGGCGCGGCAAGTTGCGCATTTGCGGACGCCGCTGGCAAAAGCCGGGGCGTCCGTGGTTGCGTGTAGGGTAGGAAGTGTTGTTTCACGCTGCTTAACGTTCGCTCGGATATTTCATGCTTGGTAATTTGAAAGTTCGCACCTGTATCGTTCTGGTGCTGTTGCTCTTCACGGGCGCCATGTTCATATCCAATGGCGTGGCGTGGATGGGTTTGAACTCCAGCAATGAAAAGCTGGAGCGCGTGAACGACGCCTACTCCAATCAGGCGACGCAGCTCAATCGCGCCTACATGGCCTTCCTGCGGGGCCGGCTGCTGCTTGCCACGTCGCTGATGGACATGCAGCAGGGCAAGACCGAACAGGCCGCGTCGCAGACCAAGCGGGCCGAAGCCCTCATGCAGGAAGGCGGCAAGTCGCTGGATGCCTTCCGCAAGGCGCCGCGCATGGCCGGTTCTGAAGCGCTGGTGGAAAAGCTGGAAGCCGCCTACAGGCAGTTCGACGACGTCTACAAACGCCAGGCGGCCGCGCTGTCGACCATGGCCATTCAGCAGTACCTGGATCTGAACGACGCGGGCAGCGCGGCCAACACCGCCTTCCGCGAAGCCGTCAACGGCGTGCTGCAGTTCGTGGACGAACGCACCAACGAACTTGTGGTCCAGGCAGAGGCCGACCACCGCATCTCGCGCACCGTGACCATCGTGCTGCTGGCGATCGCGCTGATGCTGGCCGTGGGCTGCTGGCTGTTCATCAATCGCACCGTGCTGCGTCCGCTACACGAGGCGGGCGATCACTTCGACAAGATTTCGGGCGGCGATTTCACGGGCCGCATCGAGGTCCGCAGCACCAATGAAATCGGCCATTTGTTTGGCGCGATCAAACGCATGCAGGAAAGCCTGACCCGCACGGTGGCATCGGTGCGCCGCGGCGTGGACGAGATCAATGTCGGTTCGCGTGAAATCTCCGCGGGCAACACGGACCTGTCCAGCCGCACGGAACAGCAGGCGGCCTCGCTCGAGGAAACCGCGGCCTCGATGGAACAGCTTGCCTCCAC
>RCUH01001285.1_pt1 | contig 19376 bp, 20 predicted proteins | sample 2166191 | NCBI WGS metagenome assembly RCUH01 (sample SAMN09932848, study PRJNA488358) | compost metagenome | feature: garden; material: soil; isolation source: compost soil in an enriched community after 214 h of incubation | place: Germany: Experimental Botanical Garden Goettingen | collected...
CGGCTCAACACTATCCTTACCCATATATGGTGCAACAGTAACCGAATCAAAATTAAGGTCTTCCAAAAATGCTTTAGCATACATGCTAGAAGTATTACCAATATCGCCACGTTTAGCATCGGCAATAGTAAATATTTCAGGATGTTTTTCGTTAAGGTATTTTATCGTTTTTTCTAATGACATCCAGCCTTTAAGCCCATATGCTTCATAAAAAGCTGTATTGGGTTTATACGAAACAGCAAGATCGTGTGTAGCATCAATAATCGCTTTATTAAACTCAAAGATAGGATCTTCGGTAGCTAATAAATGTTGAGGTATTTTAGTAAGATCTACATCCAAACCAATACATAAAAAAGATTTCTTTTTCTGGATCTGATCTGTTAGGAATTGGGTGTTGGGTGTTGGGTATTTGTCGTTGGCCATTAGATTAGATTTGAGTTTCGACATATTTTTTCAAAGACTGTATTCTTTTCTGAATAATATGTAATTCAGAAATAATTTCTAAATACTGTTCTTCGTTTATAAAGTTAAGTTCTTTTGTGATTTCAATTTGGGTTTCCAATTCAAAAGATGAGCCTAAACTTATCTGTAAAAACCTTGAAAAATCTTTTTGAGAATTTCGAGAACAACCTTCGGCTATATTCGAAGGAATAGAAACTGCACATCTTGAAATTTGAGAGATGAGACCGAATTTTTCAGTATTTGGAAAAGTATCTGTTAGTTGATAAATTCTCTTTACAAATAAGACAGAACTTTTCCAAACTTCTAAATCTCTGAAATTTCTCATTATAATTACTGATACGGACTAAGACCAAAAACCTAATATCTAAGACCTAATTAATAGACTTCGCTTTCTTTAAGCTTCTCGGTATTGTTTACCAGCTGAAGTTCATCGATCATTTTGTGGATGTTTCCATTCATAAATCCATCAAGATCAAATAAGCTCAATCCTATTCTGTGATCTGTTACACGTCCTTGTGAGTAGTTATATGTACGGATCTTAGCCGAACGGTCACCACTACTTACCTGAGAGGTACGTTTTGCAGCATCTATTTCTTGTTTTTTGGCAAGTTCCATTTCATACAAACGGGAACGTAATACCTGTAATGCTTTATCTTTATTTTTGTGCTGAGACTTCTCATCCTGACACTGTGCCACAAGTCCTGTAGGAACGTGCGTCATACGAACAGCAGATTTTGTTGTATTTACCGACTGTCCGCCTGGTCCTGAAGAACAGAAGAAGTCGATACGTACATCGTTCATATCAATCTGTACATCAAACTCTTCAGCTTCCGGAAGTACCATTACTGTAGCTGCAGAAGTATGTACACGACCTTGAGTTTCTGTTTGCGGTACACGCTGTACACGGTGTACACCAGCCTCAAACTTAAGCGTTCCGTAAACATCATCTCCGGTAACTTCAAAGATCACCTCTTTAAAACCACCCGATGTACCTTCATTCATATCTACAACACTGGTTCTCCAGCCTTTGTCTTCACAGTATTTAGTATACATCCTGAAAAGATCACCTGCAAATATACTGGCCTCATCACCACCAGTACCGGCACGGATCTCTACCATTACATTTTTAGCATCTTCAGGATCTTTAGGAATTAGCATAAATTTGATTTCCTCTTCAAGTTCAGGAAGTCTTTTTTTAGCTTCATCCAATTCCATTTTAGCCATTTCCACCATTTCTGCATCACTACCATCAGCAATGATTTCGTTGGCTTCTTCTATATTTCCTGTAAGCTTTAAGTACTCCTCTCGCTTTTCAGCCAGACCTTTAAGGTCCTTATATTCTTTGTTTAACTGTACATAACGCTTTTGATCAGAGATAATATCCGGCTGGATAATTAAATCTGATATCTCATCAAAACGCTGCTTTATTATTTGTAACCTGTCTAACATATTTTAATCCCTTATTTGGAGGTGCAAAATTACGTATTTTTTTTGATTCTCAATACAGTATGTATCATACAAAAACTGTTCCTTTTATGAACACGCACTGCAATACCCCGTAACCCAGCTGGTAATGCTTTTTTGAACATAACCTTTGGGTAGTTTTAGCAAAACCTGCTCATCAAGACATTCCACCTTTTGGCAGGTAATACATCTAAAATGAAAATGATCATGATCATGTTCTTCTTCCTTGCAGCTAAGGCATAAGGCAAAGTAATATTTACCGTCGTCGGCAAGTATTTTATGCGTAATACCGTCTTCGCAAAAGCTGTTAAGCACACGGTAAATGGTAACCCTATCCATTTCTCCTTTAATGCTGGTTTCTATCATTTCCTGACTCATTGCAGCATTTGCTGACTTTAGCAGAGTCAGAATCGTATTTTTTGCGGGGGTGTTTCTTCTCTTCATTTTATTAACGCAATTAAATTGCAATAATTTAATGCAATCTTGTTGCAATAATACGAAATTTATTTAAATTTGCCAAATTATGAGCCTTAAAAGCACTAGAAGACAGTTTATAAAAACAGGAAGTATGGCAGCTACAGCAGTTTGTCTTCCTTTCACATTAGTATCACAATCAATATTTGAAACTATGAAAAACAACACATACGAAGTTATTATTATCGGGGGCAGTTACTCTGGACTTTCAGCAGCAATGGCATTAGGCAGGGCATCGCGTACTACTCTGGTTATAGACAGTGGCAAACCCTGCAATGCGCAAACACCCCACTCGCATAATTTCCTTACGCAAGATGGCGAAACACCCGCTGCTATTTCGGCGAAAGCAAAAGAGCAAGTACTAAAATATCCAACAATAACTTTTAAGAATGACAAAGTTATTAATGCCATAAAAACTGAAGATGGCTTTGAAATCACCACTGAAAGTGGCAAAAGTTATTTTGCTCAAAAATTGTTAATCGCCACAGGAATAAAAGACATTATGCCAAAAATATCCGGGTTTGCAGAATGTTGGGGAATATCGGTAATCCACTGTCCTTACTGCCATGGTTACGAAGTAAAAGAGCAAAAAACAGGCTTGTTAGCGAACGGACCAATGGCCGAGCATTTCCTCCCAGTAGTATTCCAGTGGACTAAAAACATAACGCTTTTTACCAATGGAAAATCAACCATAAGCGAAGAGATTGCTGCCAAATTCAAAAAAAACAATGTGGTAATTGTGGAAACCGAAATTGAAAGTATACAACACAGTAATGGTCATCTGGAAAGCATCACATTAAAAAATGGAGAGAAGCACAATATGACCGTATTATATGCTAAAATACCTGCTGTACAACACAGCTTTATTCCTGAAGACTTAGGCTGTACTATAAACGAACAAGGACTTATTGTAGTTGATGAATTTAAAAAAACAAATGTTACCGATGTATTTGCCTCAGGCGATTGCACTACTCAGGCACGTGCCATTGCCATGACTGTGGAAGCTGGAATGAAAGCCGCTGTTACAATTAATAATGAATTGTGCGCTGCCGCTTTTTAATCCATTTTTTTAGAAATTTATTCTTAAAAATCCCCATTAATGGGGATTTTTGAATATGGAGTTATACTATAGATTTGCCTTATAACATTAAATAATCAAATCATGAAAAAAAAATTAACTCTATTTACACGTGTATTACCTCTAGTATTATTTGTATTATTTATTAGCTGTTCTGATGACGACAAGGATACTAATAACAACGGAAATACTGATAAAATTGTAGGTGAATGGGTTTTAGTTGGCTATACCGATGAACAAGGAGTTTATCATACCGATGAACCTACTCAGTGCAGTTCATTTACTGTTACTTTTAATGGCGATGGCAAAGGTAAAGATGTAGATAAAGATTGTGATGAAGCTGATGAAACAGAAAATTTTCAATGGAAAGCAAACGGAGCTAATAAATATGTTATAACATATTCTGATGAAGTAATAGTTATTACTACAAATTTCACTAATGACAATAAGGTTGTTATTAAATATGACGACAGCGCATACACAGATACATTTATGAGAAAATAATCCTTTTATATTTTTTTTACAGCAGGCTTAAGCCTGCTTTTTTGCGTTGTAAAAGTCCTATATTTACTTTTTTAGAAAGTATATGAAATACGAAGTTTATACACCCTCTCCTGCTCTCAGTAAACAAGTACGCAAGTACTGGAGCCTTGACAATACTTTTAATGAAGGTCCGCATGAAAGAGAAAGGATTTTCCCCGATGGCTGTATTGAGCTCATCTTTAATTGTTCCGATGAGTTTAAAAAGTTTGATAATGAAGTAGACTTTCATATACAACCTCCTTGCTTTATACATGGGCAGCTAAAAACCTATTTTGAGCTACAAGCATTAGGTAAAATATCCGTATTTAGTGCCAGGCTTAATCCTGCCGGATTACAACCTTTTATCGATTTTGATGTCGATTCTTTTACCGGAAACCTGCTCACCATGAGCCAGGTTTGGGGAAAAGATGGCGAGCAACTTGAAAAAGAAATGCTTGCCTGTAACGATCACCACGAACGTATAGTTGTACTCGAAAAATTTCTTCTGAGCAAAAGGCAGGCACTAAAAATAGACAATGCTCCTGTTGAGTATTGTGTAGATGCTATGGAAAAAAGCATAGGTGCCATATCCATAGATAAACTTGCCGACGAACTCGAAATAGGCAAACGACAACTGGAACGAAAGTTTACCGCCGCTGTAGGTATATCACCAAAACTATTAGCACGCGTTATCAGGTTTCAAAATATATTACAACTTATAGAGAACAAAGAGTTTAAAAGTTTTACTACTGTAGCTTATGAAGGCGGCTTTTACGATCAGGCACACTTTATAAAAGACTTTAAAGATTTTACTGGCTTAAATCCAAAGCAATACTTTTCTGAAAATCTGGAAATGGTAAAACATTTTAGCTTTACCGATTAATGTCGTGTTTTTACAATTTTAATTTTAAGTCAAACCTCATCTTTGTTGTATAAAACAAACCAATCATTATGAAAAAAACTACAATCATTTTATCAGCAGCAATACTGAGCAGTCTGCTGTTTTCGTGTCAGCAAAAACCAAAAGAAGAGGCCACAACTACTGACGATCTTAAATCCACACCCAAAACCTATGCTTTCATTGATAAGGCAAGTTGGTTAATTGGTAATTGGGGACATAATTCTAAAGAAGGTACTCTTACCGAAACCTGGGTAAAAACAAACGATTCCCTTTACAAAGGTGAAACGCATTTTGTTGTTGGAAAAGACACTTTGTTCTGGGAAAAAATAGACCTGATACAAGACAATGGCAAACTATCGTATATAGCATCTGTTCCGGGACAGAATAACGAAAAACCGGTTAGGTTCGATATGACTTCTATGAATGATAGCCTTATCATTTTTGAGAACCCTGCGCATGACTATCCTAATAAAATAGTGTACAACAAAATAGGAAAAGACTCTGTGTTTGCAGAAATATTCGGCATCCAGAAAGGCAAGCCTGCCACCGAAAAATTTGCTATGAAAAAACAATAATGCTTACAACTAAAAATTAAACATCACATATATAAGCAATTGTAGTTACTATCGATAAATACTATTGTATATCATCAGTAAATACTATCGCTAATAAGCATAACAAAGCCCCGCTAAGAGCGGGGCTTTTATTATTTTAGCAGAAATATAAATCTCCCATGAACTTTATACAGGATACTGTTTTTGAACGACAGGATTATACTTCAACTCCGTTGCCATTAGCCGAATATGACAACTGTACCTTTAATGGCTGCAATTTTTCATCAGCAAATATTACAGGCATTGTTTTTACCGAATGTACTTTTACCGATTGTAACTTTAGTATGGTTAATGCCAAAGGCACCGCTTTTAAAGAGGTAGATTTTAAAAATTGTAAAATGACAGGTTTCAACTTCGGCATAAGCGATCCTTTTTTAATGACCATGCAGTTTACAGAATGCCAGTTGAATCTGTCGTCATTTTATAATCTTAAACTAAAAAATATTCGTTTTAAAAAGTGTAACCTGCAGGAAGTTGATTTTGTTCAGGCAGACTTAACAAATGCTTTATTTACTGACTGCAATTTGCGTAATGCTATTTTTGAAAATACCATATTGGAAAAAGCAGATTTTAGATCGGCCATAAATTATGCTTTAGACCCAGAGAAAAACCGTCTTAAAAAAGCTAAATTCTCGCTACAGGGTACTCCGGGATTATTACAGAAATACAATATAGATATAGAATAATATTTAAAGTTTGAGTCAGCTTCCCCTCCTTTGGAGGGGTGCCCGTAGGGCGGGGTGGTTAACTTCTTATATATCTTTAATCTTATAAATTCTATAAAGAAACCACCCCGGCTTTTAGCCACCCCTCCAAAGGAGGGGTGGCTGACTCGGTTCAAAATTTACATAATAAAAAGGCTGTCTAATAATTTAGACAGCCTTTTATATATCAATCAGCCTTTACGACTTTAGACCTGTGGCTTTATGATTACTTAGCAGGTATATTTTCTAATATTTCAAGAACAAACTTCCAGTATTTTTGAGCCGATTTAATGCTTGCTCTTTCGTCCGGAGAGTGAGCACCTTTAATGGTAGGTCCAAAAGAGATCATATCCATATCAGGATAATTCGTTCCTAATATACCGCACTCAAGTCCGGCATGGCATGCAACCACAGCAGGTTTAGTTCCGTTTTGTTTTTCGTATATTTCTTTAAGTACTTCAAGGATTGGAGAATTTACATTTGGAGTCCATCCAGGGTAAGAACCTGTTTGAGACACTTCGCATCCGATAAGCTCAAAAGTAGAACGCAATGCATTAGCAAGATCCATTTTAGAACTCTCTACAGACGAACGTGTTAAACATCCAATATGAATTGCACCATCTTTAACGATAACCCTTGCAATATTGTTAGATGTTTCTACAAGATCCTCCATATCCGGACTCATGCGGTATACACCGTTATGAGCTGCATATAGCGCGCGTGTTAAACCTTCCTGAACACCCAACTCCATTACTTTAGCAGGCAGGTCGCCTTTTTCAATAGTAATTTTAAGGTTTGGTTCAGTCGTTTTATATTCTGCTTTTATATCGTTGATGACTTCCTGCATATCAAATACAAAAGCTTCATCAAAAATTTCAGAGATAATTACTTTAGCAAAGCTCTCACGAGGAATTGCATTACGAAGGCTTCCACCGTTAATTTCGGCAATCTGAAGTCCAAAATTCTCAAAACCATCAAATAATAAACGGTTCATGATCTTATTAGCATTCCCTAAACCTTTATCGATATCCATACCGGAGTGACCTCCGTTAAGTCCGTTCACTGTTATAGTATAACCTACAGAGTTTTCAGGAATTTCTTCTTCATGGTACTCTCTTACAGCGGTAACATCAATACCACCGGCACAACCAATATCAATTTCGTCGTCCTCTTCTGTATCAAGATTTAATAATATTTCACCATTTAATAATCCTCCTTTAAGTCCCATAGCACCTGTCATTCCGGTTTCTTCATCTATAGTAAATAAAGCTTCGATAGCTGGGTGAGGAATCTCTTTGCTTTCCAATATCGCCATGATAGTAGCAACACCAAGGCCGTTATCGGCACCAAGCGTTGTACCTTTTGCACGTACCCAATCACCATCTACATACATTTCGATACCCTGGGTATCAAAATCAAATACAGTAGCTGCATTTTTTTGGTGTACCATATCAAGGTGCGATTGCATTACAATCGTCTTACGGTTTTCCATGCCTTTGGTAGCAGGCTTTTTAATGATTACATTACCTACTTCATCTTCGATAGTTTCAAGACCCAATTGCTTTCCAAAGTCTTTCATGAAGGCAATTACTCTTTCTTCTTTTTTAGAAGGACGCGGTACCGCATTTAGATCGGCAAATTTATTCCAGAGCGCTTTTGGCTCCAGGTTTCTTATTTCCTGGCTCATTATAACTAATTTTTATTGCTTATTTAAGTGGCTTATAGCCGCCCACAAAGGTAAACAATTTAGCAGATGCGCTATAGAATAAAACACTCCAATTTAAGCAAAAAACAGTACAGCTCCCAATGCCGCCAAGGAAATTACGATCCACAATAATACGCCTTGTACAAATGGCCTGAATCCTACCGATTTCAACACTTTTTTGGAAAGTCCACAACCAATTAAAAATAACGTTAATGTAAGTCCTGATTTTGCAATGGTTACTAAATACGGACTTATTATTTTAACGGCAGGGATATAAGAGTTGGCAAGCATTGCCAATATAAACAGGCCAATGAAGTAAGGAATCTTGATCTTAGCCTCTTTGTTTTTAAATAAAAATGCTGATAAAAATGCTATCGGGATGATCCATAAGGCACGTGATAATTTTACTGTAGTAGCAATCTCCAAAGCCTTTTCTCCATAGCTACCTGCAGCACCTACTACAGAGCTGGTATCGTGTATAGCAATTGCACTCCACAATCCAAACTGTTCCTGGGTGAGCAATAGTTTATGCCCTATAAAAGGGAACAGGAACAATGCCACCGAGTTAAGTATAAATACTACACCCAATGCTACCGATATTTGTTTTTCTTCTGCTCTTATTACAGGAGAAATAGCCGCTATCGCACTACCTCCACAAATTGCCGTTCCGGATGATATAAGGTAGGATGTTTTTTTATCTATCTTGAGAAGCTTGCCTAAAACGAAACCAAGTATTAATGTTCCGATTATAGAAATTATTGTGAAGATTATCCCCTCTTTACCTGCTTTTAAGGCACTATGGGTATTCATCCCAAAACCCAAACCTACTACAGATGCCTTCAATAAAAAATGAGTAGCCCCACCATTGTACTTTATATAGGGATGCCCCACTACCCAGGCAATAACAATACCGATACCTAATGCTAAAGGTGGCGATGCCCATGGTGATAAACAAAACAATCCTGCTGCTATAAATAGTATTTTACTTAGCGTTGTATTTTGAGGTGTTGTAGGCCGATCCATATTTATAACTTCAATTAATTATAAGTACAAATTTCTCACAAGGTTACGCAAAAAAGAAATCGTTTCTTATAATCAATGATTACTTAAAGTTATAACGAAAGGCAAAATTCATGAATAATCCGGGTAAAGCCCCTTCTTCACCGTGTTTTTGTATGAAGTACATGTTACGTTCTATGGTAAGCCCTTCAATGTCTATAATGGTAAATAGATTTTGCTGCAAGCCGCTTATAATAGAATGTACCGACAGAAAAGCTGCTGCATCAGAATTTAGCAGATAACGTTTCATACCTTCAGTACTACCCAATTGCATTTCCTTTGTAAGTTGGGATAGTTTTATACCTAAAGGTTTTAATACTTCAGTAATAACCTCTAGTGTTCCCGACCCCGGTTCACGCAATAGTAAAGGTGTTTTTAAAAGCTCCTGTTGGGTAATACTTTGCTTTTTAACTAACGGGTGTCCGGATCGTACAACAAGCACCAATTCATCTTTAATAAAAGGTGTGTATTTAAAAGATGAGTTCTTAGAATGCCCTTCAATAATACCAAGGTCAATTTCATTGCGCTGTAAAGCAAGTTCAATCAGTTCGGTATTATTAATAGTGAGCTGTGGCTGTATGTCGTTAAACCTTTTATGAAAAACGGCTAAAACTGCGGGTAATATATATTGTGCAATGGTTGTACTGGCACCTATGCGAAGTATACCGCTATGATGCTGGGCAAGACTACCCATTTCGAATTCAAGGTCGCGATAAACACTAAACAGCTTTTCGGTATGCTGCAGTAAAAGTTCTCCTGCCGGAGTTAAAGAAATTTTAGTGCCGTTACGTTCAAAAAGCTTGGCATTAAAGTGCTTTTCTGTTTCCTGTATATGTTTGGTAACAGCCGGTTGGGTTATAAACAGTTCGCTAGCCGCTTTAGTAAAATTAAGCCGCTTGGCAACTGTGTAAAAAACCTTTAGCCTGAAATCGAACATTATTTTTGACAGTAATCTTTAATAATTGATGGTATGTTTTTCTCGGCAACCTCACCTATCCATACATTTTTAGGCTGAATGGCAATTACAGGAGCATGTTTGCAATTGTCGCTGCATCCCATACGAACTACATCTACCTCTTTTTTTAATCCGCAGTCTTTTAGTTCTATTCTAAAGCTCTTGCGAATTTCTTTGCTGTAGTCGCCACATTTTTTTCCATCACAAATAAAAATAACCTTGTCTGGTGCATCTAACTTTTTCATGGGGTTAATTTCTGTTTATCTATACAAAAATACTACTTATATTTACAATCACTACCGATTTTAATTCGACCAATGAAGAAAAAATTTATCCTGCCATTACTCCTGCTACTGCAAATCATTATAATAAAACTTCTATCCTTTTTCCCTGAATTTGTAGAACGCTATTATAGCAATGGACTGTTCCCTTATTTATCTAAAGGATCGAGATTGTTTTTTGGTCTTTTCGGATTCTCAATTGGCGATATTATTTATGGTGTAGTTTTATTTTTTGGATTTAGATGGCTTTGGAAAAAAAGAAAAACATGGAAAAAGGAATACAAGGATAATGTGCTTTTAATGCTTAGTGCTTTCTGTATTTTTTATTTCCTTTTCCATCTCTTATGGGCGCTAAATTATCATAGAGTTCCGCTACATGAAAAAATGGGCATCAGTAAAGAATATACCACTGATGAACTTGTTGCCTTTACCAAAAAGCTAATTCAAAAAACAAACCAAACCCATAAGCTAATCGAAAAGAACGACAGCCTTAAAGTGGTAAGCCCGCATACTATCCAACAAATTTATGACCTCTCATTAAACGGCTATACCGAGTTAGAAAAACAATATCCTTATTTTGGATATAAACATGAAAGCACAAAATCATCGCTAATTAGCCTGCCATTATCCTATATGGGCTTTGGTGGTTATTTAAACCCATTTACGAACGAAGCACAGGTAAACAACAGGCTTCCTCTATACAATTTACCTACTACCACCTGCCACGAAATGTCCCACCAAATAGGTTATGCCAGCGAAAGCGAGGCTAACTTTATAGGTTATATGGCTTCTATAAAAAATAACGACCCTTATTTTAAATATTCAGGATATACGCTGGCACTTAAATATTGCCTGCGTAACATTCATAAAATTGACAAAAAGAAAGCAAAAAGCCTAATGCCACTTATACTTCCGGGTGTTCTTGCCAATTTTAAAGAGAGTGAAGCGTTTAATAAAAAGTACGAATCGTTTGTTGAAACAATATTTGAGTATATTTATGATAATTACCTTAAGCTAAACCAACAGAAAGACGGACTGGAAACCTATAGTAAGTTTGTTGGCCTGTTGGTAAATTATTATCAGGATAAAGAATTATAACAGGTTTTGTAACAATTTATCTCTTTATGATACTTATGCATTATGAGTTCATCACTTGAAAAGTCATTTGTACAGCAATTACAGGAAAATCAAAACCTGATACATAAAATATGCCGGCTCTACACGAATAGTGAAGATGCCCACAAAGACCTTTTTCAGGAAATAACCATACAGTTATGGAAAGCATTCCCACAATTTAGAGGCGATTCTAAATTTACTACATGGGCATACCGGGTTGGACTTAATACAGCCATTACCTTATACCGGAAAAAGACCCGGACCATTAGCACTATTGAGTTTGACAACAAACTACATAAAATAGACCAGGAAGAATACAACTACGAAGAAGAAGAACACATAAAACTATTATATCAAGCTGTTAAACAGCTAAATGACATCGAAAAAGCTCTGGTATTCATGTACCTCGAAGACAAAGATTATACTGAAATAGCCGAAACGCTCGGTATAAGCGAAGTAAACGCAAGGGTAAAAATGAATAGAATAAAAGGAAAATTAAAGAATATATTAAATCCGTAAGGAAAATGGAAGAGCTAGATTTATTAAAAAAGGACTGGAATAAAAACGAAAATAAATTCCCCAGAGTTTCTGAGAAGGAAATTTATGCCATGTTGCATAAAAATTCCACTTCGGTCGTAAAATGGATATTCCTTATAAGCATATTTGAGTTTGCTTTCTTTTTGGCACTTACTCTCCTCTTGAATGATAATTCGAATAGTGAAGCAGTAGAAAATTACCTTAGTCCCTATGTTATTTATGGAGTAACAATTATAGATTATGGTATCATGGTTTACTTTTTCTGTATGTTCTATATAAACTACAAAAAAATAACAACCACAGATAAGGTTAAGAACCTGATGGCAAGCATACTTAAAACACGAAAAACAGTATCTAATTACATTTTTGTAAAAATTACGTCTGTAATTATCTTCTCTTTTATCTTGTTTATTACTTATTTTAATAATGAACCTCAAATACTATTCCAGCGCCATAATGCCGAAGAAAGTGGTAAAACAGTCGTATTATATCTAGTTTATTTTGCTGTTGTAATTATATTCATTGCTTTGTTTGCATTAGCTATATGGCTTATTTACAAACTTGTTTATGGTATCCTTCTTAAAAGACTTCGTAAAAATTATGAAGAGCTAAAAAAAATAGATCTGTAATGAAAAAAATATTTCTCATAGCTATCGCCTTATGTTCTGCATTTACAAATGCACAAAAACTGGACAATGCAGTGCTTTGGAAAATTTCGGGTAATGGACTAAGTAAACCTTCTTATCTTCTGGGTTCTATCCACATGACCTGTGATGCGACTCTGGACCAAAATATACTGAATGCTCTTGATTCCACAAACCAGCTTTATCTGGAATATGATATGGACAGTCCAACCCTTTCAGACGAAATGTCTACGATGGTGTTTATGAAAGATGGCAAAAAAATGAGTGACTTAATTAGTAAGGAGGATTTTACTGTAGTTAGCGAGTTTGTTCAAAAGAATTTTGATATGGCTCTTAACACTGTAGAAGAATACAAACCCTTTATGCTAACTTCTATGTTCTATTCTAAAATTTTAGATTGTCCTGTACAATCTTATGAAAATGAACTCATAACAATCACTAAAACGCAAAAAGAAGAAGTATACGGTTTGGAAACTGTACAGGAACAAATGCAGATTTTTGATGATATTCCTTATGAAGTTCAAATGAAAGAAATTGTACGATCTGCAAAAGGAGGCTTTGAAAAAGATGTTGCCGAGTTTAAAAGTATGCTGGACGCATACAACCATAAAGACCTTAATAAGCTTTTGAAGATAACTAAGGAAACAAAAAATATAATGTATGTAGAATATGCAGATATTTTAACTACAAACCGTAATAAGAAATGGATTCCGAGAATAGATAAGATAGCGAATGAAACCCCCACATTTTTTTGTGTAGGTGCACTGCATCTTATAGGAAAAGAAGGTGTTATTAATCTCTTACGTAAAAAGGGATACAAAGTAGAAGCTGTAAAATAAAAAAAGCGAGACAATTGTCTCGCTTTTTTATTCTAATAATTCCACTGCCTTTGCTTGTTTAGCTCTTCCAGATCTTCTATTACTTCTGTCGGAATAACTTTAAGGAAAGATGGATGTTGCTCTATCGCATATTCTATCTTTTCAACGATTTGCTCAACCGTTTCATTTTCGTAGTCAATCTCAAGCGGTTCCTTTACTATGAAGGATTGAAGGATACCTTTCTTTTTCATTCGTAAACCTTTCTTGTCAAAAGACCTGCGGAAACCATCAATAACAATCGGTACCACAATCGGCTTGTATTGTTTTATAATATGTGCAGTTCCTTTACGGATAGGCTTAAAAGGTTTAGTCGTTCCCTGCGGAAATGTAATAACCCAGCCATCTTCCAGGGCAATTCTTATATTCTCAGTATCGTTAGGGTTTACTTCACGCTGTACTTCTTTCCCTTTCGCGCGCCAAGTCCTTTCTACGGTAATAGCTCCAGCATAAGAAAGAATACGTGGCAGCAATCCTTCTTTCATGGTTTCTTTAGCTGCTACATAATAAATATTAAGTTTAGGGTACCATATATAGCCTACGTTTTTTATGTTGTCTTCGCGTCCTTTGAGGCTCGCGTTAAAAACATGGAACATAGCCACTACATCGGCAAAGTATGTTTGGTGATTGGATATAAACAAAACATTCCTGTCCGGTAATGCCCTTATAATCTCAGATCCATCAACTTGAAGTTCGTTAAAGCCTCGGTAACGCCTGTGCGTTAATATCCCAAAAACGCGTATAAGCCATTTTTTCAGGAACAATATATGTCCAAAAGGATTTCTTTTAAATAAACCCATAGTTTAGTAAGCAAAAGTAAACAGCAAACTTACAAAAACCCTTCTATTAAAGTACGCTTTTTATTGTTTCTTTAAGCTCACTCAATATCATTGCCGTAGCTCCCCATACAATATGCTCCTCTACTTTAAACGCAGGCACCATCACTCTTTGGGAATATGAGGTCTCCATTTCGGTATCAATAACGATCGATTCATCTAAAAAAACATCCAGAGGCAAATGAATAAGTGCATCAACCTCTCCCGGATTAGGCACAAAATCAGGCTCATTATGTGTAATTCCTAAAAATGGTGCTACCAAAAAATTACTAGGCGGAATGTAAATTTGGGTAAAAGGCATTACAACATCGATATCATTGGGATTAACTCCTATTTCCTCAAATGTTTCTCTTACAGCTGTCGCAGCAAGATCAATATCTTCAGGTTCAGCCTTACCTCCAGGAAATGATATTTGCGATGAATGTATACCCGGATAAGCATTACGTTTTATCAATATAAGATGTGCAATTCCGTTTTTAGGGTAAAACAGCATCATTACAGCAGATTTTTTCGGATTGTTAGACTTATAATATTCGGGATCCAGTGTAGGCAGCCTTTCCATAGGAGCCATTTTTGCGTGCGCTGACACAGCCGGAAGCTGTTGTTTTACTATCTTTGGAAGATATTTTATAAATTCGGTAAAAAGCATTTTAGCGTATCTTATTTACCATAAAGATACTTTAAATAAAAAACACCACAAAAAGTAAACACCCATGTTCAGTAAAGCAGAAGCTCAAATTATAAAAAAAGAATTTTGGACGGCATTTGCCGAAGCCTATCCACGCAAATGGCTTTTGTATGACACTAAGATAAAAGATGTTACTTTTAAGTTTTATGTAGATAATAAAAAAGCTCAGGTATTGCTTGACATAGAGCCAAAAGAAAATGAGAAAAGAAAGATTTACTTTGAAAAAATAGAATCACTAAAAAATATTCTTTTAGAAGAGTTTTTACCCGATGCTGTTATTGAAAAAGAATTTCATCTTGAAACTGGAAAAGCAATAAGCAGAGTATGGGTAGAGCAAACAGGCATAAGCTTATATAACAAGGCAACATGGAATGAAATTTTTGATTTCTTTAATGAAAAAATGGATTCCTTCGAACGCTTTTTCTATGAATATGAAGATTATATTCGCGATTTAGAAATTAACACATAAAAAAATGCCCTTTCGTTTACTGAAAGGGCATTTTTTATTTTATGTAATAAGTTGGTTAGCGTAACATCGCAAAATGCCCTTTAAGCTGTCGCCCATCTTCTCTTTCAACTACAAACCAATAATCTGTTGATGGCAATGGATTACCATTAAGAGTACCATCCCATCCTTCACTATTAGCTCCAAATACCGTTATAAGCTTACCATAACGGTCAAATATATTTATTTTTATATTCGGCTCACGTATGGCATATTCAATTCGCCATTTATCGTGTACACCATCTCCGTTAGGCGTGAAAAAGTTTGGGTAGTTTAACAATACAACCTCCTTCACAACTTCGCCACAACCCTTTGCATCTTTTACATAAACATTATATATCCCGTTTTTAAGACCTGTAAAAACATTTTCTTCCTGGTAATTCATACCGTCTATAGAGTATTCATAACTACCGGAGCCATTAGCACCTATTATAATACTATTCTCATTCCATGTCCAGTCAGCAGTATCAATCTTAGTTATGGTAGGCGTAACCGATGTAATAATTTCTACTTCATTAAATCCATCGCAGGTTCTGTCACCATAGGCCTTTTCTACCACCACAGTATATATACCAGGTTCATCTACATAAATGGTTCTTGTTGTTTCTCCGTTCGACCAGTAATAATTTTTAAATCCTGGTTCGGCAGTTATAGCCACCTTTCCCTCATTACAAATAGTACCTTCGGCGATTATGTTAGGAACAGGGTTTTCACCTATAAATAATTTAAATGAAGTCGTACCATGACATACAGCAATTTCATTATGCATTAATCTTACATATATAGTTTGCCCGCTATAAAGATTATTATAATATTCAGGTAAAGGATTAACTCCATTATCAGCATCTTCCTGTGACACATGATAAGTAATCGTATACATTGCACTGTGCAAAGGCCCCAATATTACAGGATTCTGATCTGTTAAATGGTATTGATAAGTTGTAAGTGTACCTGCTTCTGTACATACGATCATATCACTTGGCTTAGTAGTTTCGGCAATCGAAGGCAATGTTTGCACATTAAATCCTTTAATATCGATATTACCGCAAGCATCTTCAATCACGAATAAATATTCTGCAGGTTCCAGATTCGTGAAAATATTATTTGCTCCATTATCTACTAAAAAAGGGTCACCATTCTTCTCTTTAATCTTGTAACTAACTGGGTATCCTTCAATTTCTAGTATAACGCTATTTGGCTGCCCAATACAAGCCAGCGTATAGCCAGCAGTAATCGAAAAACCTTCTATATAGTTAAATTCTCCAAGCACACTTATGCATATACTATTTTTAGGAGTTCCATTACCGTATGATTCAAATTTTTTTACAATTCTAAATTTCCCGTTATAATTAAAATTATAATGAATTTCATTGTTGTTTATAAAAACTCCCGTTGCAGTGGTTGGCAAACTTCCTTCAATATAAGGTTCATTAGTAACCGGGCTTCCCCATGTGTAGCTCATTTCATTATAATATTGAACCCAATAACTGGCCGCTTCTATACCATTGCTAGCATCATGCATATCAACCGAAAAAGCTCCACAATTTGGAATAAACGTAAAGCTGTCAACAGGTTCATTGTACCCTTCAATTTTTATCTCAAGATCTTTAACAAGTCCACAAGTATCTGTTACTTGAAATACGTACATCCCTGGAGGTAGATTATCCATATATAAAGCTCCATTAGTTGCAATATTCATGCTTATATTATAAGGAAGCGATTGTCCTAAGGAAGAGGGAGCAGAAGTAATATAAACCGAAGTTAAGACACCATTGCCACTGCTCGCTCTTACCGTTCCAAAATTTGGCACACAAGATGGCAGTGTAGAAATAGTAAAAGGCTTCTCTACATAAGGTAAAACTTCAACATCAATTTCATAAACAAACCCACAATCATCTGTAAAGGCAATTTTATATTTACCTAAAGGCATATTATCAAGTTCTAATCCACCGCTGGTATTTATATTATCAATAATATCTTCGGGTAAAGTGGCGCTATAAGTGCCTGGTGCTTCAGTAATGGTAGCCATAGTAATTTTTGAATCCGGCATGCTAACTCTAATATATCCAAACTCAGAAAAACAACCGTTGTTTACTGCCATTTTTGTAGGTATAGGTTGTAAAAATTCTAGGGATAAGGAATCGGTAACAGTTCTACCACACAAGTCCGTTATTTCAAATACATATTTTCCAAAAGGCACAGGATTACTTTCATTACCATAACTAATTATATTAGTAAAAAAAGGACCATTAGGAGTTTCATTAAATGCTATTGGATCAAAACCTTCAGGAGAGCTTATAATATTAACCGTATATGAAGTTGTATATTTAGTTACATTTAGGTTTATAAATTTTTCTGCACAAGAAGCCTCTCCTGGAATTAAAACCAGATCAATACCCGGATTAACAATGATATCAGTTTTTTCATAAACAGTATTACAATTATCTGTAACCAAAATATCATAAGTATAGGTCTCTAAAAGAAAACGTGGAACAACCATAAAAACCTCAATCACTTCCGGTTCCCCAGATGTAAATGTTTGATTCAAAACTACTGGTTCTCCATCAACTCCAGAAGGGTGTAATGTTGTTTTTACCGAGATCGGATAGGCTATCATTCCCGAAGCTGAAGTAATTTTATTCATTACCCTAATAGAATCACAAATTGTATTTGAAGGATCAGGATAAATAGCATCCGAAATAGATAAAGCATTCGCATACATTATTAAAGTATATGTTTTAACCTTAGCCACACCACAATTATTAAATGATCTTATATTGTAAGTACCTGCCGGCAAGCCTTCAAAAACATTGGATGATTGTAATGGTCTTTTTTCGGGCCCATAAATAATTTCATAAAGCGTTCCTGTACCCGATATAACATTAACTATTATATCTCCTCCCCCAGAACAGCTTTGATTAGCAGCAGTTACCTCAAAATTAAAGGCCACTATTTCATTATTGATAGTAATACTTTTTTCCTGCTGATTTATTAAATTCCCTAATGTCTGAATAGCTATAATTTTATAATCACCTGCAGAAAGACTGCCTAAATAATTACCGCTTAATACAGTTAAAGGATTTGCCTCATCAGGTAAAAGAAATACTTTATAAAGAATAGATGAATTTGGTGTTTGGTTGGTTATAGAAAACGTTAATGAACCATTCCCTAAACACGTTTCATTAGTCTTAGTAAGCTCTAAATTAAAATTCGCAAGTTGTCCATGCGCTAAGTTCACAAAGAATAGCACAAGTAGTAGTAAGGTGTAATTTTTCTTCATAGTAGTATATTTCCTAAACATTCAATCCAATTATCCCTTCCGATTAAACATCGAAAAATTAGATTTTCATAATCATTTCACACTACAATATTAAAAAAAAAAATGATATAAACAATTGAAAATCAAATAGTTAAACATGTATTTCAACGGTTTTATTTACATTATCTATATAATAAATAAATACAATAATCCGTAAACTCATAAAAACCAACACACTAAGAAATAAAAAATCATATCATATGCATTTTATAAATATTATTAAAAACAGTTTATAAATGAATAAATACCTATAAAAATCATAAAAAATAAACTATTATTTAAATATTGATTAAAGAAACGAGTAAATAATCAATAAAAAACAATCAAAAAGTCCTTCTAGATAACCCAAAATATCCCTGATTATACTCCAGTTAAAAATATTTTATTTATAGGAAGTAGATATAGTAGAAAACAAAAAAATCTTCCATCTATCGATGAAGGATTTTCCAAAGCCGGAGTGGCCAGGTAAAGGCTAGGATTTAAATCAGAGCTGCATTGTCCCAAACCCATTAAAAAACAAAAAACCCCTCATCGAAAGATGAAGGGTTTTTAAAAGAAAGGCGATGACATACTCTCCCACAAATTGCAGTACCATCTGCGCAGGCGGGCTTAACTTCTCTGTTCGGGATGGGAAGAG
>RCUH01001294.1_pt1 | contig 19277 bp, 18 predicted proteins | sample 2166191 | NCBI WGS metagenome assembly RCUH01 (sample SAMN09932848, study PRJNA488358) | compost metagenome | feature: garden; material: soil; isolation source: compost soil in an enriched community after 214 h of incubation | place: Germany: Experimental Botanical Garden Goettingen | collected...
CATAGAAACGAAGAACCCCTACTCGTTGGGTGTCCAACTTTCGGGGTTCACTTCAACGGGGTGGCCTCTTGTCGTTCAGGCCTGTGGACTCGGGCCCTGAGTGGCAAAGACGTGGGGCCTTCCTTTACCGCTATCATCCTGAGCTTGCTCAGATTTGTTCCTAGTTCCCGATTGCCTCTCCCTCTGCTTTGCGCCATGATACACAGGACTTATAGCCGTCTAGATGTTTTGATGGCTTAATGTTTTTTCACACAATAAACACCCGTCATGACGGGGACACGCAGAGAGACAGAGATGGATACAAAGGATTTGTGGGTACTGGATGGCGGCATGGGGCGTGAGCTGGCACGGCGGGGCGCACCGTTTCGCCAGCCGGAGTGGTCGGCCCTGGCCCTGATGGAGGCGCCAGAGACGGTGCGCGAGGTGCATCAGGCCTATGTGGCGAGCGGGGCCCGGGTCATCACCACCAACAGCTATGCCCTGGTGCCCTTTCATATCGGTGACGAGCGCTTCGCCGCGGATGGTGAGCGGCTTGCAGCCCTTGCCGGGCAGCTGGCCCGCGACGTGGCCGACGGGCAGGCTGGTGCCGTGCAGGTGGCCGGTTCATTGCCACCGCTGTTTGGCTCCTACCGTGCCGACCTGTTCGAGGCGGACAGGGTGAGCGAGCTGGCGACCCCGCTTATCCGGGGCCTCTCACCTCATGTGGATATCTGGCTGGCCGAGACCATGAGCCTGATCGCCGAGCCGCTGGCCCTCAAGGCGCTGCTGCCAGGCGATGGCAAGCCGTTCTGGGTCTCCTTCACCCTGGAGGACGAGGTGCCGGGCAGCGAGCCGACTCTGCGCTCCGGTGAGCGGGTGGCCGATGCGGTCGCCGCGTTGGCGTCGGCTGGGGTGAGCGCCATCCTGTTCAACTGCTGCCAGCCCGAGGTGATTGAAGGGGCGCTCAAGGTGGCGAGCGCCGGCTTGCAGGCCCTGGGCCGCACCGACATTCGCCTCGGCGCCTATGCCAACGCCTTCCCGCCCCAGCCCAAGGAGGCCACCGCCAACGACGGGCTGGACGAGATCCGCGCCGATCTGGGGCCGCAGGATTACCTCGGCTGGGCCGAGCGCTGGCGCGCGGTCGGAGCGAATCTTATCGGCGGCTGCTGCGGCATAGGCCCGGAACATATCCAGGCCCTGGCCAGCCGGCTGCGCTAAGGAGAGTCCATGAAAGAGAGCAAGATAGGCCTCTGGTCCCTCACCGCCCTGGTGTTCAGCTCCATGGTGGGGGCGGGGATCTTCAGCCTGCCCCAGAACATGGCCGAGGTGGCCGGGGCCCGCGCCGTGCTGATCGGCTGGGGCGTGACCGGGGTGGGCATTCTGGCGCTCGCCGCGAGCTTCCTCTACCTGTCGCGGCTAAGGCCCGATCTCGACGGCGGCATCTACAGCTATGCCCGCGCCGGTTTTGGGGATCTGGTGGGCTTCTTCTCCGCCTGGGGCTACTGGCTCTGCGCCACCATAGGCGTGGTGGGCTATCTGGTGATCGCCTTCGCGGCGCTGGGCAGCTTTGTCGATACCCCCGAACAGATCTGGTTTGGTGACGGTAATACGCTGGCGGCCTTCATCGGCGAGTCCTGCATCCTCTGGGCCGTGCACCTGCTGGTGGCCCGCGGCGTGCAACAGGCGGCCCTGTTCAACCTGGTGGCGACCCTGGCCAAGAGCCTGCCGCTGCTGCTGTTCATCCTGTTCGCCTGCTACTGGTTCGATCCTGTCACCTTCGCGGCGGATCAGCAGGGCAGCACGCTGGCGGTGCCGGTTTCCGAGCAGGTGCGCAACACCATGCTGATCACCCTCTGGGTCTTCACCGGCATAGAGGGGGCGGCCGTGCTCTCGGCCCGGGCGCGAAACAAGCGGGACGTGGGCACGGCCACAGTGCTCGGCGTGGTGCTGGCGCTGCTGCTCTATGTGCTCATCTCTGTGCTGGCGCTCGGGATATTGAGTCGCCCCGAGCTCGCGGCCCTGCCCAACCCCTCCATGGCGGGGCTGATGGCCCAGATGACGGGCTCCTGGGGCAAGGTGCTGATAAGCGTCGGCCTCATCGTCTCTGTGCTCGCCTCCTACGTGAGCTGGACCCTGTTCTCGGCCGAGGTGCCCTTCAGCGCGGCGCGCCACGGCGCCTTCCCGGCCATCTTCCGGCGCCAGAACCGCAACGGCACCCCCATAGCCTCGCTCTGGCTCACCAGCCTGACGGTGCAGGGCTGCCTGCTGCTGGTGTGGCTGCTCGGCAAGGGGTACACCAACCTGCTGCTCATCTCCACCTCCATGATACTGGTGCCCTACCTGCTGATCGGCCTCTTCCTGCTCAAGCTCTCCTTAAGCGGGCAGGGCAATAGCCTGGTGCGGGCGGTGGCCCTGGTGTCGAGCGGTTACGGTCTCTGGCTGCTCTATGCCGCCGGGGTGGAGTATCTGCTGCTCTCCTTGCTGCTCTACGGGCCGGGTCTGCTGCTGTTTCTCTACAGCCGCCGCCAGCTCGGGGCGGATCAGCGGCTCAGCCTGCGCGAGCGGCTGCTGGCCGGGATCACCCTGGTGAGCCTGGTGCCCGCCATCTGGTCCTTTGCCCATGTCTGAGTGAGGTGGTGACCCAATGCAAGAGAGCGCCCTAGTAGCGCTCTCTTTTTTGGTGGAGGGTGGTGCGCGACTCAGGCGCCCCCCGGGCCCGCCGGTTTGCCAAACAGCACAGCGAGTTTTTGTCGCCACGGCAGGCCACGGGCGTCGTGCAGCATGTCGCGCCACTCGTGGAAGGTGAGGGTGAGGGGATTGAAGCTGTGGACGGGCTTGGTGATACCGAAGCGACAGGGCTCGCCCAAGTCTTCCTCCACAAAGGTGCCAAACAGCCGATCCCAGATGATCAGCACCCCGGCGAAGTTGCGGTCTATGTATTTGGGGTTGCTGGCGTGGTGCACCCTGTGGTGGGAGGGGGTGTTGAAGACCCGCTCCAGCCAGCCCAGCTTGCCCACCACCTGGGTGTGGACGAAGAACTGAAAGCCCAGGCTCAGCAGCACTGTGGCGACCACGGCCTCGGGGGGGAAGCCGATGAGGATCATGGGGATCCAGAACAGCCACATGCCGGAGACAGGGTACATCAGGCTCTGGCGAAAGGCGGTGGAGAGGTTGAGCCGCTCCGAGCTGTGGTGCACCACGTGGGAGGCCCAGAGCCAGCGCACATGGTGGCTGGCAAAGTGGAACAGCCAGTAGCAGAGATCCTGCAACAAGAAGAGCAGCAAGAGACTCCAGAGGTTCAGCTCGATATCGAACAGTCGCCAGCCCCAAAGACCCTCATAGAGGTAGGCGATGGCGATGGCCGCCAGGGCATCGCCCCCCTGGTGCATCAGGGCCAGGGCGGCGTTGGCGAACAGGTCCCGCCACTGGTAGCTGGCGGTGGGAAAGGCTGCCCCGTGTTTGCGCAGATAGAGCATCTCCCAGCCGACGAAGGCCAGAAAGAGGGGGGAGAGGTAGAGCAGCAGCAGTTGCACATCCATGTGAGGCATCCGGTTGGACCAGTTGGGTTCCAGCATACCGAATGGATTTAAAAATTCATTAACATTTGATAACCCAGGTGTGCCTGCCGCTACCGGGACCGAGATCCAATGGCTTGTTTTTGCTGACAAAGCCTGGCCGCTGGCGATAAGCCCTGGATGAGTCAGCCCTGGGCGGCACCCCTTGTCCGGCGGGGCCTCGCATACACTGGGAGAACGAGGTTGCCAGGGGCGGCAGGGTGTCGCCAGTGGAGGGAAGAATGAGAGCGGTTCATCTGTGTGTCATGTTCGGCCTGCTGAGCGCGAGTGCGCAGGCCAATGACAGCTTCAACAGCGAGCTGAGCCATTTCGCGGGGGGCGCGGCCATGGGGGCGGGCTTCACGGCAGTGGCCGATCACTACGGCTATCGGGAGCACAGAGGCTGGATAGGGTTCGGGATCTCCACCGGGATCGGGGTGGTGGGGGAGCTGGCGTCGAGAAACGGCGACTTCTCTGCCCTGGACGCGGGCGTCAATGCGCTGGGAGCGGCGCTTGGCGCCTTTGCCACCGATCGCTGGATCCTGGCCCCCGTAGTGCTGCCCGAACAACACTACGCCGGGCTGATGACAGGTTATCGCTTCTGAGGCGCACCCATCAGCCTCAACAACAGAGGGAGCCCAGGGCTCCCTCTGTTGTATCTCTTTCCCTTGCAACACCTGACGCAGTCACTCTGGGTTGTCGAAGCTTGCGATCACAACACCTGACTCAGGAACTGGCGCAGGCGCGGTGAGGGAGGGTTGTCGAAGAAGTCGGTGGGCTTCTCATCCACCAGCAGCTCGCCGCTCTCCATGAAGAGCACCCTGTCCGCCACTTCCCGGGCAAAGCCCATCTCGTGGGTCACCACCACCATGGTCATGCCTTCCCGGGCCAGGCCCTTCATGACGTCCAGCACCTCACCCACCATCTCGGGGTCCAGCGCGCTGGTGGGCTCGTCAAACAGCATGATGCGAGGCTGCATGGCGAGCGCCCGGGCTATGGCCACCCGCTGCTGCTGGCCGCCGGAGAGCTGGGACGGGTAGCTCTGGGCCTTGTTCGACAGCCCCACTTTCAGCAGCAGGGCCTTGGCCCGCTCCTCGGCATCCTTGCGAGACAACCCCCGCACCTTCTGGGGGGCGAGGCTGATGTTGTCCAGCACGTTCAAGTGGGGGAAGAGGTTGAAGGACTGGAACACCATGCCCACCTCTTCCCGCAGCTTGTTGACGTCACCCGGTTCGGTCAGGCTGATGCCATCGACCTCGATATGGCCATCGTTGATGGTCTCGAGCTGGTTGAGGGTGCGCAGGAAGGTGGATTTGCCAGAGCCGCTCGGGCCCACTATCACCACCACTTCCCCTTCGGCCACCTGGGTACTGACGTTCTTGAGGGCGTGCACCTCGGTGCCGTAGAATTTTTCCACGCCGCTAGCCTTGATAATGGGATCAGTTGCTGCGCGCATATTTCACCTCCAGACGACGTACCGGGAAGGCGCGGGGCGTGCCGGTGATGGCTGCACTTCTCGACTCCTGTTGAGCCTTGATAATGGGATCAGTTGCTGCGCGCATATTTCACCTCCAGACGACGCACCAGGAAGGCGCGGGGCGTGCCGGTGATGGCTGCACTTCTCGACTCCTGCAGAGCCTTGATAATGGGATCAGTTGCTACGCGCATATTTCACCTCCAGACGACGCACCAGGAAGGAGAGGGTGCCGGTGAGCACCAGGTAGAGCAGGGCCACGGTGAACCACACCTCGAACGGGCTGAAGGTGGAGCTGACCACCTCGCGCCCCGCCTTGGTGAGATCCGTGATGGAGATGACCGAGACCAGGGAGGAGTCCTTGATGAGGTTGATGAACTGGCCCGCCAGGGGGGGCAAGACCCGCTTGAACGCCTGGGGCAGGATGACGTAGCGCATGGTCTGGGCCGAGGTGAGCCCCAGGCTGCGGCCCGCCTCCATCTGCCCCTTGTGGATGGAGCTGATGCCGGCGCGCACGATTTCGGCCACATAGGCGCCGGTGAAGACGGCCAGCGCCGCTACCCCGGCGGTGAATCTGTCGAGGTTGAGCACAGTGCCGATAAAGAAATAGACGATGAAGATCTGCACCAGCAGCGGAGTGCCGCGAATGAGCTCCACATAGGTGACCGCCAGGTTGCGCAGGGCGGGATTGGGAGAGAGGCGGGCGAGGCCGGCCAGGGTACCCAGTAGGATGGCGAAGACGCCCGCGACCAGGGAAAGCTTGACCGTGACCCAGACGCCCCAGGCGATGGGGCCGGCGGTCCAGCTCAGTTGGGTGTCGAGCGTATCGCCGATGAAGACGGTATCCCCTTCGGCAACCTGGGCGCCTGTGCTGGCGATGGCCTGGCGACGGTTGGGGTCGAGATCGTCTTGCAGGAAGAGCTGGCCCTTCTCTGCGGCGGTGGTGCCAGCCACCACTGTGCCGTCAAATTCTGCGTACTGTTTCTGTTCGGCCTGGTAGGCGATGTACTGGGGAATGCGTTCCCAGCGCCAGGTGTAATCCACCGCCTGCACGGCCTTGTAGATGCCAAAGATGGCGGCCAGCAGCATCAGCAGGAAAACCCCGTGCCAGAGCAGCAGGTTGGGCTGTTTTTCCATCTGTCTTGTGATTTTGGGGTTGATCACTGTCACAACCTCTCTTGTCGTTATTGTGTGGGGTCTGCGTGAAGGGGCGGCGAACCGCCCCTTGAAAGGTTATTTGAGCTGGTTGAGCCAGGCGTTGGATTCAAACCACTTCTTGTAGAGACGGTCGTAGCTGCCGTCGCCCTTGATCTGGCGCAGGTAGTTGTTGAACCAGTTGAGGGTGTCCTGATCCCCTTTGCGGATGGCCCAGGCCAGCGGCTCGAAGGTGAAGGGCTTGTCCAGATGCACCACGGCGCCGGTGTTCTGGGAGGCGAAGATGGCGTTGTAGGGCAGGTCGTAGACGAAGGCATCCACCTTGCCGTTGATCACTTCCAGCTTGGCGTCGTCCTGGGTTTCAAACTGCAGCAGGGTGGCCTTGGGGATCAGGCGCTTGACCGCCTGCTCGCCTGTGGTGCCGAGCTTGACCGCGATCTTGTACTTGGGATCGTTCAGATCGCTGAAGGACTTGATCTCCCCCGCCTTGTCCTTGCGAAGGACTATGGTCTGGCCCACGACTATGTAGGGATCGGCAAAGTTGACGCGCAGGTTGCGCTGGGGGGTGACCGTCATGCCGCCCATGATGACGTCGAACTTGTCGGTCAGCAGGGCCGGGATGATGCCGTCCCAGGCGGTGTTGACGAACTCCACCTTCACGCCCATCTCCTTGGCGACCATCTTGGCCAGATCCACGTCGAAGCCGATGTACTGGCCCTGCTTGTTGGTCATCTCGAAGGGTTGATAGCCGGCGTCGAAGCCGACCCGCAGCACACCGCGCTCCAGCACGGCGTCCAGAGTTGAACTAGGGGCAGAGCTGGGAGCGGCATGAGCCAGCCCGCACAGCAGCAGGGTAGAGAGAATGAGTTTTTTGATCATAAGTGACGTCTCTGTCGAAAGTGTGTTCGGCCTTGAACCTGCTCCGTGCGACTCCATGGCACAAGAGACTGCTGCATCCGGCAGCAGGCAAGACAGGATTATTGTCTTGATTGAGGCAAAAGCCCCATATGAGATTCTATTCCCCATTCATTGAGTGAAAAATGTACCAAAATCCGATTGTGTCAGACGACTCAATAGGTTAGTGGCGCTTTTTCCTCGCGGCACGGCTCATAAAACCACATGAAAACAACATATCTATCTAATGGCGCGGGTTCAAGTGCAAAAATAGTTGGCAGGCATTTTGCTGTGTGGTCGGTGGGAAATCTGGGCCCGAACGAACCTTGAGTGCCAGGCATCGGGTCAGCTGGGGAGCCGGAAAATATTTCATTGCGCCAGAAGGCTCCCTCTGTGTCTTGTCATGGGCTTCCCATATACTCAGCCATCCCCAATGGAAGGCTCGGGAATGGACACCTCAATTCTGCTCAATCTGGATGTATTCACGCTGATGCTCATGGCCCTCGGGGGCTACAGCCTGGGATTCATCACCCTCTCCATCATCTGGTCGACCCACAGGGAGATCCCCGGCCTCGGGCTCTGGTGGTGGTCCAGCCTCTGTGCCCTGGCGGCCCAGTCGCTGTTCTTTATGCAGGCGTTCGCCCCCCACATCGCGGGGATCTGGCTGGCCAACCTGCTCATCACCCTCTGCATAGCGCTGATGCCGCTGGCGCTGCAGCGCTTCTTCGGCGAGCCGCCGAACTGGCGGGCCTTCGCGCTCTTCATGCTGGTCTACCTGCTGATCCTCTGCTGGAGCGTACTGTTCAACGACGAGATGGCCCCCCGGGTGCTGCTGGCCTGCCTGAGCTACATGGTGCTGGGGGCCGTGGTGGTGCTGCTCATCTGGCGGCATGGCTATCCGGCCTACCTGCCGGCCGTGCTGGTGTTTACCGTGGTCAACATACTGCTCTACGGCTTCAACCTGGTGCGCATGGGGGCCCTGCTCAGTGGCGAGGTGCGGGTGCTGATGGATCCGCACGTGGTCAATGTGTTGCCCTTCCTCTCCATGCTGATGGGCAACTACCTCTCCACCTTCGGGGTGCTGCTGCTCTGTACCCAGTACCGGGCCCTGGCCCTGCGCCGGCAGGCGAGCCAGGATCCTTTGACGGGCCTGCTCAACCGGCGTGGCTTTATGGAGCGCTGTGTGACTGCGCCTAAACAGGGGGCGCTGGTGGTGCTGGATCTCGATGACTTCAAGCAGATCAACGATCGCCACGGTCACGAGGCGGGGGACAGGGTGCTGGCAGCTGTGGGTGCCTATCTGGCCGGTCAGGGGGATCTGGTGGCCAGCCGCTTCGGCGGCGAGGAGTTCGTGCTGCTGCTGCCCGAGGGGGATGCCCTTGCCCAGCAGGCCCGTTGCGAGCAGATCCGTCAGGGCATAGCGGCATTGCCCCTGGACGGCATCCAGGTCACCGCCAGCCTGGGGTTAGTGCCCTACGCCAGGGGCTGGCATCTCGATACCCTGTTCGGGCAGGCGGATCGCGCCCTCTATCAGGCCAAGCGCAGCGGCAAGAACCGGGTCTGCCTGCCGGCCTGAGCCGTGATGCTCAGCCCGGTTCGGTTGCGAGGGTCCGCGGCGCCTGGGCCTTCAGGAAGGGGAGCAGCAACAGGGCCGAGACCCCGGCCGCCACCGAGATGACCACGAAGAAGCCGTTCCAGTGCCAGATCTCCATCACCTTGGCCAGCGGATACCCCGACAGCGCCGCCCCCATGTAGGCAAAGAGCCCGACGAAGCCGGTGGCGGCCCCGGCGCAATCCTTGTGGGAGCACTCCGCCGCCGCCATGCCGATCAGCATCTGGGGACCGAACACGAAGAAGCCGATGGTGAAGAAGCAGGCCGCCTGCATCACGTAGCTGAAGAAGGGCATCAGCCAGAGTGACCCCACAGAGAGCAGTATCCCCATGGCGAAGATGAGATTCATCGGGCCACGGTTGCCGTTGAACAGCTTGTCCGAGCCCCAGCCCGCCACCAGGGCGCCGATAAAGCCCCCCACCTCGAACATGGAGATGGCCGAGTTGGCGCTCATCAGGTTGAAGCCGCGCTGCTCCGTCATGTAGAGGTTGCCCCAGTCGTTGATGGCGGTGCGCACCACGTAGACCAGCACGTAGCAGCAGGCCAGCAGCCAGATGTAGGGGTTGCCGAGCACGTATTTGCGCAGGATCTGGCGCGGATCCAGGCCGACATCCTGGGTCTGCTGGGCCATCTCCAGGGCGTCCTGGCGCCACTGTCCGACCGTGGGCAGCCCCAGGGTGCTCGGGGTGTCCCGCAGTCGCCAGCACAGCAGCAGCCCGGCCAGTATGGCGATGAGGCCGGGCACTATCATGCCGTAGCGCCAGCCGTGCTGCAGGGCTATGGTGCTGACGATGAGCGGGATCAGGGCCCCGCCCACGTTGTGTGCCGTGTTCCAGGCCGACCACCAGAAGCCGCGCTCGGTCCTCGAGTACCAGCTGGTGAGCAGCTTGGAGCAGGGGGGCCAGCCCCAGCCCTGGAAGAAGGCGTTGGCAATCCAGAGTGCCACGAACATCCAGAGGGCCGACGAGAGGCCGAACAGTATGTTGATGACCCCGGTCGCCATCAGCCCCAGTCCCATGAAGTAACGGGGGTTGGCCCTATCGCTTATGATGCCGGAGACGAACTTGGAGCAGCCATAGGTGAGGTAGAACAGGGTCCACATCATGCCGATGTCGGCCTTGTCCAGGATGCCGCTCGCCAGCATGTCCGGCATGGCGAAGTTGAAGCTCTTGCGGGTGAAATAGAAGACCGCATAGCCCAGGTACATGGTCAGCAGTATGTGGAGGCGCCAATGGCGATAACTGGCATCGATCTCGGCCTGATCCCGCACCAGAGGGGCCGCCGGGCGGCTCTTCATAAAGCTCAGCATGGGGTGTCCTGCCTTCTGGATCCTGGATCAGTCATGGGACTCCTCCCGTTTGCGGCTGGGGAGGTTGACAGTCAGCTGGGTCCCCTGGACGCAGGAGAGGCGCAGTGTGCCCCCCAGCGCCTGCACCCGCTCGCGAATGCCGAGCAGGCCATAGCCCTGGGGCGTCTGCTCGGGCAGGCCGCAGCCGTCGTCGTCCAGTTGCAGCAGCACCCGATCGGCCTGCTGGCGGGCCAGTATGGTGACAGCGCTGGCATTGGCGTGTTTGACCACGTTGTTGAGCCCCTCCTGACAGACCCTAAACAGGGTGACTCGCTGGGCGTCCGAGAGCGCCTCATCCGCGAGCCCCCACTCCAGCCGGGTGACGATTCCGCGCCGCTCCAGCTCCAGCTCCCGCAGCAGGCCGCGCACCGCCTGCTCCAGGCTCATGTCGTCGAGCTGGCGCGGGCGCAGGCGACCGAGCAGGCCGCGCACCGCATCGTAGATCCCGAGCGACAGGGTCTCGATGAGGGCGCTGCTCTGGCCGACATGGGGGTTGTCCGGCGCGAGCCGGCGCACTATGCCCGCCTGGGTGCGGATGGCGGTGATGGTCTGGCCTATGTCGTCGTGCAGCTCCCGGGCCACCTCCTTGCGGATGCTCTCCTCGGTCTCCAGCAGCCGCTCGGTGAGCTGGCGGTTGTGGGCGAGCTGGCGGGTCAGCGCCTGGTTGAGCTCGCGCTGGCGCTGGATGCCGGCGCCCAGCAGCAGGCCGGTCAGGCTCTGGGCCAGCAGGGAGAGCAGCAGATCCAGGGGATGTTCGTGCCAGGCCTGGCCCGCCATCAGGGCCACCGTATTCATCAGGGTGGCGAGCAGGGCCCCCTGCCAGCCGTAGCGCCAGGCCATGGCCATGATGGGAATGGCGAGGCAAAACGGGGTGAAGCGCACCAAAGAGTCCGGCAGGCCGAGCTGCAGCCCCAGGCTCAGCACGAACAGCAGTAGATACCAGACCAGATGGCGAAAGCGCCAGTCCACCGGCTGATCCACCAGCGCAGGGCCGAGCGGCACCCAGGTGGCGCGGGTCAGATAGTGCCAGATCAGCATGCAGGTGGAGGTGAGGGTCAGGCCGCCGGTCAGGGTGAGCAGCAGGGCGGTGAGGCCATCTTCTCCGGCCAGATGCCAGAGCAGGGATTGCAGGGCCGCCGCCACGGTGACGGTGGCGAGCAGCACCAGCAGTTGCTGCCAGTCGTCTCGCACCCGCTGGCGGCGGGCGATGAGCAGCGGCAGCAGGGTGAGCAGGCTGCCAGCCAGGATGAGGGGCCACAGGGGCATGCCCACCTCCCGATCGAGCCAGTGGAGCAGCAGGGCTTCACACAGAAGCAGGGGCGGCCAGTAGGGGAGGGGGCTCTGCAGCAACAGGCCCAGCCGCAGCCCGAAGGGGAACAGCAACACCGCCAGCACCGGGCTCTCCACCAGATGCAGCCCTATGCTCCAGAGGCAGAACCAGCCGGCGGCGAAGATGAAGCAGGCCGCCAGCGAGATGGCGACATAGCTGGCAAGGCGGGAGATCACCAGCTGTCCAGCATGCGGTGGGCCAGCTCCACGTTGTTGTTGACGTTGAGCTTGTCCATCAGGTTGGCGCGGTGCACGTGCACCGTCTTGGGGGAGAGGCCGAGGCGCTCGGCGATGGCCTTCACCTCCATGCCGCCGGCCAGCAGCTGCGCCACCTCCCGCTCCCTGTTGGTGAGGGGATCTCTGTGGCTGCTGGCGAGCTTGTGGGCGATGTCCGGGGTGAGGTAGCAGCCACCCTGGGCGGCGGTGCGCACCGCGGCGATCAACTCCTCCGGGCTGCAGCGCTTGGAGAGAAACCCCTTGGCGCCGGCCTGCAGGGCCTGCTCGATGAGGGCCGGACTGTCGTGCACCGACAGCATCACCACGGCGAGGCCGGCGGGCAGTTGCCTGAGCAGGTCCAGCCCGGATTGATCCGGCATTGAGATGTCGCACACGCACAGCTGTACACCGCTGCCCGGCAAGCCGGCGAGGGCGTCGGCGGCGCTGCCAAATTCGGCGACGACCCGCAGATCGGGTTCGAGATTGAGCAACTGGGCAAAGCCGGAGCGGACTATCTGGTGATCGTCGATGAGGGCAATTTTTATCATGGTGTCAGCCTGAAATCTGCGGCCAGGGCGCTGGCGCGGCCAACAAGATACTCCCGCTCGCCCCCTGGCTCAAGGGGGAGGAGAGCCCCAGCGAAGGAGACGCGGCTATGGGTGCTTCACCTGAGTGCGTGATTCAGGGCGGCAATATAAGGAGAGGCACGCTCTGCTCGCCGGGGCGGCAGAGCGTGCCCGGCCCTGTCAGCGGTGCAGCTCGCCTGCGCGTTCCGGCTGATAGACCACTTCCAGTATCTCCACCTGTATGGTGCGCCCGGCCGGGCCGGGCCAGGCGATGCTGTCACCCACCTTCAATCCCAGCAGGGCGCTGCCCACAGGCGCCAGCACGGAGATCTTCGACTCGTCCCCCTGCACGTCCTTCGGGTAGACCAGGGTCAGGCAGAAGTCGTTGCCGCTGTTTTGCATCTTGAAGCGCACAGTGCTGTTCATGGTCACCACGTCCGGCGGCATGTCGGCGGGGTCGCGGATCTCGGCGCGGTTCAGCTCCTCCTGCAGGGCCAGGTGTTGCGGGTGGTTGCCGAGCAGTTGCTCGATGCGATCCAGATCCAGGTTGGAGATGACGAGATGTGGCTGTTGCATGGGGTATTCCTTATCAATGGCTGAAAGGACCAGGATGACGGACAAGCTGGTCGAAAAAGGGTTCGGATTGTGAGAATAGATCGCAAGCGCGATGCCCCCGAGCGACTCGCTGTCAGGGGCGAGGGCGGGGGCTCAACGGGGTGTGAGCAGACTGGAAAAAATCATGAGCGCTTTCATGGGGATACCATAACCATTCTGAATGGCTTTGGCAAATGCCCGGCCGGGGGTCAGGGCGCCTGGTAATCGTACTGCCGCAGGATGCGCGCCAGGCTGCCATCCTCGCGCATCTCCTCAATCGCCTTGCGCCAGCGCAGCGCCTCGGCCGCAGGAAACTGCGGGCTGGCGGCCAGGTAGAGGGCGCTCTCTTGCAAGGTGTCGCCGCGCACCAGATCCGCCAGGGGCAAGCCGGCCCGTTGCTGGTTGTAGCGGGCCGTGTTCCAGGCCACGGCCCAGCCCTGGATGCGGCCCAGCGCCAGCTTGCTGGCATTGTTGACCTCCTCGGTGACCAGCTCCCGGGTCACGCCCTTGAGGGGCTGGATCAGGCTCTGACCATGAGAGCCGCGCATCGCCCCCAGAGTCAGGCCGGACAGCGCCTTGACCGAGAGGGGAGCCGGGTGGTGCTGGCGGTGGCTGACCAGCACGAAGGCCTCCTCCAGCAGGGGGGCAATCCAGAGGAACAGGGGCTCGCGCTGGGGACTCCTGGCCGGTGGCAGCAGCAGGACGTCCGCCCGATGGCGGGTCTGGCTGAGGGCGCGGGCCAGCGGCATCAGCTCTATCTCCAGCGGCTCCCGAAGGCGGCGGGCCGCCTCTTCCAGCACCTCGATTGCCATGCCGCTAGGGGCCCCCTGCTGGGAGCGAATGACATAAGGGGGAACGTCTGCGGCCAGGACTACCACGGCGTGGGCGCCGGGGCCTGGGAAGAGGAGGGCGCAGCAGAATAGAAGCAATAGGGGAAGACGCATAGAAGACCGGGTCAGGGATGAGTACACAGAGTGTAACATCCCGTAACCCCAAGTCAGTCAACCCATTGGGGGGAGCGGGCCGTCAGTCGAAGAAGTCCCGCAGATCCAGGGTCTGGTAGCCGCCCAGCTGCTGCCAGGGCAACTGCCTTGGCAAGGGCTTGAGGGTCACCTCCATCCGGTAGCTGCGATAGCCGTCCAGGCTCGCGGACTCCACCACCAGGGGCAACTGCCATTGGCTCGACCAGAGGATGCGGGTGCGCTGCTTGCCCTCGCGTTTCTCGTACCAGCGGGCCTGCTCGGGGGCCGCCTCGTCGAGGGCGGTCATGCCCTGCAGCAGGGCCGGGTCTACCAGGTGGCGAAGGCGTGCCCAGTCCGCGGTGAAGGCCACCTGGCCATACTCCTCCGGCGGCACCTCCACCAGCTGGTTGTGCCAGGCGTCGGCGTAGCGCAGTTGCAGCTCCCCCTCATCACTGCGGCTGACCCAGCGGGCCGCCATCTGGTGGGTGAAGTGCTTGTGGCCCGGAGTGGCATCGTGGCTGGCGTGATAGGCGCGGGCGAGCGGCAGGGGGATGAGCCGCTGGCTCCACACCTGGTTGCCGACCCGGAGCCATTTCTCCTGCCAGTGGTTCTCCCGGGCTATGCCGTCGCTGCTGGTGATCCTGTCCTGATAGCGGATGCGGGCGGCCAGATCGGGGGCCTCGTCGGCCAGCAGGGGGAAGCTGAGGGTGCTGCCAAGGAGCCATAACGGAAGTAACAATCGCATCATGGATGATCGCTCGAAAGAAGTGGGCCCGGCGTGACACCGGGCCCTCTTTCTTACAGGCCGAGCGCCTCCCTGAGCTTGCCGAACACCAGGGTGTTGTCCAGGGTGCCCTTGAAGCTGCTGCTGCCGGCCCCGCCGGCAAACAGCATCACATCGCCGCCACCGTGGGTCTCCGATCCCAGCTTGACCCCGGTCTCCTGCAGGTAGTCATCCCCCATCACCTGGTTGCTGGTGAGGGTGGGGCGCAGGTCCGCGCGGTTAGGGCCGTTGCCGAACACCAGGGTAGTGAAGGGCTTGCCATCCACGTCGTTCTGGGTGGAGCCGTCGCCATTCTTGACCAGATCCAGCACAGGGTTGCCCTTGGCGGAGTAGCCGTTGATGGTCATGGTGTGGTCGTGATCGGCGGTGACCACTATCAGGGTATCGGTCAAGTCCACCTTGCCGAGCGCCGTCTTGACCGCCTCGTCCAGCGCCACCGCATCGGTCAGCGACCGTTTGGCGTTGGTGGCGTGCAGGGCGTGATCGATGCGCCCCCCTTCCACCATCAGGAAGTAACCCTGGCTGTTCTGGCTCAAGAGATCGATCGCCTTGGCGGTCATCTCGGAGAGAGACGGCTGGGTATTGGCCGCCCCCTTGGCGACGCGGTCCAGCTCGTAGTCGAGGTGGGACTTGGCACTGAATAGACCCAGCACCTTGCCGCTCTCTATCTTGGCGAGATCGCTCTGGGTGGTGACGTACTGATAGCCCTGGGCACTGAGCTCGGCGGTGAGATCCCGGCCATCGGCCCGGCCACCCTTGTTGCTGGCGCTGTAGGGGGTCCAGTGATTGGCACCGCCCCCCATCAGCACGTCCACTCCGTCTCCGAGCGCGGCGTTGAAGCCGGCACCCCCCGGGACCGCCTGCTCGGCGATGGCGTAGGCCGCGTCACGGTGGCAGATGTGGGAGTAGGTGGCCGCCGGGGTGGCATGGGTCAGCTCCGTGGTGGTGACGGCCCCCACCGATTTGCCCGCCGCCTTGGCCAGCTCGAGTATGGTCGGCACCGGGGTGCCGTTGTCGCCGGTGCAGTTGTTGATGCCCTTGTTGCCGTTGGCATCCTTGGCCGGCGCCACGGCCTGGGTGTCGCTGCTCATGGCGATCACCTCGTTGTTCATCTTGACCCCTGTGGTGTAGGCCGCCATTGAGGGGGCCGAGTCCGTGGTCTGGGCATCGTGGGAGAAGGTCTTGATGCGGGCGCTGCGTGGCAGCTTCATCATCTCGAGATCCCCCTCTTCCCCCACCTTGTAGAGGCGGGTGGCGGTGAGCACGCTGGGGCCCATGCCGTCGCCGATAAAGAGGATGACGTTCTTGGCATCGCTGGCCTGGGCCTGGGACAGGCCGCCGAGGGCGGCGAACAGGGCGGTGCACACCAGGGTTTTGTTCATGGTTTTTCTCACGGGAATGATCCTCACAGCTTGGCCGCAGCCTTGACCTTGCCGAAGACGGCGGTGTTATCGAGGGAGCCGTGGAAGCTGTCAGCCCCCTGGCCTATGGCGCCGAGGAAGACGTCGGTGCCGCCATGGGTCTCGCTGCCTAGCTCGCCCACCTTGACCACCACCTCCTGGTGATAGTCGTCGGCCGAGACGGTGGCATCGTCGAGCGGTGCCACGCTGCTGCGCGGGCCATCCACCCGGTTGTAGCCGTTGCCAAAGCCGATAATGGTGTAGGGCATGCCGTCGCTGTCCTTGCTCGGCTCGCCTGTCTCGTAGTTCTTCACCAGTCCGAGCACGCCGGGGTTGCCAGCCGTGGTCTTGCCGGTGCGCTTGGCGTAGCCGTTCAGCACCAGCGTATGGTCATGGTCGGCGGTGACCACTATCAGGGTGTTTTTCAGCTCGGGGTCGGTTTTCTTCACCTCGTCGATGGTGGCCTTGATGGCGTCGTCGAAGGCGAGGGTGTCCTGCAGGGCGCGCTTGGCGTTGGTGTCGTGCAGGGCGTGATCGATGCGGCCCCCTTCCACCATCAGGAAGTAACCCTTCTCCTTGTCCTTGAGTTGCTTGATGGCGGCCAGGGTCATCTGGGCAAGGGAGGGCTCGCTGGCGGGCCTGTCCAGGTCATATTTCATGTGGCTGGCGCCAAACAGCCCCAGCAGCGGCTTGCCCGCCTCGGCCTGGTTCAGCTCGTCCAGGTTGCTGGCAAACTGGTAGCCCTTGGCCTGCATCTCGCTGATGAGGTTGCGGCCATCCTCCCGCTTGCCCTTGTCGGCGGTGGGCAGGAAGAAGCTGCTGCCACCCCCCAGCACCACGTCCAGCCCCTCTTTCAGGGCGCCGTTGTAACCGGCACCGCCCGGCACCAGCTGGGCGGCGATGTCGGCCTCCAGATCCCGGTTGCAGATGTGGGCATAGGTGGCGGCCGGGGTGGCATGGGTCACCCGGGTGCTGGTGATCACGCCGGTGCCGCGGCCGTCGGCCTTGGCCAGCTCCAGCAAGGTGGTGACCGGCTTGCCGGCGCTCTGGCTGCAGTCGCTCTCATAGGTGGCGTCGCTGTCCATGCTGATGACGCCGTTGTTGCTCTTGACCCCTGTCATGTAGGCCGCCATGGAGGGGGCCGAGTCTGTGACCTGGGCGTCGTGGGAGAAGGTCTTGATGAAGGCCGTCTCCGGCAGTGTGTCTATGGTGAGGCTGCCCTCTTCCCCCACGCCGTAGATGCGGGCGGCGGTCAGGGTGTTGAGGCCCATGCCGTCGCCGAGGAAGAAGATGACGTTTTTGGCGCTGGGCTCCGGGGTGCTGCTGTCATTGTTGGAGTTGCAGCCGGCGACCAGGGTGGCGCCTATCATCACTGCAAGTCCTGCCATGTTTCTCATTGGGGTTCGCTCCTTGTAAAACCTGAGCGCAGCCTAGAGGGGGCAGATGACACTTTTAGTGAGTCTGGATGACAATACGGTGAAGGCACCGTATAAATGTTATGTTGTATCAACCACTTATTGATTGCTGTCTGCCCTTCTGCCCCAGGCCGTTGCGGTGGCACCGGCGCCGCTGCCGTGCACGCCTGTGGCCACAATGGCCTGTCAAATCGGGGCCGCAGCAGGTAAAATGCGCCCCCTTGCGATGAGTGCCAGCGGTTTGGCGCATCACCAGGCGCCCGCAGCCCCCAGCGGGGGCCAGCATCCCCAATGAGAGAGTAACGGATATGTCCATCAACTGGTTCCCCGGCCACATGCACAAGGCCCGCAAAGAAATTGCCGAGGTCATGCCCCAGGTCGATGTCATCATCGAGATGCTCGATGCCCGCATCCCCTTCTCCAGCGAGAACCCCCTGGTGCCCGAGCTGCGTGGGGATACCCCTGTCATCAAGGTGCTGAACAAGGCGGATCTGGCCGATCCGGCGATCACCGAGCTGTGGGTGGCGCACATGGAACAAGAGAAGGGGATCAAGGCGTTGCCCCTGACCCAGCAGGAGCCGGAGAAGATCAAGGCGCTGCTGACCCTGTGCCACGAGATGCTGCCGGAGCGCAACTTCGACCTGCGCGGGGTGCGGGCCATGATCATGGGCATCCCCAACGTGGGCAAGTCCACCCTGATCAACACACTGGCGGGGCGCATCATAGCCCGGACCGGCAACGAGGCGGGGGTGACCAAGTCCCAGCAGCGGATCAAGCTGGACAACAACGTCATCCTGACCGATACCCCGGGGTTCCTCTGGCCCAAGCTCAACCCGCCCTCCTGCGGCTACCGGCTGGCCATCACCGCGGCCATCAAGGACACCGTTTTTGACTACGCCGACATCGCCATGTTCGCCGCCGATTACTTCATCAAGGCCTACCCCGAGCGCATCAAGGCCCGCTACCAGATAACCGAGCTGCCCGAGACCGAGATCGAGCTGCTGGAGATGATCGCCCGTCAGCGCGCCTTCGTGCGCAAGGGCGGCCTGGCGGATCTGCACAAGGCGTCCGAGATCCTGGTCAACGAGTTCCGCTCCGGCCTGCTCGGTCGCATCTCCCTGGAGACCCCGGAGATGGTGAGCGCCGAGATAGTTGCGGCGGCAGAGGAGGCGGAGGAGAAGGCCAAGGAGAAGGCCGAGCGGGAAGAGGAGCGCCAGGCGCGGGCCCGTCGCAAGTACGCCAAAAAGCGTCAGAAATAGCCGATGTTGTGGCAGCTATAACGAAGAGGCGACCCCGGGGTCGCCTCTTCTGTTATGACGCCAATGGCCGGGCCGGGGCAAAACCTGGCTGCGGCTCGTTCAGTGCCGATTGACAATGGCATTGGCGGTGGCATGATGCGCTCGCATTTTGCCTCTCCCCAGAGTTTTATCCATGACCACATACTCCCGGCCAGTGCAGTTATTGCTCTGTGGCCTGCTGCTGTTGACCCTGGCCATAGCAGTGTTGAATACCCTGGTGCCGCTCTGGCTCGCCCATGACAAGCTGCCGACCTGGCAGGTGGGCATGGTCGGCTCCGCCTATTTTTGCGGCAACCTGCTGGGGACTTTGCTGGCGGGGGCGCTGATCAAAGGCGTCGGGTTCAACCGCAGCTACTACCTGGCCTCAGCCCTCTTCGCCGCAGCCTGTGTCGGGCTTGGGCTCACCCTGGGGTTCTGGAGCTGGCTTATCTGGCGATTCATCGCCGGCATCGGCTGCGCCATGATCTGGGTGGTGGTTGAGAGTGCGCTGATGTGCAGCGGCAACGCGCGCAACCGGGGGCGCCTGCTCGCCGCCTACATGATGGTCTATTACATGGGGACTGTGCTCGGGCAACTGCTGGTCAGCACGCTGCCGACCGGGCTGATGGATGTGCTGCCCTGGGTCACTGGCCTGGTACTGGCCGCCATCCTGCCGCTACTGTTTACCCGCATTGTCAACGAGCAGGGCGAGCAGCAG
>RCUH01001295.1_pt1 | contig 19262 bp, 22 predicted proteins | sample 2166191 | NCBI WGS metagenome assembly RCUH01 (sample SAMN09932848, study PRJNA488358) | compost metagenome | feature: garden; material: soil; isolation source: compost soil in an enriched community after 214 h of incubation | place: Germany: Experimental Botanical Garden Goettingen | collected...
GGATTGATGTTGCCACTAGATGGGTACCAGCAAGGCCTTAACATGGCTTGTGCGCTACCTAAATGTTGGCTTAAATTCGCTTTTTAGGTAACCAGGAGGTAACGCCAGGGTAACCATTAACTTTTTGCAGGCTTTTAACGTTGAGATAAAGAATTCAGTAAAAGCAATTTATTTAAGTATTACTTTTGCCTTTATTTTTTTGAGCATGGAAATAACAGTAAATGGTTTATCAGATTTACCTCAGGTAGCCGAACAGCTTTTAACCTTCGCAGGTAAGGAAAAGGTTTTCATTTTTGAAGGCGAGATGGGAGCAGGAAAAACTACCTTTATTAAACACTTTTGTGCCCGCCTGGGTATTGAAGACGTAGTTTCCAGTCCAACCTATTCTATCGTAAATGAATATGAAAGTCCTGACGGATCGGTTTACCATTTCGATTTCTACCGCATTAAAGATATTCGCGAAGCTTACGATCTGGGCTATGAAGAATATTTTTACGGGGGAGGCATTTGCCTGATTGAATGGCCGGAGCGGGTAGTCGAGTTATTGCCCGAAAATTATATCAAAGTCGAAATTAGTGTGGTAGACGAAAACGAACGATTGTTTAGTCTTTGTAAGGTATAACAATTAGTTATCAATTAATTAACAGATTTTCCTTACCTTGAACAACCTAAAACTACCAAAATATTAATTCAACATGGCTACAGGATTACGCGAAGGAATGGCCGATATAGCTCGTCAGGGTTTATTGCAAACACAAGAGGCAAAACTCGAAACCAGAAATAAAAAAAACAGCCTATACATTGGAATACCCAAAGAAATTTCTTTCCAGGAAAACAGAATTGCTTTAACACCGCTTTCTGTTGCCTTGCTGATAAATAATGGCCACCGTGTTGTGCTCGAAAGTGGTGCGGGTATTGGAGCCAACTTTACCGACTCTGAATATGCAGAACAGGGTGCTAAAATAACTTACAACAAAAAAGAGGTTTTCGAAGCTGATATTCTGGTAAAAATTGCCCCGCCAACCCTGGAAGAGATTGACATGATGCATAAGGGGCAAACACTGCTTTCTTCTTTGCAGACAGGTACCTTAAAGCAAGATTATCTAAAGGCACTTATGCATAAAAAAATCAATGCACTGTGTTTCGAAAACCTGCGCGATGAAGGTAATGTACTGAGTGTGGTGAGGGCCATGAGCGAAATTGTAGGTTCGACATCGATTTTAATTGCTGCAGAATACCTGAGTAATGTTACCGGAGGCAAAGGTTTAATGCTGGGTGGTTTTACAGGAGTTCCTCCAACCGAAATTGTAATTTTAGGAGCAGGTACCGTGGGCGAGTATGCCGCAAGAACCGCTTTAGCCCTGGGGGCAGAAGTAAAGGTCTTTGATAGCTCTATTTACCGTTTGCGCCGTTTGCAAAATAATCTGGGCAGCAGGGTTTTTACCTCGGTAATGCAGCCCATAGTGCTGAATAAAGCCATTGTAACCTGCGATGTAGTAATTGGAGCCATTAGGGCAACCCATGGCCGCAGTCCCTGTATTGTGATGGAAGAAACTGTTGCACGGATGAAACCCCATTCGGTGGTTATTGATGTAAGTATCGATCAGGGAGGTTGTTTCGAAACTTCTGAGGTAACCAACCATACCAATCCTGTGTTCCGGAAATATGATGTAATTCATTATTGTGTGCCGAACATTGCTTCGAGGGTCCCGAGAACAGCATCTTATGCGCTAACTAATATTTTTGCCCCAATACTGTTGGATATAGGCGAATTTGGTGGATTAGTGAACATGGTTTGGAATAATCCGGGTATCCGCGAAGCACTCTACATTTATCAGGGCAACTGTACCAATAAAGACCTGTCGGATATGTTTAACCTGCCTTTTAAAGATCTGGAATTACTGGTGGTTTCGAATCAGTAGATCATAATCCGTCATTTCGAGCGGAGTGTAACGCAGCCGAGAAATCTGCCTCATAGATCTCTCCATTCGCTTCGCTTCATCTGATAACTATCGGATCGAGATGACGATCCTTTTATTGGAGGTTGTTCGATATTAGAAAAATGATGAAGCAATCTAAATATAACCGTTTATGAAGTTCAATCTATTGATGTTTTTTCTCCTTATCTCTATTTCGGTCTCCTCCCAAAATAAACATATCGCACCTAAAAAAAAATTGGTTGTGGTTAGCTCGTATGCGCAATATCAGGCCTCAGTAAAGTCGAATCCAAATAACGAATTGGTAGAGATCAAAAAAGCCATTCCAAATATTACGCTCGATATCCGTTACGCTACTAAAAATAACTTTATGCAGCAGGTAATGTATAAACAGGCAAGGGCTTTTGCCAGGAGGCCGGTGGTAGAGGCATTAAAAATGATCCAGAAAGAGCTGAACAAAAAAGGTTATGGTTTAAAAATATTTGATGGTTACCGTCCTTATGCCATTACGGTTGAGTTTTATAAAAAAGCGAGCGATAAGAACTTTGTGGCTAACCCGGCCAAAGGTTCCAAACATAACCGGGGCTGCGCGGTAGATTTAACCCTCGTTAACTTAAAGACGGGCAAAGAAATACCCATGCCTACACCTTATGATAGTTTTTCGGCAGCTGCGGCAGCTAATTATGAAAAGGTATTGCCTGCACAAAAAAAGAACCGCGATTTACTGATCGGTACAATGGCCAAACACGGACTTAAAGTTTTAGAAAACGAATGGTGGCATTATGATTTTGTGGGCTGGAAAAACTACAACCTGATGGATATTCCTTTTGAAAAGCTTTGAGGGTTCAGTAGTTCATTGGTCATTTGTTCATTGGGCTGGATGCCAAATGTAGGTCTGGTCAGCTGCTACATCCGACTCCACACTAAAAACTCCAAGCTCCCAACTAAAGATGATGTGGTCTGCCGTACTGGTCTTTCTTTACACGAGCCTTATCATCCTTTACCGTTAAGTGAAAAATGTAATCGTAATCATCGTCGGTAAGCATTTCCATTGGTCTTTTACCACCAAAAGCCTCAATAATTTCTAATACCGTATTAGAATGGCCTGCAACAATCACCGTTTTTCCGCTGTAATTTTGCTTAACCGAATCCACCAGTGATTTAGCATCTTTATAATCGATCACTTTTTGAACCACTAAAGAATCTAAGGTTTGGTGGGTTCTTTTAAAAGGGGTGCTGAAAGCCACATCGAACTTTACTTTTTTTAAGTAGGTGGCGAGGTCGCCGGCCCTGATTCTGCCTTCATCCGACAGGCTCGGGTTGGTATCTTGTGGGTTCGATTTATCTTTTTCGGCGTGCCTTACAATCCAAACATCGGTAGTTTGCGCCAAAACAGAAGTGGAGAGCATAAAGAGCAGGGGCAGGAAAAGGAATAGTCGTTTCATTTTATAAAGATTAAAAAATATTGCGACACCCTATGCATTAATGCTGTTAATTAATTTTTCGATGTCTGCCTTTTCATGCCAGCTGCTTAATACAATCCGGTTAATGGGGGCACTGCCTGGGCTGGGGTAAGGAAAGGATGAAATCAGGATCTGATTTTTGAAAAAGTGCCGCTCAATGTGTTGGTCGTCGATTAAAAAAGCAGGGAATCCGGGCTCGTATTTCCACGTGGAACTTAGGCTACCGGCAAGTAAATCAATATTCTCCTGAAGTTTGTGCCAGGCCGACTGATAAATTTCGCCGGCTTTAATGAAGGCATAAAGACCAGCGGCGGCAGGAGGGGAAGCCCCTACAAAAACAGGACTTTTCTTAAGCTGGTCAATGATTTGCTGCGAGCCTAAAACAATACCGGCATCCACACCCAGTGCTTTAGCCATCGAGGCCACCACAACGTATTCCGTATTGGGGCGCTCGGGCAGACCAGAGTACGCACTTAACCCGCCGTTATTTACACCGATCCCATGCGAATCATCGACAATTACCACTATTTTTTTACTCGTATTGATATCCTTCAGGAAAGTGAAATCGTAAATCTCGGGTACAAGGTTATTCATCGAGTTGCTGATGAGCACCCAGTTTTGTTCAGCCGAAGCATTAATCCGTTCAACAGTGTCTGTTTTCCAGGTTGTAAAAGAATCAGAAGAGAGGGGCTGCGTGTTTAGCCATAGTGAAGGATGGGCAGCAGGGGCATAAGCTACCTGTCCGGCGTTGGCTAAGGCCTTAACGGTAAGCTGAGCTGCCAGATATCCGCTCGAGGTAATGAGCGCTGCTGCTGCACCGTAACGGGCTGCGGAAGCTTTTTCGGCTTCATCGTAAATACCCAGCTGAATGTTGTTGGTGCGGCTGGTGCCATTATTTAAGCCAAATTTGCCAATCCCCTCCACATACAATTTAATAAAATCGGGGTTGGTTGGCATACCCAGATAGGCCGTTCCACCAAAATACAGGTAGCTTTTTCCATCAACAGCTATTTTGTTACCGAAAGGCTGATTTATTGCTTTAAATGCTGTACTCATGTGCTAAACCTAAAAATTATCGTGAATAGCTGTAATGATCCTCACCATTTCTGCCCGTACTTCGGCCGTTGGTTTTACAAAGCCGTTATTCATAAAAGCATAAATGTAGGTTTTGCCTTTTTTGGTTAAAACATAGCCGCTTTGGTTATGCACGCCACCCAGCGAACCCGTTTTGCCAAATACAAAAGGTTTGTCGGTTTTAGGATAAGCACTTTTCAAAGTGCCGCTCTTTCCGCCTGCGGGTAACATATCAAAAAGCTTTTCGGGGTTATTTACGAGTCTGTAAATCGAATCAAGGAGGTGCACATTATCCCGTGGGGTAAATAAATTTTGGCGCGACAAGCCCGATCCATCAACCCATTTTACCTTATCGGGCAAGAAAGAGAGGTAGTTTTTGGTAATGTGCTGAATGGCCTTAGCCGTGCTTAGCGTATCGCCGATCTGGTTGGCGCACACCAGCAATAAATGTTCGGCTATAAAATTATCGCTCGGTAACATCATGTGTTTTAAAACCGAATCGCGTTTTGCCCCGGGCAGCGTTTTTGCATTGGCCGGCATTTTAAGGTTAATCAGGCCGACAGATTTGTGTAAAGTATCGGCCAATATTTCTACTGTAAGCTGCGGGCTGGTTTTATATGGATTTTGCTGGTTATAACCCGGCTTTACCGCTACCGCTGGGTAGTGAAAGGTGTTGGTCAGAAAATCGCGGCTTACCTGAAAATTGCCGCTGGTTTTGGTAGAGTCGATTGCGAAGCAGGAAGTAAAAACCCTGGGTTCGATGTTGATTTTATTCGGACCAGCGTAAGTAGAAGTAACCATATTGTCCATTATGGGCAGCTCGGTAATCTCGGGTTGGTAGTAAAAGTCATAATCATCCCACGACCAGCCTTCGCCAAAAAAATTGCCTGAATAACGGCCCGGGGCGAAGAATAGCTTTTTGTTAGCTGCCAGCAGGAAATTATAAGCCGATTTATCCTTTACTGCAAACTGCAAAAATGAAGGATCGCCGGTTCCCCAGAAAATCAGCGAATCGTTCCTTTCAATGTATTTTAGGGCAGGCATTACATCAGGCAACATTTTTAAACCCGCAAAAAAGGTGTAGAGTTTTGTATTCGAAGCCGGTGTGAAGTACTTATCGGCATCCTTTTGAAAAACCATCTTTTTATTGGCCGGATTATAAAGTGCAAAGCCAACCTGGTACTGTTTAATTACTTCCGATTTTTTAAAGGTTCTGGCTACTTTTTTCGACATCATTTTATCGGTAGAGCAGCCGCTTAAAAGGCTTATGGATAGTGCAGTGGTAAGAAAACGAGTATTTAGGCTTTTTAATGGAAACATGTTCTAAATTTAGGGAAGCATAATTATCAACTAATTTATTAAATTTAGTTAAATGTTAACCAAGTATAGCGCTGTTGTAATAATCTGTTTACGCAAGTTGATAATTTGCGTGGGACTGGTTTTGGCTATTTTTCCGGCAACGGCGCAGGAGTTTGCTTTCAGACGCAATCAGCAAAAACAATCTATTACCTTTAAATGTATCAAAAATCTGATTGTTGTTCCGCTTTATGTGAATGGAAAAGGACCCTACGATTTCGTTTTAGATACTGGTGTGGGGCCTATGATTGTAACCGATCCTTCAATTATCGATTCGCTAAACTTTAACATGCTCCGCAAAATTAAAGTCTCGGGGTTGGGTATCGAAACCGTCGAAGCTTTTGTTTCGCAGAATATTAGCGCGCGGCTGGGAAATGCGGTGATGGACCACGTGCCCACAGCTATTTTAAAAGAAGATCTTTTTAATTTATCGGGGCATTTGGGGATTAAGATTTACGGCCTGATCGGCTATAATTTCTTCAACAGTTTTATTGTCGATATCAGGTATAACGAAAACAGGATTATTGTACACAACCAGGGAAGCAAAATCAAATATCGGGGAGAGAAAATACCCATTGTGGTCGAAAACCAAAAGCCTTACCTGATGGCTACTATCGAAATTCCGGATAGCGGAACAATTAATGCCCGGTTCCTGATTGATACCGGGGCCAGTCATGCTTTGTCGCTCGAAACCCTTGGCGGAACTGCATTCCCGCTACCGGCCAAAACCATTAGTGCCAATTTAGGCATGAGCCTAAGCGGGCAGATTAAGGGCTATGTGGGCAGGGTAAAGAAATTTAAACTAGGTGACTATACCTTTAAAGATGTTGTGGCGGGTTTTCCTGATTTTAAAACCATTTCTGATAAAATAGACCTTTCTAAACGCAACGGAAATTTAGGTGCCGACCTGCTGCGTAAGTTTAATCTGCAGATTAATTATGAACAGGGTTTTATTTACATTAAACCAAACAGCTTAAGTAAAGTACCCTTCGAGCATGATATGGTTGGCATGGTGATTTACTTAGACCAGAAAGAATACAAGAGGCTGCTGATTGGCGAAATAGATCCGAATAGTCCGGCAGAACGCGCCGGCCTCTGTCAGGACGACGAAATTATAGGCGTAAACTTTAAAAGTGTTGAAGCTTATTCGCTGAACGACCTTACCGATATGTTTAAATCGAAGGCCGAACGGAGCATCATTTTTGAAATATACAGAGATAAACAAGTGTTCTTTAAAGTGGTAAAACTGGAGAAACGGATTTAACGAAACGTAATTTTCTGGTTACATAGTGCTTGCCTTGTAACAAGGCTTTAACTTTAACCTCTTAATTGCCAAGCAAACTAACTTTAAATTGCACATGAAGAAAAACTTTAAAATACTTGCTTTAGCAGGTATTGTAGCACTTGGTGTAGCCGGAACGGACTCCGTATATGCCCAGAAAACCCCTAAAAAAGGCAAAGGCACAACGCCTGCCACACCACCAGCCGCCGCTGCTGCAGCCCCTAAAAAAGAGGGCATAAAACCATTCTCAGAAATCATTACAGCAAAAGCAAGAACCACTAATGGCTTGTTTAAGACCCATAAAATTGATGATAAATGGTATTTCGAAATTCCTGATTCGATTATTAACCGCGAAATGCTGGTAGTTACCCGTTTGGCTAAAGTACCTGCAGGCGTTAAAGTTGGCAACCAGCAATATGGTGGCGAGCAGCTTAACGAGCAGGTTTGGAAATGGGAGCGCAGAGGGAAACAGATTTTTATCCGCGTACCAAGCTACTCAACCAAAGCAGATCCGAATAGCGACATGTACGAATCGGTTCAGAACTCTAACCTGGCGCAGATTTTAGCCAGCTTTGAAATTAAAGCTTACAATAAAGATACTACCGGTGTTGTAATCGATGTTACCGATTTTTATAACGGCGATGTAATGGCCATTGGTGCAACCGATCAGATTCGTAAAGCCTATAAAGTTACCATGTACGATGCAGGCCGCTCGTATATCGATACTGTTAAAACTTTCCCGATCAATGTTGAGGTAAAAACAGCTAAAACTTACCGTGCAGCCGAATCGCCAACTGATAGCAGCAACGGAGCGGTTACTTTCGAGTTTAATACCTCGATGTTGTTATTGCCAAAAATCCCGGTTAAAGCGAGAATCATGGATAGTAGGGTAGGTTTCTTTGGCCAGTCGCAGATCGATTACGGCAGCAATGCACAAAAGGCAGAGCGTACCGCTTATATCCACCGCTGGAACCTGGTACCGAAAGATACCAACGCTTACAAACGTGGCGAGCTGGTAGAACCTGTTAAACCGATTGTAATTTATATCGATCCGGCAACACCTAAAAAATGGGTGCCATTCTTAATTCAGGGTATTAACGATTGGCAAGTAGCTTTCGAAGCTGCTGGTTTTAAAAATGCCATCATTGGTAAAGAAGCTCCAACTGCACAGCAAGATCCTCAGTTTAGCGTAGAAGATTCGAGATATTCGGTAGTACGTTATTTCGCTTCTGATATTGCAAACGCTTACGGTCCGCACATCAGCGACCCGCGTACCGGACAGATTTTGGAAACGCACATTGGCTGGTACCACAACGTAATGAACTTATTGCGCAACTGGTATTTTGTACAAACTGCTGCCATTAACCCTGAAGTACGTAAAGCTAAATTCAGCGATGAGCAAATGGGCGAGCTGATCCGTTTTGTTTCTTCTCACGAAATTGGCCATACCTTAGGTTTGCCACACAACTTTGGTTCGAGCTATGCTTACCCGGTTGATTCGTTACGTTCAAAAGCCTTTACAGATAAACATGGTACAGCTCCATCTATTATGGACTATGCCCGTTTTAACTACATTGCGCAGCCAGGTGATGGTGTAACCAAACTTCACCCCCAAATTGGTGAGTATGATAAATGGGTTGTGAAATGGGGATATTCATGGATTCCGGGAAATAAAACTGCTGAGCAGGAAAAAGAAATCCTTGATCAGTGGACGCTAAAAAATGCAGGTAATCCATTATACTTCTACGGCCGTCAGGGAACTTCGTTAGATCCACGTTTACAAAGCGAAGATTTAGGCGATAACGCGATGAAAGCGAGTACTTATGGTATTGCCAACTTAAAACGCATTTTACCAAACGTAGAAAAATGGACTTACCAGAAAGGTAAAGATTACAGCGATTTAAAAGAGATTTATACAGAGATTGTTGGTCAGTTTAACCGTTATATGGGCCATGTGTCTGCTAATGTGGGTGGTTTAAGCGAAAACTTTAAAACTTACGAGCAAAAAGGACCAGTTTATGCTTACTTACCAAAAGCAAAACAAAAAGAAGCTGTTGCTTTCTTTAATCAGCAATTATTTACTACACCACTTTGGTTAATCAGCAACGACCAGTTGAGCAAGTTCGATAACGGTGTGTTGTTAAACCGTATTAAAAGTGTTCAAACCAACACCCTTGGTAACCTTTTATCGCCTTCGCGTATTGCACGTTTGTTAGATAACGAAACTAAAAACGGTGCGGCTAAAGCTTATACTTTACCAGAACTGTTTACGGATTTAAGATCATCGGTTTTTGTTGCTGGCAGAGCAGATGCGTTTAAGCGTAACCTGCAACGCGCATACGTAGATCGTTTACAGGATTTGATGACCAAAGAAAATGAGCTTCCAATGGGCTTCCCGGCTGATTATGCCGCAAGTTTTGGTTTAACACCAATTAACGTTGGTTTATCAGATATCAGACCATTGGTTAGGGTAGAGCTTAAAACATTATTGGCTACTACAAAAGCAAGGGCTGCAGCTGGTGATGCCATTACCAAAGCACACTACGAAGATTTAAGCATCAGGATTAAAGATATTTTAGATCCGAAAAAATAATGATAATTGGAGTGAATTAAAATGATTGAATAGCGATACACGCATTCAATCATTCAAAATCCTCTCATTCAAAATAAAAAAAAGGAGCAATCATTAAGTTGGTTGCTCCTTTTTTGCTTTTGTATAATTCTTGATGCTTTAAGTTAAACACATATCTGTTTTCTATTTTTAGCGCAAAACGGTTTTATGCTTAAAAAACTATTCTTTGCACTTACTTTATTTACAACCGGCCTATCAGCTTTCGGGCAGAATGCCGATTCGTTAACGGTTGTAAAAACCAAATGGCAGAAAACCAGGGTGGCCAGGCAGGTTAAATTATTTCAGCATCATTTTAAGGGGCAAAACCTCTTTGGAGCCAATCAAAACATTTCTTATTTAGAAATTAAGAATAGCGGGCGGAAGGCTGTCTTTGCCATCGGAGCCGAAGAAAAGCAATTGATTACCACCAGCGATTTTGGCTTGCGCGATACCGCACTAGCTGCCATAAACGGCAATTTCTTTGATGTTAAGAACGGCGGATCGGTAGATTTCGTTCGCGTAGAAGGGAAAACCATTAATACCAACCGATTAGCCGCCAATGGCGAGAGGGCCAGGCACCAGCAGGCCGGTGTGGTAATCGAAAAAGGCAAACTCAGTATGGTAAAATGGGACGGAAGCCCCGCCTGGGAAAGCCGGTTAACAGCGGCAAACGTTTTATTGAACGGCCCGCTCTTAACATTCAATGGCGTAGACGAAGGATTGGATACGGCTGCTTTTAACCGTTTAAGTCACCCGCGTACCTGTTTAGGCATAAAACCCAATGGCCACATTATTATGCTTACTATTGATGGCCGCAATACCGAATCGGCAGGTGTAAGTTTGTTCGAATTGACTAAACTCATGCGCTGGCTGGGTTGTACCAGTGCCATCAATTTTGACGGCGGCGGCTCTACTACGCTATGGGTAAATGGCATGGGAAGTAATGGTGTAATTAATTACCCTACCGATAATAAAAAGTGGGATCATGAGGGGCAGCGGAAGGTAGCCAATGTAATCCTGGTGAAGAAAAAATAAGCGCTGCGCTCATTTAAATTATAGCAGCTCAGGCGCATTTTACTCAAAACTTAAAGGCCTTTTTAGATAATTACTTATTTTAGGGGCATATTTTTTATTGCAATGTTTAAAAACACCTTATACTTTTTCTTTTTTATGCTGTGGCTTTCGTCGTGTAAGTTTGGCTCTAAAACCACCGACCCAACCTTACGCGATTTTACTTTCGAGCCCGTTAAAGGCATCCGTTATGAAGAAGTAAAACGTAGGTTTAAAGATGGACTTTCTTTCAATACACAGGGCTTTATGCAGAAGCCTTCGTGGATCATAGAGGTGGTTAAAGAAGATACCATGTCGGCATGGAGCCCGCAGAAAAATAGGATGCAGAATTTTTACCTGCAATACGATCATGGCAATGTGTATAATTTCGCCGCCGAGTTTTTCAAAGTGAAACACATCAGTAAAGATAGTCTGGTTTTTCAGCGGGTTCAGGTTGATGGTAAGGTAATCGCCTCTGATGTACGTTCGGATGTAAACATGACCTTTTATGCGCAGAGTTACATCAAAAACAAACTGAAAACTACAGCTAAAGCATTACAGAAGCCTACCAAAGCCGATACTGCTTTTATTGAAAAACGCGCAAATCAGGTAAACGCAAATAGCGATAGTGCTTTTGCCGCTACCGATCCGGTTCAGTTTATCTCTAAGAGCAAAATTGCGAAGGTGAAGAAAATCAGTACGGTAGACCGGCTAAACAACCGTACGGAGGCTTACGATTACATGTTCCCGCAGTATGTTATTACGATAGATCGTGCCTATAAAGATTTCTCGCACCAGGTGGCTGCAGTTGTAGACTTTCAGGGCGGTATACATGTTAAGACGGTTTATAACGTACTTCCGGAAGATGCAGCAACGAAGAAAAAGACCGCTCAAAGCATTGCCGATATCTATGTTCGCAACCTTTTTGACATTGCACCGGGAACCACTTTAGGCGTTCCGCACAATACCGAAATTACATTAACAGTAATTGGTAAGGTAATTAAAAAGCCTTAGTAATCTGATGTTTACGAAATTTTTACGTTAAAAAAATGTTAAAATTTAATTTTAATTTTAAAAATTAAAACTTACCTTGCATTCTTAATTTTAATATTTAATACAATGCAAGAAGGCACAGTAAAATTCTTCAATGTAACTAAAGGTTTTGGCTTTATCATCCCTGCGAATGGCGATAGCGAAATTTTTGTTCATTCAACAGGTCTTATCGACGAAATCCGTGAAAACGACAAAGTACAGTACGAAGTTGCTAACGGTAAAAAAGGCTTAAATGCCGTTAATGTGAAAGTAATTTAATTTATTTATCATATTTTCAGAAGGGCTGCTCTCTTGCGATGGCAGCCTTTTTTATTTTTGCAGGTAATAAGCTTTCCGTTTTTTATTTTATGATCCACTACTTTATTATTCCCGGTTTGGGTAATTCGGGTCCTAACCATTGGCAAACGCATTTCGAAAAATCGGGTAATCATTTTACACGCATTAACCAGCAGGAGTGGGAAGCGCCCAGCAGCCAGGATTGGATCGAAACCATCGACGGGGCGCTTGATGGTTATGATTTATCGAACGTGGTTTTAATTGGGCATAGCCTGGGCTGTACCGCCATTGCCAATTGGGCAAAGCACTACCAAAAACAGGTTAAAGGTGCTTTACTGGTTGCTCCCAGCGATCTTTATGCACCGAAATACACCTTCCCAACTGTTGGGTTCGACCATGTTCCGCTGGATAAAATTAACTTTAAAACGATAGTTGTAACCAGTGCCAACGATGAATGGGTAACTTTAGAAAGGGCTACGTTTTTTGCGCAGCATTGGGGCAGCGAACTGATTAATATCGGCGATGCAGGGCACATCAATGCCGATTCGGGCTTTGGTGTGTGGCCGGAGGGCCTGGAGATTTTGAAAACTTTATAAAGTGCCTCATTCTTCATTGTAACCATATAAGTCATGTAAGTGCATTTAAGCTTATATGACTTATATGGTTAGGCATTTTAATTTACTTATGCACTTTCCTTCGCAAAAACTGATCAAGAAAGATTAAGCCAATAACCAAATCAACAAATAAGAAAGTGTACAGTGTGGTTGGCGTAATGTACCGGTCCAGGTTAATGTTAAACTTCTCGGGGAGGGTAAAACCAGCAAAACTAGCTTTGGCCTGATAAAATACATACCCCAGAATGCATAAAAGCGAAAGCACAAAGAAAGCACCTATCGCATAAATGATTCCGGAGTTTACCTTTGTTTTTAAGGCAATGGGTGCAGGTTCGGCTGCAACACTTTCCATTACATTCCGAGTGAAAGACATAGAGGGTTCATCCAGATCAAGCGCTCCTAAAACTGAGTTAAGTTTTAAAAGATCTTCGTATTGTGCTTTAATTTCCGGATCGGATGCAATTTTTTCTTCAATAGCCTTATTGGCTGCTTCGTCCAAAGTGCCATCAATATACTCCCAAAGCTGCTGTTCTATCGTATTCATAGTAACTCCTTTACTTCATCTTTTAACAAATATTGTAATTTTTCTTTAAGCCTTTGCCTTGCACGGTGTAGTTTCACCTTGATGGTGTTGGGCTCCATATGCAGCGTTTCGCCAATTTCTTCCAAACTTTGCTCGCCTTTGTAAAACAGGGTGATAATGGCAGCATCGTCGGGCATTAACTGGCCAATGGCCTGGTTTAAAAAAGTGTGACTATCTTGTTTTTCATAGTCGTTGGCATTAAAGTTCGATGTATGGTTTTCGAGCTGTAAAAATGTTTCTTCGTTGTGGATGGAGTCGGTATCTAAGCGCTTTTTCCTTAAAAAAGTCATGGCTGTGGTATAGGTAATGGTGTACAGCCAGGTACTAAATTTAGAAGTCTGTTTAAAAGCCCCGAGTGCTTTATAAGCTTTAACAAAGCAATCCTGAGCTATTTCTTCGGCATCTTCCCGGTTTTTCGAAAATCTTAACGCAAGCGTAAATACAAAGCGCTGATGGCGTTTCACCAACAAAGCATACTGCGCGGTTTCTCCCGCCAATATATTTTGGATCAGCTCTAAATCTGTAAGTTTTTGCTCCATCTTTAGCTGTAAGACTACATTAAAGATACGCAGGTTACACGTGAAACATTAATCTTTTTGTTTTACACTATACCTATCATCAAATAAGAGTTGTCAACTTTAATGGCAAAGGGGTATGAAAGTTGACAACTCTGGTTCCTCTGTGAAGACCCTAGTGAGCGGCAAAAAACTTCAATCCTGCAATCGAACCAATCAGTGTACAGATAAAGAAGATCCGCCAGAAAGTAGCTGGCTCCTGAAAATAGACAATGCCGATAATTACGGTACCAACAGCACCAATACCCGTCCACACGGCATAAGCGGTACCCATGGGCAATGTTTGCGTGGCTTTATTTAATAAGGCGAAGCTGAGCGAAATGCAGATAAAGAATGCTGCGCTCCATTTCAGGTTCGAGAAATTGTTCGATAATTTTAAGCAGGTAGTAAAGCCAACTTCAAAAAGGCCGGCTACTATTAAGATAATCCAGTTCATAATAAATGTGTTTCGGCAAAGGTAACACACCTTATTTGGGCAACATTTTACAAATGTTAAAAAAACGGGCCTATTTATGGGCTGCCCTGATGCGGCTTAAGGTAACCTGGGTTACGCCAAGATAGGAGGCAATATGTTTTAAGGCTACCTTTTTAATTAGCTCGGCCGATTGCTCAACAAATTCGCGATAGCGTTCGGCAGCTCCTTTAAAGGCACGGTCTATCAATCTCCTTTCGGTAGCGATTAATTCCTGTTCGGCTATTTTCCGGCCCCAGTTGGCAATTTCGAGATTCTGTGCGTACAGCAAAAATAAATCGGTCAGCTTAATCCTGATCAAAGCGCTATTTGCTAACAGCTCAATGTTTTCGTAACCGGGGCGGTTATTAATGTAGCTGTTAAAAGAAAAAAGCACATCTCCACTTTGGCCAAACCAAAAGGTAATTTGCTGGTTCTCGCCATCGCAATAGGCGCGGGCAATGCCACTTTGAAGTACATAAAAATAGGGTTCTACCTTGTCTGCATGAATAATAGTGGTACCCTTTGGATGTTTAACATACTGGATATAGTTAGCAAGCTCATGCAATGAATTATCGCTTAATGCGCTAAAAACGGCTATATCTCTGAGTTGTTCAATCAAAATTTAAGGCTATACAACAAAAATAGCAATGTTTTTCGGCTATAACCCAGTGATTGATTATAGGTTATTGAATATTTTTTAATCTGAGGGTGTAACCTGTTTTAAAAGCATGTTGTCATAATACACAGAACACGGTTCAATAAACAATAAACAGAATATTTACATTAAAAAATTATAATCATGGAAGGTATATTAGTCCCCATTTCACTTTTTTTAGGCGCATTTGCCATGGTATTCGGCATCCGTTATCTATCAAACAAAGAAAAAATGGCGATGATTGAGCGTGGCATCAATCCAGGCGTGGGCAGATCGGCACCAAAGCCTTATTTAAGTTTAAAATTTGGTTTACTGCTGGTAGGCCTGGGTATCGGCCTGCTTGTTGCGCTTGCAACGGTAAGAAACATGTTTGGCGGCGAAATGACGCATGAAGAAACCTCGCAGGCTGTTGCAGTGTATTTTGGTTGCCTGGGTATTTTTGGCGGTTTAGGTTTAATCGTTTCTTTCCTCATCGAAAAGAAAGCGATTGAGAAAGATAAATTCTAGTCTGTTTTAACAGTGCAAACCAAACAAACCAGCATCATCCGGGGCTTTCTTGTTATACTTGTCTGCAACCTGCTCATGGTGGCAAAGGTACAGGCTCAAAAGCTAAACAATCAGATCGATAGTTTGATTTTAGCTGCAATGCCCGATCAGCAAGGTCCCGGAGGTGCATTTATGGTTGCCCGAAAAGGGCAGGTGCTCTACCAAAAGGCTTTTGGCAAAGCCAACCTCGAACTCGGCGTTAACCTTATAACCGAAAGCGTTTTTCAGCTGGGTTCTATGACCAAGCAGTTTACAGCTGCAGCGGTATTGCTTTTAGCACAGCAAGGCAAATTAAAGGTAAGCGATCCTATTGGCAAATATATTCCTGATTACCCAGGAGGTGATAAAATAACCATCCATCATTTGCTTACCCATACTTCGGGCATTAAAGATTTTACCAAAATGAAGGCCCTGGCGGGTATAGCCCAAAAAGAGATGACACCTAAAATGATGGTCGATTTCTTTAAGGATGAACCTGTTGATTTTGCTCCCGGCGAACGTTTTGGATACAACAACTCGGGGTATGTGCTGCTGGGCTACCTGATCGAACTGGTTTCGGGCGAGTCTTATGCCGCTTTTGTTCAGCAGCATATTTTTAACCCGCTTGGCATGATACATTCTTACTATGCCAGCGACAGGCAGCTGATTGAAAAGCGGGCTTATGGCTACCAGAAAAAGGAAAGTGGCTACGTAAATAAAACAGCCATTAATTTTAGTGTGCCTTTTGCTTCGGGAGCTTTGATGTCTACTTTAGCCGATTTGCTAAAATGGCAAAATGCCTTAAACCAAAACAAGCTACTCCATGTTGCAGAAGCCCAACAGGCATTTTCGCGCTATAAATTAAATAACGGCGAACTGTTTAATTATGGTTATGGCTGGCACATTAAAGAGATTGAGGGTTTAGTTGCCCGGGCGCATGGCGGTAGTATATTCGGCTTTAAAAGCATGGGTGTTTACATACCCGGCGAAGATATTTATGTAGTGGGGCTCACCAATTGTGATTGCAACTCACCAACAATACTGGTTGAGAATATTGCTAAGCTGGTAATAGCCCAAACGGTAAAAAGCAAATAAGTCCGGCCTTTATTACTTCGGCTTAACAATGATAGCAACCGTTAGCCTGCTAATGCAGTTCATTTTGCCGCGTTCATCGTAAATTTTAATTTCCCAAACCTGTGTTTTGGCCCCAATATGCAGGGGCTTGCAGATTCCTTTAACCAAGCCGCTTTTTACCGGCCTGAGGTGGTTGGCGTTTACTTCTAAACCCACAGCCAGATATTTCTCCGGATCGATACACATGTAGGAAGCAATACTGCCCAGCGTTTCGGCCAACACAACCGATGCACCACCGTGCAATATGCCTGCCGGCTGATGTGTACGCTCATCAACAGGCATGGTGCCGCTAATAAAATCGGCTCCGATTTCGGTAATTTGAATATCAAGCAGCGCCCCGATATGGTTTTTGGGGCGGTTGTTCAGTTCATCAACAGTAAAATCTTTAAACCACATGGTAACGTTCTTTTAAAACCCCAACGTGGTGAATTACATGGCCACCAACGATAAAAAGGATTGAGCGTACATTAATTTCCCGTCCTGAGGCAATACCTTTTTTATTCAGGTCGTCTTCGTTCAGCGATTTAAAAAGATACAAATTGGCTTTACGCAGGGCTGCAAATTCTTCAATCAGATCTTCAAGTTCGCGTTCGGCAAAGTGGGCGTTCAGCACATAATCGTCTTCATCAAAGCCAGGTAAGGGTTGCTGTTCTTTGCGGGCAAAGCAAGTAATGCGGAAAGCAAAAACACGCTCGGTATCGATCATGTGTCCCAGCATTTCTTTAAGCGTCCATTTTCCTTCAGCATAGGCATAGTCGGCCTTATCGGCATGGGCCTTGAACAAGGCCGGGATGCTTTCTACCTGGTCGTTTAAAATTTCGAAAATATCGCGGTCAACCTTACTGATGTAGGTTTCGCCCCAAACCGGATATTCGTTAGGCTGTGGTCGGTTCATATCTTAAACTGCTTTTTAATATTATTCTAAAAGTGGTGCCTTTGCCCAGTTCTGAGTCTTTTACAAAGATTTCGCCACTATGGTAATTCTCTACTATCCGTTTGGTAAGCGATAAGCCCAATCCCCAACCGCGCTTACGGGTAGTGTAGCCTGGCTGAAAAACAGCATCGAACTTCGATCTCGGAATACCTTTACCGGTATCGCTAACATCAATAAAAACCTGTTCTTTGGCCAGGTTTTCGATAATATTAATCGATATAGAGCCTTCGTTCTCAATCGCATTGGCTGCATTTTTCAGCAGGTTTTCGATTACCCAATCAAACAGGGGTACGTTAAGCATGGCCCTAACCTGCTCGTCGCCGGTAATGCTGAATTTAACCTTATCGGAAGTACGTACTTTAAAATAGCGGATAAAATCGCTGATGACAATATAAACGGTATGGTCTTCGAGCATGGGTTTAGACCCGATTTTAGAGAAACGGTCGGTAATAATCTCCAGGCGCTTAATGTCGTTTTCCATTTCCGCAATCAGCGGATCGTCTTCCGCATCGAATTTAGATTTCATCAGCTCCGTCCAGGCCATTAAAGAGGAAATGGGCGTGCCCAGCTGGTGTGCGGTTTCTTTGGCCAAACCTACCCATACGTGGTCCTGCTCATCGCGCCTTGCCGAACTAAAGGCTGTATAAGCTGTTAAAAGAAAAAGGAATATTACACCCATCTGGATGTAGGGGAAATACCTCAGCTGTGTTAAAATAAAAGAATCGCGGTAGTAAGCCTTAAATTTTTTGCCCAAAAAACTCATTTCATCTGGCGGATGCTGTGCTTTCATCTGCCTCAACTGCCTTACAAAATATAAACTATCGTAAGTGAGTTTAGTATCTGCAACGGGGTAATTGGTTTTAGTGCTGTCTAAACCAAAAAAAGAAGTAATTGTTCCTGCAGAATCGACCATGATTACAGGTGTTTTCGTATTTTTTCTTACCGTTTCAACAATGACAAAGTAATCATCATTGTCGTAAAGGAACATGGCCCGCTCCTGAATTTTCACCCAAAGGTGAAATTGGTCTGCCTCTTCGCGTTCCATCTTCTTTACAAAAGAATCGGTGTAAAATACTGAAGCAATGCCGATTAAGATGGCAAAAATTAGGAGGAAAAACTTCCAGCGGCGTTTCTTTTGATAAGGATTCATGCTTGAGCTAGCCAAATTACAATAACAAAACGAAAAAAACATAAAACGATTATGCTTTTTCGAAAACCTTAGTTGATCGTTTCGAAAGGATAATCGCTTCATCACACATGAAAACAGTATAAAATGGATGAAAAACATATCTTTGTACCGAGCATAGTGCGCGGCGCATTGAGCATGGATTGCACCATGGCTCTAAGCTTCAAACTCCCTGCTCTTTGCTTAATCATGGATAAAAAAGTTAGAGTAAGATTTGCCCCAAGCCCAACCGGGGGTTTGCATTTAGGTGGTGTGCGCACTGCCTTGTTCAATTATTTGTTCGCTAAAAAGAATAACGGAACTTTTGTGCTTCGTGTAGAAGATACCGACCAGAACCGCTTTGTAGCAGGTGCTGAAGAATATATTGTAAATTGTTTAAACTGGTGTGGCATTACTCCCGATGAAAGTCCGGAGCAGCCAGGCAGCTATGGGCCGTACCGCCAGAGCGAGCGTAAACCAAGCTACAGGAAATTTGCCGAACAGTTAATTAGCGATGGCTA
>RCUH01001297.1_pt1 | contig 19231 bp, 17 predicted proteins | sample 2166191 | NCBI WGS metagenome assembly RCUH01 (sample SAMN09932848, study PRJNA488358) | compost metagenome | feature: garden; material: soil; isolation source: compost soil in an enriched community after 214 h of incubation | place: Germany: Experimental Botanical Garden Goettingen | collected...
ATTTAAAGGAAATACGAAATCGAATTACTTCAGTAGGATCTACCATGCAGATTACCTCTGCAATGAAGATGGTTTCTGCTGCGAAATTGAAGCGTGCGCAGGATGCAATTACTCAAATGCGTCCGTATGCTGAGAAATTGCAGGAGATCCTGGGGAATTTGACAGCTTCGTTGGATATTTCAGAAAATGCATTGGCTGCTTCACGCCCGGCTGAAAAGGTGCTGATCATTGCAATTACTTCCAATCGTGGATTGTGTGGTGGTTTCAATAACAACATCATCAAACGTGTAAACCTGGCAATCACCGAAGAATATGCAAATGCAAACGTGAGCCTGCTTACTTTAGGTAAGAAAGCGAAAGATGCATTCAAACGTTCCGATATGTATTTTGATACTACAGGAACAGGAATTGCAGAAGATATCTTCGCTGACCTGACTTTCGGAAATGTTTCCGTAGTTGCAGATTTTGCAATGAAGTCTTTCCTTGAAAGAAAGTATGATAAAGTGGTTGTAATCTACAACAGCTTCGTCAATGCAGCTTCCCAGTTAGTTATTGAAGAGCAGTTACTGCCGATCGTTGCTACGGAGCAAAAAGACGATAAGCAGGCAGGAGATTACATCTTCGAACCTTCCAAAGAAGAGATCGTTGAAGAATTGATCCCGAAAACATTGAAAATCCAATTGTTCAAAGCATTGCTTGACTCCAACGCATCCGAGCACGGTGCACGTATGACAGCTATGCACAAAGCAACTGACAACGCGAAAGAATTGCAGCGTAGCTTGAAATTGAGTTACAACAAAGCACGTCAGGCAGCCATTACAAACGAGATCTTAGAGATCGTTGGTGGTGCAGAAGCATTGAACGGTTAAGATAAATAGATTAAAAGGAAAGGCTTTCAGGAAACTGGGAGCCTTTTTTAATTGTGCTAAAATCAGTTCGCTTCAATTAATAGTATAGTCATATCAAAAAACAAAAGAATGGATCAACTAGCGCTCACCTATCAAAAAGCTTCGGATACCACACTGATTTCTTTGGCAAGAAATCCCAAAACACTAAGAAAGGAAGCACAAAGTGCTTTGCTTACCGAACTGACGAACCGGGAAATGCTCGAAGAGGTTGCGAACATGCAGGAAGAACTTGAAATTGCCGAATTGCTAAAATCGACAGATGGAATCAATGCATTTATCAGTAAACGGAAGGAAGAAGGATACCCGGTATCTGAAATCGGTACTGAGTTGAAAGAACGCGGCATTAATATGTTCGACATCCAAAATCAAAAGGGAGATAAAGAGGAAATACTATACAATCGCCTGGTGGATTTACAGAATGCGACCGGAAAGAATAAACTGACCGAAGAAAAATTGAAGTCACGGTATAATCTGACAGATGAAGAATTGGCTGAAATCAAGGTGCGGGCAGTACGTCGCGGAAATACCAACCTGGTCATTGGGATCATCCTTACAGTAATCGGAGGATTAACTTTTTTAGCGACCGTTTTCATGGAGCGGCCAAAGTTGTTACTGCTTTCCCCTGTTATTTTTGGAATCATCTTGACCGTGCGGGGAAGCCGAATGAGAAAAATAGAATGAGTAAAGTGCCTGATCCGGCGAAATTGTCGGAAATTTCTTTGCTCATTACAGGAAATAGAATTTATTTTTTAACGCCGGTCCTTTGCTCACTGCTAGGAGATTATAGCGCATTGAGACAAGGTTGCTGCTAAATGATTCCGCTGTTTTTGTTATCTTGGGTTTTTTCTTTCTTTCAAAATAGCCATCTTTATGGAACTAAACTTTAATTAAACAATATCACTATGGAAGTTCAAGCAACAATTCCGATTACTCCGGTCCTGACGAGTACCCAAATCCTTCCGCTCATCAAAGATGAATCACTGGATGCACCAACGAACATGAAAGCAACATACAGTTCCAGTAAGAATCAGCTGACATATACCTGTAGCATCAAGATTCCTGTTGAATTGAGTTTAAGCGATGTGAGCTTTTTGCAGTATTACGATACCGCAGACACTTCAGTACTGGACTTTTATTTTGTGTATGATTTCGGCGGGCATGTGCTTAGCGGAGTTTACAAAAGTTTTGATGTAAGGCTTACTGCTTTGACCAAAGACCTGAATAACGTAGCGATTCCTTTGAATCTGGTGAATGTGATCGGAAGTCTGATCGAAGATACGGATCCTAAAACATCCCGACGCACCGTAACTACAGTAAGATCTATTTCAGGTGAACCTATTTAATCACGTGTTTCAGCATTTTAACATTCAAATTTTTTGCGTAAGAGTGTCCCTGTTGTGGACACTTTTTTACATTTCAACACCTGCTTTCGGACAAAAGGTTGTATCTCAACTGGATGCCGAAGCAAGGAAGCTGGCAAAGCAGTTTCCCACCGAAATTTACTTTTCAAAATCCATTGAATTTGCCACCCAACAGGTTTGGGATTCCGTTTTGGTCTACTCCCAGCGATCCTTAAGTGTCACCAGGAATAAAGACATTCGCGATTTCAGCCATTATTACCGTGGAGAAGCATTCCGCAAAAAAGGGATCTTTAAGCAGGCAATGGCTGAATTTGACCAGGTGCGCCCGGGTTTTGAATTTTACTTCAAATTGCAGCTCTACCGGGGAGAAATGTTCCTGGAACAGGGAAAGTACCAGAAAGCATTGACCTATTTTCAAAGTGTCGATACCCTGAGCGATGCCCGGCTCCAATACATCCGCCTGGATGCGGTACATCACAACATCGGTTTGTGTTATTTCCACATGGGAAATTACCGGGAAGCAGAAGATTATTTGCTGCGCGCCGTTGAACGAATCGAACAGCTCAAAGATTATCACTCACTCATTGCTTCGTACATGGACCTGGCAAATGTCTATTACGACCAGTATAAAGATGATCAGGCCATTGTCTACTTTGAAAAAGCATACCGTTTGACAAAGCACTACGGTTCTTTCGAAATGAAACAAAATGCGGCCCTCAATATGGCCGTGGTGGAAGAAAATCGCAAGCAGTTTAAAGAAGCGGTTAAGTACCACAAAGAATATGTGGCCTGGCGGGATTCACTCACAGACCAGAATAAAATTTACGAAGTAGCCCAACTCGAGAAACGTTACGAACTGGACCAAAAGCAAAAGCAGGTTCGTTTGCTTGAAACAGAAAACAGGTTGAAGCAAACGGAGCTGAATATGTACCTCACTGCGGCGGTGCTTTTATTGCTCATACTCATCTTCGGGATTTATTTCTACCGGCAGAATCTCAAACGGTCAAAGATCATTCTGAAACAGAAACAGGAACTCGATATCCTGAATGCAACGAAAGACCAGTTGTTTTCCATCGTAAGCCACGATTTGCGCTCATCAGTTCATGCTTTGAGGGTTAGCAATACCTTTCTGCAGGAAAAGCTCGCAGCTCGCGAATACGAGCGTCTGGAAGACCAATTGGGTCAAAACAGTGCCATTGCTACCAACACCTACAATATGCTCGACAATCTCCTGCATTGGGCCTTGCTTCAAACACAGGGCGGATATTTCAAACAGGAAGAACACCGTTTGAGTATGCTGGTAGACCAGGTCTCCTATAACTTCCAGGGAATTTTGCAGCAAAAAGGAATTGTATTCGAGAACAAACTGCCCAAATCTGCGAAGGTGTTTGCAGATGCAGAATCGCTGAAAATTGTTCTCCGCAACTTCATGGACAACAGCATCAAGTTTTCAGAGGAGAATGCGGTGATCTCCATCAGCCTGGATTCGGAAACCAATCAACAGGTCCGGGTTATTTGGGAAGACAACGGAAAAGGAATGAGCGAGTCAACCCGCAAAAAACTGTTGAGTGATTCGGTTCACCTGGCAAAAAAAGACCACGAAAAAATTATCGGTTCCGGATTGGGGATGAATCTATGCAAATCAATGCTTGCAAAAAACGGCGGAACACTCGATATTTGGAGTGAATTATCTGTAGGAACAAAAATGATTGTTACCTTGCAGAAAGCAACAGCAAATGGATCAAATTAGTGTAATGATAGTGGAGGATACTCCCGCAGAAAGTGAGGCGTTGATCAAAACCCTGGAAGCAAATCAGTTTCACATTGTCGGAGTTGCACGTTCTCACCAGGAAGCTTTGCAGTTGTTCTTTGCAAACAAAGTAGATATCCTGGTAATTGATATCTTTTTGAGTGGCATTCCGGAGGGAATTACATTTGCAGAAAGCCTTAATCACATTCCGGGAGCAGCCAAACCCTTTGTCTTCCTCACGAGTTCTACCGACCGATCCATATTTGAACGTGCTAAACTGACCAAACCCTTTAGTTTCCTGCTAAAACCCTTCAATCCCCTGGAAGTTATCTACGCTTTGGAAATGGCAATTGAGAAGTTTTACGATCAGAACGATGTTTTCCAGGGAGACGAAGAAGATACCGTAATCGGGCCGGAATTCCTGTTCATCAAGAAAAAAGATACCCTGAAAAAAGTGGGAATCTCTGAAATCGTAAACATAGAAGTGGAAGAACGGTACTGTACCATCTTTACAGAAAACGATAAATTCGTGATCCAGATTTCCCTCTCTAAAATCCAGGAACAACTGGACGCTGCGAAGTTCTTCCGCACACACCGCAATCACATCGTGAATATTGACCGGATCACCGAGATCCAGCCTGCGGATAATTTATTGGTGCTTACCAACAATCAGCATATCCCGATCAGCGATAACTACAAAGATGTACTTCAAAAGTTCCGCTTCCTGAAATAAGTGTCCGCAGCGGAATAACTAATACCTGGTTTTGTTCCTCTCGTGACATTGTTTGGGGTGTTTCATGTCATAGAATCCACCCGGAGTTTCCAATAGTCCTATACTTGTTTCACTAAAACAAGAAATAAGAGCAACATGGAATCAACAACAGGAAATACCATCCCACCATTACCGGACGCAAGTGCCGTGATGAAGGAGGCAACCTTGTTGAAGAACTATTACGCCCTGTATTCACATTATTTTTTCGAGGCGCCCCTCGCGGCAAACTTCCCTGAATCCATTGTGAAACAGTTTCCGAACCCGTCATATAAAGTGCAGCTTAAAAATGCAATTGCATCACAGACGGTGGTTGTAAATAACCTGATCTCGATCCAGCAGGATTACATCAGCGATTATTTTACGCTTTACAATTATTTCGCGTTTGGCGGGACATTACCCGCAACTTTTCCAGAGTCTATATTTCAACAATTTCCAAATAAAAGTTTTCAGCAGCAATTAAAAACGGCAATCATTGAACTTCAAGGCAATATTGCCCGGGAAAAAGCAGAAATGTAGAAAAACAAAGTGGTAAGTGGCTTTTCTAAGTACTCTTAAAACCTAACGAAAGAAGAAGCGGGATCTACAACTCCCGCTTTTTTTATATCCGTACTGCACGATACAGAAATCGCATATCCCTGTAAAATCCGAGTTGCGTCACGGAATTCATACATGATTTCAACTCTTTTATGGCATTCGTTCCCGTTTTTATGACATCGCTCCCGCAAGGCATCCCGGTATTAGCTAATTTGCATAACAGAAGTGGTAGCTGTTGCACCAATTGATCCGTGCAAGTGTTAAGAATGAAAAAAGAATGTGATGAAGAAGAAACTACCTTATTTAATTGGTTTTGTGATGTTGTATTTTGCAAATCCGGGTTTAGCCCAATATTCCGTTCCCGTAACGGGGAACAACAACTGTTCGCACGGCGATTTTATTACAGGTGTTGTAATGGGAGACATTAAGAATACGAATTCCGGCTGTGCAGGATATGGAAATTATACAAACCAGCAAACAACACTTTATACAGGCAGCGAAAACACGATCGCTATCACCATCTACTCCGAGTACAATGAAGCGGTTGGTGTGTTTATCGACTGGAACCAGGACTTTGATTTTACCGACGAAGGAGAATTTTTTTCCAACGGATACGTGACAGGAGCAGGAGAAACAGAATACATCTCGATTAAAGTTCCGCCCGGAGCCAAAACAGGTACTACCCGTATGCGTGTGGTATGTCAGTATGGTTCGCCGGTAACAAAAGCAAACTCCGGCAAAACGGTAAGCAATTTCGGTGAATACGAAGATTACAGTTTGGTGATCCGGAAAAAATCACCGCAGGCAGAACACACAGATTCCATAGCTGTCCAACCGGAAGCAGTGATCCTGGAAGTTTATCCCAATCCAACGGCAAACAAAGCGGAAGTATTCACGAATTTGAGAGCTGCCGATTTTACTTTAACGGATGCAAAAGGAACCATTGTTCGGAAAGGAGTTCTTGAGTCCGGAATGACGATCGACCTGTCGGAACTTCAACCAGGAGTATATGCTTTATCTACAAGACACAAAGATAAAACGCTGGTAAAACGGATCGTGAAGCAGTAGAAGCAAACAGGCAATAGTTTAACTTTCAAAGTCGTAAAAATCAATTGAAAGATACGGGACTATACTTAAACATTGAAATTTCAATGAACTTCTTTTCATTCATCCCACGTATCCAGGATCGCATCGTTTAAGCAATTAACCATCCAAAATTGGAATTTCCCTTCATAACTGAATACTTTATATTCTTTGAGATAGTCTCCCATAATAAAATGAAAGTGTCTCCATTGATGATTCACTAAAATGGTTCTGTTAAAACGTGTTTTCATGATTGCTTTTATATAAAATACGAATTTTTTTCGTGAATAGCAAGGATTATGATCCTAAAAACAAATCACAATGCTTTTGAATGCTTCGACTATTTCTAAATTCATGAAAAACTGCTGTATTGCCCGTGTATCAAGCCAAATCGGCATGAAAAAGCGGTGGAAGCTCATCAAAAAAATAACAGATTTTTAGTAAAAATATCCTAAATATCTTCTGAGATATTGCAGGATATATACATTTATCCCGTGAATGTCACATTCGCGATACAGCCCACCGGAAATCAGGCCACTTCCCTCAAGCTTCATATCGGAATAGAAACGTTCGTCCGCAATAGGCGGATCGTACGATGCTGAAGTGAATAATTAGTTTAAGAAACAAGTCAAGGCAGTTTGACCAAACGGAGTTTTGTCCATTCGGGCACCAATTCGTTCTGTCAACCTGCCACCAAAGGCGCTCCCGAGTCGGGATCAATATCAATTGCATGAACTTTTGAACGGGTTCTGCGTGCAATAAAAAATTGAACCGACCGGGAGTCTTGAAACAGAGTTTCTTATAAATTTGAAACGGCAAGTAGCGTGCCAAACTTAAATTAAACAAATAAAAACCTATGAAAGAAATGTTACTTAGTTACTGGTGGGTCGGATTGATCGTAATTTGCCTCATCCTTTACAAATTTATTTTGCGATTCCTCTTCGGAATGGTGATCGTTCCGGAAGACCGGATTGGTCTGGTCACCAAAAAATTCGTCTTGTTCGGCGAACACAAAGAACTTCCTGACGGGCGCATTGTTGCAACCAACGGTGAAGCAGGATTCCAGGCTAAAACCCTTGCTCCGGGATTGTATTTCGGAATGTGGGTCTGGCAGTACGAGATTACCATGGAACAGTTTACGGTGATCCCGGAAGGAAAGATCGGTCTGGTACTTTCAAAAGACGGTTCGGAGATTCCAACAGGAAATATCCTTGGGCGCAAAGTGGAATGTGACAATTTCCAGGATGCGAACATGTTCCTGGTGAATAAAGGACAACGTGGCCGCCAGACGAATTACATCACCGCAGGTTCATACCGTATCAACACAATGCTGTTCCAGATTTCGATTACCGAAATGGTGCGTATCCGTGAAAGCATGGTGGGAATTGTGACGACTTTGGATGGTTTACCGATCGAACATGGGGAAATTGCAGGTAAAGCGGTGGGAGGACACAACAACTTCCAGGATTTCGATACCTTCCTTGAAAACAATGGAAACCGCGGATTACAGCCAACAGTCATTTTGGCAGGATCATACAACCTGAACCCATGGGCACTACAGGTAGAAGAAACGCCAATGACAGAAATTCCGATCGGATACGTGGGAGTGGTCATCTCATACATCGGTCAGGATGGAAAAGATTTGACCGGAACCGATTTCAAGCATGGAAATATCGTGGAGAAAGGAAGCAAAGGTGTTTGGTCCGAACCTTTTGGCCCCGGTAAATACCCGGTAAACAAATACACGATGAAAGTGGAATTGGTACCTACAACAAACCTGGTATTGAACTGGGCACAGGCACGCAGCGAATCGCATAACCTGGATAAGAACCTATCTACGATCACGGTGCGCTCGAAAGACGGTTTCCCGTTCAACCTGGATGTGTCACAGATCATTCACGTGCCAACCAATGAAGCTCCGAAAGTGATTGCGCGTTTCGGGAATATGGTGAACCTCGTAACACAGGTATTGGAGCCGACTATCGGTAACTACTTCCGGAACTCGGCACAAGACAGTGATGTGATCGCGTTCTTGTCCACACGAAAAGAAAGACAGGAATCCGCGAAAGAACACATCAAAAAAGTGTTGGACGAATACAACGTGAATGCAGTTGATACCCTGATCGGTGATATCGTTCCGCCGGAGTCGTTGATGAAAACACTTACCGACCGGAAGATTGCCGAAGAGCAGAAGGTCACATACGAAACCCAGAAACAGGCGCAGGAAACACGCCAGGGAATGGAAAAAGAAACCGCGATTGCAGACATGCAGAAAGACATTGTAAAAGCACAGCAAAGTGTGGAGATCGCAGAACGTACGGCAAATGCAACGGTAAAGAAAGCAGAAGGAGATGCATCCGGGGTCAAATTGGCTGTTGGGGCAGAAGCAGAAGCAACCAAAGTACGTGCAATTGCAGAAGCAGAAGCTACACGCGCCCGTGCGAAAGCAGATTCGGAAGCTGTGAAACTGAAAGCAGATGCAGAAGCCGAGCGGATTTCCAAAACAGGTTCTGCGGAAGCAGGAAAGATCCTGGCGGTCGGGAAATCTACTGCGGAAGCATACGAATTGGCGGTAAAAGCCCTGGGTGGTGAAAACTTTACACGTTACAAGATCACCGAAGAGTTGTCGAAAGGAAACATCAAGCTGATCCCGGATGTCCTGATCGGAGGAAACAGCCAGGCCGGAGGTAATGCAATGGATGGTCTTTTAGGACTGAAATTAATGGAAATGATGGACCCGGAAAAGAAACCGGAGATCGCTCGCAGGATAACGAAGCCTGACAAACCTAAATCATCAGGCACTATCGGTTAACCACCAGATAGAAAAGAAGGAGAGTGAAAGCTCTCCTTTTTAGTTTTTTGCCTAACTTTCGTCCATCAAATGGAAACCGATTTTTCATACCAGGTTACGCGAATGGAATTGCTCTTCAATACCCTGAAATGGATGCTTGATTCCCAGCAGATTGGAATCAAAATAGAAGAGCTTTCAAAACACCTTGACCTGGGCGAATGGGAAACACAACACCTGTTCCAGGAGTACCTGGGAAAAGACCCGATCCGTTTTGTGCAGGATGCATTCTCTCCTTCATTAGCGCGGATCAACAGGAAATCCCAGCTTTCGATCTTTGATTCGTTCGAAGAAGAAAAAGCGGCTTCAATTCCGCTCATTGATCTCGATATTCAGCTTATTGAAGAATCCCCGGAAGAAATTCAGTACGCCATCTTTCCCTATTTTTTAGGAACCGTTTTTATTGCAAGTCACGAAGCCGGCATTTGCCAGTTAACCTTCGAAGATGCGGAAGTGGGCTCAATCCGTTTGCGAAGAACCTACCCGAAAAGCACAGTCCGGGAAGAAAGAACCGAATTGCATGAGCTGGCTTACCAGGCATTGATCAACTATTTTGTAAAAACGGATGAATTGCCGGTGATCCCGGTTTCACTCAAAGCAACGCCTTTTCAACTTGCAGTTTGGAATGAGTTACAGGCAATTCCCAAATCAGATTTGACAAGTTACGGCGCAATAGCCCATCGTTTGGGAGATCCCAATGCTTCCCGGGCAGTTGGAGCCGCTGTGGGATCAAACCCGATTGCTCTGCTGATTCCCTGCCACCGGGTGATGAAGCATTCCGATAAAAGTGGGAAGATCGGGCCATTCCGTTGGGGAAGTTGGCGCAAACAGATCCTTCTGGCCATTGAGAAGTAAAGGTATTGTAACCAAATAGGCAAACATTCGTTCTTGTTCAAAACCAACCTATGAAATATTCAGTTACTCTCTTCCTTCTTCTTCTTTTCGGATCAAATTCCTTTTTCGCACAGAATGTAACGGAAGTGCGTATGGATTCCATTGCCCTTTTGTTTGATTACAACCGTTCAGCTATTCTAAATGTCCACAACCTGGAAATTGCCTTGCAGAACATCAAAGAACCCATTTCCAAACTGGTATTGATCGGCTATACAGACTCTTTGGGAAAAACCGCAGATAACCGGGTATTGGCTTCCAAACGGATTGATGCGGTTTCGGAATTTCTTCAAAAAACACCCTGGAATAAAGTGAGTACCGAAGTCTCGAATGTTAATGAGACCGGGGGATACCCGCAGGCAGACCTGGCCTCGAACAGACGTGTGGATGTATTGATATATACTTTGCGGGAAGAAAAACCTGCTGTAGTGGTACTGAATACACCGGTTAACCTGAACATCACTTTTGAAAATGCCAGTGCAGTGATACGCCGGGAATCCTATCCCAACCTGGAAAAGTTGCGTGACATGCTGCTAAGTGATTCGACATTGAATGTCAAGCTTTGGGGACATGTATGCTGTATGAGTGCGCATGAACTTTCTCTGCAGCGCGCCGAAGCAGTACAGAATTATTTACTTAAAAATGGAATTGCCCGTTCCCGGATGTATGCCGAAGGCTTTAGCAATACCAAACCTCTGGGACCCGATATCACCGAAGAAAACCGGATTCTCAACAGGCGTGTGGAAGCTATCTTTCACCGCAAAACAGAGTGATGATCTCCCCATGAAGCTCCTCCGCGGGAAACATGCGGGAAATTACTCTTCCACGTATACCCGGTGCATCCTCCTAGACAACCCGGTCATCACCTCATAAGGAATCGTTCCCATCGCTTTTGCAAAAACGCCCATCGGTTGGTTTACCCCGATAATTTCTACCGGATCGTTGATCTTCGCATTCACTGAACTGATATCGACCATGATCATATCCATGCACACACGCCCCACTACCGGACATTGAATTCCGTGAATGTAAACAGATCCTTTTCCGTTGCTTAAACTTCGTCTGAAACCATCTGCATAGCCAACCGGCACAATGGCAATGCTCATGTCATCTGTTGCTTCGTAGGTGCAGCCGTAACCGATAAAATCTCCTTTCGGGACCGGTTTGATCTGGGAAATCGAGCTGTACCAGGAAACTCCCGGTCGCAGGAAGGCTTTTAGTTCGCTGTTCTCCGTGTAACCGTACATGGAAATTCCCAGGCGAATCATGTCGTAACAATATTCCGGGTAGCGCAGAGAACCTTCTGAATTCAGGATGTGGGCCAGGAACGAATCCGTGCTGTTCGCCCTGAAATAGGAAATGATCGTGTCAAATTCGGCCAATTGCTTTTGGGTAAAGGCACTTTGGTTCGGATTATCGGCATCTGCCAAATGCGAATAAATTCCCTGTATTTTGACTTCCGGTTGCGAATTGACAATAGCCAATACCCGTTCTTTGTCTGTTGGAGCAAATCCCAGGCGGTGCATTCCCGTATCAAATTTCAAATGGATCGGGTAAGCAGAAACCTTGCGGTAGATCAATGCCTTAATGAATTCATCCAATTGCTCGAAGGAATAAATAGCTGGTTCTAATTGATGTTCGATGATGAGGTCACTGTGTTCCGGATCGGGGTTCATCACCACAATAGAACTCGTAACCCCGGATTTGCGCAATTCTACTCCTTCATCTGCAAAGGCAACACCAAAATCGGTAATTCCGGTGTGTTCCAGGTATGGAGCAGTTTTTTCTGCCCCGGAACCATAAGAAGAAGCTTTGACCATTGCCAGTATCCGTACTCCTTTCGGTAAGCGGGACCGGTAGAAATCAACATTGTGTTTGATCGCACTGAGGTTGATCTCCACGATCGTGCGGTGCTTTAATGCTTTTCCGCGCGCAACTTCATACTCAAATGCGCGGTCGCGGTGTGCTTTCACTAATACAACGGAATCACGGAATGTTTCCCACGGAATGGATTCGCCCTCCGGGATAAAGTGAAACTCGTCCGGGTTGAATGAAGCGATTAAGCGCTCGATTTCCGGTCGCTCGTGCAGGTGATTTCCGGATAACCCGATGACAACGATCCGTTTCTTCTCGCCGGCTAATTGCCTTTGATAAATCAGGGCTTCGCTTAGTGCATCCAGATCTAAATTGTAGGTATCGTTGATAATGGTATTTCTGTTGATCCCTTCAAAAACTTCCATGCGCAGGGCAAGGGTCGGAAGGGTTTCGATTCGTTTGGTCATTTCTTCCGGGTCGAGTTGCAGGTAGGCTAAAAACGTTTTCAGAACGCCTAGCATTCCGTTGTACCCGGATGGGAAGCGGTGATTCTCAAAAGGCTGACAAACCTGGAAGTTTCCCGGTAACCGGTTCTCCAGGTCAGCAAAAGTATGTGGAATGAATGCTAGTCGACAATCGCGGAACAGCACCCATTTTTCCAATAAATGTTCTTCGTTATTGGCAAAGTTTTCCCGGTGTGCTTTCCCGAAAGCCGTAAAAATCCCGTAATCCGGGTTAATCATGTCGCGAAGGATTTTCATTTCTCCCGGTTTCGAAATTCCTGCTTCGATAAAAGCGATGGATGCATTTTCATGCATTTCCAGGAGAGATAAGGCAACTCCGAGTTGGGAATTAAAACTTTTTGGACTTCGTACGACTTTGAATTTATCCGAGATGCAATGAAAGATCCATTCTTTGAAGGTCGTTTTTCCAACACTTCCGGTAATAGCAACTACCGGGTAAGTGAACTGTTTCCGGTGGTGTTTTGCCAGCTGCTGAAGCGCCGTTAAGGGATCTTCAACCTGGAAATAAACCGCATCGGGGTGAAAAGTAACTGACGTATTTTTCGCAATGACAAATAAGCGGATTCCTTGTCTGTACGCATCTTCAATGAACTCATTTCCTGATCTTGACTGACCGGACAGGGCGAAAAAAAGTGCTCCTTTTGCCTGTTGAATTTTGCGGGAATCGAAGTAAACGTGTAAAACCGTATCTATGGATGAACCGCTTACTTCCGCTTCAAAGATGTCGGCACACGCTTCAATGGAATAATTTAGTCTCAATGCTCAATTTTATTGTAACAACTGCGGCAAAGCGGTTCGTACTTTTCAACGGCACCAACCAAAACCTGTCCTTCGTCTTTTGTTGTTCGATGTGAGTATTGTGCTAAGTTACCACATGAAACGCAAATGGCATGCACTTTTGTTACATATTCTGCAACACATAAAAGATGCGGCATCGGACCGAAGGGATTCCCCAGGTAATCCATGTCCAGTCCGGCAATAACAACCCTTACTCCACGTTTGGCGAGGTCAGTGCAGACAGCTACCAATCCGGCATCGAAAAATTGTGCTTCGTCAATGGCAACAATGCGCTCTTTTTTCCAGTGTTTCATGATTTCCGATGAATCTTTCACCGGGATTGCCTCCAGTGCAGAACCTTTGTGACTTACCACTTGTTCTTCGTGGTAACGGTTATCAATAGCCGGTTTGAAAAGCACTAATTTCTGCTGTGCAAATTCCACCCGTTTCAGCCGACGGATCAACTCTTCGGTTTTTCCGGAAAACATCGATCCGCAGATCACTTCGATCCATCCGTTTTGTCTTGCCTCAGAAGGAATTTGCTCTAAAAACATCATTTTTTAAGGTTATCAACAATCCATTCTAAACAACTATTCACCGGAGTGAAAAAAAGAGTCTTTCCCGAATTGTAATTTTATACTGCAAAAATTGTTATTTCTCTGCTCTAAAAAGACAGGAGGTTTACAAGTTTTGACAAATGTTGAAAAATTCCGAAATACAAGAACTATGGAAATGCACGCATTGATCGAAGAAATTGCAGCTTTATTGGTGAAAATAAAATCAGGAGAAGCTACTCCCGACGAGTTGGAAGCGTTTGCGGCAGCTACCAGTCAATTGAATGAGCGCGCAATCATTTTGCGATACAAAGCATACGAAGCACAGGTGTATGGAAATCCGGTTTCTGTAAAAGAGGTAGAAGTGCCGCCGGTTCCTGAAGCACCTGCTGCTATCAAAGAAGACATTGTTCCCGTAATAGAAGCACAGGAATTCCATCCGGAACCGCAGCAAGAGTCTTCTTTTGATTTGTTCGGAATAGACAGCGAAGAAGAGGAGGAAGAGGAAACGATCGGGTTTGAACTGATCGAAGAACGCATCGAAGAAATTCCGGAAGAGGAACCGATCGTACACACACCGGAACCTGTTTTTGAGGAAGAAGAAAAAGTTCCTGAATTTGTGGAGCCTCCTTTAGCTGCTCCTATTGAGAATACACAGGATTTGCATCCGATCTATAAAAAACTCACCTCCAATGGCGGAACATTGGCAGAACGCCTGATGTCTGTTCGCCTGGATACCCTGAAAGGCGCTTTCGGATTTAATGAACGATTACAGATTATCCAGGAATTGTTCAACGGATCAAATGATGAATTCAATTCGTTGATCGAACAATTGGAAACCATTACTTCGAAAGAAGAGGGAAGAGCTTTGGTCAGCAATTATGCAAACAGGTACCAATGGGATGTAGACAGCCAACTGGCAATTGAATTGGTTCAAAAAGTAGAACGTAAGTATGCATAAATTCCTTCTCCTGCTGCTATTTATCCCGTTACTTGGCTTCAGCCAGGTAGAACAGGGCCGTTTGACCGCTGAGAAATTGTGTTCACCGGCTTTTCATGGGCGTGGATATGTGGATGGAGGAGATTCGATCGCTGCAAGCTTTATTGCAGATGAATTCACAAAAATGGGCTGTAAATTTTTCAAGAATTCACCCTTTCAGCCTTTTCAATTCCAGGTGAATACGTTCCCGGATAAAGTGACTTGTTCGGTAAATGGGAAAGCACTCGTTCCAGGGAAAGATTTTGTTGTTGATCCGTCCTGCCCGGCATATACATTCGAAAATCTGAAAGTTTACCGTGTTCTTACGGATGAATTATTCAACGGTAAAAAAATGAAAAACAAGATCTCGAAAGGTTCGGTTGGTTTTGCATTTCATTTCAGTCAGTGGAAAGGCGATACGCTGAAAAAAGCGCAGGAGCTGGCAAAAGTTTTGGGCGAATCCATGCCGGTCTTTGAATTGATCGATACTAAGTTTACCTGGAGTGTGAGCCAGGAACAAAGCCGTTATCCTTTGCTTCAGATCCGTTCGGGAGCTATCGATCTGTCTTTGGAAGAATGGTCTTTCAGTTTGAATATTCATGCAAAGTTGATCAATCACAACGCCCGGAATGTCATTGCTTACGTTCCTGCAAAGAAGAAATCGAAAAAGTATTTTGTCTTTAGTGCTCATTACGATCATTTGGGACAAATGGGGCAGGAAGCATACTTTCCAGGAGGAAATGACAATGCTTCGGGTACGGCACTTTTGCTGGAAATGGCACGATATTACACGAAGAATCCTTCCAACGTAAACATTGTTTTCATTGCATTTGCAGGAGAAGAAGTGGGCTTACTTGGAAGCAAATACTATACGGAAAAGCCACTTTTCCCGTTGAAAGACATTCAATTCCTGTTCAACCTGGATATCATGGGAAGCGGGGAAGAGGGTGCAACGGTGGTAAATGCGACTTTGTTCCCGGAACAATTTGAAGTATTGAGATCCATCAATGAAAAGCAGCAGTTCCTGCCGAAAGTAGCATCTAGGGGGCCGGCCGCAAATTCAGACCATTATTTCTTCACGCAAAAAGGAGTTCCGGCGTTTTTCATGTACACCATGGGGCCCAACAAACATTACCACGATGTATACGATACCTACGAAGAATTGAGTTTCAACAAATTCAACGGTATTTTCCAGCTGTTGATCGATTTTGAAAAAGTGATCTGCTGGAAGAGATAAAACTGATTAAACCTAAATCCGAAACGCATGCGTTCAGCCTTATTCTTTTTCCCGGTGCTCTTCTTAGCCGGATGTTGTTCCGAATCCACGAAAAATCCGGAATCAGAACAGAAATTAGTTGATGGAACGTATTACACCTATACAAGAAGGGGTTTCGATACCATTTCGTTCAGTACAAAAAGATCTGATTCCAGATTCAAAAGTTGGTTTGAGAAAAGGTGGGAAATCAAAGGGGATTCTATTTTCCGGATGGATAGATTTTTTGGGGAACGTTGCAGCTATTCCTTGAAATCGGATACGCTTCGACTAAAATTCCGATGGGAAGACTCAGAAAAATGGAACACGGATACTTATCACGTGATCTCTGCCACGAAAGAAGAAATCACTCTTGTCAAAATTCATTCCCGGAGAAAAGGGCATGCTAATAGTATCAGGACCGATATCCAGCTGCGGTAGACCAGGAACAAACTACCGTCAAATCAATCAACTTAGTTTTATTGTTTCTTAAGTCTGTTAGTCCGCTTACCTTCTCACAAGTACACAAAAACAACCTTTTCAGGTATTTGATCAGAACACTTTCGAAGCTACTTTTGCTCTATCAGAATACAGGTTGTATCTGATGTTCAAAACAAAGCATTACTCTCGGAAGGAGTTGTTTCATAATAGGTTAGTTTTAGGTAAGTTAGTTTTCGTTTTCCTTCCGAAGTAGTTACTGCTATACAGCATAAGTACCCATAGTCGGTTAGATAAGCAGAAGACAAGGAACTATCTCCTTGTCTTCTGCTTTTTTATATTTCCTTGTAATTTTCAGTATATTCACTCGCAACTATTTATGAAAGCAATGCGGTTATTAGTGATAATCTCTTTTTTACTGTGCTCAAAAGTGCTGTTTTCCCAGGAATACCTGGGAACAGAGAAAGCAAAGAAAACAGTACAACCCAAAGCGGCAAGCTGTGCCCCGGCAAACCGGTCCACTTTTTTGGATTACAATAATGTTCGGGCCATGATCCATACAGCCGGAAATTTATGGCAGGTTCCAGGTCAAAACTTCTCTCAATATGAGATTCCTAAGAATTCCAAAATCATGTGTTTCTTTACTTCCGCGTTGTGGCTGGGAGGAACAGATGTCAATGGTCAGTTGAAACTGGCTGCTTTGCGTTACCGGCAGGGGCAGGATTACTGGACCGGGCCGCTTTCCAATAATACTGCAGATATCAGTCCGGCTGATTGTGCGAAATATGATGCCCATTTTACTTCGAGTAAAGATTTGGTAAGACAATTTGATTCCTGGTACAATGCCGGGGTTTTAGACCAGCAAAACGGAACAAACCTGCAGTCAACCAATTTTCCCGGTTACCAGGTTCCTGCGTTTATCAAAAACTGGCCTGCTCACGGTGATGTTTCGAAAGGACAGGATTATCATTTAGCCCCGTTCTTTGACCGCGATGATGACGGAGATTACGAATGGGAAGAAGGAGATTATCCCTGGTACGATATCAATGGGGTAAAAGATTGTAAAACAGACCGCAGGGTTTCGCTTTACGGGGATTTCAATATGTGGTGGGTCATGAATGACAAAGGAAACGTGCACACGGAATCTCAGGGAGAACCGATCGGAATGGAAATCCGTGCACAGGCGTTTGCATTTGCTACGAATGACGATGTGAACAACATGACTTTCTATAACTACGAATTGATTAACCGCGGAACGCAAACCCTGTACGATACCTATTTCGGAGTGTTTGTGGATGGTGCGCTCGGAGATCCGTTTGATGATTACGTGGGCTGTGATGTGGGCCGCGGACTCGGTTATTTCTACAACGGAGATGCAATGGATGGCGACAACCAGGGATTTAACGGGTATGGTTCCAATCCGCCGGCGGCAGGAGTGGATTTCTTTGAAGGGCCTTACCAGGACAATGATCTCATAGACAATGCGTATGGAATTGGTCCGGGAGAAGCATTGAACGGAATTGGTTACGGAGATGGAATTCCGGACAATGAGCGTTACGGAATGCGCCGCTTTTTATATTATGTCAATACCGGTGGTGGTGCGAACCCAAACCAGACAGATCCCACAACTGCGGCGGATTACTACAATTTCCTGAGAGGAAGATGGAAAGACAATACTCCGTTCTATTATGGCGGGAACGGGCACGTCTCGGACCCGACAGTGAATTCCAATGTGACCTGTGATTTTATGTTTCCGGACGATACCGATCCGTTGGGCTGGGGTACGGATGGTGCTCCGCAACCGGCCTGGACAGAACAAACCGCGAATAATTTACCTTATGACCGCCGTTTTTTGCAATCAGCAGGGCCTTTTGTCTTGAAACCAGGGGCAGTCAATAACATCACCGTTGGAATGGTTTGGGCCAGGGCAGTGGGCGGAGATCCGTTTGAATCCGTTCGTGCTTTGAAACTGGCGGATGACAAGGCACAGGCTTTATTCGAAAATTGCTTTCGCGTACTGGAAGGACCGCATGCTCCGGATCTTACGGGGCAGGAATTGAAGAACGAACTGATTCTTTATTTATCCAATGGTTCGGCATCGAATAATGAAAAAGAGGATTATACTGAATTTGATCCTTTTATTGTTACTTCCGTCCCGAATGCAGATAAGTACTACCGTTTCCAGGGATACATGATCTATCAGCTGAATAAATCGAACGTAAGCGTTTCCGATTTGGAAGATCCAACTAAAGCAAGACTTTTAGCCCAGGTGGATATCAAGGATGGTGTGAAGCGCCTGGTGAATTTTGAGTTTGACCAGAACCTCCAGGCTTCTTTTCCTGTGGAGAAGGTAAGAGGAGCGGATTTGGGAATTCAGCATAGTTTCCGGGTAACGGAGGACCTGTTTTCTTCCGGAGATCGCCGACTGGTTAATTTCAAACGCTATTATTACATGGCGATCTCTTATGCCTACAACAGTTATAAAAACTACGATCCAACCGATCCGAATGCACTGGACGGACAGAAGAAACCTTTTCTCGGGAGCCGGAAAGCCGCGATCGGTGAAGTGAAAATACTGGAGTTGATCCCGCACGATCCTTCACCGGAAGCAATGGGAACAATGCACCTGGCTGCTTACGGCATTACTCCACGCATCACGCGTTTGGACGGAACCGGGAACGGAGGAAGAAACTTACAGTTGACCACCGCATCCGAGAACGCGATCGTAGCTAACGGATTCAAGGA
>RCUH01001299.1_pt1 | contig 19155 bp, 20 predicted proteins | sample 2166191 | NCBI WGS metagenome assembly RCUH01 (sample SAMN09932848, study PRJNA488358) | compost metagenome | feature: garden; material: soil; isolation source: compost soil in an enriched community after 214 h of incubation | place: Germany: Experimental Botanical Garden Goettingen | collected...
CGAGCCGGATGCTCGGGAAAAGGGGCTTGGGATCACCCAATTGTCAGGATGCTCAAGCTATGATCGAGTCAAAATCTATTTAAATACCACCACACTAAGGGATCAGGTTCAAAAGCTTTCTCGACACAGCTAGATTTCAAAAGGGGTCTCAAAGTGAGACGCCTTTGAAATCATTCGTTAAAATTTTAAACATCCTTGCGCAAATAATGTCAGAGAGACCTTTGGCTTCTCTCAGCTCTTCTTAAATTCTCATCCACACCTCATTTTTTGGCCAGGACCTTGCTCTGGTTATTCCGGTGAGGTGACTTATGTTGAAGTCTATTTTTGCTCTGTCGTTTGTGATGATGTTCAGTTTGCAATCCCTGGCTCAAGAAGCTCAGGTCTTTTGGAGTGCGGAAAAGCTTCATGAAAGCGAGCAATGTCTTTTACAGCTGGTGCGCACGAAAATGAAGGTCAAGACTCCGGCGGATATGTTTCCACGCATTCGCTTTGAAACAGAAGTTCCTTTCGACGAATACCAAGATGCCATTGAAAAGTGGTGGGGAGTTCGTCCCGAATTTTTCAATAACACTTATGATGTCCCTAACAACACCATTTACGTGACCAACAATATGAGATGGTATAAGTCTCCGCGAACTCCTATGGATTCTTTGGTCCATGAGCTGGCTCACTTCGTTCAAGTTCGAGACCTAAAAATCGGAGACGGAGACGCCGACCACTTGGAAGCCCAGGCGATCGAAGTTCAAACTTGGTTCCGTGAAAACCGCGCTCAATTCATTCGTGACCAAAAGTATGAAGGCGACTGCTTCTAAGGCGGAGCTTGGCTGCGGGCCTGTATTGACCTCCTCAGGATCAATCAGGCCGACTTGAAGCTTCGTTGGGAACACATGGATCCCTTGGTAGAAAAATAGAACCTCGGTAAACCACTAGTTACTTAGAGAGACGAAATTTTTATTCGTCTCAAAAAGCGTTTTTTCGTTTATAAATAGTCCATACTTTCCGACATGAAACCATGATGAAAAAAGTTTTTTCCGCTGTGGTTTTAATCGCCGTTTTCTATGTTATTGGGAAGTCCCATAAGAGTCCCTCTGCGGATCCTGTTTTTGGTTTACTACCAAAGTCTGTAAAGGAAAAATCGCCAGAGACCACGGTCAAGGAAACGGCACCCGAGGCCGCCCCAAGGGCATCCAGGGCTTCAGATCCGGTAAAGGTAATTCCGCCATCAGAGGTTGCTGCTCTTCTGCGTGATCAGAGCGACGGCACTTTGTTCAGCTATCTTTTTGACGGTGGCTTTCAGCAACCCGGGCAACTGACGCCAGAGAGCCTGCGCGCTGTTCAACAAAGATTTTCTAAGGCCTATTCCCAAGATCACACTCGTCACATCAGCATGGCCGATCGTGAAGCCATCAATCGCATCGGAATTTTAAAAGCCATGGGGCAATCAGCAGGGCACATCAAAGATTCGGCTTTGAAAGCTCAGGTGATTTCTTTCTATGAAAGAATCCTCGCGACACCTCATGAGTCCTTGATGGTCAAACGCCAAGCTTTGAAAAGCTTGGCACAGACACAAACTGATCTCAGTGAGGAAGAGCGCCTCCGCCGTTTAGAAAAAGTAGATCGTCATGTGCTTTCTTTATCTGCGATGTCAGATCGTGAGATTGTGGAGGCCGCTCTTGAGAATTAACATTATTTTTTTCGTTCTTTGTGCTCTTCTTGGTTATGGCTTGGGTCAAGCGGACTTCACAACACCGGAGCCTGAAACCGTTGAAATGAGCTCGGAAACGACGCCCGTCGTTGCTTTGAATAAGTATGAAAATCTAATGTGTCCTACAGAAGAAGAATATCAGCGCCTTGCAAAGCAAGTGAATCTCGAGATCCCCGAAGGTCCCTCAGTGGATGTGGAGTGCGGGGACGGGCAGAGAGCTATTCTTAGTAAAGCTTTGCATTTGATGAATCAGTTGAAGTTCAATTTCCCTGAAGAATGGCCTGAAGTTTTGCGACATAATTTGTCGAACAGCTTTCAGTTCTTGAAAGAGCGTTCTTCGAAACTCACCTTGGATCTCAATCAAAAAGATTCTGTGGCTTATAATAAAGTGTTAAGCAAAGAGATCTATCTAGGGGGACGCTTTTTCACTTATGACCCTTTGATTGGCGTTGCCATTCTCGTTCATGAAGCTCGCCATTCCGAGCCCCAAGCAGATTCTCATGTGGCTTGTGATGCGGGAGATATTCCTCGCTCTCCGGGAGCCTGTGATCAAGTTTTTTCGAAAAGCGATAAAGAGACCGGAGCCTACGGTTATGGAACCCTCTTCAATATTGGTTTAGCATTGTATGGCGAAGGTCTTGCAAAGTCTGACCGTGAATTTGCGATGATCGATGCTTTGGTCGAACTTTCCAATCGCTTCAATGTGATTCCAGAAGTTTTGGCTAGGAAAGTGGATGTCTTGGCTATCCTCACTGACAATCATGAGATCAAACTGGTTCATCCTTTCTTGGGCTATGCCGTTCCGGTGAATGTTAAATTCGACGATGAAAAAGAAAGACCTGAACGCATCGAGTTCTCTCCTCAGCACAATGGACTTTTTATTTACACTTCAGCAAATAAAGTTTGGAGCTGGAGTCCGATCAAAGGTTTGAGTAAATTCTATCCGGATCTTTTGAACTCTTCAGTTGAAGTCATGGATGTGGCGCGCACGAAAATCCCTTGGGAAGAAATGACGCTTTTTTATATTCGAACAGCCGGCAATAAGCTGAATTTCGTGGAGTACTCGCCGCAAGAGAATAAAGTGCTTCTCAAGCCCTATCCTACTCACCGGGGGCGAGAGCCAAGGCTTCTTTCTTCGCGATTTAAGAGAACGTTCTTAGCCCTTTACGATGAGAGCGTTTTCTTAACTGAGAATGGAAAGCTTTATTTTGCTCCTCATTATGGCAGTGATCCTGCCTTTGGTGAAGTGCCAGAGTTTCAATCTCCGCAAGGTTGGATTTCGGGCACAGGCGGTGTGATTTATGATGGTCTTTATTTGATTGATGGCCGTGGTGATTTGAAAGTGGGCTCTTTTGAGTTTGTCACTGACGAGAAGACAGGCATAGATCATCGTGCTTTCAGTTTGAAAAGCTCGGAATTAAAATTTTCACGTCCTTTGAAAAAATATGCCCAAGGTCTTTCTTTGCAAATGGCTTTGAACAATGACGGTGACCTCTATGCCTGGAATTATAAAGACAATGAGCCCTATGTCTTGCCCTTATCAGACAAGGTCTTCGATTTTGTCGTGACCCAGGTTCCTGAAGTTGCACGCTCTATTGGCAAAGTTTATCCTGAAAATGCGCACTTCGTGAAAGCCTGTGGCATCATCACGACAGTAGATGATCCCTGGATGCAGCGAGGAATTGGTTACGATACTCACGGCAACTTGATCATGGCCGGGGGACCTGGAGCTGCAAGTCCGTGCATTCGAGTTCCAAAATTCGATCTCAAAAAAGCCATTCCGTATTTGCCGAATTAATTCTCACACCGTGAATGAGCCACAGTCTTTTTAAATACCACAACGCTAAGAGATCAGTTTCTGAAAGAACTAGCGGTTGTTAAAGCACTCGACTTTGTAAATCAAGGAATTGTCCACCATAGAGACTTGCATACGACCTGCTGGAGAGAAAGCCGCAGTGGCCAAAGTCCCTTGTCTGTATCCTTCACCCCAAGTGATGCTCAAGAAGTAAGTGTTATCTGGCTTGTTGCCACTCAAAACAAAAGAGCGTCCATCTAAATCTGCGCTCAAAATGATATTCACGTCATTTTCTAAATCCGTCGTGAGAGCTTTTTCCTCATAGCGCTTTGAACCATCAGCTAAGAACTCAGTCACCGTAGCTTTGCACTCAATTTTGGCTTGAGCAGTGAGGCCAGCCATCAAGATAGAAATAAAAATCAAAGCTCTCATGGTTTCTCCTTTGGTTCGAGGACACCTCTAGAGGCTATCAGCTTTGAGGGGTGAGTCCAAAATCAAAGAGCAAATCAATGCGCTGAGCCTTTAGAAAAAGGAGATTTTTTAGGAGTAAGCTATTTAGTGAAGGGCTGACGGAGCCACAAGATAAAACTCAGGAACATCCACAGCAAAGCTTTCGCCGCTTTCAGAGACAAATTGATATTGCCCCTTCATGCTGCCTGAGCTGGCATTCAAAGGGCAGGCGCTTTCGTATTCGAAAGTTTGACCCGGTTGAATTTTCGGTTGAACGCCGACAACTCCAGGACCACGAACTTCCTCTTTACCACCCGCACTGTCGATGATGGTCCAATGACGGCTCATCAATTGAGCAGGGGCATTGCCCACATTTGTGATCTGAATTTTATAGGCAAAGAAATGGTAGTTCTTTTCCGGGCGAGACTCCGCCGGAACGTAGACCACTTTCGTGGTGATTTGAAATTCAGGACTAACCATTTTTTGCATCGACATAGAGGTCTAGAATAAAGCCATGATTTTAGGTCGTCAATAGTGTGTCTCTGTAAGAAACATAGCGTTTAAAAAAGAGGGATATTTTCGAGCTCAAAAACAATAGGGTAGTGATCCGATGGCAGACGCAGCTTGGCCTCCATATTGTGGGGCACACCATGGTGCATTCCGAACTCGTCCCGGTAACGAAACACGTAGGGGCTTCGCGCGCTCAGGTGAGAATAAAGTGCGGGCGGAATAAAGACGAAATCAATTTGGCGTCCTTCGGTACGGGAATTGCTTCGAACCTGATAGTAAGTAGCCCTCTGGTCCGCGGGAATACTGGCCACTTCCAAAATGTCCTTCAAGACAGTTTCGGTATAGATCACTCGAAACTCCTCATCGGTGTTCAAGAGACTGGCGTTGCCGTTGAAGTCACCGGCCACAATCACCGGCACCTGAGGATGGCGTTCCTGCATTTCCCGATAAATAGAAATCAGAGTCTTGAGCTCGGCTTGGCGCCTTTCGAAACCATTGGGGTCGATTCTTTCTGGATCCAAACGGGACTTCAAATGGGTGAGGAGCAGATTTAAGAACGGCTTGTCTTTATCTTTTTTGAATAACTTCAGCTCCACAGCATCCCGAGAAAATTTGTGGCTGGAAGTGACTTTGCCATTTTTGACCGGATAACCGGTGTCCAAAGAAGTCCGCTCATGAGGATAAAGGTATTCAATCGAGCGATGCTTGTTGGATTCCAGATCGAAGTAAAACTCCATGTTCTTGCGAATCAAAAAACCAACGTCGATATTGCGATCAGAGTTTCCCTCAATCAAACAAGGAGAATAGAGGTCATTCATAAAGAGTTGGTTGAAGTTCTTAAGAGACTCCACTCCGCCTACCTCGCAGAGCATCACGATGTCAGCATTGATCTCAAGTAATGCTTTAGCCAAATCCTGGCACTTCTTGAGAGGCTTATTCTCATAGACAGAAGACGACAGCTTTTGCCACTGAGCTTCATTGAGCTTCAGGGTCTCGGCAGTCGGAGGCTCGTCAAACAGCAGAAAAAGATTCTCTGCGTTCAGTAAGCACAATTTAAGGTTTGTGGTTTCGGTCCACGTCATACTACTATTTTACGGAATTTTTGAAGTGAATCACAAACTAAAAAGTGGGGAAAAAGTGGCAAAAAAGAGCACCGGCAAAGCCGTGGCATCAAAAAAGATTCAATTTGCTTCTTGGGTTGAGACATTTGAGTTCAAGAAAGAACTTAAAGTAAAAAATGAACTTACGGGATATGTCTATTTACTGGGCGTTGATGATTCAAACACCTTCAGCAAACTCGTGGATCAACATGCTTTGGCTTGGCAAAAAGACGGTCTCAAGAAAAATGAAAAAGAGACAGTTCAGTTTGTGGGAAAAAGTGGACCGGTTTGGATCCTTCGCACAAAGAACAAAAACTCGGTCGGTCACGAAGGTTTGATCGATGAAGCGGCTTACACTTGGACCCGTGATCAGTTCGGATCTTTGGTTCCGCAATTCAAAGCGCAACAGGTGAAGGTTCTTTTTGTAGAACTTCACGGCACCGAAGAGGGGCAGGATCTTGGCGCCTTGGTGGGTTTGGATCTGGCGTCCTACAACTTCCGTCAATTTGTTGACGGTAAACACTTGTCGGATCTGCCGAAGGTGTCTTTTAAAAAATCTTTGGGAAGCTTTGAAAAAGGCACGGTGGAAGAAGCCGTGGCTCGCGCCCGTGGGGTGAATGTGGCTCGCCATCTGGTGAATTTGCCACCTAATGATTTGAATCCTAAAAGTTTTGCGGATTTCGCGACCAAAAAACTGTCTTGGCCAAGTTCTGTCAAAGCCACGGTTTGGGATGCAAAAAAACTCGTTCAAGAGAACATGGGGCTTCACGCAGCCGTCGGCCAAGGGGCTGACAATGGACCTTGCATGGTTCACCTGAAATACCGTCCGGCTAAGAAGTCAAAATTGAAACCTGTAGCGATTGTTGGCAAAGGCATCACTTTTGATACGGGTGGTTTGGATATCAAGCCTTCATCTGCCATGCGTTTGATGAAAAAAGACATGGGCGGAGCAGCCAGCGTTGTGGGCTTGGCTCTTTGGGCCGCAGAAACCGCTTACCCTGGTCCTTTGGATTTCTATTTGGCTTTGGCTGAAAATGCCGTGGATGGAAAGTCTTTCCGTCCAAGCGACATCTGTGTGGCTCGCAATGGCTTGAAAGTTGAAATCGACAATACAGATGCCGAGGGCCGTTTGGTTTTGGCCGATGTTCTTGATGTGGCGGTGACTCAAAAAGGTGCCGATGAACCTGAATTGGTGATCGACGTGGCGACATTGACGGGGGCTATTAAAGTTGGATTGGGCGCGGAAATCGCCGGTCTATTCTCGAACGATGATGAATTGGCCTACGCTCTCACGAAAGCGGGACAACGCGCGGGTGATTTGAACTGGCGCATGCCTTTGTATGAAAAATACTTTGGCGACTTGTCGTCTCCATTTGCAGATTTTAAAAATTCTGCTGGAGGCTTTGGTGGTGCCATCACGGCCGCTCTCTTCTTGCAAAAATTTGTGGGCGGAAAGAAATGGGCCCATTTGGACGTCTATGCTTGGTCTGATAAGCCTCAAGGGGCTTTGCTCAGTAGCGGCGGCAGCGGCCAACCCGTGCAATGTTTGATCGAGTTCCTATCGGCTCGTTAAAAGATTCAGAGCCGCTTCCTAAAAGATGACGCCCCCAATTTTTAATTTCCCGAGCCGGACGCTCGGGAAAGGGGGCTTGGGATCCCCCAATTGTCAGGACGCTCACGCGATGATCGGAGCGAAGATCTATTTAATTACCACATATCAAAGTGAACAGTTTCTAATTTGATTGACTCGAAATCCTTCTCCAGCTTGAATTTAAAGTCTGGTACATTTTTGATGGAGGCGATTTTGAAAGTTTTGGTTCTTCTCTTCCTTTCGTTTTTAGGTTTTTCTGCTCAGGCTTCAACTCTTGAGAATGTTGAAAAAACATCAGTGATTGACGACGTCTTTACGGAGCCCTTGCGTCTTCGTATTGTTAAAATTGGTAAATACCGTCAAATGATTCGTTTGTTTGATGCCGAGGGGGCTCATCGCCTCGAGATTCATCAAGAGTGGGACCGCGATCCGAATCTTCGCTATTACAACTCCAAGGGACAATGGCTTGGCATGACTCCCATGAGCCAAGATCTTCATCAGCGGCTTTTTGGTTTGATGTACCAGGTTCAGCCGACCTGTCCTTTATTCGTCACCGTGAATCGCCAGACCTTAGGGATTGAAAAGCTGGAAAGAGAAAGCTGCAACCAGGTGTCTTTGATTTCTTTCAGAATTGTTGCCGCGACCATGTTCCCTCAAAATGTGGCAGAGCCGATTTCGGCAGAGACCTACGAATCTCAGAACCTGGATGCTCTCTGGTTCCGCTTTGAAGAGCAGTCCTATGAAGTTCCGGGGCTCTCGGCGAAACAGGTGAAGATGTCACCTGAGTTGAACGAATATATTAAAAGAGCTCTGCGGGGAGTGAGCGAGGACTGCCCTCTGCTATTGACTCTTGATGCTGCGACTTTGGAGATCTTGAAAGTGAAAGCCACCTGCGATGTGCTCGCAGGTGTTGGTCCCTACTTATAACCGAAGAGTTTTTTAGTCTTAATGAGATCACGGACCTTCTCGGGAACACATTGTTCCCATTGAGGGTCGCCTTTTTCGATCATCTTCATCACATCGATAGAGTGAAGATATTCACCCGTTTCATCACAGCCTGAAATATCCACGATCTGTTTGTTCTCCACATAATACGCATAAATATGGCGCAGATGAGGATTTGGGAAAAAGCTCTTCGCTGTGAGGCAGAGTTGGGGGGTCTTATGAGGATAGATATAGAGTTTGGTTTTTTCTCCCAAGAGCTTGCCTAAGCCTTCGAGCAGGCCGCCTTCAAGATCTTTGTAATGGGATTCGGTGAAGAGTTTGTCCAAGTGACTGGCTCCCACCACCAAGGCCATGAAGTGCGGATTGTATTCGCGCAAGAATCTCTTTAAACCATAGAATAAAAAGAAATTGGAGATCAACACATGGAAGCCCAAGCTCGTGAGCGTTTCCACGCGGGCTAAGAAGTCCTTTTCGTTGATGTGACCATCGGCCTGCAAGTTGTGCATGGTCAATTCCATGATTGGAAGAGCGTCCAAGTCCTTGCCTTCGACCTGGCGAATGTCGCCTTGGATTTGAGCAATGCCCTTAGAAAGAACATCCACATGGGTTGTGGTCACGGGACGGAAGGTGCCCCGTTGAATCAAAATGGATTTGCCATACACGGCATCCGCGATATTGAGAATTTCGTTTTTAGGAGAGAAGAGCACCGCTTCGGCAAGACCGCGATGAACCAATTCCAAGTTCATCAAGTGATTGTCGAAATGTTTCACATCAGAGCCTTCGAACTTCAAAACGTCGATCACGATCTGATCGTCTTTCAAATTCTCAACCAAGTGAGAAACAAAGCCTTCGACTTTGTCCAAGTGATAGAAAGCGCAGTTCAAAAGGTTCACACCCAAAATGCCTAGGGCCTCTTGCTGTTGCAAGCGGTGATTGTCGAGCATGCGCACATGAAGAATGATGTCATTGTAAGCAGAGCCCGGTTCTTTTTGAAAACGGACACCCATCCAGCCATGGGAGTGCTTTGAGCTTCCAGAGGAAGCCGTAGCTACGGTGTTGGCAAAGGCAAAGAAGCGAGAAGTGGGACCTCTCTTGGGAGTCAAACGATCCAAAAGCAGCGAAAACTCGTGATCGAGCATCTTTTTAACACGGGATTCGCAAACATAGCGACCGTTGGCTTCGCGGCCATAGATGTCGTCACTGACCACCATATCGTAGGCAGAGATTGTTTTAGCAATAGTTTGAGAAGCTTTGCCAGCTTGAAAGAAGTGACGGGCCACTTCTTGACCAGCACCAATTTCAGCAAAGGCGCCATAACGAGAAAGATCCCGATTGATGCGAAGCGCTTTGTTGTGAGTGGTTTCAGTGCCTACGGAACCTGACATTATCTTCTCTCCGGATGATCATTCTTAACCCAACCCGTGATGGCCAAACTCATGGCCTTCTCGACAGGAATATCCAGAGGCGTGATGCGCGAGCGTGGAACCAGCAAAGTGAATCCCCCCAAGCCGTAGCTCATAGGAATGTAAACAGAAACGCGGTCCCCGGCATTGGCTTCGATGGAAGGCACGTCGTTGAAACTCTCGCGAGTCACAAGGCCCATGGCGCGGATGCCGGATTCAGCGATGTCCACCAGAACAACGCTTTTCATGCTCTCGGGTCCGCCACCTTTTGAAAACAAATTCATCAAGTCGCGAAGGGGAGAATAAATAGCCTTAATAAAAGGCACCTGTGTGATCTTTTGTTCCAATTTGAAGAACAAACCGCTGGTGATCAAGTTGTTGAGCAAGAGTCCCAAGATGAAAATCAAAATGATTGTTGTCAGGAATCCCAACCCTGGAACATAGACGGGAAGGATGGCACGCAAGGCATCTCCAAGAATGCTATCCACGATTTGCACACCGGCGTAAACGATGTAGATCGTGACTGCGATAGGCAGGAAGGTGATGAGGCCTTGCAAGAAAATTTTCTGAAGCTGTTTCATACTTAGATGTTCCTCTTCGTCTTATATTATCGACCGTTTTGTAATAACAGCTAAGTCTAGAGTCTTCAAGGGTTTGGGCTCCGTCTCATAATGGGGCGGTTTTTCTGCTTAATAAACCTCGACGTCTGTCCGATGAGTCTTCTATCCAAGGAGAGCCTGTGAAACGGATTCTGCCCGTTCTATCAATAGCTGTTGTAATGGTGGCTTTCAGTGCCCACGCTCAAGAAGCCAAAACTGTTCCTGGCGAGTACATCGTCAAGTACAGGGGCTATTCAGCGGGAGCTGGCGCTGTCTCTGGTAAACTCCAGGGTAAAGCTGTGATGAAGAGCGCCTTCCCGGCGATGAATCTCTACCATATATCTGTCAACCTCAAGGCCACCTCATCTGAGGAGCAAGCCGTTAATATAGAGGCGATCAAACAAGATCCAGACGTAGAGTATGTTGAACCAAACTATATTTTCGATAAGAGTGAAGTCACTGAAATGGGTGCTCCGATGGGGCAGTCTCTTCAACCGAGCGGAGCGGAACTCGAACAATCTTCCTATTCTCAATCTTTCAATGCCACAGGTGTGGCCGATGCCTGGAAACTCTTTACTCCTCTCAGTGAAGGCAATGGCAAAATCGTGGTTGCCGTTGTTGATACGGGATTGGATAAGAATCACCATGTGTTTAGACCGGTAAGCTCTGGTGGAACCGGCGCTCTTTGGGTGAATCAAGCTGAAGCCAATGGTCAGCCCTATCGTGATGATGATGGCAATGGTTTCGTGGATGATATCAATGGTTGGAATTTCATTAGCAACAGCAATAACTTTGCTGATGATGACAACCACGGGACTCACGTGGCCGGAATCGTCGTGGGAGCGGGCCTAAATATTTTTGCATCGAGCTTGGAAGAATCTAAGGTTGTGATCATGCCTTTGAAATTCTTGAATGGCGGTGGTTCAGGAACAACGGCCAATGCGGTTCGTGCGATCGAGTATGCGGTTCGCAATGGCGCTCGTGTGATCAACAATTCATGGGGTGGACCGTCTTACAGTCGCGCTCTTCATGAAGCTTTGATTTATGCTTATAACAATTCCGTTCTCGTAGTTTCTGCAGCCGGAAACTATTCCAAAGATAATGATGCGACTCCGATGTACCCAGCGAACTATGATGTTCCAAGTAACATCGCGGTGGCTTCTATTGACTCCAATGACAAGCTTTCATATTTCTCAAATTATGGTGCAAGAACAGTTCACGTGGGTAGCCCCGGTGAATGGATTAAGAGCACCGTGCGCGGCAACACTTTTGACTGGATGTCCGGCACAAGTATGGCGGCACCATTTGTTGCCGGTATGGCCGCATTGGCTTTGCGTGAAGCTCCTTATTTAACCGGTTACCAAATGAAGCAGCTTGTGATGCAAGAGTCTGAGCACATCGTTCTTCTCGAAGGACGAGTGTCAACTTCAGCTCGCATCAGCTCTGTGGATTTGATTTCCCAAGCGAAGGTCATGTCGACAGCCGCTTCCTATCAGCCAGATTATATTCCTAGATTCTTAGCTGAGCGTTCACCAGCCTCTGCTGGCGGAGCCGGTGGTTGTGGTCTTGTATCTACAGCGATCATGAATGGCCCAGGAAAAGGCGGAGGCGCTTCAGGCGCAGGACTGCTTGCGGGGCTGATGATGATTCCGCTGCTGGTATGGTTTGCTCTCCGTCGTCCAGAAGGTGCGAGCCGACGTAAGCATGACCGCTTTAAAATGAACTCAGAAATCCGTGTCAAAGTCGGAGACCGCGAACTCATCGGTCAAACGAGCACGATCTCTGCGGGTGGTCTCTCATTCAATGTCGACCAAGCTTTGGAAAAAGGCGGTGTCGTCACGATGCGAGTACAAAGCCCAGACGGGAACGAGGTCATCGAAGTCACGGGCCAAGTGGTCTGGAGCGAAGCGAACCAAGCTTACGGTGTCCAGTTCGCCAATGCCAAAGAGGGAACAGTGGCTATGATTCGCCAGTGGACTCAAGGGTTGATGAAGACTTAGTGTTTTAAATTAGAGACTTGAATGCGGGGAGGCTGTCGGAAGACGGCCTCCTTTTTTTTGATCTGTACCCCAAAAATGGGACCGATTGAAAAATCACCTGGGTTCAAGTTAGAACTAGATTAGGTGTCTGAACGTTAGCCTAAAATTCTATTCCGCACAAAGATTCGGGTTATCTAGGGTTACGTCATTTTCACAGTTCATGATCACATTTGAGTCGTCGTGGCCGGGTAAACCAAAGAAACGAACCGATAGCTGAATCCCGGTAATCTTAACTCCACCATTCACATAAACACAGTCGTTAGCGTCGGGATTTATTTGAACAGCCGAGCCTTCGTTAAGGAGCTTTTTGCTAGCTTGGACGGGAGCCGTTATATCGTTGCCGTCCAATGTAAATTTAGTGACAGTATAAAAGGATGGCTTGGATGGATCTCGTTTCAAAAATTTGTGAGTTTTGAACTCTAGCTCTCCACCATTATCGGAGAAAAACGAGAACTGAACGCGTCCGTCTTCCGACGCACAGTTCATTCTCTGTTGCGCGGCGTTCGCTGAGATAGAAATCAACAAGCAAAGTAAGACTCCAAGTATTGAATGCACACATTTCATTGAAAACTCCTAGATACAATTTTGACAAACATTAGCAGGCGAATTCTCGTACGTACAGAGCTAAAGTGAAGCTTGAAAGAAAATCTGTCTTGTAAAAAAATGTACAGTCGCTTCAAAATCAAATCCAACCGGTATAAATCGAGTTTGCAATGGCTTCTACGCCAGATGGCATAAATTACTTCAGGTAAAAGACCCACTAGCCCAAAACGCAAAGTGTATTTTTCTTGTCACTGACGGGGAGGTAAAATCCAGATATTAAAGCGGTTTGATTTTAAAGAATGGAATATACGCTTTGTTGTCTGAGTACTTTTCTGTAGTTGGTCCGTGAACTTGGATCGTCAACATTTGATCAAGTGATTTCATGAACAGATTGGCTGTGGCTTTTTTAGGATTCCATGAACCATCTAATTCATAGAGCGAAATAAATACTGAAAACTCACTATTTTTTGAAAACTGGTTTATTGTTATCTGAGCAATAAACTTGTGAGTGCCGGCATTGAATGATTCGCTCCAATGCCCGGACAAAAATCCTGCATTTTCGTAGATTGGAATATCCACCGCAATTTTATCATGAATAACTTGTTCGTTTTGGCAATCAATCACAGACGGATAAAATAGGCACACATTATTCCATATTTTTCCTTCCCAATGCACTGTCATGATAGGTGTAGGCTGCGGCCCCGGAGGAACGGGCAAGGGAGTGTCAGCAGCAACCGAGTTGTTTGTAATTAGAAAACTAAAAAGTAAAATTCCAAAGAATGGCTTAATCATGATAACAGGCTAACACCCCTAAAACGGTCGGTCATTAGAAGAATCCTTTCGACATGGCGGGCGTTCGTTGGCCCCCTGACTTCATGATCGAACCGCGGGAAGGCTCTGATCGACAAACTTGTGCGTGGATCGCCCCCACTAAAGCATATGGATGAGATAGTGAGCTATTTTGATCGCACATATTTGGCCTCAGTCACTGAGGAAGAAGCAAGATTTACCACAAGAACTCCAAAGCTATTCCTTTGATGAGCATGGGTTCATCGTTCTGTTTTTTGTCTTCCTTCAAAAAAACGCGCTGACTTTAGGTCAGCGCGTTTTTAAAAGTATCAGGTATAAAAACCAAGGCTTTTGGGGTGAGCCCCTCTGGTCAGACAGTGGCTTAAATAATTAATGGACAAGAAGGTTGGCCTAGCTGGAGACTCTATATTTTAGGGTTTCCAAGGAATGGACCAAGAGAAATGGAAATATTTGCCCCACCAGAAGTAAAAGAGAAACGTCCCCCAGGACGACGCCCCAAGCATTCTCAAGAGTATATGCTCATGATTGCTAAGAAGTGTTGTGATGAAGGTATGACCTATCGAGAAGCCGCTAATACCTTTGGCGTTTCGCACGGCTCGGTACATCAGTTTATTCTGAAATATAAAAAGAACGAGCTTAGTTCCAAAGTGAAAACTCGTAAAAGCAAATACGCCAAAGAAGTTGAAAGCTATCGACATCAAGCTCAGGTAAAAGAACTCAAGCACGAGATTGCAGAGCTTTACCTTGAGAATCTTCTTTTAAAAAAAGCACTCAAACACTCTCTACAGAGCAAAAACGGAGATTCATCCGTCGTCACCTCAGAGAATTTGGAACGATTGCAAGAGGATGCCGATTAATGGGGATCTCGAGGGCAACGTTTTACCATAGCCCTCACAAAGAAGAAAAACAGATGGCAAAAGATATGGAGTTAAGAACTCGTATCGAGGAAATCCATTTGGAGCTTCCAGGCTATGGCTATAGAAGAATCCAAGCGCAACTTTTACGAGAGGGAAAGCGAGTCAATCACAAGCGCATTAAACGTGTGATGAAGAAGTATTCATTGTTCTCTTGCTTGAAGAAGATGATGAAGCCGCGTGGTTCGAACACGGCAGTAAGGCTTTTTTATCCTAACTTAATTAGAGGTATAAAAATCAACGGGCCCAATCAAGTTTGGGCCGGTGATCTGACATATATCAAGCTTCTAAGTGAGTACGTTTATTTAAATGCCGTGATCGATGTGTACACGAGAAAGATCGTTGGCTGGGCTATCTCTCGAGATCTAAGTCATAAGTTTTGCTTGCAAGCTTTAGATGCCGCTGTGAAGAGGTACAAGCCCTCTGAGGGCATCGTTCATCACTCAGATCGAGGTGTGCAGTATGCTTGCGTGGATTACATCAACTATTTAACAAAGCATGGTTTTAAGATCTCACAATCGAGGCTGGCAACTCCTGAGGATAATGCCTACATCGAATCATTTTTTAAAACCATGAAAAGAGAGGAGATATACTTTAAAGATTACAAAACGATGAACGATGTTCTTAAAAACTTGCCAAAATTTATTGATGAAGTTTACAACTCGAAACGACTTCACTCGAGCTTGGGCTATAAGACCCCAGCAGAGTTCGAAGCTGAAGTCTTAAAACTTAACCCCGCCGACCGGCCCATTCAGAAATTATGGGGCTACAGTGTCTAATCTACGGGGCTCATTCCACTTTGACGATCACTTCGCCTTGGGTGCTTCGCGGATATCCAACAGATTTCCATCTGGATCAGAGAATGAGACATGGCTTCCCCAAGGATTTTTCGAAACTGCCCCCAGGAATCGGACTCCTTTGGATTTATAATGTGCATATGCCTGATCAATATCACTTACATTGAGCGTAACGGTTGCTCCCGCGCGTTTTTCAGAACTCTTCGAAAATTCTCCACTATTTGCTTTATGAAGCCCTAGGCGAGCGCCATTTAAGGAAATCGACGCCCAGTGATCATCCTGATCAATAACAGATAATCCAAGAATGTCTCTGTAAAATTCCACAGCCTTCTTCATGTCTGTCACAAAGTAATAAATATTATCTAAACCATTGATCATGCTGTCCTCCGACTTCGCGATTTGTATCAATTTTAGTTTAAAACGTCCATTAAAGAAATCTTCAAGAGCCTTGAAGCGTATATAACTACACTGGCTTCTTGATTCCAAATAGCACTCTCCTGTTGCACCAGTTCGAGCTACTTTGATCGCACATATTTGGCCGCAGTAACTGAGACAGAACCAAGATTTTCCACAAGAACTCTAAAGCCATTTGGATGCTGATCAATTGAGATAGGCACCTAATGATTATTGACTCAGTAAAAGTCGTAAAGATATGGTTGCTATACCTTTAAGGAGAATTAAATGAAACTATTCCTATCATTCGTTATTTGTTTTTTTTCGGTCTCAGCTTTTTCGTACAGTGAAGTTCAAAACTGGCCTAATAATTCTGCGTTACAAGGTAATGCTTGTTCAGTAGAGGCTGTTATTATTTCTTGCGTTAATGGAGGGGAGGCGGCAGCACCTGGCTGTGCAATTTCTTGCAGAGAAAATCAGATCGCTAAATGCGTACAGGGAGAAACTTTTGCATATTCTTGCAAAGGCCTCCCGGCTAGATGCACCTGCGAATAAACTTGCTTGATTCTGTACCGTGTTTTGCCTACCAAAACACGGTATCAAATGACCAGGCCATTTTCGTCAAAATCAATAAGGCCTGCGATGTCTTTTCTACAGAACACCATCTGGGCGACCTCTTCTACGGTCGTAGCCCCATTCTTTATTTCACGTGAGAACCAGTCTTGGAATTCAATGAATCTGTTTTGCAGGGCGAGAGCCATCATCATTTTCGAATAGTTATCGTGGCTGAATTGAGGACTCAGTTTGGAGCTTTCCCAAAGTCTTTGTTGGTATTCGGCATTCCCTTTGAAAAAGCATAAGATCGGCAAAACAAACTCTAATTCCACGGGGGCATCCATGGCGTCGGCAAAATCAAGGACGCCGGATATCTTCCATTGGTCTTTGATCTTTTGAAGCATGAGGTGTTCATGATTTAAATCGGCATGAATGAGTTTTGATGCCTTCAGTTTTTTTAGGGCGTCGGCGTGCTCGTCGATAAACTGGCCGATTTTTTCAGTCCACTCCGGGGAGTTGCCTTTGTCCGAATGAAGCTCCCGACAGTTTTTCAGGCGATAGCTAAGATAATCATCCCAAGGCCCGAAGCTTCTCGCAAAATCTTTGATCTCAAGCTTGTTAATAGCTCCAATAACAGAACCCACTTCACCCGCAAATTGCATTTTGTCGTCCGTGGTAAATGTCTTGAAAATATCTTTCGCTTGCAGACCGGGGACGGCCTCAGTGATGACGAACTTCCAATCCTTGAGGGTTCCTGTTTTTAGGATCTTGGGAATGGAGAAGGGGAGTTGATCGCCTATAGCCTGAGTGGCCGCGATCTCTGCCTCAATAGAGTCTTGGAAGAATGGGGGCGTTATCTTAAAAAAATAATCTTGCCCCATGGTGAACACGAGACTTGAGCCCTCTGTTTTACGAACCAAAGGTAAGTTATAACCTAGCTGCTGAGTCAACTCAGTAGCCAACGCCAATCCAAAATCAGGATCTTCAAATTGGGCGCGATAGTTTTTCAAGTCGATACTTAAAATTTCACTATTTGCTATATTCATCTTCTGAAACGTTACTGTTTTAGATCATGGCGGTCATCAATAAAAGCTCTCAGGGCCTAAGGGAAGGCCTTGAGAACTCTGTTTTTCTTCTATTTAATCTGAAGCGCTTCCATGGCATCTTCAACGGGCTCTCTAGGGAATGACTCTGCTGTTTTTCTTGGATATTCCCAATTGCTGAAATATCGCACCAAGTTTCTAACATAAGATCTTACTTGGGCCGTGCCATTCCGTTCTAGCAAAGAAGGATTGAGCTTTTTTACCGCATACAAAACGGCCTCATGCAAGAAAAGTGCATCTTTACTTTCGTTGTCGAGCTTTTGGAACTCGGCTTTGTTGATAACAACTAGTCCATCCTTTTGAATCGCCAGCTGCTTAAGTGTTTTTGGATTTGTAATCCGAATGATGCCAGCGTCATCCACATCTTCAAGATCAATATTAACGTAGGCCCAACGGAGAGGCGTGATGGGAGGGAGGATTCCATTTTTAATTCGAATTTTGATATTTGAATCAAAACTATCAGACGGACTGTAGTAGCCCAGTGATTGACCTTGGCAATCCTTCACCAGCGCCCCCTCGTACCTCTGAACGCCCATTGCATACATGACAACAAAAAGAAGTTTTTTACTCATCATGCTGTCGAACCCACACCTGACCCGTTGATATTCAAAAGTTGCGATGCCGTTTACTATTTTCCCGTTGTCATAGGTACGTAAAGGTGTGAAATACTCCAAATCTTCAACTTCCGCCAAATCTAGAAGTTGTCTTTGTCCCGATGGGCCTTTGACGGAGTCTCCACCGCCGACACCTTCACTGCCAGTGGCTCTAGCGGTCTTAGACATCATGTTTGAGGCTTTGTATGAAAGCTGCCTTGAAGACGTCTTTGGTTCAGCACCATGAGCAAGTGAAGCCGTTAAAATTAGTGTTATGATAATGAGTTTTCTCATTTTTGTTCCTCTCTTTTCGTCACTGGATAAAGTTGTATTCCTAAATTATATACTTCGGTTTGTTCGCCCTCTTCTAAGAGAGCGCATAGATCGCGGCGGAATTTACGAGTCAGCTCTCGGGCTTTAGCGATATTCTTTTTATCAATAGCCATGGTCATCGAGGTGATGTCCTTGTCTTCAGGATCGCAATCTTCAATAGCCACGAGGGCTTTTTCAATAACTTGCTTTTGTAGTTCACGATGGGCTGCACTCGTATTCACAGCAGATTGATTTGTTAAGAACTTTGAAGACTTAACCAAAGATCCATTTTCCTCAAGCAGCAGTTCTAGACGCTTTAATCGATCTACGGCAGACTTGGCTTCTTCGACTGTGATCGAAAGCTTTTTTGCAATCCACTTCGCATCCGCTTTAAATCCAGACACATAAGTGAGTTCCAGAATAGCGTAGTGGTACCAATCAGAAATCACGGAAAAAGTATCTAAGTTAACTTGCAAAAAAGACTCATCAGCAATCTCTAATTTTAACAATCCCATATGGTGCAAGTCTTGTGGTGCTGCCGATAATTTCTGGCAAATGGCCTGCATCGACTTTTTAGAGAGAGGTCTTTTGCCACCCAGGATTTGCGAAAGCGATGAGGCATCGATATCCAAAGCCTTTGCGAATGCACGAAGAGAATAACGAGCATTGCGCTTGCAGCGTTCTGTGAACTGACGCTGCAACCAGAGACGAAAGTAGCTTTTTTCGTCGTCCGTCAGGGCTTGTTTTGTGATGGTCGCTTGGTTTTGCATGGGACAGAGATTAACTGAACTGGCATTGGATCTCCAGCTTTAGTGCCACATAATGTGGCACTCGAATGCCACGGGAAAAATCTGCAAAAGCTGTCTAAATGTTCAACGGCTTGGGAGTCGTAAAGCTGACTCTTCAGTGTAGTGGGTTCTTAAGGAGATCGTAGCTCGATCATAGTGTGAGCGTCCTGACAATTGGGTGATCCCAAGCCCCCTTTCCCGAGCATCCGG
>RCUH01001300.1_pt1 | contig 19135 bp, 14 predicted proteins | sample 2166191 | NCBI WGS metagenome assembly RCUH01 (sample SAMN09932848, study PRJNA488358) | compost metagenome | feature: garden; material: soil; isolation source: compost soil in an enriched community after 214 h of incubation | place: Germany: Experimental Botanical Garden Goettingen | collected...
ACTATATACTAACCGCGTTTATCAAACGGTTCTTATCACTGATGTATTCCTCCATAGAGATCATACTTTCTGTTCTCATAACGTCCGCAATATCATCTATTTGGTAAATGATCTTCTTCGCATCTTCTGTATTTTTTGCTTTCATTTTGCAGAAAATGTTATATTTTCCAGAAGTTACGCTCGCCTCTACCACGTTTGGAATCAAAGCCAATTGCTTCAATACTTCCTGTGTATGGTTTGATTTTGTAAGCAAAATTCCGATGAACGCTGTGAAGTTGTAATCCAACTTGCTGTAATCTATATTAAGAGAAGATCCCAAAATAATACCAGCGTCTTCCATTTTCTTAACTCTCACGTGGATTGTTCCTGCAGAAACGTCCATTTGCTTTGCAATTTCCGTAAAAGGCATTCTAGTGTTTTCTACTAAGAAATCAAGAATTTTTTTATCGATATCGTCTAATTGATAGTTCATTTTGATTTTATTATTTATTTAAAATATATCTAACTTTTTTGCAAATTTAGAAAAAATTAAATTAACTAAAAACAAAACTTAAAACATTAACAGCTTTTAACAAAACCATCATAATGGATGATAATCATCATTTTATTGCCTTATTTTTTAAGGAATCTTCTATATTCTCATCTATTACAGCCGAGTCTCTTTTTATCCTTTCGCGTCTTTTGAAGATATATTTGAGGGAATTGAAACTTTTACTGTACACAACACCAATACCATAACTCTGATTCAGAGCATTTGCCGTTCCCAATCCAAGATTTGAAGGTTTGGAGTAGGCTCGGAACAATCTACTTCCATTGTTGTTTCTGCTCCAGTCATACTCAATTGTTCCTTCTGCAGAAAGCAAATTGTTGCTAGTATTATCCAATCTCGTAATCGGAACTCCAAGTCCTGTCTTCAATTTGAATCTTGGAGACAATGCAAAACTTACACTTGTATTTGCTCTGTCGCCTGTATTGGAATTCGGATCGCCACTGATGTAATCCAGATTCACTTGGAATGCACTACTGATTGTATTAAGAACAGATCCCAACTGTTTGAACAACATATTGTAACCCGTGTTTATCGCTGTATTTTGAAGATTGAAATCCAATCCGCCACTATTGACAACATTGAAGTTATTTAGCACCAAAACAGACCCAAACTGAATCGTTCGTTCATCCTGATTATTCATCTTGGTTGCTAAAGTTTCTCTCACCTCGGAGGAACTGTCTGGAGCGGAAACTCCAAATTCTATCTCAGGTTTCGTCAGCGTATTGGTGATTTTTGTCGTCAGCACAACATTGATTGGTTGCGCGAGAGACATCGCCAAATAATCGCCGGCGTTGGTAACGGTTCGTGTGTAATTTGCAGTGATGTCAAGATCTGGAGACATTGGACTTCCACTCCATTGGATACTACTGTTTCGCGCAATTTGGAAAGTTCTGTCCAAGATGGCCTTGGAAACAAACGTTCCGTTGTCCACTGTGTAAGTGCCATTCATAATGATATTGCCACTTCTTTCCATTCGGAATTTCAAATGATCGGCGTCACCTTTCACCGTAATGCTTCCTACATCGTCACCAACCAAAACATTTACTAATGTGCCTTTATCAACAGAAATATCAAAATCCATCAACATATTGGCACCAGATTTTTTCTTTTTCTCAACAGAAATTCCACCTTCGTCATCACGTTTTAGGAATCTCAGAATTTTGAATTCATCCACATTGGCTTTTGAGGCACTGTTGAATGTGAATGTACTATTATTGAGGACTTTCAAACCGTCATTTGGTGTTGAAATCTCCAAGCCGGAAACTGGTCCACTGACATAGACGTCGCCTTGACCATAAACACGTCCCCAAAACAAATCATTGTCATCCTGAGTATTATTAATGACCAAAAGATTGTCAGCACGCATAATTAAGTTGATCCCAAGAGAAGACAAAGTTTCAAACTGGATAGATCCGGAAATACTCCCTTTCGAGTTGGAGCGTCCGTCTTTGATTCCGATGTTATTCAGCAAAGCCAAACCTCGGGAAAGATTGATGACGGTATCATCGAAAGAGTAATCTACGCCAGTGAACATCAATTTCAAACCGAAACCTTTCAATGCGAGATCACCACTGTAATCTATGTCGTTCAACGGACCAGAAATTTTCAAATCACCAGTTGCCTTTCCTCGGAAATTTCCAAATATTTCTTTGACAAATTGTTGCGCGAAACCAAGATCAAACTCGTTCATCTTAGCATTCACATCCAAAACAGGCGAATCGGGATTATTGTCAATCGTTCCTGTAACATCCAAACTATTGTGACCCAGAAGATCGGACGACAACGCTTTGATGCTGACATCAAAAACGTTGGGTTTTTCGCTTTTAGTAATGTTGGTCACGAGATTTCCCATCGCTTTGCCATTCATAAAAATGTCGTTCACGCTGAGATCTACCAAAGGTTCCAGATTGGTTCCATTTTTCCTAATTTGAATAGTTCCATTAGCAACACCTTTTATTTCCAAGGCATTTTTATCTTTTGCAAAAGCCAAGAGTTTCGAAATATCAAGGTTTTTAACTTCAGCATCTGCAGTGAAATCTTTTCCGGAAACGAAATCCGCATTTTTAATAAGAAGTTCACTCTCATCAGAATAGATTCGAAGATTCTCTATCAAGAAATCCTTTTCTTTTTTTCGATAAGTGATGGAATGATTAAGTTCTGAACTCGTATCAATGCTCCAAGCCACATCATTGAATTTCACTGTTGTAGGTTCAAATCTTAAAATATAATCGCCTGCCGGATTTGTGGTTTGATTAATATTAACCGCATATTCCTTCAACTGTTTCGCCGTTTCGTCTTCCAAACTTCCAAGTTTGAAAACCGTTCCAATGCGAAGCATTTGCGAATTTTCACTATTTGCTGTCAGTTTCACATCTTGCAAAACATTGTTGCCGTACTGCGCTCTTTTCACCGTCGCCAGCAATTGTTGATTCAGATCTGCGGTGTTCACTCGCAAACTTAGACTATCGACCATTGCGCTGTCACTCGCTTTATTCAAATCGGGTTGATAAGTCGCGTCGGTTTCGGCAAGGAATTTTTCGGCTTCGCTAAGTTCTTTCTTGCTGGTCAAGACATATTTGATGTAAGATGCATCGGCATTCAAAACCAAATCGTTTGTATTTCCAATGTAATTTCCAGAAACAGTGGCGCCGTTTTTCAATTCCAAATCCTTCATAAAGAAAGCCACCAAACCTTGCTTCACATCAAAATCGAAATCGAAACTTTGTCCGTTGTAAGTTTTCTTAGGTGGATTTCCGACCAATATTTTATTGATACTATTGGTCACCATATTCCCAATATCCTCCAAATTGAATTTCCCCGAAACTCTTCCCGTCACCGCTCCAGGTGCATCTACGGAAACAATTCGGTTTCCATCTTCGAAGAAAGCTTTCACTTTGGAATCCGGAATTTCAAGTTTTTGATCCGTTGAATTGAGCGTCAAACCTTTGATGTCTGCGTCCAGATTCAAATCATTTAGATTGGTCATCGATATTTTCCCATTCACCAAACCGCTTATCGAATTGGTATCAGCCAAATTAACGCCGAAATATTTTAAATTAACATATTTGATATCCGCCACAAAATCTGCGAACAATCTTTTGGTAGAGAAATCCACAACACCTTTGAAAGTCCCTTTCGCATTGGGATCATTGGCATTCAGGTTTCCTGTGAATCGTTTTTTATTCAGAACGCCATCGATAGCGATATTATTCAGATTTTTGCCCATCAGTTCGATGTGAGCGACATCAGATTTTGTCTTAATGTACATCGTATTCACATCAAAACCTTCTCCTTGAACATCGAATTTCCCAGAGATCAATCCAACTTGTTTGTTCTTGGTCAATGCGGTGACATTCAAATCTTTTACATCCACATAACCTCTGTATTTCGGACGCTTGGTGCTGTAATCCACAAGATTGAAATCCTTCATTTTCGCTTGTCCAATTCCAGTGATCACTTGTCCGCTGGCAAAAATCTGTTTCGGATTGACTCTTACTGAACCATTGTATTTCATTCTTCCAAAATCGTCAGCAATATTTCCCAATTTTGTTGAAATAAAATTCGGAAGTGAAGCTTTCAAAGCTTTGTAAGTGAAATCGGCTGAAACGTTTTTACTTTCGATGAAGAATTTCTTATCGATAACGCCATTGATTCTAAGATTTTTGGTATTCAAATTTACATCCTGCGAACGGATCAGAAAATTATTCAAAGTGAAATCATTCAGTGGACCAGTCATCGTTCCGGAGACATTGATCGGCGTATAATTGTCCCAATCTGTCACAAAATAACTCAAATCATAACCACTGATCTGACTTCCCGGAATCATCTTCAAATCCCAACTTACCTTATGTCCAAAATCTGCAAACTTGGTTTTAGGATCCAGATTCAAAACCGCTTCACCTTGCAAAAGTGAATGATCTGTATTGATGGTCATATTCCCAAATTTCAAATGCTTTTTCGTCAGTTCAAAATTGGTGGAAAATGTATCAACAATGTGTTCTTTGCCGTATCGCTTTGTAATCAAACTAAAATTCCGAATGTCTGCAAAAACGTCTGAGCCTTCAACTTTCAGGGAAGTCACATTAAGATTGATCTTTCTTGCATCCAGCCATCTTCCCGCTTCTCCCGGACTATTTTCATTAATGATACTCGCCACGCCGTTGATGAGATCGATCTTCATATTCATCTTGAACTTCGGCTTCTTCGGATCTACCGGCGTATCCGACTGGAAATTATCCACATATCTGATAAAATTACTAATGCTATCACCTTTGTAAGTAATCACTCGAATCACAGGATCAATAATTGTTGCTTGATTAAATTTAATATCTCTCGTATTAAAAGCCAATGCAAACCAATCCGAATCCACGCGCAATTCTCTGGCTTTCACAAATTCATAATCTTTGTAATCTTTAAGATGAAGCCCTTTGATCTTCACATCACCAAAAAAATTAACTTCAACATCTTCCACAGACATTCTCATTTTGAAGTCGTTGTTCAAAAGTTTGATGGCTTCGTTCGCGATGTAACTTTTGGTAACAGGTAGATTGATAGCCACGAAAAGCAAAACTATCAAGCCTAAAATCCCGAAAAAGATATAGTTGAGAATCCTCCAGAAAAGTGAAGTCTTTTTCTTTTTGACAGGTTGGTCAATATGAGGATCTTCGTTTGTTGTGTTTTTATTTTCTAAATTTGCCATCTATTATGAGTGGATCAATTATTTTAGGTATCGAGTCTTCTTGTGACGACACTTCCGCAGCCATCATCAGCGGCAACAAAATCCTTTCCAATGTTGCTGCCAATCAGGAAATACATAATGAATATGGTGGTGTTGTCCCAGAGTTGGCATCCAGAGCACATCAGCAAAACATCATTCCTGTCGTGGAAAAAGCTTTTTCCAAAGCAAATATACAACAAAATGATATTTGCGCGATTGGTTTCACACGTGGCCCAGGACTTTTGGGATCGCTACTTGTGGGAACGTCTTTCGCAAAATCTTTGGCGATGAGCCTGGACGTTCCGTTGATAGAAGTCAACCACCTTCAGGCGCACATTCTGGCTCATTTTATCGATGACGCGAATCCAACTTCACCCACTTTTCCATTCCTATGTTTGACGGTTTCTGGCGGTCACACAATGATTGTTTTGGTAAAAGATTATTTCGAAATGGAAATCATCGGAAAAACCATTGATGATGCAGCGGGCGAAGCTTTTGACAAAATCGGAAAGATCTTTGACCTCGATTATCCAGCTGGACCAATCATCGACAAGTTGGCGAAAGAAGGAAATCCAGACGCTTTCCAATTCAATAAACCGAGAATGGAGAATTATGATTATTCATTCAGCGGGATTAAAACTTCGGTACTTTATTTTATTCAGAAGGAATTGCGGAAGAATCCGGATTTCATTAAGGAAAATCTGAATGACCTTTGTGCATCTGTTCAAAGATCCATCATTGAAATCTTAATGAACAAATTAGAAAAAGCTTCTGTTGACCTTAATATAAAAAACGTTGCGATTGCCGGTGGTGTTTCTGCCAACTCAGCTTTGAGAAAAGCGATGGAACTTAATCAAGAAAAATTGGGTTGGAACATCTTCATCCCAAAATTTGAATACACGACAGACAATGCGGCGATGATCGCAATGGTTGCCAAATTGAAATATGAACGTGGCGAGTTTACGGATATTAGGACGACTGCTACGGCGAAATATGATTTGTAGAATTTGATTCGCCTCCATTCAAAAATATTCAATCTTAGTCTTCTAAACCTCACAAATACATTTTATAATGGAATTACTTTATACAGTTAGAGGAAAATATGATAAAGACAATTATGATAATTTTTCATGGGATAAATATAAAGATTGGTCAAAAATGTATCAACTTGACGAACTTGTTTCATTAGATGGAATGTTAAATGAGTTACTTGTAGAACCAGATTATGATAACGAAAATGATTGGAATTTCATTCACACGTTTGGTATTTACCAGACTGGATTTTTCACAGATTTAGAATATGTTTTCAAAAGATTAATAAGATTAGAAAACTATAATTTACTTGCAGTTGTGATTGAACCTAAAGAAAAATGCGAGTCCATCGATTTGATTGATTATGAATTCATTGGTTATGACTTATTAGATCAAGATTTTGGAATAAGTGCCTTGACAAATTGTGGAGGTTTTGATGAAACATTTTCACCATCGGAACTGAACAAAAAAGGTTTAATTGATAACTATGAAAAAGCATATAACATCAAGGAACAATTATTAATTAATAATCCTGATGAACATCATGCAGATACAAATGTAATTGCTGTTTGGCGTAATAAAGCCTTAAGTAAATAAAAATTTTAATCAGATAAAACATATTAGGATAAAAATTTCAACCCAAATAAAATCTATGAAAATATTACTAGAAGAAAAACAACTCGGAACACATTCCAAAAAGAATTCAAAATATTACTGGATTTTAGAAACCATCACGGGAAGAAATGAAAATGCAGAAGAATCTGTAGATTTTGAACTGACAAGTTCTGAAACTGGTTATATGCAAAATATCAAAGAGGAAATTTTGAAAAAAATCAATTCTGAAAATGTTTTCAGTTTTGCCTACGAACCTAAAGAAGGTGATTTTTTATCCATCAAAAACAACTTGAGAAAATTTGAATATTTGAATTTAATCTTCATCAATGGCAGTTGGAAAGAAGAAGTTTATATGTGTTCACTAAGAGATTGTGATGGCGATATTTACACAACGATGAAAACAGGCGTTGCTTTCATAAGCGACAATGAAATCGCATTTTAAAAATTAAAATATAAAATAATCCGTACATCAACTTAAAGCATTGAAATTTAAACTTTAAAACTTATTTTTGCAAAAAATAAAAAGTTATGGCTTCAGGATTCTTTGCAATCTTAGATGATATTGGCGCATTGATGGACGACATCGCGGTAACCAGTAAACTCGCTACTAAAAAAACAGCCGGAATCCTCGGAGACGATTTGGCAGTGAATGCCGAAAAAGCAACCGGTTTCCTTGCATCCCGAGAAATCCCCGTTCTGTGGGCGATTACCAAAGGTTCGTTTATCAACAAGCTCATCATACTTCCAATCGTTTTCCTGCTTAAGTGGCTGTATGAACCGGCTATCAACTATATTTTGATTCTCGGTGGAATTTATTTGGCTTACGAAGGAATGGAAAAGATTGTAGAATTCCTTTTTCATCGCGATAAAAAAGGCCACGAAGTGGTTCAGGAAAGCATTTTACCAGAAGATGATGAAAACTCGGAAAAGTCAAAAATCAGTTCGGCGATCAAGACAGATTTTATCCTTTCTTTGGAGATTGTCATCATCGCTTTAGGAACTGCATTAGAAAAACAACACCCTTTGATTACCCAGATCATCAGTGTTTCTTTTGTGGCAATCATCGCAACAGTTGGTGTTTACGGACTTGTTGCATTGATTGTTAGGATGGATGATGCTGGATATTTCCTACAGAAAAAATCTCATAACAAAGGTTTCTTTAATGGACTTGGACAAGTTCTGATAAAAGCTTTGCCAATTGTCATCAAGGTTCTTGGCGTTGTTGGAACTGTTGCATTACTTTTGGTTTCTGGCGGGATTTTCCATCATTACATTGACGCAGTTCATCATTGGGTTTCAGAGAATATTCCTGCCAATATTCCTGAGCAAGTACCACAATTTGGGTTGGGAATTGTCTTTGGATTGGTAGCGGTTTTATTGATGACAGTTGGGAAGAAAATAATTTCTGCTCTAAAACCTGCAAAAAAATAACATACACTTTTGTCATTTCGGAGGAAACTTAGCGCAGTCTTTCTTCTCGAATGACAAATAATCGGCAAATAAATAATATAAAATGAAACTTTTCTTTGGACAGATTTTTCCCGAAATATTAATAGATTCTGATGAGCAACAGCACATCACAAAAGTTCTAAGAATGCGTGAAGGTGAAGAAATTTTCCTAACCGACGGGAATGGAAATCTGGCCAAAGGAACATTAGTTTTCGAAGGGAAAAAAGTTTCTCTAAAGGTATCTGAGGTCAAAGAAAATCTTCCCGATTTCTCGCCAAAACTTCACATCGCCATTGCGCCAACAAAAAACATAGACCGAATCGAATTTTTTGTTGAAAAAGCTGTGGAAATGGGAATTTCTGAAATCAGTTTTATACTGACGGAACAAACCGAACGCAAGAATATCAGCATAGAAAAGCTGAGAAAACAAGCCATTGCCGCTTCAAAACAAAGTTTGCGTTCTCACTTTCCAAAAATTAATGACCTTCAAAAGTTTTCTGATTTTATCAAAGATTTGAATCCGGAAAATACTTTCGTTGCGCATTGTAACGAGAATTTGGAGAGAATTAATTTGAACGATTTGAAGAATCAAGAATCAAGAGTAAAAAATCAAAATAGCGATGAAAAAATTACGTTTCTAATTGGACCTGAAGGCGATTTTTCTGATAAAGAAATTCAACTATTAGCAGAGAAAGGAGTGAAAGCTGTTTCGCTTGGAAATCAAAGGTTGAGAACGGAAACTGCCGGAATTTTTGTTGCTTCTTGGAATTATGATAAGATGTTTTAGTCTATCCAATTGTAACTAAATTTCACTTTCTTCAATTTTAAATTACCTTTTTTAATATAATAGTCCAACGAGTCATTTGTTTCAATATTCTCAAAAGAATAACCTTTTTTGATTTCTGAAATTGTGTCTCCTTGAATTTTAAATTCATAGAATTGATAAGATTTTCCAATCCCACCTTGTACGTAAACCATTCTCCAGATTTGATTTTTCTTTTCTAATAATCTTAATTGTCTGAAAGGTAGATTAGGCTTTAAAACAACATCTGTGATATTAAATTCCTCATCAGGATTTGCAATTTCTAATTCACTTTTTTCTGATGCAACAAAAAAATCTTTGATTTGTTCAGGAATTTTGTTTTTATCATTCAGAATTATCCAATCAAAATCTTCTCGCTCTTTATCGTTTTTTTTATTTTCTTCCTTTTTACAAGAAAAAATCAACAATAGAACAATTAAAAAAATTACGTTTTTCATTAAATAAATCTAAGAATTCTCCCTCAAATATTTTTCCAAAATCATATCGCCACTCGGAATAGAATTTTTTGCCCAACGGATTTTCAATTGAAGCAATTTCTCTTCGGATAATTTGTACTCGATGTTGGATTTTAGGAGTTTTTGTTTGAGTTCGTACATACAAATTGCGGCCGCGACAGAAACGTTGAAGCTTCTCGTGAATCCAAACATTGGGATTGCCAAAGTTTCATCGGCAAAATCCAACAGTTCGTCCGTTGTTCCCTCCCACTCTGTTCCGAAGACCAAAGCCAACGGTTCATCCACGTTATAATCCGGAAGCATTTTTGCGTTGTTCTCTGCAGAAACGGCGACGATTTTGTAACCTCGGTTTTTGATATTTTGCAAAGATTCTATCTTTCTTGGCATTTTCTCGACCTCAACCCACGTGTCTGCGCCTTTGGTGACTTTCAAATTGGGTTCGAAGAAGTTTTCTTTTTCCATTGCTACCACTTTATGAAATCCGCAAGCTTCCACGCTTCTGACAATCGCCGCAGCATTTCGGAATTGGTAAATATCTTCCATCACTGGTAAAACGAAATCTGAACTTTCCTGCGCGAAATGTTCGATTTTTCGGAGACGTTCGGTGGTTAAGAATTTTTGGAGATATTCGTAAGTGGAGTTTGGGTTCAAGGTCTTGGGTTTAAAGTTGGTGGATGCAAATTTCGGGATTTTTATTTTTATAAAATGTAGATTTTAACGCAAAGCCCACAAAGTTTTTTTGAAACTATTGAAAATATTTTTAAGGTTTGCAAAGACACTTCGACAAGCCCAGAATAGACTGTAAACTCAGCAAAGTTTTTAAAATGTTTACAGAAATTAATAGTAATTAAAATTGGAAAACTTTACCTGATTTGGAAAGTCAAAATTCTTCACTGATTGAAATCTTCCTTTTGTATGACAAATGTTGAACTTTCTACAAAATCCTTAGCCCAGATTGCAGTGGAAATCCTTTTTTGCGTAAACTTCGAGTTCAACTTAATGCAAATCGTCTGCAAAAAAGATTGCAACGGAAAGCTGGATTAAGCTCCTAAAAAAAGGGCAACAATTGCCGAGTTTTGAACTAAGAATTGTTGAGGCATAAAAAAAGCAGTAAAAAAATTTACCGCTTTCTATATTTTATTTCTTTTTGTTGTTTTGTTGTGCCTGCTGTTGTTGCGCCTGCTCCATCATTTCTCTCATTCGTTTTTGGAACTTACCTTCTTTTTTCGGTTCCTTTTGCTTGTTTGCCTGAATCTGTGCGTGGATTTTTTTCTCGTCTAAGATGAAATATTTGATGACCAAAATAATCACGATGTTAATAGCATTGGACACAAAATAGTACCAAGACAAACCTGATGCAGAACTGTTCAAGAAGAATAGGAACGTAATCGGGAAGATGTACATCAACACTTTCATATTCGGCATTCCTTCTTGCTGTGGCTGTTGGATGTTTCCGGAAGTCATCACGGTGTAAATCAAAATCACAACCGTACAAGCCAATGCGAAAATACTCAAATGCTCACCCAAAAGTGGAATATTGAATCCAAACTTGATCACATCATCGTAAGCCGTCAAATCTGGTGCGAACCAAAAGCTCTTGCCTCGGAGATCCAACATATTCGGGAAGAATCGGAAGAGTGCGTAGAATAGAGGAATCTGAACCAAGGCTGGCAAACAACCCGCCATCTGATTCACGCCGGCTTTCCTGTAAACTGTCATTGTTTCCTGCTGTTTTTTCATCGGATCTGCATCCTTGTATTTGGCGTTCACCTCATCGATTTCTGGACGGATCACCTTCATCATCGCACTCAGTTTGTGCTGTTTGAACATTACTGGCGACAAAATTAATTTGATAATAATCGTCATCCAGAAAATTGCCCATCCTGCAGCAATGCCCCAACCTGAGATCAAGCTGTACATCGGCATAAACACGTGGCGGTTCAATGATCCGATGAAAGACCAACCAAGTGGTAAAATCTCGTCGAAGTTTTTGTCAAACGACTTGAGCAACTCCATATCCAAAGGCATAAAGTACCAAGTAAAATCTTGATTCAGCTCGTTTCCAGCCAAGTTAACCTGACCGTCAAAATTGAATTTCTTCAAAAACTCACCGTCCTCAATTGGTTCCTGGAAACCTTTTGATTTTGTGAATCCGCTTTTAGCTTCGATCACTGCAGAGAAAAACTGTTGCTTCACGCCAATCCAGTTAAGCGTTTCGTCTGGCTCATCCATATCGGTACGAGCGTCGTAATCGTAGTCTTTATAATTGTTAAATGCGTAAGAAAACTCTGTGTGAGTCTCCTCCTGCGAACGTCCTTTTTCTGCACCTCTCACGGTGTAATCCCAAACAAAATTAGCTTTGCCATCGTTTACCAATGTTGCCAAACCTTGTGTTTTCACTTGGAAATCTACAGTGTATTTTGCTTTAAGCGTATAAATAAATTGAATCGTCGCCGTTCCGATTTGAGAACTCAAAGTCACGACATTTCCTGCAACTTGTGGTGCGAAAACCAAATCTTTGGTATTGAAAACTTTTCCGGATTTGTCTTTGAACTGGAAACCATAACTTGCATTGTTGCTATTGAACAAATAAAGTGGCTTTCCGCCAAATGCTTGAAACTTGTTTAATTTTACAGAGCTCAATTGTCCGCCAACGCTCGAAAATTCTACAGTCAACTCGTCGTTGTGAAGATTCACTTTTTGAACGGAAGTTGGTGTTACAGTATTTGAATTTAAGTTGGTAGCGATTGGTTTTGCTTGGGTTACAAGTTCTGTTTTTTTGGCGTCAATTGCCAATTGCTCTTGTTGCTCCTGTGCGTTTTTGTTTTGAAAATAAAACATAAAACCGATAAGAATCATAGAAAAAATACCGAAGCTAATCAGTTGACTTTTATCTAATCCGTTATTTTGTTGCATTATAGAATGTAGTTTAAAGTTTAAGGAATTGATTTAAAAGTCTTCGCGAGCCTCAGACTGACAGTTCAAAACCTATATCATTTTGGTCTGCAAAAATAGGATTTATTTTTCAGAATCCATTATAAAGACGAATGGCTCAAAGAAATACTTTGAGCCATTCATTTAATTTATGATTTATTCTTAACCGTTGCGCTGATAAAAGCTTTGAATAACGGATGTGGTGTCGCCACTGTACTTTTATATTCTGGATGATATTGAACACCGACATAGAACGGATGATCTTTCAATTCCAAAGTTTCTACCAAATCTGTTTCTGGATTCAAACCTGTTGGAACCAAGCCTTTTTCTTCAAAATCTTTTTTATAATCACTATTGAATTCATATCTGTGACGATGACGTTCGGAAATGGTTTTAGCGCCGTAAACCTCAGCCAATTTTGAACCTGTTTTCAGAACACATTTCCACGCACCGAGACGCATTGTTCCGCCTTTTTCTACGACATTTTTCTGCTCTTCCATTAGAGAAATCACAGGATCCGGCGTCGAAGTATCAAACTCTACACTGTTGGCTTTGCTCAATTCTAAGACATTTCTTGCAAACTCGATGGTCATAATCTGCATTCCCAAACAAATTCCTAATAAAGGCACTTTATTTTCTCTCGCATATTTCGAAGCCTGAATTTTACCTTCGATTCCTCTGTCTCCAAAACCTGGCGCAATCAAAATTCCATCAACGCCATTTAATAATTTTTCTGCACCTTCCTGTTCGATATCGCCACTGTAAACCCATCTTACTTTCACTTCGGTTTCCATATCGGAACCTGCGTGGATAAAGGCCTCTGCAATCGATTTGTAAGAATCCTGAAGGGAAACATATTTTCCAACCAAAGCAATTTCTACAGTTTTCTTTGGATTTTTATATTTTTTGAGGAATGTTTTCCAGTCTTTCAAGTTTGGCTCTTTTCCTACTGGCAGATTTAATTCTTTTAAAACAACCTCATCAAAACTTTGTTTCTGTAGATATAATGGCACTTCATAGATTGTATCCATATCAATACATTCGATGACGTTTCCTAAACCTACGTTACAGAACTGAGCCAATTTCGCTTTTTGTTCTTTCGGAATGGTGTGTTCTGTTCTGCAAACCAAAACGTCTGCTTGGATTCCGCTCTCCATCAATTGACGCACGGAATGCTGAGAAGGTTTCGTTTTCAGTTCACCACTTGAAGCCAAATAAGGCAACAATGTCAAATGGATAACCATAGAATTGGTTTTGCCCAATTCCCATTGCAACTGGCGAACACTTTCTATATAAGGAAGAGACTCGATATCACCCACAGTTCCACCAATTTCTGTAATAATGATGTCGTAATCCTTTTTGGAAAGCATCTTTATTCTGCGTTTGATCTCGTTGGTAATGTGAGGAATCACTTGAACAGTTTTTCCAAGAAAATCACCTTTACGTTCTTTCTCAATAACGGTCTGGTAGATTTTTCCTGTTGTAACGTTGTTGTTTTGGGAAGTTGGAGAATCTAGGAATCTTTCGTAATGTCCAAGGTCAAGGTCTGTTTCTGCGCCGTCTTCTGTCACATAGCATTCGCCGTGTTCATAAGGATTAAGCGTTCCTGGATCGATATTGATATAAGGGTCAAGTTTTTGGATAGTGACTTTGAAACCTCTCGATTTCAACAATAGTCCCAAAGAAGCGGAGACAATTCCTTTACCCAGTGACGATGTTACACCTCCTGTCACGAAGATGTATTTCGTTTCTTTTTTACTCATTAGATTAGGTTTGTGCAAAGTTAAAGCATCTGGAGTTAACCTGCAATTCTGAGCCCTAAAATAAAAAAAGAGCGGATAGAAATTCTACCCACTCTTTCAGATTAAAAACTATAAAAACACAAATTGCTATTCTTTGATAAATTTGAAGGACTTAACCAAACCATCGATATTTGCTCGGATGATGTAAGTTCCTCTTGTCAAATTAGATAATTCAACTTTGTTATCTGACAGATTTTCCAGAGACTTCACTTTTTGTCCTGCGATATTGTAAACTTCAACCTTCGAAATATTTTTTCCACCATTGAAATTAAGAACATCCTTCACAGGATTTGGATAGATGGAAACTTTGTTTTTATTAATATCATCAGTTGCCAAAGATTCTTTTACATCAATCATATAATCCTCAGATTGTCCGAAGAATGATGTTGTGTTATCACAAGGATCAGTGATAGAAACATCCCAATTCAATACAACTCTCATTCTAGTTTTTCCAGTAAGAGCGTCAGCAGGAACATTGATATCACCATTGATCTGAACGCCATCTGTACTGTCAGAAGTCATCGCACCAACTTCATACACTTCGCCAGCATCTGTAAAGTTTCCGTTTTGATTCCAATCGATGAAAACTGTTGCGTAGTCATATCCAAAATTGGTATTGGCATCCAAGACAAAAGGATATTCTTTTCCTTGATCAACCTGTCCTACTTGGTCGAGATAATATTCGTTTGGTTCAACCGCGTAAGGATCTGAAGAATTGTCGATTCCTGCAAACTGAACTCTTGAAATCGCATCTGTACCCCATTGAGGAGAAGCTGAACAATACACATCATTCACTTTCACTTGGAAAGAACATACGTAAATGACTTTTCCATCTGCATCCACAAGATTGTGAACGACATCTGTTGTCCCGATTGGAAATTCAGAACCAGATTCTAAACCTGAAACCAAAACTGTTGTCAAACCAGTAGAAGATGAATTTCCACAAGCAATTGGTAATGTATAATTTACAACAGCTGTCGTTTGGCTAACACTTGCAATCGTTGCTTCCACATTTTCTGGGCAAGTGATCATACAATCGTTGGTTCCAAGCAACAAATCATTAAGATTGACAATCCAACCGCCCGCAAAGAAAGGCGGAATTGTATTGTCAAAACCACAAACGAAATTTCCATTGGGAGAAATATTCATTCCTGTTCCTAATTTGCCATCGAATGTCGTAATATCAACACCGTTTCTTGTCAGAATATCTCTTAAAAATACAGGTCCAGAACCTAATGAGGGATGATAAATAATCACTTCTCTACCACCAGCATTTCCAGCATAACCAACTGCAATTCCGTTTTCCGAAACTGAAGTAAATACAGCTCTATCAAAGCCAATAGGTGGATTGAAAGATTTGTAAACACCCGTATTAATATCATAAATAAATGGTCTTACACCTTTGTAACCAACAACTTGTCCAGCATTGTTGATATCAGCAGATTCTCCATATTCAGGATTTTCAAGATCGATGTAATGCAAAGTTCCATTCGGTTCAAAATAAGCTGGAACCCAGAATGTCCCGATATCAAAAATATCTTCTCTATCTACAAAACCAGCTACAATTCCACTGCTGTTTACTGCTTCTCCTCTACCATTGACATATTTATTATCTCCGGAAAGTTTGGTCAATGTACTTGTCTCAGTATTGTAAAGAAAAGGGAAACTATTTACGGCGCTTATAGAAATCTGACCAGTCACATATTTTGCATTTTGAGAAATATCGAATGCATTGGCAAACCAACCGCTTTCCGGCGTTGCACCATCAAAATAGTCGATGTTGAACCACGTTCCGTTTTTTCTGTACGAAGCCAGCGAAACGCCTTCTTCCTCTGAAATCATCAATGATGCTTGTCCAGCAACATCACCTGCATTGTTGATTCGGTTTGTTGCTTGCCCATCTTCTGTGAGCGTGCTTACGCCAGTAGCATAGTCGTAATATGCACCAGAATGGATGGCGTTCCCGCTGTCATTAACGTCCATAAAACGAGCTCCCATTTCATCAATTAACCGGAATTCCATTTGTTGCGCACGCACTGCAGTCATTGCTGTGATGCCGAGTAAAAGTAGATAGACTTTCTTCATTTTTTTAATAATATTTAGATTGTGAAATTTTTGTAAAACTTATTGATACAATTTTAAGCGTTAATCATATAATTTCCTAACTTTTGGCTTTTACAATTCACGAATTTCGAAAGTGTTAAATTTTTAAATATCTGATAATCAATTATTTTAAAATAAAAATTCAGTTCAAATTTTTACCGAACGAAGTTTTAAAAATCATCTATTTAACAAATAAAAAAACTATTTTTGTAGTATGTTCAGGCTTATTTTTTTGTGGATCATGTTGTTTTCCGGAGTCATTTCTACTTCGGCGCAAAGTAGCCCAGAAACTTTACAACTGTTGGACAAGGCCTACAAAAGTCTTTATGAAAATCCAGACAACGCGCTTCAGATTCTTCAAAACATCGATAAAAATAAAGAGCCGGAAGTCATCCAGCAAAGACTTCAGCTCATCTTGGCGAGGTCTTACAACCTAAAAGGCGATTACACCACATCCATCGACCAATCCAACGAAAAAAATCTGAAACACAACCGACAGCAAAGCGGATCTTTCTATATGGATTTTGCGCTGGCCCAACAGTATCAATCACTTAGACTTTACAAACAGTCAATCAGGATTTCTCAAAACCTTGTGAGTCAATCTTCTAAGATTAAATCCAAGCATTATTCAGAAAATATTCTGGCGCAGATCTATCAGCTGAATAGCGCTAATTTTATCGTTCAGAAAAATTGGAAAAAGGCGGAAGAAAATCTGACGTTGAGTAATCAATCACTTAAGAAAACGGAAGAAGACCAACTTATTTTAATTGAAAATAAAATCTATCAAACCTTGATTTATATTTCTCAAAATCAAATTGATAAAGCCGAAAAAGTCACTTCAGAAATTACTAAAATTTTAGATAAAACGCCACAATACATTTATCTGAAAGCTTATAATCTGGATAATATTGGAAGGATTAATTTCCTTAAAAAAGATTATAAAATCTCCACAGAAAATTTGACGCGAGCTTTGGATTTGATTGAAAAATCATCGTTTCTTCCATTGAAAAATAGGATTTACGATCATCTTTCCAAGAATTATCTAGCTCTGAAAAACGAATCACTTTATCAGAAATTTTATACCAATTATAAAGAAGGAAATGATATTCTTGACCAAAATAGAAAAGAAGCAATCCGCCATCTCATCCTCCTAAATGATAAATATGAAAACAAAAGACTGGAAGATTCTGAAAGGGCTTTTGTGAGAAATATCCTCATCATTTCTGGCATTTGTTCTTTGATTATTTTATTGATTTTCTTAATTAATTTCTTCGAGAGAAAGAGAACAAAATCTATCGAAAAGCAAATCGATTTCTACACAAAACAACAGGAATTCACGAGGAAACTTAATGAAAAAGAAACTATAGAAACTCCGAAAATCATTGAAAAACCTGAACCGGAAATCACCAAAAAACCACTTCACATTTCAAAAGAAAAAGAAAGCGACATCCTCGCCAGATTGGAAGAATTCGAAAAGTCTGAAAAATTCCTAAACCGTGAGATGTCACTCGCAGTTTTGGCCGGACAAATGGAAACCAACACCAAATATCTGTCAGAAATCATCAACAAATACAAAGAAAAAAATTACAACAACTATATTAACGAATTAAGAATCAACTACATTGCCTATCTTTTAAAAACCGAACCAGTCTATCTGAGTTACAAAGTAAGTTATCTTGCGGAGAAAGCAGGATTCTCTTCCCACAGCTCGTTTGCAACGGTTTTCAAATCGGTAACGGGAATTTCCCCCAACACTTACATTCAGCAATTGGCTCAAAATAAAAAATGAAACGTCTTTTTTACATATTAATTTTAATTTTCTCATCTACCGCGATTTTCAAATCTCAGTACAAGGAAGATGTGTTCAAAAAAGCCTTGGCCAGCGTTTACGAAAATCCCGACAACACGTTGAAATTGGGACAACAAATGCTGAAAAACGAAAAAGATCCGGACCATATCATCAAGCTTTACAAGTTGATTTCGCACGCCTACATTTCCAAACGAGACTTCGACAAATCTTTGGATTGGGTCTTGAAGATGAAGGAATTGAGCAAAACTTTCACCAATCCAGAACAGAAAATAAAAGTCCTAAACGCCGTAGCCATCCAATATCACAATATGGGACTCCACGCCAAAACGATGGAATCTCTGGACGAATATTACAAACTTTGCAAGGATTTGCCGGAAAGTAAATTCAAAACCCTGTATCTCGGCCTCAATTCTACAATCAGAGGTTTGGTTTATAAGAACCAGAACAACAATGAGTTGGCGTTGGAAAAATTGTTAATCGCTTTGGATTATCTTAGAAAAGTGGGAAATTATGACAACTCGATTCCCAACAGTAGTGTGATTCTTTACAACATCGGCTACTGCTATTTCTATCTCAATAAAAACGACGAGGCAGAAAAATATTTCAAAGAATCGGCTGATGTCGCAAGATCTGTACACGCAGAAAGCCTGGAAGCCTTTGCCTACAAAGGACTTGCGGAGATTTATACAACGCAGGGCAAACACCAGGAAGCGATTGAGCTTTTGAAAAAATCTGTCAATCTGTCCAAAAAAGTGGGCGACCTTGTCTTGAGCGAAGGTATTTCGAAGGGTTTTGCTGACAATTATCTCGCACTTCAAGATTGGAACAATTATGAAGTATACAAC
>RCUH01001301.1_pt1 | contig 19115 bp, 17 predicted proteins | sample 2166191 | NCBI WGS metagenome assembly RCUH01 (sample SAMN09932848, study PRJNA488358) | compost metagenome | feature: garden; material: soil; isolation source: compost soil in an enriched community after 214 h of incubation | place: Germany: Experimental Botanical Garden Goettingen | collected...
CAACGGGCTGGCGCTGGCGGAGCTGCAGAACAAGGTGCTGGTGCGCAAGAACAACAACGCCGCCACCAGCAACGACAAGATGACCTTCAACGACGCCTACAGCGCCCTGGTGACCGGGGTGGGCAACAAGGCCAGCCAGGCCAAGACGCTGCTGCAGGCCAATGAGGCCAAGCTGACCCAGAGCACCGGCATCTACGAGAGCGTCTCCGGGGTCAACCTGGAGGAGGAGGCGGCCAACCTCATCCGCTTCCAGCAGTCCTATGCGGCCTCGGCTCAGATAGTCAATACCGCCAAGACCATCTTCGATACCCTGTTGTCTTCCGTGAGGTAAGTCATGCGCATCACCACCAACATGATCTATGACCGCAACCTCGCCACCATGAGCAAGGTCAGCGAGCGCCAGAATACCGCCTACAACCAGTTGATATCCGGGGACAAGTTCACCCGGGCGGGGGAAGACCCCTCCGGCATGAGCCAGAAACTGGCGCTGACCAAGGAGATAGACCTCTTCAAGCAGTACGGCGTCAACGGCAGCCTGCTGGAGAACAGCCTGGGGCACGAAGATACAGTGCTGACCTCCATTAACACCGCGATGCTGAGCGCCAAGACCCTGATCCAGAAGGCGAACAGCTCGGCCATGGGCTCGGAGGAGCGCAGCGCCATCGCGAGCGAGCTGGAGGGGTTGCAGAAACAGATGTTCGATCTGATGAACAGCAAGAACTCCCAGGGGGAGTTCATCTTCGGCGGCAACCAGAGCAAGACCCAGCCCTTCGTCAAGAATGCCAGCGGCAACTATGTGTTCCAGGGGGACACCGGCCAGCGCAGCATCCAGGTCTCCCCCACTGTGCAGATCCCGGCCAATGACTCCGGCTTCGATCTGTTCGAGATGGTGGCGACCCGGCGCACCGCCAGTGGCACCAGCGCCAACATCAAGGTGGGGGTGGGGGATCAGGGGAACTTCGAGAGCTTCTATCGCAACAACTACGATGCCTCCCTTGCCAACAACCAGTTCACTGTGAGTACCCAGATTGGCCCACCTGAAACCTATGATATTCAGAACAGCCAAGGTGTTATTGTCCAGGGCCCCGCTCTTCCCTATACAGCGGGCAATGCCATCTCCTTTAACGGGCTGGAGCTGACCCTGGATTTGCCGGCAGGGGGGGCGGATCAGACCTTTGTGCTGGACAAGCCGGTGAACGACAACGTGCTCAACGGCATGTCCGACTTCATCTCGGCCCTGCGCGACCCCAGCCTCTCGGCTGACGGCTTCCAGCTGGCGGTGGCGGATGCCACCACCCACATGGACAACGCCAGGACCAAGATAGACAGGGGGCAGGGGGACGTGGGCAGTCGGCTCAACAGCCTGGAGCAGGTGATGGGGTCGAACGATGGCCTCAGCACCCTGAACCAGCAGGCGCGGGCCAAGGTCTCCGAGGCGGACATGTACGAGGTGATTGCGGCGCTCTCCAAGGAGGACGCGGCCATGAGCGCCTCCCAGCTCGCCTTCAGCAAGATAAGCAAGCTGACCCTGTTCGATTACATCCGCTGATGGCTGGCTCCCCCGGGCAGGGGGAGTCCGCTCTACCTACGGCCCCTTTTCCCCTCCAATTTGTAACAACCCGTTGCCAGCAGCCCAATGGCCTTGACTCGGGGAGGCCCCGGACAGATGATGCCGCCCGCACCACCCAGGTGGCGCGCATTTTTCGCAGCATCTCGTTAGGCGAGGCTCCTGCATAAACACAGGCCACTGATCTCACGACGTCCAGAGACGCCCAAGATCAGGACAGTTTTCATCGGATTAAGGTGTCAACCCAAGTGGCTTCCGGCGTGCCGGATACGTTATGCAGTGCTAAAGCTGGTACGTGGGGATGAAAACACGCCGGACGGCGTCATTTCCTGCCTGTTACTCGTCAATCAAATTGCTGTTTTCTTGTCGACAGCGACCGGTGCGAGCCGGTTGCCTTCAGGCCCTGCCTGAAATCACATGAGGATATCTGTGATGAAGAAAACACACACCCTGCTCAACCGTCATCAACTGCTCGATCTCGCCGCCCTGCAGGGCTGGCTAGACCACAACCTGGACCCGGTGCAGCGTGCCGATCAACTGCTGACCCTGCGCCCGGAAGAGCTCAACTGCGTCTTCGATACCCTGCCTGCGCCGCGAGGGGCCGCCCTGCTCGCCTCCCTGTCGGCGGAGAGCGCAGGCCAGCTGCTGCTGCGCCTGCATGGCAGCATAGTGGGCGTGCTGCAGGAGGCCATTCCCCGGCGTGATATGGTGGCCATCCTGCGCAAGTTGGGCTCTCAGGATCGCACCAGGCTGCTGGCCCGCTTCCCGACCCAGGCGCAGGCCATCTACGCCTCCCTGCTGGACTGGCCAAGCGAGTCGGTCGGTGCCAACATGCGCCACGAATACCTGGCCGTCGACCAGGGGACCACGGTGGAGAGCGCCAAGCGGCGGATCCACGACGCCTGGGACAAGGCCCAGCTGTTTCAGCACCTCTATGTGGTCGACGGCGAGCGGCGCCTGCTCGGCAGCGTCTCCCTCAAGTCCCTGCTGATCGCCGATCCCCTGCGGCCGGTGAGCGAGCTGATGGAGCGGGAGGCGGTGCGGATCAATGCTCGGGCGGATCAGGAGCTGGCCGCCCGTCTGCTGATCGATCGCGACATCTCGACCCTGCCGGTGGAGGATCAGGGACGTCTGGTGGGGGTCTTCCACGTGGATGACGCCGCCGACATCCTGGAGCTCGAGTCCACCGAGGATGCGGAGTTGCAGGGGGGCTCATCCCCCCTGGATACCCCCTATCTGCAGGCCACTCCCTGGCAGCTGTGGCGCAAGCGGGTGGGCTGGCTGCTGATCCTGTTCGTGGCGGAGGCCTATACGGGCACAGTGCTGCGGGCCTTCGAGGAGCAGCTGGAGGCGGCCATCGCCCTGGCCTTCTTCATCCCCCTGCTCATCGGCACCGGCGGCAACAGCGGCACCCAGATCACCACCACCATAGTGCGGGCCATGGCGGTGGGGGAGGTGAGCCTGAAAAACCTCGGCACAGTGCTCAGAAAAGAGCTCTCCACCGGTCTGCTCATCTCGGTGGCCATCGCCATCGCGGCCTGGGTGCGGGCCTGGAGCCTGGGAGTGGGCCCCGAGATCGGCATGGTGGTCACCCTCACCATCATCGCCATCGTACTCTGGAGCGCGACGGTCGCCTCCATCATCCCCATGGTGCTGCGCCGCCTGCGCATCGATCCGGCCGTGGTGTCGGCCCCCTTCATCTCGACCCTGGTGGATGGCACCGGCCTCATCATCTATTTCGAAATCGCCAAGTGGCTGCTGCCCGAGCTGCAGTGACAACGACAGAAAGCAAAAAGGCAGCCATCGGCTGCCTTTTTTTCGTTTGAGGTGAACGATCACCCGAGCTGGAACAGCAGGGGCCAGCCCTGCTCCTGGCAATAGCGGTGCTCCTTCTCCAGGTTCTGGATCAGCAGGCGGTTCTCCTCGCACCAGTCGGTTGGCAGGGTGACCACCAGCTGATCCCCGGCGGCCTGCACTCGCCACTCTGGCAGCAGGTTGTCCTGGCGCCTGTGGTGGGCGGCCACCGCGAGGCGCAGGATGCGGATGCAGCGCAGCACCGTCTGCTCGTCGCCGCCACTCTGGCAGCAGGTTGTCCTGGCGCCTGTGGTGGGCCGCCACTGCGAGGCGCAGGATGCGGATGCAGCGCAGCACCGTCTGCTCGTCGTGGTTGGGCAGGGCGGGCAGCTCGGAGAGCTTGAGCCCCTTGCGCTGGAAGCGTACCAGGGCGGCCAGCAGGGCCTGATCGTCCTGGTTGAAGCCGGGCAAATCCGTGTTCTGCAGAATGTAGGCGGAGTGGCGATGGATGCCGCTGTAGTTGATGGCCAGGCCAATCTCATGCAGCCGCGCCGCCCAGCCGAGGATGGCGCGATAGGGCTCGATGGGCATCTCCCAGGGATCGCTCAGGGCATCAAACAGGGCCAGCACGCTCTGCTCCACCCGGGTGGCCTGGCGCTTGTCGATGTGATAGTGGGAGCTGAGGGCCAGGGCGGTGCGCTCGCGAATGTCGTGGTGCTGCAGCCGCTCCTCGAACTCATAGAGCAGCCCCTCGCGCAGGGCGCCGTCGGAGTACTCCATCCGATCGATGGGCAATGAGGTGAAGAGCCCGAGCAGTATGGCCACGGCGGCGGCAAAGACCCCCTGGCGCTCCTCGGTGAGGCCGGCGAGTTTGAGCTGGTCGACCCGCTTGTGCCTGAGCATCTCCTCTTTCAGCCGCTCCAGTCCCGCTAGCGTGATGGCGCCATCGGTCCACTCTTCCCCCTGCAAGACGTCGCGCACTGTGCGAATGGAGCCCGAGCTGCCGAGGCAGCTCTGCCAGCCCAGCTTGCGGTATTGGTTGATGATGGGGGCGAGCTGGTGCTGCGCCTCCAGCACTGCGCTGTTGAAGGCCTTCTCGCTCAGCTTGCCGTTGCCAAAGAAGCTCTGGGTGAAGCTGACGCAGCCCATCTTGCGGCTGGTGAGGGCCTTGTGTTCGAAGCCCTCGCCTATGATGAGTTCGGTGCTGCCGCCGCCGATGTCCACCACCAGCACCGCCTCTTCCTGGCCGCTGATGATCTCGATGGGATGATTCAAAACCTCGGCCGCCTCGCGCACGAAGTCGCGGGCGTTGCTGGCGCGGCGCAGAGTGTAGGTGCCGGCGATGCGGATCTGATCCGGCTTGATGTTGGTCAGCCGCTCGGCGAACAGGGCGAGACAGTCGAGCCCCCGGGCCATGGCTTCCGCCGACATGCGGCGCTGTTCATCCATCCCTTCGGCGAGGCGAACCCGCTCCTTGATGCGATCGACGATCTGCATCCGCCCCTCGTTGAGGCGGGCGATGACCATGTGGAAGCTGTTCGACCCCAGATCGACAGCGGCGTACAGACTATTGTCCATTGTTTGACTCGATACGTTTGAGATAGTCGTAAATCGCAACCTGGGAGCGAATCTTGCGGCGGTTGCCCCGCTTCACGTATTCGTTCTTCTGGTCCGCATCGATGACGCGCGCCTTGCAGGTGTCGCTCAGCTGCAGTTCGAGGATGTCCAGGATGCGTTGTTTCAGCCGATCGTCGTAGATGGGGGTGCCCACCTCGATCCGGCCGTCGATGTTGCGGCTCATCCAGTCGGCGCTGGAGATGAACAGCTGGGGGTTGCCCTTGTTGTGGAACACCATCACCCTGGGGTGCTCGAGGAAGCGGTCTATGATGCTGATGACCTGGATGTTGTCACTGAGGCCAGGCACCCCGGGACGCAGGGCGCACATGCCGCGGATGATCATCTGGATGGGCACCCCCGCCTGACCGGCGGCATAGAGGCGGTTGATGAGGTCTCTGTCCACCAGGTTGTTGATCTTGAGCGTGATGCCACTGGGCTGGCCCGCCTTGGCGTTGGCCAGCTCGCTGTCGATGAGACGATAGAGCTGGCGGCGGCTGTTGATGGGGGAGACCAGCAGGTGGTTGAATTTGTAGCGTTTATAGGGGTACTCGATGTATTCGAACACCCCCTCCACCTCGGCTGTGATGTCCGGGTGGCGGGTCAGCAAGGAGAAGTCGGTGTAGATCTTGGCGGTCTTCTCGTTGAAGTTGCCGGTGCCGATATGGGCGTAGCGCACCGCCTCGCCATTTTCGTGGCGGGTGATGAGGCAGAGCTTGGAGTGGATCTTGAGGCTGGGTACCCCGAACACCACCTTGACCCCCGCATCGGTCAAAATGTTGGCCCAGTCGATGTTGGCCGCCTCGTCGAAACGGGCGCGCAGCTCCACCACCACGGTTACCTTCTTGCCGTTGTTGGCGGCGTCGATGAGGGAGTGGATGATCCGTGACTTCTTGGCGACCCGGTAGATATTGATGCGAATGGCGCTCACCGCCGGATCGAACGCCGCCTGGCGCACCAGCTCGGTGAAGTGGTGGAACTTGTGATAGGGGTAGTAGAGCAGTATGTCCTGCTTGGTGATGGCGTCGAAGGCGTTGACGAAACCGTCGAAATCGCGGCAATCGAGGGCCGGCAGCTTGGGGTTTTCCAGATAGTCCCGGCCCACGTTGGGGAAGCCGATGAAATCCTTGAAGTTGTGATAGCGCCCGCCCGGCATGATGGCGTCGTAGGAGCTGATCTGCAGCTTGAGTTTCAGGAAGCTAATCATGGCCGCGGGCATCTCCCGCTCGTAGACAAAGCGCACCGGCATGGCGGTGAGGCGCTGCTTCAGGCCATCACTCATCTTGTCCACCAGGCTCAGGTCCAGCTGGTCTGAGAGATCGTACTCCGCATCCCGGGTCAGCTTGACCGCATAGGCCGCTATCTCGTCGTAGTCGAAGAAGCCCTTGAAGATCTCGTCGAGACAGAAGCGGATGACGTTGTCCAGGATGATGATCTGCTTCTTGCGGCGGGTCCCCTCCGGCGGCAGCTGGAAGAAGCGGGGCAGATCGTCGGTCGGCACCTCCACCAGGGCGTACTGGATCACCTGGCCGTTCTTCTTCATCTCGATGGCGAGATAGGTGTGCTCGTCTTTGAGGAACTTGACCGGGTTGACCTCTTTATTGAGGAGGATGGGGATGATGTGGCGCAGCACCTTCTCCCTGAAGAAGACCCGCAGCCACTGCTGGATCGACTCGGAGAGCTGGTTCTCGTTGACCAGGAAGATGTTGTGGCGGGCCAGGGCGATCAGCAACTCCTTGTAGGTGTTGTCAAACGCCTCGCCGAGCGCCATCACCTTCTGCTGGATGGCGCGCAGCAACACCTTGGCCTCGTCATCGCCACCGTGCACCTCGTTGATGAGGATGCGGCGCTTGACGTCCGAGACCCGTACCTTGAAGAACTCATCCTGGTTGGAGGAGAAGATCCCCAGAAAACGGACCCGCTCGATGAGGGGGACCGTCTTGTCCATCGCCTCTTGCAACACCCGTTCATTGAATGAGAGCCAGCTAAGCTCTTTCTCTTCATACTGCTTGTCGGTGCTCATCTGGTGCCTCTGTACTCAGGTTGCGTCTGCGCGGAAGTTATGGCGTCAAACCATGACAAATTTATGACAACCCGCGTTATTCGGTCAGATCGTGATCGATGTCGACCACCAGATCGTCGGAGAGGGACTCCAGCGCCGTGATCAGATCGTCGAGTTCGAGCTGGGGCGGCAGGGCCACCAGGGCATGGGCATAGAAGAGCGGGGCCCCGGAGTGGGGGGCTGGCTCGCACCCCGTGGTGAGGTCGGCGACGTTGATGTTGAGCTGGCGCAATATGCTGGCCACCTCGTGGACTATGCCGGGCCTGTCGTTGCCGGTGACGCTCAGCATCAGCTGGTGGGCGGGCTCGGGGCTGAGCTGGCCTTCGGCGAAGCTCACGGTGAGACCCGGCAGCATCACCAGCGCCTCGCACAGGCTGCGGTAGTGTTCGTCCGGCACGGCGACGTGCAGGATGCCGGCAAACTGCCCCGCCAGTTCGCTCATGGAGCTGGCCAGCCAGTTGCCCTGCTGCCGGGTGATGGTGTCGGCCAGGCTCTCGACTATGCCGGGCTTGTCTGCGCCGATCACGGTGACGACCAATTGCTTTTGCATCCTGCTCTCCTTGAATGGGACTGCCTGGGGTCGGTTGACGTCTGGCTGCGACTCTGTGCGCCGAAACGTCCATAGGCTCTAGCATTGTGCCTGCTGCGACAGGCCATATGAAGCCCGCTCCACGCAAATTTAGTGAAAAAACGCGAATGCCGGAGCGGCGGTGATTTCAGCTCTGCCTGCCGGGGTTCCCCCGTGGTAGAGTGTTGCCCCTTCGTGTTTGATGAACTGGATATGTCTTGTGAACGGGGTATGTGTTTATGAATAGCCTTGTCGTATCGGGATCCGTGTTGTTGGTGCTGCTCCTGCTGGTGATCCTCTGGCGCAGGAGCAAGAGGGGCAAGGCCGAGCCCTACGAGCTGCAGGAGACCCTGTTCAGCCCGGCTGAGCGCGCCTTCCTCGGGGTGCTGGACTTGGCGGTCGGCGATCAGGCCCGGGTCTTTGCCAAGGTCAGGGTGGCGGATGTGCTGACCCCCCAGGCGCGCCTGGGCAAGGGCAAGTGGCAGCAGGCGTTCGACATGATCAGCGCCAAGCGCTTTGACTATCTGCTCTGCCACCCGACGGATCTCTCCTTCCTCTGCGCCGTCGAACTCGATGACAGCGCCCATCGCCACCAGAAACGCAAGGTGCGGGATCTCTTGCTGAAGTCCGCCTGTGACAGCGCCGGCCTGCCGCTGCTGCAGATCCCGGCCAGCAGCCACTACCAGGTCGACGAGCTGCGCGAGCAGTTGCTGCCCCTGCTGGTCAAGACGAGCCTTCCGGTGGAGGATCTGTTGCCGGGGGAGCGCCGCGAGCCGACCTTCAACCCCTTGCTGCTCGATGGGGTGGACTTGAGTGCCTCCCACCATGGGGGGCGCATGCCTAGGGCGCCACAGGCCGAGCCGCCCCAGCTTGACGAGCAGGAGCCGGTGCTGATGGACAACCCCTTCATCGGTCCGGACGAGGAAGAGGAGGGCGCCTCCACCTCGGCGCCCCACTGCCCCCGCTGCGCGGCGCCCCTGGTGGCCCGGGAAGCGAAAAAGGGTCCCCATGCCGGCCGCCTGTTCCTGGCTTGCAGCCGTTTCCCCGAGTGCCGTTACGCCGCCCCCCAGGAGCAGGCCAGGCACTGATCCCCTCTCTGGCGCCGGCTGCGGCCGGCGCCTTGCACCTCCTGCACCGCGTTCCACTCCGTCCCAGGGCGTCTGGCCGACAGAGGCTGTCTGAGTGTGATCCCCATCCCGGTCGGATCGCGCTGATCGCGACAAGTTTTGACAAACCGCCAGAATTTTGGCACTTTGTGCCCTCTGCAACACAGTGCATAGCTCAATATCATAAGCACTTAAAAAACAATAACTTGGCGTCAGGTGTGTAAGGAAGATAAATTATGATGGCTATGGGGGTGTTGATCGTTGATGCCGATGAACAGCGGCGTCAGCAACTGGGTACCGTGCTCTCGTTCATGGGGATCCCCTGGCAGGAGGTGGTGGAAGCCGATCTCGATGTGGCCATCGAATCCTCCGGCCCGCTGCAAGGGATACTGACGGGCAAGCTGCTGGAGCGCTCCCTCGGCGAGCTGCTGACCGCCTTCCCCCGCATCCCCTTCCTCTCCCTGATGCAGGCGGATCACCCCAACAGCAACTTCATCGGCGGCAGCGACGAGCCCTATACCTATGAGTCCCTGACGCGCCATCTGCACTTCTGTCAGGCCTTCATTTCCCTCCATCCCCGCCAGCAGGTGCACGACAAGGGCCAGACCCTGTTGCGACTGCTGGTGGGCAAGGGGCGGGGGATCCAGGAGGTGCGCCGCCTCATAGGCCAGGTGGCACAGACTGACGCCAACGTGCTGATCCTGGGGGAATCCGGGACCGGCAAGGAGGTGGTGGCCCGCGCCATCCACGAACTCTCTGCCCGAAGCTCGGGCCCCTTCGTGCCCATCAACTGCGGTGCCATTCCGGCGGAGCTCCTGGAGAGTGAGCTGTTCGGCCACGAGAAGGGGGCCTTCACCGGCGCCATCGCCGCCCGTCGCGGCCGCTTCGAGCTGGCCCAGGGGGGCACCTTGTTCCTCGACGAGATTGGCGACATGCCGCTGCCGATGCAGGTCAAGCTGCTGCGGGTGCTGCAGGAGCGACTGTTCGACAGGGTCGGGGGCGGCAAGCCCATCCAGGCCGATGTGCGCATCATAGCGGCGACCCACAGGGATCTGGAGGCGATGATCCGCACCCAGGGTTTCCGTGAGGATCTCTACTATCGCCTCAACGTCTTCCCCATAGAGACGCCGCCCCTGCGCGAGCGCTGCGACGACATCCCCTTGCTGCTGCAGGAGCTGCTCAACCGCCATGCGGAGCAGCACAGGGGGATCATCCGCCTGACCCAGCGGGCCATGGAATCCCTGATGCAGTACCCCTGGCCTGGCAACGTGCGGGAGCTGTCGAACCTTATCGAGCGGTTGCTGATCCTCTACCCGAACCAGATCATCGACGTGGCGGACTTGCCCGGTCGCTACCGTCTGCTGCCAAGCGAGCCCAGGGACGAACGGCTCACCGAGATGGACGAGCGGGATGCCCTGGCCGCCGTGTTCCAGACGCCTCCCGTGCTGGATCCCGGCCTGGCCGCGCCGCTGCCCATGCAGTTGCCCCAGGAGGGGCTCAATCTCAAGGAGATGCTGGCGGATCTCGAGGTGGAGCTGATCCGTCAGGCCCTGGAGTCCCAGGACGGGGTGGTGGCCCGGGCCGCCGACCTGCTGAGCATGCGTCGCACCACCCTGGTTGAGAAGATGAAAAAGTACGGCATGAGCAAGGACAACTGAGGTCAATGCTTTGACGGCTATAGTCAAAGCATTGATATATAACTAGTAATTTACTGGCATGGAAATTGAATAAGCTGACCCAATCGCCAGTTTGAGGTCAGCTTTATGACAATCTCGCAGCAGGACAATCCGCTCCAGTCACACGAAGTGAGTCAGCTTTATGCCATCTTCACGGCACTGCCGACCGGCGTGCTGCTGCTCGATGGGGAGGGGCGGATCACCCGCGCCAACCCGGCCGCCCTGACCCTGCTGGGGGAGCCGCTGGAGGGGCAGGCCTGGCGCCAGATCATCGCCCGCTGTTTCCAGCCCAGGGAAGACGACGGTCACGAGATCTCCCTGCGCGATGGGCGCCGGGTGCAACTCTCCACCCAGCCGCTGCCGGATCAGCCCGGCCAGCTGGTGTTCATCACGGATCTCACCGAGACGCGCCAGTTGCAGGACAGGGTCAACCACATGAAACGGTTGTCGGCCCTGGGCAACATGGCGGCCTCCCTGGCACACCAGATCCGCACCCCCCTCTCCGCCGCCATGCTCTATGCGGCCAACCTCGCGAATCGCACCCTGAAACCGGAATCCCGCACCCAGTTCCAGCAAAAATTGATGGCCCGATTGCAGGATCTCGAGAAGCAGATCAACGACATACTGCTGTTTGCCCGCAACGGCGACAACCAGGTGGTGGCCCCGGTCTCGGTACAGGGGCTGCTGGCTGAGGTGCAGGCCGGTGCCGAGGCCTTCTGCCAGCAGCAGGGCTGCGCGCTGCACATGGAGGCGCCTGAGCCGGATCTCTGCCTGCTCGCCAACAGCAGCGCCCTGGCCGGTGCCATCAACAACCTGATCGCCAACGCCAGACAGGCCGGGGCCGATTCGCTCTTGGTGAGCGCGGTGCGCAGCGGCAACCGGGTGGAGATGCGGGTCCTCGACAATGGCAAGGGGATGCCTGCCCAGTTGCTCAGCCAGATCTTCGAACCCTTCTTCACCACCCGCTCCCAGGGCACAGGCCTCGGGCTTGCCGTGGTGCAATCCGTGGTGCGTGCCCATCAGGGGGAGGTCAGCGTGGCCTCGGTCCCCGGAGAAGGGACCTGTTTTACCCTGTCGTTCCCCCTGCATCAGCAAGCGGTGCAGCTTGGAGGTGTAGCATGAATCCCATCTTGTCCCTGTGGTGCAAGGCCTGCGGGCCGGTCGTTGGAGGTGTGGCATGACTCAGGCCCGCATTCTGGTGGTGGAAGACGACAACGGTCTGCGCGAGGCGCTGGTGGATACCCTGCTGCTCGGCGGTTACGAGTGCCGCGAGGTGGACAGCGGCGAGCGGGCCCTGCTGGCGCTCTCTCGCCAGCGCTTTGACATGGTGATCTCCGACATTCAGATGGGAGGCATGGACGGCCTCACCCTGCTGGCCAACATCCGCCAGCAATATCCCCAGGTGCCGGTGCTCCTGATGACGGCCTACGCCAACATAGACGGGGCCGTGCGCGCCATGCGGGAAGGGGCCATCGACTATCTGGCCAAGCCCTTCTCCCCCGAGGTGCTGCTCAACCAGGTCAGCCGCTATGTGCCGGCCCAGAAGGTGGAGAAGCGCGCCGTGGTGTACGGGGATCCCAAGACCGCCGAGCTGTTCCAGCTGGCGACCCGGGTGGCCAGAAGCGAGGCCACCGTCATGGTGACAGGCCCGAGCGGGACGGGCAAAGAGGTGCTGGCCCGCTACATCCACGACCACTCCAGCCGCGCCGAGCAGGCCTTCGTCGCCATCAACTGCGCCGCCATCCCGGAAAACATGCTGGAGGCGACCCTGTTCGGCTACGAGAAGGGGGCCTTCACCGGCGCCGTGCAGGGGTGCCCGGGCAAGTTCGAGCAGGCCCAGGGGGGCACCCTGCTGCTCGACGAGATCACCGAGATGGATCTGGGGCTGCAGGCCAAGCTGCTGCGGGTATTGCAGGAGAAAGAAGTGGAGCGGCTCGGCAGCCGCAAGATGATCCCGCTGGATGTGCGGGTCATCGCCACCAGCAACCGGGATCTGAAAAAAGCAGTGCAGGATGGTCTGTTTCGCGAGGATCTCTACTACCGTCTCAACGTCTTTCCCCTGCGCTGGACCTCCCTCTGGGAGCGGCCCGGCGACATACTGCCGCTGGCGGAGCACTTGCTGGCGCTCCATGCCAGTCAGCAGGGGCTGCCGACGCCGCAGCTGGCCGATGAGGCGCGCGAGCGCCTGCTGGCCCACCCCTGGCCCGGCAACGTGCGGGAGCTGGACAACGTGGTGCAGCGGGCCCTGATCCTCTGCCCCGAGGGGCTCATAGGTTGCGAGCATCTGATCCTGGAGGAGACGGACGAGGAGCTGGTGCGCCCTCTCGAGCGTCTGTCGGGGGAGGGGCTCGGCGGCGAGCTCAAGCAGCAGGAGCACCAGATCATCCTGGACACCCTGCAGGAGTGCAACGGCAGCCGCAAGGAGGTGGCCGACAAGCTCGGCATCAGCCCGCGCACCCTGCGCTACAAGCTGGCCCAGATGCGTGACGCCGGCATAGAGCTGCCCGCCTAGGGCAGGTTGCCGGTGTCATGGCCTTGCCGGCCCGGCTCGATTATCATGGGGCCCTCGGCATCATGAGCCTGGGCCCCGTTGTCACTGCAGACAAGAGCCTGATCGCAGACAAGGGGGAGCAGCGCCTTTACAAGGGACTCCTATGATCTCTCATCGCAAACTGGAAACCGTGCTCAACCACCTGCTCGAGCCTCATGCCATCAAGGACTACTGTCCCAACGGGCTGCAGGTGGAGGGGCGCGAGCGCATCCGCCGGGTGGTCACCGGCGTCACCGCCAGCCAGGCCCTGATCGATGCGGCCGTGGCCCTGGATGCCGATGCCATCCTGGTCCATCACGGCTACTTCTGGAGCGGGGAACCGCCCCAGATCACCGGCATGAAGCAGCGCCGTCTCAAGACCCTGCTGACCCACGACATCAACCTCTTCGCCTACCACCTGCCGCTGGACGTGCACCCCGAGGTGGGCAACAACGCCCAGCTCGCCAGGCTGCTCGGCATCAAGGTGCGCCGCGGCCTGGAGCCCTGGAACAGCAAGAGCGTGGCCATGGTGGGCAAGCTGGAAACCCCCATGAGCGGCAGCGACTTTGCCAGGCTGATTGCCGATCGCCTCGGCCGCGAGCCACTCCACAGCGGCGACAGCGGCCCCGAGCTCATCAGCTCGGTGGCCTGGTGCACCGGCGGTGGCCAGAGCTACATCAATCAGGCGGCCGAGCAGGGCATAGATGCCTTCATCTCGGGGGAAGCCTCGGAGCAGACCATACACACGGCCCGCGAGATGGGGATGCACTTCTACGCCGCCGGCCACCACGCCACCGAGCGCTACGGCGTCAAGGCGCTGGGGGAGTGGCTTGCGACCGTACATGGCCTGGATGTGACCTTTATCGATATCGACAATCCGGTGTAGGTTCGATTAGCCGCGTGGCGGCGTCATCGGACATGACTGCAGTCATGGTGTTGATATGTAGAAATGACAAGGGAGGCCTAAGCCTCCCTTGTTACATTTTGCATGCAGCGAGTAGCGGCTACTCGCTGGCATAGCCCGCGGGGCCGAGTTCGGCGCCATCCAAGAGGGCGGCGCCCTCCTGCATCTTGAGCCGTCCCTCGCAGAACCACTGCACCACCAGGGGGTAGATGCTGTGCTCCTGGGCCTGGACCCGGGCCGCCACCTCGTCGGCACTGTCCCCTTCGAAGATGGGGACGCGTGCCTGCAGGATCACCGGGCCGCCGTCCAGCTCTTCGGTGACGAAGTGGACGCTGGCGCCGTGCTCGCTGTCCCCGGCATCTATGGCGCGCTGGTGGGTGTGCAGGCCCTGGTATTTCGGCAGCAACGAGGGGTGGATGTTGATCATCCGCCCGGCGAAGTGACGCACCAGATCGGCACTCAGGATCCGCATAAAGCCGGCCAGTACCACCAGATCCGGCTGATAGTCCGCCATCAGCGCCAGCAGGGCGGCGTCATACTCGGCCCGGCTGGCAAACTGCTGCTGGGCCAGGATGGCGGTGGCCACCCCGGCTTCCCTGGCGCGTACCAGCCCGTAGGCATCGGCCCTGTTGCTGATGACGCCGACCACATCACCGGCAATCTTGCCGCTGGCGCAGTGGTCGAGAAGGGTCTGCAGGTTGCTGCCGTTGCCGGAGATCAGCACCAGGATCCGTTTCATAGGGGAGGTCATTTTATGATGACTTGTTCTTCGCCATCGGCCGCCTTGGCGATGTGGCCTATGTGCCAGGCGTTCTCGCCTTCGGCCTTGAGCAGGGCCAGCGCCTTGTCCAGCTGATCCGCCGGCAGGGCGATGATCATGCCGACGCCGCAGTTGAAGGTGCGGTACATCTCGTGACGGGTGACGTTGCCGGCCTGCTGCAGCCAGCTGAACACCGCCGGCCACTGCCAGCTCTGCTCGTCGATCACCGCCTGGGTATTGGCGGGCAGCACGCGGGGGATGTTCTCCCAGAAGCCGCCACCTGTGATGTGGGACAGGGCGTGGATCTCGCACTCCTTGATGAGCTTGAGCACCGGCTTCACATAGATGCGGGTCGGCTCCAGCAGGGCATTGGCCAGGGTGGTCTCACCCAGCGGCTGATGCACGTCGGCCTGGGAGACCTCCAGGATCTTGCGCACCAGGGAGAAACCGTTGGAGTGGGGGCCGCTCGCGGCCAGGGCGATCAGGGCATCCCCTTCGCCGACCTTGCTGCCGTCGATGATGTCGCTCTTCTCCACCACACCGACGCAGAAACCGGCGATGTCGTAGTCTTCCCCTTCATACATGCCTGGCATCTCGGCGGTCTCGCCGCCCACCAGGGCGCAACCGGACTGCTCGCAGCCTGCACCTATGCCGGTGACCACGGCGGCGGCGGTGTCCACATCCAGCTTGCCGGTGGCATAGTAGTCGAGGAAGAACAGGGGTTCGGCGCCTTGCACGATGAGGTCATTGACGCACATGGCCACCAGATCGATGCCCACAGTGTCGTGCTTCTTCAGGTCGATGGCCAGACGCAGCTTGGTGCCCACACCGTCGGTACCGGATACCAGTACCGGCTCCTTGTAGCCAGCAGGGATTTGACACAGGGCCCCAAAGCCGCCAAGACCACCAAGGACTTCAGGACGACGAGTGCGCTTTGACACGCCCTTGATACGTTCAACCAGTGCATTGCCGGCATCGATATCTACGCCAGCATCCTTGTAGCTCAGTGAGGTTTTGTCAGTCACGCGTATTCCCCGTCATATAGAGAAGTGGAGGGTAAAATTCGGGGCGTATTCTACCAGTGGGCGGGTAAAAGCAGAAAGAAAATCGTTTGCGCGTTTTTACGTGGAAAAGCTCTACAAGCCGTGGCTTTTGTTGTATGATTCCGCGATTTTTTGGCGCCGGTTCGAGGAGATAATAATGAAAGTCGTTGAAGTCAAACACCCCCTGGTCAAGCACAAGATCGGCCTGATGCGCGAAGGCGACATCAGCACCAAGCGTTTCCGTGAACTGGCCAAGGAAGTGGGCAGTCTGTTGACCTACGAAGCGACCTCTGACTTCGAAACCGAGAAAGTTACCATCGATGGTTGGAACGGGCCAGTGGAAGTTGACCAGATCAAGGGCAAGAAGGTCACAGTCGTGCCCATACTGCGCGCCGGTCTTGGCATGATGGATGGCGTGCTCGAGCACATGCCGAGTGCCCGTGTCAGCGTGGTCGGTATCTACCGCGATGAAGAGACCCTGCAGCCGGTTCCCTATTTCGAGAAGATCGTCAGCAACATCGAAGAGCGTCTGGCCCTGGTCATCGACCCCATGCTGGCCACCGGCGGCTCCATGATAGCTACCATCGACCTGCTGAAAAAGAAGGGCTGCCAGTCCATCAAGGTGCTGGTGCTGGTTGCCGCCCCGGAAGGGATCAAGGCGCTGGAAGCCGCTCACCCCGACGTGGAGCTGTTCTGCGCCTCCATCGACCAGGGGCTGAACGAGAAGGGCTACATAGTCCCGGGTCTGGGGGATGCCGGTGACAAGATCTTCGGCACCAAGTAACCCCTGACGTCATAGCCGCTCTCTCTGAGCGCAAACGGAGCCGGCACCTTGCCGGCTTCGTCGTTTATCCCGCCCTCCTGCTTGCTGCCATGCGCGCCTTGCCGCTACCATAAGCAGCATCCCCCATTTCGAGAATCTTCTTTATGCTGAAACGCTTAGCGACTCTCCTCTGCTGTCTGCCACTCATGGTGTCGGCTGCCCAGGTGACCGATCTCTACCAGGGCAAGGCGCCTACCAGCGGCGACATGACAGCCGCCCAGTCCCAGGCTCTGGGGGAGGTACTCGTCAAGGTGACCGGCAGGCGCGACATCCTTACCCAGCCCGAGGTGGCCAAGGCGCTGGCGGCGCCCGGTGACTATGTGCAGCACTACGGCTATCAGGATGTGGGGCCGGTCAAGTTTCTCAAGGCCGACTTCAACGTGACCAAGGTCAATGCCCTGGTAGGCCAGAGCAAGTTCCCCCTGCTCGGACCCGTCCGCCCGCAAATGGCGATCTGGCTGGTAATAGATGAAGGGGAGCGTCGCATACTGCCGGATCAGTCCAGCGACGGCTGGTCCGCCGCCCTGCGCGGTCAGGCCCAGGCCATGGGGTTGCCGGTCAGCATTCCGCTGATGGATCTCGATGACAACATGGCGGTCAGCGCCACCGATGTCTGGGGTCGTTTCGCCGATCCCATCCTCAAGGCGAGCGAGCGCTATGGCGCCGAGATGGTGGTGCTGGGCAAGCTGACGCCGGAAGGGGAGAAGTGGAGCATCGACTGGGGGCTCTATGGCGCCAAGCCGGGAGCTTCGGGCGGCGCAGAGCTGACCGAGCTGACCAAGGGGGCCGGCTCAGGCACCCAGGCCGAGGTGGCGCAGGGCATGGCCGATGCGCTGGCGGGCTGGCTGGTGCAGCAGTACGGCACTCGCCTGTCGGGGGTCGTCTCCAGCCAGACCCTGGTGGTGGAAGGGTTGTCCGGCATCGACGGCATGATCCAGATACAGAAGATGTTGCAGGGCATGGCCAGCGTCACCAAGGTGGCGATCGGCAAGCTGGAGGGGGACAAGGTCACCTTCAACCTGTCGCTTCAGGGGGACAAGGCCGAGCTGGTAAGGGGTCTGCAACTGGAGAGCCGCCTGCACCAGATCGAAGACAATGAGAGCGGTCTGCGTTACCAATGGTCGCAGCCCTGATCCCAGGGGAAGTTCCAGACCGCCCGGCATGACCCGGGCGGTTCTCTATCTGCCGCTCTGGTGATACACTTGCCCGCAAATATCACAGTCAAAGCCCAACGAGTGAAGCAACCGGCCCAACTGTCTTTAGCCGTACAATTACCGGATGATGAAACCTTCGTCAGTTTCTATCCCGGCAACAACGCCCATCTGATCACCGCCCTCAAGAATGCGGCCATCGGTCAGGGCGCTCCTTTCCTCTATTTCTGGGGAGCCAAGGGCTCCGGACGCTCCCACCTGCTGCACGCCACCTGCGCCGAGGTCAATGCCCGCGACGCTGCCGCCGCCTATCTCTCCCTCGATCAGTTCGAACAGCTGGATCCCAGCATGCTCGACGCCCTCGAAAGCCTGCCCCTGGTCTGTCTCGACAGCCTGGAAGCCATCGCCGGCAATGGGCTCTGGGAGCGGGCCCTGTTCGATTTTTACAATCGCTGGCGGGAGAAGGGGGAGGGGACCCTGGTGGTCACCGGCTGCAGCGCGCCGCGCAAGCTGGGGCTGCAACTGCCGGATCTCGCCTCCCGCCTCGACTGGGGAGTGAGTTTCCATCTCGACGAGCTCGATGACGAAGGCAAGCTCAGTGCCCTGCAGCTGCGTGCCGAGCTGCGGGGCTTCAAACTGCCCATAGACGTGGGCCGCTTCCTGCTCAACCGCTTGTCCCGCGACATGCGCACCCTGCTCACCACCCTCAATCAGCTCGACAACGCCTCCTTTCGCGCCAAGCGCAAGCTCACCATCCCCTTTGTCAAAGAGATCCTCGAACTCTGAGACAATGGTGATTGCCTGTCTGCGCCACATCCTTGAGTGGCGAGCAAAAAGAAACCCCGGCACCAGGCCGGGGTTTTGCTATCTCAAGGGGGCTCTGTCTATCAGTGGAACTGATCTTCTTCGGTGGAACCCGTTAAAGCGGTCACCGAGGATTGGCCACCCTGAATGACGGTGGTCACCTTGTCGAAGTAACCGGTACCGACTTCCTGCTGGTGTGCCACGAAGGTGTAGCCCCGCTCGGCGGCGGCAAATTCCGGCTGCTGCACCATCTCGACGTAGTGCTTCATCCCTTCGCCACGGGCGTACTGGTAGGCCAGTTCGTACATGTGGAACCACATGTTGTGGATGCCCGCGAGGGTGATGAACTGGTACTTGTAGCCCATGTCGGACAGCTCCTGCTGGAAGCGGGCTATGGTGGCATCGTCCAGGTTCTTCTTCCAGTTGAAGCTGGGGGAGCAGTTGTAGGCCAGGATCTTGTCCGGGTACTGGGCCTTGATGGCTTCGGCAAACTGACGTGCCTCGTCCAGGTCCGGCTTGGCGGTTTCACACCACACCATGTCGGCGTAAGGGGCGTAGGCCAGGCCGCGGGAGATGGCCTGCTCGATACCGGCCTGCACCTTGTAGAAGCCCTCGGCGGTGCGCTCTCCGGTCAGGAAGCCTGCATCGTAGGGGTCGGCGTCCGTGGTCAGCAGGTCGGCCGCGTTGGCGTCGGTACGGGCGATCACCAGGGT
>RCUH01001303.1_pt1 | contig 19102 bp, 22 predicted proteins | sample 2166191 | NCBI WGS metagenome assembly RCUH01 (sample SAMN09932848, study PRJNA488358) | compost metagenome | feature: garden; material: soil; isolation source: compost soil in an enriched community after 214 h of incubation | place: Germany: Experimental Botanical Garden Goettingen | collected...
ACGTGAAGAAGGACCAATGGGGCAACTCGGTCGATTTCATCGTCTATGGCGAGTTTGAAAACGAGGCGGCGCTCGCCGCTTACAAGGCCGATCCCGCCTATGATCTTTCGACCCGCACGGTAAAGCCGCTGCGCGAGACCCGCGTTGCCGCCGATTTCGACAGCGATACGGCGGTGAAAGCGCCGATCCGGTAACGTCCGCTTCCGCCTGCGAAGGTGGCGCGCATCCGCACGTAGTCTACTGATAACGGGCGCAAATCTTTCCTTTGTCGTAGGGCTGAGGCCCCATCTCCCTCTTCCCTGTGCTTGTCACAGGAATCCAGTCGGCGCCTCTGCGCGACGAGAGGACTCTTTTCAGCCCAAAGACTTGGGCTGGCTGGATCCCTGTGACGAGCACAGGGATGAGGGCCGACCAGAGGTCTGAGCGGCCATCAAAACAAGGACAACTCCATGCGATTTCCCTTTTCCCTGCCGCGCAAGCGCCCGGCGGATGGCAGAGCCGTGCCTGAAAGCCGGAAAATGGCTGATGGCTTCATGGCGGTGGCGGTGCAGGGCGGGCAGGCCTTCTGGTCCGGCCGGTCCTATGCCGCACTTGCCCGCGAAGGCTTTATGAAAAACCCGGTGGCGCACCGCGCCGCCCGCATGGTGGCGGAAACATCCGCCTCGGTCAGCTGGCTGCTCTATGATGGCGAAGAGGAACTGGCCGATCATCCGCTGCTGGCGCTGCTTTTAAAACCGAGCGCCCATATGGGCGGGCCGGATTTTTTCGAGGCGCTTTATGGCCACCTCATGCTGGCCGGAAATGCCTATATCGAGCCGTTAACGGTGGGTGGGCAGTTGCGTGAACTGCATCTGTTGCGGCCCGACCGGGTGAGCATCGTCGAAGGACAGGACGGCTGGCCGGTGGCCTTTGATTACCGTGCCGAGGGCCGGGCATCCCGGCGCATCGCCGCCGAGCGCGACGGGCTAGGGCTGTTGCACCTGAAACTCTTTCATCCGCTGGATGATCGGGCGGGTTTTGCACCGCTCGCTTCCGCAGGGGCCGCGCTTGATCTGCACAATGCCGCAAGCCAGTGGAACAAACGCCTGCTCGATAATTCCGCCCGGCCTTCCGGGGCGCTGGTCTACCAGCCGAAGGAGGGCGGCAATCTCTCCACCGAGCAATATGAGCGGCTGAAGCGTGAGCTGGAGGAAGGTTATCAGGGGGCGATGAATGCCGGCCGTCCGCTGTTGCTGGAAGGCGGGCTGGACTGGAAGGCCATGGGTCTTTCGCCGCGCGACATGGATTTTCTGGAGGCCCGCAACGGCGCGGCGCGCGATATCGCGCTTTCGCTCGGCGTGCCGCCGATGCTCATCGGCATTCCCGGCGACAATACCTATGCCAATTACCAGGAGGCGAACCGCGCCTTTTATCGTCTGACCGTCCTGCCGCTCGTTTATCGCACGGCGGCGAGGCTCTGCGGCTGGCTTTCTCCGGTCTTCGGCTCGGGGTTGAGGCTCGAACCTGATCTCGACCGGATTGCCGGGCTTGCCGGCGAGCGGGATGCGCTCTGGGCACGCATCGGCGCGGCATCATTCCTGAGCGACGAAGAAAAGCGCGAAGCCGTCGGTTATTGATCACCGACCCGGCGGGATCGAAGCCCCGGCCTCGTGTTCAATCATTTTCTGAAGAAGCGGAATCTCCCTGTGAGGTCTTCCGCCCAAGCGATTCCGAAGACTCACAAAATCACCCGGCGCAGGCGCGCAAAAAACGCCTGCGTGCGACGCGGCGCGTCCGCCCGATAACAACATCCTAGAACGGAATGATTACCCATGTCTGAATTCGCCAATGAGGCCGGCATCTGGGCCGCCCGCATCACCGGCGCCGTGGCGGGCGCGGGTGTATCGCTCGTTTACCTCCTGCCGAAAAGCAAACGCGAGGCCGCGAGCCGTTTCATCACCGGCGTGTCCTGCGGCATGATCTTCGGCGGGCCGATCGGCCTGTGGATCGTGCAGCAGCTCGATATTGCCGGCGCGCTTTCGGGGCGGGAAATCATGGTGGCGGGGTCCGCCGCCGCCAGCATGGGGGCGTGGTGGGGGCTGGGCGTGCTGGTGCGCATCGCCGACCGTTACAGCGCCCGCCCGCGCGCCTGACACTTCCTTCACATCGCAGGAGTTTTCCATGCACGTTTATCGCGGGCCGCGTCCCGCCACGCGCAAATTCGCCAATCTGGAGCTGCGCGGCATTACCAGCGACGGCACCTTTTCCGGCTATGCCAGCGTCTTCGGCGAGATCGATCTCGGTCAGGATGTCATCGAGCGCGGGGCTTTCCGCCGCTCCATCGAGGAGCGGGGCGCGGCCGGCATCCGCATGCTCTATCAGCACGACCCTGCCGAGCCGATCGGTGCCTGGCGCACCATCCGCGAGGATGAGCGCGGTCTTTATGTGGAGGGCGTTCTCGCACCCGGCGTCGCCCGCTCCCGCGAGGTGCATTCGCTGATGAAGACCGGCGCGCTGGACGGGCTGTCGATCGGCTTTCGCACCGTACGTTCGAGTAAAGAGGGGCGTTCCAGTAAGGATGGGCGCTCCGGCAAGGCGGCGGGCTCAGGCGTCCGGCGCATTCTGGAGGCCGATCTCTGGGAAATTTCGGTCGTGACCTTCCCGATGCTGCCGTCCGCGCGGGTTTCCGACGTCAAGCACGCCCGCTTCTTCCGCGACCGCGAGACCGAACTGGTGCGCAACATGCGTCGCGCTGCCCGCTCGCTGTTCGACACGGCATTCAAACGCTGACTTCCGGACAATCACCCACAAGGAAACGACATGACAGAACAGATGACGAAACCGGCCCCGATGACTGTTGCACCGCAGGTGAAGGCCGTGCCCGATACGGTGACGGCCGCCTTCGATGAGTTCATGGAGGCCTTCGAGGCCTTCCGCGAAACCAACGACCAGCGGCTTGCCGATATCGAGCGCAAGATGGGGGCAGATGTCGTGACCCGCGACAAGCTCGACCGTATCGACAGGGCGCTCGACGACAACCGCCGGATCGTGGACGATCTGGCGCTGAAAAAGGCGCGCCCCGCGCTTGGCCGCAAGGACGCGCTTTCCCACGATGCCGAGGAGCACAAGGCCGCTTTCGAGGCCTATATCCGCCGCGGTGAGGAAGGCGCGCTGCGCGATCTGGAGGCGAAGGCTTTTGCCGGCTCGACCGGAGCCGATGGCGGCTTCCTGCTGCCGAGTGAGACGGATGGCGAGATCGGTCGGCGCATGACGGCGATTTCGCCGATCCGCGCACTGGCAACCGTGCGGCAGGTTTCCGCCGCCGTGCTGAAAAAGCCCTTCGCGCCCGGCGGCATGACGACCGGCTGGGTCTCCGAAACGGCGGCGCGCCCGCAGACGGCAACGCCGCAGCTTGCCGAGCTTTCCTTCCCGACCATGGAACTTTACGCCATGCCGGCGGCTACGCAGGGCCTGCTGGATGATGCCGCTGTCGATATCGAGGCCTGGATTGCTTCCGAGGTGGACATCGCTTTCGCCGAACAGGAGGCCGCCGCTTTCATCGCCGGCGATGGCGCCAGCAAGCCCAAGGGTTTCCTCTCCTATACCACCGTCGCCAATGATAGCTGGAGCTGGGGTAACATCGGTTATGTCGCGACCGGCGTTTCGTCCGGCTTTGCTTCCGCCGGGCCGATGGATGTGCTGCTCGACGCCGTCTATGCGCTGAAGGCCGGCCATCGCCAGAACGGCACCTTCCTGATGAACCGCAAGACGCAAGGGGCGCTGCGCCGCTTCAAGGATACGAGCGGCGCCTATCTGTGGCACCCGCCCGCCGCCGCCGGCCAGCCGGCCTCGCTGATGGGCTTCCCGGTGACGGAGGCGGAAGACATGCCGAATGTGGCGGCCAACAGCTTTGCCATCGCCTTTGGCGATTTCCGCGCCGGCTATCTCGTCGTTGATCGTACCGGCGTGCGCATCCTGCGCGATCCCTATTCGGCCAAACCCTATGTGCTGTTCTACACCACCAAGCGTGTGGGCGGCGGCGTGCAGAATTTCGAGGCGATCAAGCTGGTGAAATTCGGGGTGAATTGACCGCCGACCTTGCGGCCCTTTCTTCTCCCCGCCGGGGAGAAGATGCCCGAAGGGCAGATGAGGGGGCAACATTGCGGAATATCTCTACCGTCGCCCCCTCATCCCGCTGCCGCGGACTTCTCCCCCTCGGGGAGAAGAGATTCGTTGCACCCGCTCGCTTATCCAGCCTGTAATTGCCGTCATCCCGGAGACCCCATGACCTACGCCCTCATTCATCCGCCGCAGGCGGAGCCGCTGACGCTTGCCGAGGTCAAGGCGCATCTGCGCCTCGACGGCGACGACGAGGTCGCGCTTCTTGCCGCACTCATCCGCATCGCCCGCGAGCATCTGGAACGCACGAGCGGGCTTTGCCTCCTCCGTCAGACCTGGCGGCTTTATCTCGACCGGTGGCCGCAGACGGGCGTGATTCTGATTGGCAGGACACCGGTGCAAGCCATCGAAACGATTCTGGTTTTTGACGGAGAGGGGCGCTCGGCAGACATCACCGCCGGGGAGAAATTGCTCGACGGTGCGGCGCGGCCGGCGAGGCTGTGGCTGCGCGATCCGTCGGCTCCCGGCCGGGCGATGAACGGCATCGAGATCGATTTCATTGCCGGTTACGGCGAAGCGGGAACGGATGTGCCCGACACGCTGAAACGCGCCATGCTGATGCATGTGGCACAGATGTTCGCCTTTCGCGGTGCTGTCGCCCCGGAAAACCAGCCCGCGGCCGTTCCCGCCGGCTACGAGCGGCTGGTTGCGCCCTTCTGCCGTGTGGGGCTTTGAGACATGAACCTTGTTTTTCTCGATCCCGGCAAGCTGACGGCGCGGCTGGAACTGGACGTGCGGACCGAAACGCCGGACGGGCAGGGTGGTGCTGCGGAAAGCTGGAATTTCCTGCGATCGCTCTGGGCCGCGATCGAACCCGTTTCGGAGGCATCCCATGAACGGGCCTCGGCCGAGGGCGTGACGATCACCCACCGCGTCTGGCTGGCTTACCGCGATGACATCACCGCTGGCATGCGCTTTCGCAAGGGCCGTCGCATTCTGGCGATCCGGGCCGTGATGGACCCGGATGAGACATGTCGCTTTATCGTCTGCCGCTGCGAGGAGGAAAGCCGATGAGCGCCGCAAACCCGCTTCTTCAGTCGATTTTCGCACGGCTGACGGGCGATGCGGTGCTGACGGCGCTCATCCCCGGCGGCATTGTCGACCGGCTTCTGCCGCGCGGGGTTCTGCCATGCATCGTTATCGGCGATCTTGAAAGCAGGGATTATTCGACCGCCACGGAAAAGGCCGAGGAGCATTTCCTCTCGCTGCAGATCTGGAGCGATGCCAATGGCCGCAAGGGTGCGGGGGAGATCACCGCTCGTGTGACGAGCCTGCTCGACGATGCGGCGCTGCCGATTGCCGGGGTCTCTCTCGTCAATCTGCATCTTCTCTCCAGCCGCTCGCGCCGCGAGGCGAAGACCCGGAATTTCATCGTCGAGATGCGCTTCAGGGCGGTGACGGAGTAGTGCCGTTTCAGGCGTTCTGCCTGCGCACGGTTTTCCACAGGACGATCAGGAACACAAACGAAATGGCGATCAGCACGGCGGCGACGCCAAGCATGGCCGCCACCCCGCCGCGATCCAGCGCCAGCGTGAAAATAACAGGTGCAACGGCAATTGCGAGGTTCTGCGGCAGGGAGATACGCGCGGCCTGCAGCCCATATTCCTCCGGGGAAAATACCGCCAGCGGCAGCACCGCCCGGCTGACGGTGAGCACACCGGCGCCGAAACCGAAAAAAATGATGAAACCGATGAAAGCCGGCATGGCCGGGGCAAAGCCAAGCAACAGCAGCAGCGACAGCAGCAGAAGACAGAAGCCGATCATGGCGGTGAGGAAGGGGCTGCCGCGTTTCCCAAGCAGGAAATCCAGCCCGCGCGCCGTAATTGCCAGCAGGCTGCGCGCCGATGCCAGCTGCACGGCAAGCGATTGCGTTGCGCCCGCCTGAACGAGCAGCAGCGGCAGGAGCGGCGACAGGCCGAAGGTCGTAAAGGCGCTGATCGTCGTCATGGCCGCCAGAAGCAGAAAAGCCCGGCGTGTATCGACTGGCGTGGACGAAAGGGCGTCGGCTTTCTGCCGCTTCGCTTCCTTGCGGGGCGGACGGTCGGGAAGGATGAAGAAATAGAGCGGCAGAAGCACGAAGAGCTGCAGACAGGCATAGAGCAGAAGTGTGCCGCGCCAGCCGAGATGCTGTTCCGCCAGCGCGGTGACGGGCAGGAAAACCGCGCCCGAAAGCCCGGTGAACAGCATCAGAAGCGTCAGCAACCGGCCGCTTTCCGCACCCACACGCTCCACCACGGCGGTATGGGCCGCCGTCGTCAACCCGCAGGTTGCGGCCAGACCCATTACGGCCCAGCCGAAAAGATAGCTTGTGACACCGCCCGAAAAGGCGAGCACGGCAAAGCCGGCGGCAAAGAGTACTGAGCCGGCCACCAGCACAGGCGCCGCGCCGCGCTGGACGAGCATTCTTCCCAGCAGCGGGCCGCAAAGCGCGCTGATCAGCATCATGATGGTGAGGCCGGCAAAAACGATCTCGTTGCCAATCGCCAGTTCGCCGCCGATCCGTGGCGCCAGAATGGCCAACATGTCGAAACCGCTGCCCCAGCTGATGATCTGCCCAAGCGCCAGCACGCCGATAAGGCGCACGCGGGACGTCATGGAGGCGGCGTCGGACATGGTGAGATCGCGGGGTGCGAGGTGCGGGAAACCATTTGGTAGCAGGCCCGCCGCACCCCCGCAACCGCAATTTAAATGAAAGGAAACAACATGGTGGCGCAGAAGGGCAAGGACCTGCTGCTGAAGATCGACAATGCCGGCGCCTTTGCGACCGTGGCGGGGCTGAGAACAAAACGGCTGGCCTTCAATGCGCAGGCGGTCGACGTGACGGATGCCGAAAGCGCCGGGCGCTGGCGCGAGCTTCTCGCCGGCGCGGGCGTGCAGCGGGCATCGCTCACGGCCTCCGGCATCTTCAAGGACCAGGCGAGCGATGCGCTGGTGCGCGGCGCATTTTTTGCGGGCAGCATTCCCGGCTGGCAGATCGTCATTCCCGATTTCGGCTCTATTGCCGGCCCCTTCCAGATCGTCGCGCTCGAATATTCCGGCCGCCACGATGGCGAAGTGCAATTCGAGATCGCGCTGGAATCGGCCGGTCTTCTAACATTCGGAGCGCTGTGATGCCGCAAGGGTTACGTTACGGGCGGGCGAACCGCCATCGCGGCGAGATAGAAGCGCTGATAGACGGCGAAAGGCGCATCCTGTGCCTGACGCTCGGGGCTCTTGCCGAACTCGAAACCGCCTTTGAAGCCGATGACCTCACCGCGCTCGCCCAACGTTTCGCGAGCGGGCGCATGAAGGCGGCGGACATGATCCGGGTGATCGGCGCGGGCCTGCGCGGCGCGGGCAACGTCGCTTCCGACGAGGATGTGGCCGCCGCCACGGTGGAAGGAGGCATTGCCGGCCACGCCGCGATCGTCGCCGATCTTCTGACCGCGACTTTCGGCGGGTTGAAAGGCGAGACGCCACCGGACCCTTGAGTGCCGCAGCAGGCGAGGCGACGCCGCGCCCATTCCCCTGGGACGCGGTGATCCATACCGGCCTCTTCCTGCTGCGGCTTTCCTCCGAAACCTTCTGGATGATGACCCCGAGGGAATTTTTCGCGATGACGGGCGGCAACGCCGCTTCGCGCGGCCCTGACCGTCAGGCCATGGAGGGGATGATGCGGCAGTTTCCGGATGGGTGAGTTGATCTCAAAAACGAATGGCATTTCAAAATTTTGCGGCTCCGGTTTGAATCAGAAAGGCAAGCGCGATGACGGGCGAAAGATCGATTGCGGAGAACCGGGAAGAGGCGGAGGCGCTCTCGGAGGTGATGGGTGATCTCGAGCGGCGTTCCGAGCGGTTCGGTGCGGCCCTGACCTCGGCCCTGCAGGCGGCGGCGACCGGCGGCAAGGGGCTGGACGATGTGTTGCGTGGGCTTGGCCAACGGCTGTCCGGCATCGCGCTTTCGGCCGGGCTGAAACCGCTGGAGAGCATGATTGGCGATGCCGTCGGCGGGTTGTTGAACGGCGGCGGTTCGCTGTTCGCCTTTGCCGATGGCGGGGTGCCGGGGCGCAGCATCACGCCTTTTGCCGATGGCGGGGTGGTCTCCAGCCCCGCTTTTTTTCCGATGGGCGGCGGGCTTGGCCTGATGGGCGAGGCGGGGGCGGAAGCGATTTTGCCGCTGAAGCGCGGTTCGGATGGCGCCCTCGGTGTTGCCGCACCTGCGGGCGGCGGCGGGGCGCAGATCGTTTTTAACGTGACGGCGACGGATGCTGCGAGCTTCCGCAAAAGCGAAGGCCAGATCGCCGCCATGCTGGCGCGCAGCGTCGGGCGCGGCCAGCGCGGATTGTGACGCGCGCTCCTTTTTCCAGACCATCGAAAAGAATCCAGGAACAACGACATGGCGGCATTTCATGAAGTGCGCTTTCCGCTGCGGCTCGCGCTCGGCGTCAGCGGCGGGCCGGTGAGGCGGACGGATATCGTCAACCTGTCCAATGGCCGCGAGAGCCGCAACCAGCGCTGGAGGAACGCCAGGCGCAGCTACGATGCCGGATCCGGTATCCGCTCCGTCGCCGATCTCTATGAGGTGCTCGCCTTTTTCGAGGCGCGGCGCGGTGAGCTTTACGGCTTTCGTTTTCGCGATCCCGTGGATTTCAAATCCTGCCCGCCGGGAGAGACGCCTGCCTCGACCGATCAGAGGATTGGTACCGGCGATGGGGTGACGGCGGGTTTTCAGTTGCTGAAGACCTATGCCGATGCCGGCGGCTCCTTCACGCGGCGGATCGATAAACCCGCGGAGGGTTCGGTCATGGTTTCGGTCGAGGGGGTGAAGGCCGAAGCGGCCGCTATCTCGGTCGATCACACCACCGGCATGGTGACCTTCCGGGCTGGGTGGGTGCCGCCTGCCGGCGCTGCAATCCGTGCCGGTTTCGAATTCGACGTGCCGGTCCGTTTCGCGATCGACCATATCGACGTAAACCTGACCGTTTTCCAGGCGGGCCGCATTCCCTCCATTCCACTGATGGAAATCCTGCCATGAAAACCATTCCCGCCGCCCTTGCCGAGCATCTCAAGGGAGATGCGACGAGCACATGCCATTGCTGGAAGGTGACACTGAAGGATGGCGTCACGATCGGTTTTACCGATCATGATGAGATGATCGTGTTCGGCGGCACCTCCTACCTTGCCGCCAGCGGCTTTTCGGCCAGCGACAGCGACAGCGAAACGGGGCTGGGCGCGAGTGCCGGGGAGGTGGCGGGCGGTTTTTCGAGCGAGGCGATTGCGGAAGACGATCTTGCCGCCGGGCGTTTCGATGGTGCGAGGGTGGAGCTTTTCCTCGTCAACTGGCAGGCGCCTGACCAGCATATGCTGCTGAACATGCGCGAGATTGGCGAGGTGACACGGGCTGGCGGGGCGTTTCGCGCCGAGCTGCGCAGCCTTGCCCATCGCCTCGGCCAGCCGCAGGGCAGGGTCTATGGGCGTCGCTGCGATGCCGCACTCGGGGACAGGCGTTGCGGTGTCGATCTCGAGCCGCTCAGCGGTCATGGCAGCCTAGCGGCGGTGGATGCCTCGGGCGGCCTGCTCGTGTCAGGGCTCGATGCCTTTGCCGATGGTTTTTTCAGCCGGGGAAAGCTCCGCTTTCTGGCCGGCCTGCTGGCGGCCAAGAGTTTCGACCTCGATGGCCACGAGCGGCGTGACGGCGGCGTGCATCTGTCCTTCTGGCTGCCGCCGGAACAGCTGCCTTCGCCAGGGGACACGTTTTCTGTCACCGCCGGCTGCGACAAGAGTTTCACCACTTGCCGGGCGAAATTCACCAATCATCTGAATTTCCGGGGCTTCCCGCATCTGCCGGGGGCGGATTTCGCCTATTCCTATGCGAGCGGCGGTGAGAGCCATGACGGTGGGGCGCTGTTTTCATGAGCGACACCGGCGAAAGAGTGCTGGCGCTCGCCGGAGGCTGGATCGGCACGCCCTATCGGCATCAGGCCTCGTTGAAGGGTGTCGGCTGCGATTGCCTCGGCCTCATTCGCGGCATCTGGCGCGGCGTTTACGGCCACGAACCGGAATTGCCGCCGCCCTATGCGCCCGATTGGGCTGAACGCGGCGGCGAGGACCGGTTGATGGCGGCGGCGGAACGCCATTTTCTGGCGGTTCCGCGCATGGAGGAGGCAAGGTCGGGAGACCTGCTGCTGTTTCGCTGGCGGGCCGATGCGGCGGCCAAACATCTCGGCATTCTGGCCGGGTCACAGCATTTCATCCATGCCTATGAACAGGCGGCGGTGGTGCGTTCGGCGCTGGTGCCGGGCTGGAAACGGCGCATCGCCGGTATCTTCCGTTTTCCCGATCCCTGAGTTTTTCGAGGCGAGCATGGCGACAATCGTTTTTCAGGCGGGGGGTGCGGCGCTCGGCGGCATTTTCGGTCCCTTGGGCGCAATGATCGGCCGGGCGGCCGGGGCGCTGGCGGGCAATGCCATCGACCGCACGCTGCTTTCGAACGGGCGGACGGTAACGGGCGCGCGGCTTTCGACGGCGCGCATTCCGGGGGCGGATGAGGGGGCGGCGATCAGCCGGCTTTATGGCACCGCAAGGATCGGCGGCACACTGATCTGGGCGACGCGTTTTGAAGAAAGCATCGAGGTGGAGCGCCGCGGCGGCAAGGGTAACCGTGGCCCGAAGGTCGAAACCTTTCGCTATTTTGCCAACGTCGCCATCGGCCTGTGCGAAGGTGAGGCGGCCATGGTGCGGCGTGTCTGGGCCGATGGGCGGGAGTTGGACCTGAGCGCCATCGAGATGCGTTTTTATCCCGGCAGCGAGACGCAATTGCCCGATCCGTTGATCGAGGCGAAGCAGGGGGCGGGCAATGCGCCGGCCTTTCGCGGACTGGCCTATGTCGTGTTCGAACGTCTGCCGCTCGATACTTATGGCAACCGCATTCCGCTGATGCAGTTCGAAGTGGTGCGGCCTGTCGGACGGCTGGAAAAAGCCATCCGCGCCATCACCGTCATCCCCGGCGCAACGGAGCATGGTTACGCCACCGTGCAGGTTTCCGAACGAACGGGCATCGGCCAAAGCCGCATCATGAACCGCAATGGTTTGACCGCCGCGACGGATTGGCAGGCGGCAATCGACGAATTGCAGGCGCTCTGCCCCAATCTTGAGAGCGTGGCGCTGGTGGTGAGCTGGTTCGGCACGGATATGCGGGTGGGTGAATGCCGCATTCTGCCCGGCGTGGAGGTGGACGGCCGGGATGGGGAAACGATGCCATGGTCCGTCGCCGGCCTTTCGCGCGGCGAGGCGCATCTCGTCAGCCATCACGGGGGCGGCCCGGCCTGTGGCGGTACACCCAACGACGAAAGCGTGTTGCAGGCCATCGCCGATCTCAAGGTGCGGGGTTTGCGAGTGTGCCTTTATCCCTTCGTGATGATGGATGTTCCCGTCGGTAACGGTCTTGCCGACCCCTATGGCAAAAGCGAGCAGGGCGCTTATGCCTGGCGCGGGCGCATCACCTGCTTTCCCGCACCCGGCAGGGCCGGTTCTGCGGATCGCAGCGCGGGCGCACGGACGCAGGTTTCCGCCTTCTGCAATCGCCATGAAGGTTACCGGCGCATGGTGCTGCATTATGCGGCGCTGGCGGCTCGGGCGGGCGGGGTGGATGCCTTCCTGATCGGCTCGGAACTGCGCGGGCTGACGGCGCTGAGAGACGAGAATGATGCCTTTCCCTTTGTCGAGGAACTGGTGCGGTTGGCGGGCGACGTACGGGCCGTGATGGGGCCGGCGGTGAAGCTGACCTATGCGGCGGACTGGAGCGAATATTTCGGCCACCAGCCGGCAGATGGTTCGGGCGACGTGTTCTTCCACCTCGACCCGCTCTGGGCGAGCCCTGAGATCGATGCTGTTGGTATCGACAGTTACATGCCGCTCTCCGACTGGCGTGACGAGGATGCCGCGAACGGCAGTCCCGATGGCATGACCGGCCCGGATGATGCCGCCGCATTCCGTTATGCCATCACGGCAGGTGAGGGCTTCGACTGGTATTATTTCAGTGACGCAGACCGCGCAGCACGGCGGCGCACGCCGATTACGGACGGGCTGAAGGGCAAGCCTTGGGTGTTCCGCTACAAGGATATCAGGAACTGGTGGGGTAACCTCCATCACGACCGGGTGCGGGGAGTGGAGAAATCCACGCCGACCGCATGGGTGCCGGGCTCGAAGCCGATCTGGTTCACCGAACTCGGCTGCCCGGCGGTGGACAAGAGCGCGACACGCCCCAATGTCTTTCCCGATCCGAAATCGGCGGAAAACGCCTTCCCCTATTTCTCCCGCCGAAGCCGCGCCGACAGCCAGCAGCGGCGGTTTCTCGAGGCGCATCTCGACCATTGGCGTGAGGCCGCAGCGATGGTCGATGCAGACAGGGTCTATCTGTGGACCTGGGATGCACGGCCTTTTCCCGCCTTCCCGCAGAATGGCGCGGCATGGAGCGATGGGGCGAACTGGCGCACTGGCCACTGGCTGAATGGCCGGCTGGGAACGGCCACACTCGCCGATACCATCGCCGCCATCCTCACCGATCACGGCTTTTCCGCCTTCGACGTGTCCGCCGTCAGTGGCGATCTGACCGGTTATGTGCAGGGCGACGTGACCTCGGCCCGCAACCTCCTGGAGCCGCTGATGGCGGCTTTCCAGGTGGATGTGGTGGAAGATGGCGGAACCCTGCGCTTCCGCTCCCGTAACACGGCGGTTTTGCCGGTCCGCGATATTGCCGTGCTGGCCGATCTGGAGGACGAGCCGCTCTGGTCGGAAAGTCGCGGCCATGACAGCGATTTTGCGGCAGAGGCCGTGCTGACGTCTTTCAACCCGGCGCTGGATTACGAGCAGGGGAGTGCAAGGTCCCGCCGCATCGACAATGCCGGTAGCCGGGTCATGCGGCTTGATCTCAACGCCGCCCTGCCTGCGGAAACTGCGGAGGCGGCGGTCGAGGCGCTGTTGCGCGACAACCGGCAGGCGCAGCGCAGCCTGCGCTTTGCCCTGCCGCCCTCCGAAATCACCCTCGAACCCGGCGATTGCATCCGCCTGCCGGAAGACGCCTTTCCGCAAGCGCCTTCCGGGCGGTTTCTGGTGAGCCGCATTGAGGACGGCGCGGTGCGGCAGGTGGAGGCGCGGGCCTTTTCCGCCGCCTTTTCGGTTTTCGCTGGTGGTGCGGAGGAACGGCGCAGCAACGCCGCAAGCGGTGCGGAAGGGTTCGCGCCCGAGGTACTGTTTCTTGATCTTCCCTGCCATGACGGCACCGCGCCGGAGGATTCGGCGCGGATTGCCGCCCTCGCAAAGCCCTGGCGGCCCATCATCATTTCCGCGTCGCCGGGCAGGGAAGGTTACCGGCAGCGCGTTCTGCTTGACCGGCCGGCGATGATCGGCGCGCTGGCAATGCCGCTGATATCAGGCCCTCCCGGCCGTTTCGACCGGAAAAACACCATCCTCGCCGATCTGCCCTTCGGTGAAATGTCGTCGGCCGCGGAGCTTTCGGTGCTGAACGGCGAGAACCGTCTCGCCATCAAGGCCGCAAACGGCGTGTGGGAAATCGTCGCCTTCGCAAAGGCCGAGGAAATCGCACCCTCGCGCTGGCGGCTTTCCTCTCTCCTGCGGGGACTGGCTGGCACGGAAGACGCACTGGCCGCAGGCGCGCCAAAGGGTGCGCCGGTGGTGGTTCTGGATCAGGCGGTGCAGCCGCTGGGTCTTGCCGCGAGCGAGCGCGGACGACGCCTGAGCTGGATCGCGGAAGCTGCGGGAATGGCGGGCGCAATGAGCGGGCCTTTTGCCTTCGAGGGAGGCTTGCGGGCGCTGACGCCGCTCGCGCCGGTCCATCTTTCCGCCGAACGGCGCGGGGATGGCGTGCTGTTCAGGTGGAAACGTCGGGGCCGGGTGGAGGCCGACGGCTGGGATGCGAGCGAGATCCCGCTGGACGAGCCCTTCGAGCTTTATCGCGTCGAGGTGCTGGACGGCGAGACGGTGCGGCGCGTGGCGGAGGTTTCAGAGCCCGTGTGGTTTTACCCCGCCGCAGACGAACTCACAGATTTCCCGGCCTTGCGGGATCACATTTCCGTGCGTGTCCGCCAGCTCGGCCGCGCGGTGCCCTCGGGCGTGGCGGCCAAGGCCGTTCTGCCGATCTGACATGTGTCTGAAAAACAACGCAAAGGATGAGATTATGGACAGTACCAAAGCATGGTATCAATCGCGCACGATCTGGGGTGCTCTGGTCGCGGTTTTCGCACCGCTTTTCAGCATTGCCGGCGTTGAGCTGCCCGCCGGTCTGCAAGGCGAACTTGCGGACGGGCTGGTGACGGTTGCGGGCGGAATTGGCGGCCTGATCGCACTTTACGGCCGCCTTTCGGCGACCAGCGCCATTCGCTGACAGCACATGCAAAGACGCCGCTCCCGCGTTACGCCCTTGCGGCGGGGGCGGCATTCATTTGCCATTCAGACGCTTTGCGCTACATATTCGGTCACAATACGGTTCGAGACGCACCCGGTTTTTTGGAAGTTTGTGCAATGGCATCACCTCTCATCATCGCGACGCTTGCAGCCGGGCTTTCCGGTTTCACGGCGCCCGAGGCTGATCTGCAGGGCCATTACATACTGGCGGCGAGCGACTGCGGCGCAGCCGTTGCCCGCGTCGTGCGCGAAACCGGTGGTCAGCTGCTTTCGGTCTATCCTTCCGGCGATGGTCAGTCCTGTGTCGTCACCGTTCTCGTCCAGGGTAATGGCGAGCGCCCGCGCAAGGTGACGATGCGCGTGCCGATGTAGCCTTGCCCGCATCGCCGAAATATCGGAAAACAATCCGAAACATTAGCATGACCGACCCCGCGCGCGGGCCGGGACGGAAGGAAAGGGCTGATAATGCGTATTCTCGTTGTTGAGGACGATGCCAATCTCAATCGGCAGCTGACCGATGCGCTGAAAGAAGCCGGTTATGTTGTCGATCAGGCATTCGACGGCGAGGAAGGGCATTATCTCGGCGATACCGAGCCCTATGACGCGATCGTTCTCGATATCGGCCTGCCGCAGCTGGATGGCATTACCGTCGTCGAAAAATGGCGTGCGGCCGGCAAGGCCATGCCTGTTCTCATCCTCACCGCCCGCGACCGCTGGAGCGACAAGGTCGCCGGCATTGACGCCGGCGCCGATGACTACGTCACCAAGCCTTTCCATGTCGAAGAGGTTCTCGCCCGTGTGCGCGCGCTCATCCGCCGCGCCGCCGGCCATGCCTCCTCCGAACTCGTCTGCGGCCCGGTCCGGCTCGACACCAAATCCTCCAAGGCGACCGTCAACGGTACGACGCTGAAGCTCACCTCGCATGAGTTCCGGCTGTTGTCCTATCTCATGCATCACATGGGCGAGGTCGTGTCGCGCACGGAGCTGGTCGAACATATGTACGATCAGGATTTCGACCGCGATTCCAATACGATCGAGGTGTTTGTCGGACGTTTGCGCAAGAAGCTCGGGGTTGATCTGATCGAGACGATCCGTGGTCTCGGTTACCGGATGCAAGCGCCGGCAGATGCGAAGTAATTCTCTCACCGCCCGCGTTCTGCTGCTCGCCTCGCTATGGTCGGCGCTGGCGCTGGTGGTGATCGCCGTCGTCATCTCGACGCTTTACCGGCAGGGGGTGGAGCGCAGCTTCACCGATCTTCTCAGGGCGCAGCTCTATAACGTCATCAACTCAGTGACGATTTCCAACGAGAATACGCTGGCCGGCAGCCCGCAGCTCGGCGACCTGCGTTTTTCGCAGCCCGATACCGGCTGGTACTGGGTTGTCGAGCCGCTTGGCAATTTCCAGACCGCGCCGCTGGTTTCCTCGTCGCTGGGCGTCTCCACCTTGCCGGTGCCGAGCATTCTCGATGCGCCCTTCGACAACCGCTATGAGCGCTTTTATGCCGTGACCGACGAGGCCGGCAATCAGGTGCGTGTGGCGGAAACCGAAGTCGTGCTGGATGGCGAGGGGCGTGCCGCGCGTTTCCGCGTTTCCGGCAATCTGAATGTCGTGGAAGACGATGTACGGGATTTCTCCAACAGCCTCTATCTGGCGCTCGCCGTTTTCGGTGTGGGCAGTCTGGTCGTCAATGGCCTCGCCATTCTCTACAGTCTGCGGCCGCTCGATCAGGCTCGCGTCGCGCTTGGCAAGATCAGGGGCGGGGAGGCGGAAAGCCTAGAAGGTGAATTCCCGCGCGAAATCCAGCCGTTGGCCAATGAGGTCAACGCGCTCATCGACAGCAATCGCCGCCTCGTGGAGCGCGCCCGCATGCAGGTGGGCAACCTCGCGCATTCGCTGAAGACGCCGATCGCCGTTCTTCTCAACGAGGCGCGCACGCTGGACCCGCAGCATGGCGATCTGGTGCGGGCGCAGGCCGATGCCATGCAGGCGCAGGTGCAATCCTATCTCTCCCGCGCCCGCATCGCCGCCCAGCGCGGTTCTATCCTTGCCCGCGTGGAAGCGGAACCGGCACTGGAACGGCTGGTGCGCGTCATGCGTCGCCTGAACCCCGACAAGCAGTTTGTCCTGAATTTCGAGCAGGCCGGCGCCGTGCTTGGCATGGAGCAGCAGGATCTGGAGGAGGTCGTCGGCAATCTTCTGGAAAATGCCGCGCGTTTTGCGCAGACGCGCGTGGTCATCACGCTTGCGACCGGCACGCACCCATCGTCCGACGCCGAAATCGCCCGTCGCTCCTGGGTGGAGCTGACTGTCGAGGATGACGGGCCGGGGCTGGAGCCGGGACAGATCAGCGAAGCGATGAAGCGCGGCAGGCGGCTGGACGAGAGCCGGCCGGGCACGGGTCTCGGATTGTCGATCGTTTCCGAGGTGGTGTCAGAGTACCATGGCCGCTTTTCGCTGTCGCGCAGCGCCATCGGCGGCCTGAAAGCCGATCTGATTTTGCCGGGCCTTTCGAAAGAGCTTGCGTGAGGCAAGAAAAAAGGCAAGAAATTCAATGCCGGTATATTAGGTGCAATGCGGTAGGAAAGAGGACAGGGTTTGGTTGACGTGTATGATGGCTGCCGCTCCGTGACAATGCGTTCGCTGGTGTCACGCCCGGCACTTCTCTCGATCCTGTGCGTATCGATGCTGAGCGCCTGCACCACTACGGGCACCCGCCCGGCGGGCGGCGGCCTGTTTGGCCGCTCTGCGCAGCCCTCGACGCCCTTTCTTGCCAATCTGGAAGGCGGCATTGTCGGGCGAAGCGGCGTTGAGCTTGACAGGGGTGACCAGACCAAGGCGCTGGAAGCCGAATATAAGGCGCTGGAAACAGCCCCGGTCGGCACGCCTGTCACCTGGACGGGCGATGACGCCAAGGGCCAGGTGGTCGCCAATGCGCCCTATCAGGTCGGCAATCAGAATTGCCGGCAATATTCGCATACCTTGACGGTCGACGGACGGGAAACCAGGGCGCGCGGTGCAGCCTGCCGCAATGCCGATGGAAGCTGGTCGCCGCTGACGTAACCAGTTTGACGTAAATCAAGGTCACGGGCCTTTTGCGATGACAAGAAGAGGCATAGCGGTGCAGCCGGGAGATGGCCTGCGGTGCGGCGTGATGTCTCAAATTCGCGTCATCCCCGCGCTTCATGTTTCCATGTGCCGCGCATTCGAGTAATTGAGCCTTATGTTCTGGATTGTCGTTGCGATATTGACGGCGGCTGTTGCCATCGTCCTGATGTACCCGCTGATGCGGAAGACCGAGGCGCCCGAGACGCGCCGCGACGGTGAGGTTGCCGTTTATCGCGACCAGCTGGCCGAGCTGGACCGCGAACGCGCCGCCGGCCTGATCGGGCAAACCGAAGCGGATTATGCCCGCGCCGAAATCGGCCGCCGGCTTCTCGCTGCCGCCGAGACGGAAGAGCAGCCCGGCAGAGAGGTGCGTCCGCTGCGGCACAATCTCGCCGCCAGCCTCATCACCATTCTCTTGCCCGCACTCGGCCTCTGTCTTTACATCTGGAACGGCAGTCCGGAGGTGCCGGACATGCCGCTCGAGGCACGTCTTGAAAAGCCCGGTAACGACATGAACCTGCTGGTCGCACGGGCCGAAAGGCATCTGGCGCAGAACCCGGATGACGGCGCGGGCTGGGACATTCTCGCGCCGATCTATTTCAAGACATTGCGGCTTGGCGACGCCGAGCTTGCCTATCGCAATGCGCTTCGTATTCTGGGCCCGAGCGCCGAACGATTGACGGGCCTTGGCGAAACGCTGGTTGCCGGCAATGACGGCATCGTCATCGAGGCCGCGCGCGATGCGTTTGCGCAGGCCGAACAGTTGAAACCCGGCAATCCGCGCGCCCGCTTCTATCTGGCGCTTTCGCTGGAGCAGGCTGGCAAGGCGGAGGAAGCACGCGCGGCCTTTGCAGCGCTGGCGGCCGATGCGCCGGCCGGCGCGCCGTGGCTGCCGCTGGTTCAAGAGCATATCGCCCGCACCGGCGGCGCGGCGAACCCTGCCGCGCCCGGCCCGAACGCTGAGGATATGGCGGCGGCCAACGACATGACGGCTTCCGACCGGCAGGCGATGATCGAAGGCATGGTGTCGAGCCTCGATGCCAAGCTCAAGGAAAACCCCGCCGATTTTGAAGGCTGGATGCGGCTTGTACGCGCCTATTCGGTGCTGAAGAACGAAGCCAAGGCCGGAGAGGCCCTGCGGGCGGGGCTGAAGGCTTTCCCGCCGGAGGGTGAACAGGGCAGGCAGCTTCTGGCGCTGGCGAAGGAGCTGGGCGTTTCCGCCGGGCCGATCCGTACGAACGGGCAACAGGATGCTGCGCCGCAGGGAGTGACGCAATGACCCGCAAACAGAAACGTCTCGCGATCATCGGCGGCGGCATGAGCTTCATCGTTGCAGCCGTGCTGCTCGTCATGTTCGCCTTTGGCCAGTCGATTGCCTATTTTTACATGCCGGCCGATCTGGAGAAGACGCCCGTCAACCCCGGCACCCGCATCCGCC
>RCUH01001304.1_pt1 | contig 19096 bp, 21 predicted proteins | sample 2166191 | NCBI WGS metagenome assembly RCUH01 (sample SAMN09932848, study PRJNA488358) | compost metagenome | feature: garden; material: soil; isolation source: compost soil in an enriched community after 214 h of incubation | place: Germany: Experimental Botanical Garden Goettingen | collected...
GAAGCGTGAGATGTGATTCTGACTGGGTTTTTAAGATATAAAGCTCTTGCCTGAGCCGGAATATCGGATTCTGGATAATGGAGATGAAGGTAGCTTTCCAGTCCATCTTTCACAGATTCTTCTACAACTTCGCCGCTACCGTCGTACAAAAATTGGTAAATCATTGCGCGGTCGTAGTCTATGATATTCTGAATTTCCGACAAAAGGATTTTCCAAATATTATCATCATTGGACATCCTCAGAATATTCTGAATCGCTTTGTATTCTTTATTAATTTTGTGATTTGGGATTACTTTTTCTATTTCATAAAAAGTAAAGCTATTGTTTGTATGAATGGAAAGTGTAAACTCTTCATCCTTAAAATGGATATGCTGAATTGCCAGCTCGTGATTTTTAGAGAAATTGTCCCAATTGATATCCAGGTTTTGCTCCTCAAACAAAACCTTAATGTCTTTACCTAATACCAACTTGGGATTTATAGAAAAAAGTTCTAATATATTCTCACTATAGAAAGTGATTTTAGAATCTTTGGTTCCAATCAAAAATCCGTACTCCTGAACCGCTCCACAAATATGAATCGGCTCCTGATCGCAGTTTACATATTCCTTGGGATACATAATTTTTTACTGTATTTTTATTATAATCAATTCAAACAAAGTAAAAAATATACTTATGTTAATCTTGTAAAGATAGGAATAAATATTAATCTAATGTGAACCTTTTTTGATGTCAATAGGTTGTTGATTAACCTATTATAACACTTTGAAAATAAATTAATTATAGATGTAAGTTTGATTTTATCAATTAAAAAAGACGCCAATTTTCATTAGCGTCTTCATTATGTGGCGTATGTTATTTATTTCATATCATACATTATTAATGCAGTGATTAATTTTGGTTCGATCAACGTACATTTTGGTGGCATTTTGATTTCCTTGTCAGAGATTTTCAATAGGTCATTGAAGCTGATTGGATAGATCCCAAAGCCAACTTTGAATTCTCCAGAATCTACTTTTTCCTTAATTTCAGTGATTCCATTTGTGTCAGAGGTTCCTTTCAGATAAGTGATTTTGTCTGTGTGTTTGGCATTTTCTATCCCGAAAATCTTTTCGAAGATATATTTATCAACTAAATGATGATCCAGGTCATTTCCATCTTTAAGATCCTCACGGATGTTATGCTTCACGTGCAAACTGTAGAATTTTCCAGCCAAGTACATACTGATGTGGAATTTCTGCGATGGGAAATATGGTGCTTCACCTTTGTCGTGGATTTGGAAATCTTCTTGTAGCTTTTCAAGGATTTCTTCAGTGGATAATCCATTCAAGTCATTCAAAAGACGGTTATAATCGTTGATTTTGATCGATTGGTTGGAAACGATGAAGCTGTAAACAAAGTTGTAATGTTCCGTTCCGTGCGATCTTTTGTACTTGTCTCTTTGCTTTTTCGCGTACTCAGCAACAGATCCAATTCTGTGGTGTCCGTCAGCGATGTAGAAAGAATCAATCGGGTCCAAAACTTCTTTGAACTGTTGAAGTTTCAATCGGTTATCGATTCTCCAGATTTTATGTTTAATACCTTTTTCATCTTTGTAATTGATGATTGGGACGTTTTTTTGCTCGTGGTTCATCAGCAATTCTACTTTGGAATTGGCGTGATAGGTCAGAAGAACCGGTTCGGCCTGGATGTTAACTTTCTCAAGATAATGCGCCATTTTCATACGGCGTTCTGTGATGGTAGATTCGTGCTTTTTGATTTTTCCTTCCCAGAAATCGTCTACGCTTACCAATCCCATCAATCCTCGGAAAGAGGTTTTGTCTGCCAAAGTCTGTTCGTACAAATAATAAGCGGAATCGTCCTGAGTCAGTTTTTTCTCTTCCAATAATTCCTCGTAGTTGGATCTTATTTTTCTGAGATTTCTGTCAATATCTTTGGATTTACTCACGACAGCAGGTTTTATCATTTGGATATATGAATGGTCGAGCTGTGCTTTTTTGTTGATCTCTTCCTGAGAAAAATTATCCAAAGAATAAGTCGGGAAAATATCTACAAAATCGTGATTAGGTCTGATTCCTTTAAAGGGTTTAAATACTGGCATATTTATATTTGGTCTTTCAGTTTAATAATTTGAATGGCTAATTCTTCACCAATTCTGTTTTGTGCGTCAATCGTATTTCCGCCAACGTGTGGAGAAAGTGACATTGCTGGATTCATCAGGATTTCCACTTCGGGAGTTGGTTCTTTTTCGAAAACATCCAACGCTGCGCCGGCTAATTTTCCATCTTCGATTGCATCAATCATTGACACTTCATTGATAACGCCACCTCTTGCGGTATTGACGATGAATACACCGTCTTTCATCATTGCAAACTCGTTGGTGTCAATAATATATTTGTCGGTTATTCCTGTGTTGAGGCTTATGAAATCCGAATTTTCTAAAACTTCATTTAAAGTTACGGATTTTATTTCAAAACTCACAGATTGTCCATCATAGAAACTGATTTCTACATTGTTGGTTTTAGGTGTTCTGTTGTAAGCTAAGATTTTCATTCCCAAAGAAATACCAATCTTAATGACTTCCATTCCGATGTTTCCCATCCCAACAACGCCGAGTGTTTTTCCGGAAAGTTCAGAAGCATTGTTGAAGGATTTTTTAAGCGCATTGAAATGAGTTTCACCTTCAAGAGGCATCAATCTATTGCTCTCGTGAAGGAATCTTGCCAATGAAAAGAAATGGGCAAAAACCAATTCTGCAACAGATTTACAAGACGCATTTGGCGTATTGATGATGTAAAGGCCTTTGTCTATGGCATATTCCACATCAATATTATCCATCCCGATTCCGCCACGTCCTACAATTTTTAGATTGGGACATTCGTCTATCAGGTTTTGTCTGACTTGAGTTGCGCTTCTTACAAGGAGCACATCAACTTTGTTATCATTGATGAACTTGCTCAGATGTTCCGGAGAAACTCTGGCCTCTAAAACAGTAATGTCTGCTTTCTTCAGAAGTTGAATCCCATTTTCAGAGATTCCATCATTGGCTAATACAATCATTGTTTAATTCAAAAATGCTTTAATAATTGAGTTTACTTGATTTGTTTGAGGTCAAATTCAAGGTGTGCTAAGATACAATAATTCTTCTAATTAACATTCACTTAACAAAAAAACGTCTTCAAATAAATGAAGACGTTTCTGTATATTTCTACTTTAAATCTAATATCTAAAGTCTTGTTTCCAATATCCGTTTAGATGCTTTTCATCACATCTACCAAAACCTGTACGCTTTCGATCGGCATTGCGTTGTAGATGCTCGCTCTGTAACCGCCTACGCTTCTGTGACCGTTCAGTCCGCTGATTCCTGCGGCTTTCCAAGCTTTGTCAAAAACTTCTTGTTTGGATTCATCTGTCAAAGTGAAAGTCACATTCATAAAAGAACGATCTTCTACGGCAGAAACACCTTGGAAATTTGGATTACTGTCGATCTCGTCATAAAGCAACTTAGCTTTGGCATTGTTTCTCGCTTCTGCAGCTGCGATTCCTCCGTTTTCTTCTAAGAATTTCAAAGTCAAATAAGAAGCATAAACTGCAAAAACAGGAGGCGTGTTGGACATTGATTCTTTATCGATATGAACAGCGTAATCCAAATAAGTTGGAATGGTTCTTCCTGTTTTTCCAAGAATTGATTTTTTCACTACAACCAAAGTTGCGCCTGCTGGACCCATATTTTTCTGAGCACCTGCATAAATCAAATCAAACTGAGAAAAATCCAATTCTCTGCTGAAAATATCAGACGACATATCGCAAACCAAAAGTGTATCAACTTTCGGGAATTCTTTCATCTGCGTTCCGAAAATCGTGTTGTTGGACGTGCAATGGAAATAATCGTATTCTGAACCTACTTTAAATTCTTTCGGGATGTAAGAATAGTTAGCTTCTTTTGAAGTCGCTACAACATCTACATTCCCGATCATCTTCGCTTCTTTGATGGCGCTAGATGCCCAAGTTCCTGTGTTGGTGTAAGCGGCTTTTCCATCAACAGAAAGAATATTGAAAGGCACCATCAAAAATTGCAAACTTGCGCCACCTTGCAGATATAAAACTTCATAATCATCGCCCAGATTCATCAATCTTTTTACGATAGCACGAGCCTCATCCATTACTGCTACGAAATCCTTGCTTCTATGTGAAATTTCCAAAAGTGATAATCCCGAATCATTAAAATTAAGAATTGCTTCTGAAGCTTTTTGGAAAACTTCCTGAGGTAAAATACTTGGACCTGCGCTGAAATTATGTTTTTTCATTATTGATAGAAATTAGAAGTTAGAGTTTAGAAATTAGATTTAACAACTTTTTTTAAAGCAAAAAGCTAATAGACAATTGCCATCAGCAAGTTGCTACTCGTTGTGAAGGAAGGCTTTTTTTGCCAATAGTTGTTCTTCGGATTCCACGTTGTCTTCGTCCGGAACACAACAGTCAACCGGACACACAGCGGCGCACTGAGGCTCCTCGTGGAAACCTTTGCACTCTGTACATTTGTCTGTTACGATGAAGTAGTAATCGTCTGCAACTGGTTGTTGTGCGGCATCTGCGCTCACAGAAAGTCCGGATGATAGAACCACCATTCCTTTCAGTTCTGTGCCTTCGGATGCTTTCCAATCTACTGCTCCTTCATAGATGGCGGTGTTCGGGCATTCCGGTTCACAAGCGCCACAATTTATACATTCATCAGTTATCTTGATAGCCATTGCTATTTTATTTTTAATTTTGTGCAAAATTACAAAAAAAAAGCCAGCTATGCTGAACGAAAACAAAATTTTGGGACTCGAAAAATTAGGAAATTTCATCAATGAATTTCTTGAAAAAACAGAAGAGAATTACAATGAGAAAGAAGCGAAATTCCATGCGCTCATCAGACGTTCCGAAATTGAGAATCCTTGGTTTACCAACGAGAATCAACGTTACAACCTGAGACAGTGGGCGGGACTTTTCACAAAAGAGAACATTGAAAATTGGTTGTCAAAATATCAATTGTCCGAAACACCGAAAAGAGTAGGACTTATCTTAGCGGGAAATATTCCGATTGTTGGATTTCACGATATTATTTCTGTGGTTTTGAGCAATCATATTCCTATAATCAAATTATCTTCGAAAGACAAATTGATGTTGCCTTTTCTCTTAGAACTTTGGAAAGAATTTTCTAATAATGAAATTGAATTTGAAATCGTTGAAAGATTGGAAAACTTCGATGCTGTGATTGCCACTGGAAGTAATAATACAGCAAGATATTTGGAGTATTATTTCAAAAACCATTTGAGCATCATTAGAAAAAACAGAACATCCATCGCAGTTTTGAAAGGCGACGAAACGGTAGAAGAGCTTCAGCTTTTAGCAGATGATATTTTCCGATATTTCGGATTGGGCTGCAGAAATGTGACCAAACTTTTACTTCCAAAAGATATGAAGGTTGATGGCTTATTTGAAAACTTTGTCAAATATCAAGATGTCATTAATCATAACAAATATGCTAACAATTACGATTATAATCGCGCGGTTTATCTTTTAAATCAAGACTTATTTTGGGATAATAATTTTGTGATGTTGAGAGAAGATGAGAAGTTGTTCAGTCCTTTGTCAGTCGTCAATTTTTCACGTTATGAATTTTTAGATGAAGCAAAACAATTTGTGGAAGATAACAAAGATGAAATCCAAGCAATTGTTGCAAAACCAGAATTAGGATTAGAGTCGATTGGTTTTGGAGAAACACAGAATCCTTCTTTGGATACTTATGCGGACAATGTGGATACAATGGCTTTTTTGAGTGTGATATAATTCTCATCACTTAGATTATTCATCAAATCTATTTATAACTAATAAACAAATAGCCCATCGGATTAAAGATGGGCTGTTTTGTTTAAATAATTATTGTTCTATTGTATGCTCATTCCGCCATCAATAACTTGCTCGGTTCCGGTAAGGAAAGATGATTCGTCGGATGCTAAGAATATGACAAGATCGCTCACTTCTTTTGCGTCAGCCATTCTTCCCATGGGAATGCTGTCTCCAGCGCCATTTCCGTCTTCGTCCGTTGCTTCTACCATCATTGGGGTTTTGATGTATCCGGGATGCACGGAATTTGCTCTAATGTTTTGCTTGCCGTATTCCACAGCTACAGCCTTTGTCAAGCCTCTCACGGCAAATTTACTTCCCATATAGGCTAAGCTTGGATATCCTAGAATTGCGATAATTCCCGCGATTGAAGAAATATTGACGATAGATCCAATTCCTGATTTTAACATTGATGGAATTGTATATTTCATCCCATAGTAAACACTGTTTTGATTGATCTCAATGACCTTTAAGTAGTCGGATTCAGAAATTTCGATAGTGGTTTGGATGGGGCCTAAAATACCAGCATTATTAACGAGTACATTGATGTTGCCAAATTTAGCTTCAGTTTCTGCAACCACTTTTTTCCAATCCTCAATTTTGGTAACATCTTGCTTGATGAAGATTGCATTTTCACCCAACTCATCAGCTATTTTGGAACCTAATGCTTCGTTTAAATCTGTCAGTACTACTTTTGCTCCTTGTTTCACAAATTCTCTGGCGTGTGATTCTCCCATTCCTTGGGAAGCACCTGTAATTATGGCGATTTTACCTTCTAATCTTTTCATATCTTTTTTGATTTTAATTATATTATAATACCAAAGATAGCTGGAGTAAAAGGGATTTAGTTTGTCCGAAAGTATATAAATTTTGTCTATTTGTTTCCTGCTAATTTTAATTGTCGGAAAGCAGAAGGTGAATGAGTCGTATGTTTTTTAAAGTATTTGCTGAATGCGTAAATATCACTAAAAGCTAATTTGAAAGCTATCTCGCCAATATTAAGTTCTGAATTTGATAGAAGAAATTTGGCTTCACTAAGGAGAAGATTATTGAGGTAGGAAGAAGGGCTTTTTTCATTTTCGTTTTTGAAAATTTTATAAAATTGGCTGGCACTTACATTTAGCTTCTTGATGTAAAAAGAAATTGGTTTCTGCTGTGCAAAATTGTCTTTAGCCAAAGATTTGAATTTATTAATGATGGATCTTTCTCCCTTTGAAAATGAAAGCAGGGAATTGCTATATTTATTTAAAATACTATCCGTTTCATTGATTAACGCTATGATTAGATTTCGAGCAGTCATTTCCCAACGGTCTGTGTAAATAGAAGATAATACATCAAATATTTTTTTGAAGATGATTGTCAAATGCTCATGATCCTCTGGCTTCATAAGAATATGAGAATCAAAATTTTTGTGCAAAAATGTGTTTGTAAAGAAGGCGTCAAGCGATGGTTGGAAATTTTGAATGAAACGCCTTGTGAAAAGAATAAATGAGCCTTTCGTATTGGGTTCTATTTCTATGATTTTTAAGCTTTCATCTGGACGATAGATCATAAAAGAAGAGGTAGTGATGTTATATATTTTATTGTCGATTTCCATTTTCATAAAGCCTTCATTAATGATACCGAAACAATAATAATCTGGCTGAATGACAAATGGTTCAAAGGCACTCGGGATTTCTGTCAAATAGAAAAAATCATTAGAGAGTTTCCAATCTATTTTTCGATAGCCAACAATATTTTTAATTGTGTAGATTTCCATACATCATTGCTTTGTTTTTAGATATTCTGTAATTAGAAAATTCTAATATTTGGAAAGATACGAAAAATCAAAATTTATCAAAATTGGTCTCGAAAGTTTCGTTTTTTTAGTGCCTAAAACATTCCAAAAACTCAACTGATAATACATTTCATAACAAAAGAAATAGAATTTTTAAAATTGATTATCAACTAACTACAAACCGTGATTTTTGAAATTTACGGGTTAATGGTGGTTTCTCGTGTTGCCTATGATTCTACATTTGCTAAACAATTAACCAATTAAATATTTTTATTATGAAAACAATTATTATCGGTGCTGTTGCGCTATTGACCATGAACCTCTCATTTGCACAATCTAATGTGGATCTAAGTGCACAAATCGGAAACCTAAACACAGCAACTGTGGATCAAACAGGTTTTATGAACTTCAACGCTTTGTTACAAGATGGTAATCGTAACGATGCGGACATCGACCAAGTAGGTTGGGGAAACAGCAATTTGGCATTAAGTCAAGGGAATCGTAACTCTATTGATGTTGAGCAATGGGGAATCGGAAACTCAAACACTACAAGCCAATACGGAAACAGAAACTCCGCTCAGACTTTGCAAGTCGGTTTGTTCAATGACGTAGACCAAGTTCAAATTGGTAGAAGAAATGAAGCTTCTGCAACTCAGTTTGGAATGGGGAATACTATCGGACAATATCAAGATGGTAGAAGAAATTCTGCAACTGCAATCCAAGTAGGTATTGATAATGAAATTTGGCAAGATCAATTTGGCAGAAGAAATGTTGCCTACGCTTTCCAAGCAGGATCTGACAATTACATCCACCAATTGCAAGATGGTAATGACAATACTGCTACACATCTACAATTTGGAGATTCCAACTATGCAGATTCTCACCAATATGGAAATGATAACACAACTGCTGGATTACAAATAGGTAATGGAAACGATTTGTACCAATATCAATATGGAAATGGCAACACTGCTATGGATATTCAATTCGGCGATTCTAACTACACAGATGTAACACAAACAGGGACTTCTCATTTGCATATGGGATTGCAAGTTGGTAACAGCAACTCATTGGTTGTAAATCAATCTAACTAGAACTAACAATTTATTTACCCTTATCAACAGATGAGAGAACTTGGTTTCTCTCATCTTTTTTTTTTCTTTAATTATCAATGTAACGGAAAACCGTGATTTTTGATTTCTAACGGCTACTGGTGTTTTGTGCAAGTAACCTGCAATGTAACTTTATAAAAAAAGTGATGAGAAAAATATTTTACATATTACCTTATGTAGCATTGATTCTTTTTTCAATATCCATCAAGTCTCAGGAGATTAATTGGGGACAGATCAATAGTAATAATGCTTTCAATATCATCAATATTCAAAATCCGGATATTGGATCTTACGATGCAACTGTCCAAATTGGTAATCACAACAGTGCGGAACTTCAAATAAATGATAGAACCAAACTTTCCGTCACGCAAATCGGCGATTACAACAAACTTCTTTTCAATAATTCCTTCACTGAGACAAAGGTCAACAACAGCATCACGACGCAAGGTCACAACAACATTATAGACATCACTGGAAGCAACAGCATTTCGGATGATATGAAAATCAATGTGAAAGGTGACAACGTGACCATCTTTATGAGAAACTATTAAATCATTACTAATGAAAAATCTATATACTCTGATATTTTCCGCATTCATTCTATTGCCTTTTCTCAAAATCAAAGGACAGGACGATAAAAAGATTGTAGCGAAAATTGAAAGCAAAAACACAGAAGGTCAAATGAAGCTGAGTGCTGTCGTGACCAATAATTCGGATACATATCAGGAACTCAATTATCTTTTGATTTCTATTAAAAAAGGCAATGGCGGAAATCTTTCCAATAACAAACAAAGTGGCAAGTTTTCCATCAATCCAGCCGAAACGAAAAAACTCTCAGAAATCAGCGTGAATCTCAACAGCAAAGATGCGCTGAAAACTTTTCTGTACATCCGCGACGAGCAAAGCAAAACACTCATCACCAAAGACAGCCTTGTCATTAATTCTAATGATTTCCAGCAAACTGCACGCAAAGTGGAAGAGGAGAAATCATCAGAACTGAAAGGTCTCACGATTGACGAAACGAAAAGCAAAATCGGAAAAGATTTTTATGACGCCTTTTATATGCAATACAGTCAATTGACGGAAAAAAGCAATTATACCATTACCATCAGTGAGTTACCGTCCAGAGGAACCACGGGACAAATCATCGTAACCATAGATGATAAGCAGATTTACAGTTTTTTCACCAATCCAAATGAAGAATATTTGAAAGAACAATTGGCAATGACGTTCCGAAATATCAAAGACTACAACGCCAAGAAGAATCTCATAAAAAATGAATTTCTATACTAAAAATCTAATGCTATGAAAACAATATTTATTTTGATGATAACCGTTTTCGGTTCGCTTTCCCTCTCGGCACAACAACTGGTTTACAAACCTATCAACCCGGCATTTGGAGGCGATACTTTCAATTACCAATGGTTGTTGAGTTCTGCTAATGCTCAGAATCAGTTTGATGATGGGAAAGATGATTACAGAAGTCTTCTGGATGATATGAACTCTCTGGGCAGTTTTACAGACAGTCTTAATAGGCAGATTCTAAGTCAGCTTTCTCAAAAACTTTTTGAAGACCAATTTGGAGATGGACCGCTCACTGCGGGGAATTACACATTTGGATCCTTGTTTGTGGAGGTGAATCAGACTTCGCAAGGAATGCTGATAAGTATTTTGGACACCACAACAGGTCAGCAGACGGAAATTATCATTCCGAACTAAAAACTAAAAACAACCAAATGAAAACATATTTTAACTTTAGAGCCTTTGCAGGTCTGTTATTATTTTCAGCAATGCAAAGTTGCAGTACGTTGTTCAATCTGCCATCAAACAATGAGAAATCTACAATGGGCGAAGTGACTTCCTTCACCACAGAACTCAAACAACTGCCTCCACCAAAAGAAAAAGTCGTCATCGGTGTTTACAAATTCCGAGATCAAACTGGCCAGTACAAACCATCTGAAAACGGAAGCAATTGGAGTACAGCAGTTCCACAAGGCACTACAACTATTCTCATAAAAGCGCTGGAAGACAGCAAATGGTTTGTCCCAATCGAGAGAGAAAACATCGCGAATCTCCTTAATGAAAGACAAATCATCAGATCCACAAGACAAGAATATCTGAAAGAAGCCGATAAAAATGTGCAATCTCTTCCACCACTTTTGTACGCTGGTATTTTGCTGGAAGGTGGTGTGATTTCTTACGACAGCAATGTGATGACGGGCGGAATTGGAGCCAGATATTTTGGAATTGGTTTGTCGTCGCAATATCGCCAGGATCGGATTACGATTTATCTAAGAGCGGTTTCTACGCTGAATGGCGAAATTTTGAAAACGGTCTATACTTCAAAAACAATTCTTTCGACAAGCGTCAATGGAAATTTTTTCAGATATATTGATACAGAACGTCTATTGGAATCTGAAATTGGCGTAACTCAAAATGAACCTGTGCAATTGGCGGTTACTGAAGCTATCGAAAAAGCTGTGAAATCATTAATTGTGGAAGGTGTTCGTGACAAGATTTGGGGAAATGCCGTTGCTGATCCTCAAGCCTATAAAGCATTAATTGAAAAATATGAAACCGAAGAAAAAGACAACGACAAGCGAATCATCGGCAACAAATATCCTAATAATTACCGCCAAAAAGCATCGCTGTTTGCCAATGTGGAAGGACAACAGATCAAAGGCGATTATGTAAATCCGAAAGCAACTGTAGGTTTCAAATTGGGTTTCAAATATTTTTTGACTGACAATATTAATCTGGAGTTGAACGCGAATGTTTTGACACTTCGAAATCAAAATATTCTGTCAAGAAGTTTTCTGGTCTCTGAAATGAATCTTGAATATCTGATGCTCCCAAAAGTCAAATTGACGCCATTTCTCTACGCAGGAGGCGGGTCTATGTTTTCAGAAAACCAAACTTTCTTCAAAGCGCAATTTGGTGGCGGATTAGAATATCTGATGGATAAAAATTTTGCCATAAGATTATCATCTCAATATGACCTTGGTTTCAAAGACAGTTGGGATGGATTGATCTATGGCAATCAGAAAGATCAAGCGATTCGTGTTGCAGTGGGATTCAATTTTTACTTTGGAAAAAAATAAAAAACTACAATTATGAAAACAATTATAAAAATTACAGTCTTCTTCATTTTTTCGATTTTTCTAATTTCGTGTAATGAAGATTTGGTTGAGGAAACACAATCAGGGATTTTGAAAGGAAAAGTCGTGAGAAGAGGAACCAATGAACCGCTGGCAAATGTCAAAATATTTACAACGCCGACAACGAACACGGTTTTCAGTGCAGAAGATGGCACGTTCGAAATCAAAGATATGCCGATTGGGAATTATTCGGTAAAAGCAGAACTCACGGGATTTCTCACCAATTTTCTAAGTGTCAATATGCAATCTCAAAGTCAAATCGTGACCGTTGTTTTTGAAATGGATGATGACGAATCTCTAAACACAGCGCCATCGGTTCCAATTTTACTCAGTCCAACAGATAATTCAGAAAATCAACCTTTGGAAGTGGAGCTGACTTGGAACACAACAGATCCAGACACTCTAGATGTTTTGAAATACAGATTGATCGTTAAAAATAATCTCAACACCAATGTTCTGGAAGTGAAAGATCTTTTGGATAAACATTACACTTTGAAAGATTTAAAATTCGGAGTCAGTTATTTTTGGCAAGTTGCTGTTTCAGATGGTATTCATCCGGAGGTTTTCAGTGCTGTGAGTAAATTCACTACCAATGCAACGCCTGCCAACAGATATCATTTTGTAAGAAAACAAGCTGGTAATTTATATATAGTCTCATCGAACGAGGCTGGAACCAACTTTGAGTTCACAGGACTTTCCTACAACAGCTGGCGACCAAGAAAAAATAACAATGCCGGCGTCATCGCTTTTCTAAGAACGGAAGGTGGAAACACGCATATTTTCACCGCCAAACCAGACGGATCAGAGGTTTTCAAAGTGACAACCGTCCCAGTTTCGGGTTTTAATAATTTTGAATTGGATTTTGCCTGGAAAACGAATGGCAAAGAACTCATCTATGCCAATTTTGATAAACTTTATAGAATTAATAAAGACGGAAGTGGACAAGAATTAATTTACAAAACCACCGATGGAAGCATCATCTCCGAATGTGATTGGAGCTACGATAGTACTAAAATTGCAATCAAAACAAATGATTTCAATGGTTACAATACCAAGATTTATGTGATTGATATGCTTGGCAATACAATCAAAACAGTGCTCACGGGCGTTTCCGGCGGAAGTGGCGGTTTGGATTTTTCTGTAGATGGCAATCTTTTACTTTATTCTCACGATGTTTCGGGTTATCAAGACGGCAATTACAGACAGTTGGATTCTCACCTTTTCATTTATAATTTGACGAATGATGCAGTACGCGATATTTCCGCAGAAAGTGAAAAACCAAATGGAAGCAATGATTTGGATCCGAGGTTTTCGCCAAACAACGCACAAGTAATTTTTACAAACACATCTAATGATGGAATCTCACAAAAAACAGTAATGATGATAGATTTAAGTAGCTCAGAGTCTGATCTGGAAAGAACAATCCTTTTTAGTAATGCAGAAATGCCGGATTTTGAGTAAAAGTATATTACGATTTTTGTAATAGGAAAGAATTTCTGGGCCGGAGCAAAAGGTTTTTGAAATTCTTTTTTTTTTGTTTAATGTTTTCTTATTGCAGAATGTGATTTTCCATTGCGTACTTCACGACGCCAGCAGAGTTTTTCACATTCAGTTTCAATAAGATTTTTTTCCGATGGGTTTCCACCGTGTTGATACTGATGAAGAGCGTTTCGGAAATCTGTTTGCTACTCATCCCGTCGCAGATCAATTTTAGAACTTCCATTTCCCGTTTCGTGAGACAATGATTGTGATTTTTGTGGTTGTCTTCTATGTGACTTAGAAAATTCATCATCCTTTCTTTTGCAAAATCGCAGATGTACACAAGGTCAGATCTCAAGGCTTCAATAGATTTTACAAATTCTTCATACCTGCAATTGGTCTCCAGGTAACTTTTGATCCCTTTCTCAAAAAGCTTTCTGATTTCCGCCACTTCGAAAAAATTTCCAATGACAATGATTTTGATATTCTCGTGTTTACAAACCAGATTTTGCACTAAATTGTACATTTCTGTGCGTACCAAGAAATTAGAACCCAACATTAGGAATTCTGGAGCTTGGTAGCTGAGTTGTTCATAAAGTTTTTCATTGGAATTACAGATGTGTACAGATTCGAAGATTTTCCCATCTGTAAGGAGTTTCGAGAGCCCTTCTGCGTAAAAAACCGGCTCATCGAAAATAATTAGTTTTGGTTTCATAGGATTCGTTTTTTTTTGTTGGTTCTAACTCAAATATAATTAAAAAATCACATATTTTCATAATTTATTTTATTAAAATATATGATTACTATTGATTTTTTTTTCATTCTAAATTATTATTAAATAACTGTTTAATTAATTGATTTTAGTTAAGATAGGCGTGGTTTTTTATTCGAATAATTATGTAAATTATTCAGTTGCTTTATATTAATAGTGAATGATAAGCTGATCAATCAAATCTGGAATCGAGACTTTCGTAGTTTAAAAGAGTTTGAATTATTTATACTATCAAAAGTCTATTTGATTTTTGTGAAAGTTGAAAGAATTTCTGAGCCGGAGCAAAGGTTTCTGAAATTCTCATCAGAACTTTTTTTTATCTTAAAATATGATTGTCCATCGCATATTTCACGACGCCTGCAGAATTTTTCACATTGAATTTTAGCAGAATTTTTTTACGATGACTTTCCACGGTATTGATGCTGATGAAGAGTTTGTCGCAGATGTTTTTGCTACTCAATCCGTCGCAGATCAACTGCAGGACTTCCAATTCTCGTTTGGTTAGACCTTCTTTTAAGTTATTTTGATACTGATTTTTGCTGTGACTCAGGAAATCCATCATTCGTTCTTTTGCGAAGTCACAAATATAAACAAGACCAGCGCTGACCGCAGTGATAGATTTTACAAACTCGGCATAGCCACAGTTTGTGTCCAGATAGCTTTTGATGCCTTTGTCAAAAAGTTTTCTAATTTCCGACATCTCCAAAAAATTGCCAATCACGATAATCTTGATATTCTTGTGCGTATTTACCAAATCTTGTATCAAGGTGTACATTTCCGATAATTGCAAACAATTATTTCCGAGCATTAAGAATTCGGGAGGTTGGTAACTTAGCTGTTCATAGAGTTCCTGGTTGGAGTTGCAGACATAAACTAAGTCAAAGATTTGCCCGTCTGTAAGGAGTTTGGAGAGTCCTTGGGTGTAAAATACGGGCGCATCGTAAATTATCAATTTTTTTTTCATAAAATTTGTGTTGTCATTTGTCTCTAACTCAAATATAATAAATAATACTTAGATATATTAAAATTATTTAGTCAAATAGTATAATATTATTATCGAATCATTTAAGATATGGTGGTTTCGTTATTTATTTACATAAGATAATAAATGTTGATAAGTAAAAGTATTAAAGCAAGTGAACTTCTTCTTAAACATTCAATTTTGTTATTTTTGAATTATGATATTTTACCTCATCATTATTTCAGTCATTAGTTTTATTCTATTTGGAATTGATAAGCGGAAAGCTAAAAAGCATCAACGTCGGATCTCTGAGTTTTCGCTCTTATTCATAAGTTTTATTGGAGGAAGTATAGGCTCATTTTTAGGAATGGTAATCTTCAATCATAAGATTGCGAAACCTAGTTTTTGGTTGAAGTTGATGGCAGTTATCATCATTCAAATTCTTGCGCTGATTTATATTTTACCTAAGATGGATTCTATGCATTAGATCTTATCATCAATTAAAATTAATTTCAAGATTCATAAAATGTTCTTATCTGATTTCGCAAAAATTAATATTGTGAAAATCATAATCATATTTCATTTTTAATTAATTTAGTTAAAAATATCTCACTATGAAAAATCTAACTTCTCTGGCAATCTTGATTTTGCTGGTTTCCTTCTCTTTCACGAAGGCTCAAAAAATTGCTGATGGCGAAACTGTGGATGTGAATGGATTGGCTGTCACCTTCAGTGTTTTGAACAAAGAATCGATAAGCGTCGGCGGAAAAAACTTCGACCGCTACAAAGTTTCTGCAAATCTGGTGAATAACTCTCCAAAAGCCTACAACATCCGAATGAGCAATGCACCTCAAATCGTCACCAACACAGCACTTGTGGAACTGAATTGTGTCAACGCAACAGGCGCGAAATTAACATCGAAGAAAATCGATTTGAAACTAAAACCACAGATGGTAAACGTTACCTATTGGGCTTACACAAAGGACGGGAAATATGAAAGTTCTATCATTCCAATCGTTGCCTCTTACTATCTAGATATTGGAGATTCTGTGAATGATAATGCGATTTTTATAGTTCCTGCAGGGGAACAACCGAATGTTTCGGTCAGAAAACTTCAGTAGAATCAATCAAAAATCAATAGGGAATCTTCTGAGATTCCCTATTTTTTGAATTAATATATAATTGCTATTTTTATAGAGATTGCAATTCTATTAGTTTAACACATACTTATGAAACAGACATTCAACCTTGCTAAGTCGACCCTTATTTTCTATTCTTTCATTGCGCCATTCATTATTGGAGGTTCGCTTTATAACTTGGTTTATGGGTTGATTCTTGGCGAAACACCCACAGTGAAAATCGGCGTGTTCAGTTTGCTTGGATTTGTAGTCTTGCCTATTTTACTGATCTCAACTTATCTTCGGAATAGAGTGGTTGTAACTGATTCAAATGTCCGAATCAACAAAACAGATTTCCAAAGATCTGACTATGATTTTACCATTACAGAACGGTATTTACCATTGAAAGAACGACCGCTTTTTTCTCTTTTCAGGAAAATATTCCACACTTTGGCAATCACGAAAAAGTCAGATGGCACCGTTGTTTTTTACCAAGATTTGGAAACATCTCAGACGGATGCGAGGGAGATTAAAACGGTGTTGGAAAATAAGATTGCAAATTAGAAGTTAATGTATTGTGATAAATTAAGATTCTATGAAACTTCCATTTAAAATCTTTTTTACAATTTTTCTTTTGATTGTTGATTATGTTTTGATTTCCAGTTATTTGGAAAATAAAAGATTTCATACAAGCTCTTCGCTTGGGGCAATCATAGTTTTAATACCCTCCGTTTTTATCATTAATATCATCATTGCAATTATCTTTCTGCTCCTTAAAAAATATTCGTTTGTAAGTATTTTTGTAGTGAATGCTTTGTTGGCAACAATTATTGCTTTTTTATTATTTTAAATTTAAAATCAGCTGAGGTAATTTATAGTAATATCCTTCATCAAAACTATTCAACTTCCTTTTTAAAATTCACAATCACATTGTACAATTCCTGAGCATCGATACTCAGTTCGGAGGCTGTGAGACTGATTGGGATATTTCCATTAGCATCTGCCAAGCCATTCGTAATCATTCCGGATAATTTCTTTTTGATCAATGGCAGATAATGGTCGGAGTTTTTGACAGTCAATGTAACCAAGGTGTCAGCACCTACTTTCTCTAAATTGACATCAATAATATCCTCCCAAAAAATCAATCCTGAAGCTTTACTCACGGCGGTTACTTTGGAAATGATCCCTTCATTGCTGATGATGACCAATGGCGATTTGTCCCCAAGCATCAATAATTTATTAATGATGATCATCACTAAGATGAGAATGAAAATCCCCGTCACAACCGCAAGCTTGGTACCGACTTGACCATCGAATAAACCAATGCTGTAAAGAAATGTAGCGATAAAAACGACTAATAATCCTGTGCAAATCAGGATGAGGTTCATTGATTTTTTCCTGTCTCTGTAAAATTCCATTGTGGTGATATTTGTATTAATCTTCTAAAAATCAGTTCCAATCGACGTTTAATTTATTTTCTGTGGCGAAGGTTTTTCCAGTTTCCATCAGGTCTATGTACATCTTTTCAAACGTTGATCCGTACTTTTGTTCTATAGATTGTGCCAAGGCTTCTTTCTGAGTTTCGTCGGCTTTGCTGTCACAAAGTTTAGCATAGTTGGTGTATTCGTTTTTGTAGACAGGGATCACGAACTCATAGAGGGTGATAGATTTTTCCTTGATGGCTTTTCGGTCGTCGGAGTTGGCACTCAGCGCTTTGATGTCGCTTAGGGATTTTTCCATATACAGAATATTGTTTTGAATCATTTTTCCAGCTTCATCACCATTCTTTTTGCTGGATGGGATGTCCGGGAATTCCTTAGCTTCAGCCTCGATATGCTTTGCTAATGTCGGCGTTGCAAAATCGCTGATGGTGTTCGTATTCAAAATTGCGGTGGCGAAAAATTTGTCCGCTGGCTCTGTGCAGGATTGCATAGACCAGGACAGTATGACAAGCAGGGCAAGAGCGCCGTATTGGGTCAATGTTTTGCTAATGTTTTTCATAATTTTTATTGATTTTAAAGTTTTCTGATTGATATTTAATATTGATTTAATTAAGTTCATAGCCTGTTTAAATTTCATCAAAATTATTTCCCCAACCCTAAAGGGAGTAATTTTATTTTTGAATTATTTTTAAACTAGCTCTCAAAAACTGTAAAAAAGCCGATGTCTATTGACTAATTCCTACATTGACTAAGTTGAGTCTATTAGCAAACTCCAGACCTTTAAGAGGGTTCAGATTAATTATTTGCGTAAAGGCTTCATTCTCCGATGCTTTATTTATCGGCGTTTTTCTCTAATGATAGATTAATGAGCATCTATAGAATAAATAATAGAATTCAGTCATTATTTTTGGTCTATATCTTCATCTTTAAATTTTTAATCGTAATCCAGTGCTGTATTGATATTTTAAATATATTTGTCAGACACACAAATGATATTAAGATGATTCCCCAAGCTCAATTCTGCACGTCTAAAGCAGTGATTTCACATCTTCAAAAACGTCCTTCAAAATCTTGCCGACTCCAATGTCATCCCATCCAGATGTGATAAGTCTAATGATGTGAAACCCGATTGGGTAATGGCAAATTCTCGTGATATTCCTTTGATGTGTGCTAAAAAATCAAATAATTTTTAATTTAAAACACAATTTAGTTATGCCAGTTAAATACAATGTAACAGAGCGTAAGAACCTACAAGATCCGCAGGCGGCTCCAAAATTTTATGCTAGCGCAAAAGCAGACGGCGAAATCAATCTAAAGAGTCTTGCTAAAGAAATCTCAAGTGGTTCCACAACAGTTTCGGACACGGATGTTTTAGCAGTGCTCAATGA